>Ga0209541_10004702_pt1 | contig 24128 bp, 27 predicted proteins | sample RifCSPlowO2_01_FD_184027 | JGI IMG/M metagenome (GOLD analysis project Ga0209541, IMG submission 184027) | Groundwater microbial communities from Rifle, Colorado - Rifle CSP2_plank lowO2_0.1 (SPAdes) (version 2) | ecosystem: Environmental > Aquatic > Deep subsurface > Groundwater | place... | reverse complement strand
TTGATGAACTAGAAACACCATCACAAGCATTTATTAGGAAAATGAGAAAATGAAGAATCGAAAAGTTATATCGTTGGGAAATAATTTCGGGATACTACACCAGATGTTTTACACACAACACCATAGATTTTTCGCTAAATTATAAATATAGCTACCCGAAGTGTCCCAAAATTTTTTATACTCTCTTTCTGAGAAATAATTTCTTACAACTCATTCTTCACTTCTTCATTCTTTCTCCCCAATCACCTTCAAATGTAGCTCATGCATTCTCCTCAAAAATTTAGCTTTGTCTTCCATCTTAATCAAATCAGCTCTGCCTTTCAACATCAATTCCAAAGCAAACGGCGAAACAATTGGAACACTTCTAACTTTAATCTTGACTTTGCCATTCTCAATCCATCGCAAAACAAGTTCGGCATTTTCAATATCCATCAAATCTTCCATAACTTCTCTCCTCGCTTCTTGTAAAATAGGAAACTCATTAGAAATTTTCTTAACAGCACGATACAAAAACTCGGAGTGAACCTGTTGTCTGCCAGCGCTTTTTCCCTTCCCCTTGTAATTTCGCAGGATCATCAACGAGCGAGCAGCACAATGTCTAAATCTCCTTTTCAAAACATCAGTTTTCTCAATCGCTTCTTTCAGAATCGTCTTTAAATCTTTGGATTTAACAAACTCAACAATCGCTTTCTCATCCAATTTTTCTCCAGCAATATAAAATCCACTATCACTAATTCCTACTTCAATATCCCTCATTCTTAGACTGGCTGCGGCGTAAGCATAGGCTCTGGAAAGGGCGTCGTTAACTCTCCTGCCAAACATCGCATGAAAAATTAAGAACTCCTTTTCTTCCCTAAATTTTTCTATCAAAATTGTCTGTTCGTCAGGAATCTCGCTAAATCCATCCTGTTCTTTAAAATATTCGTAAATCCCTTCCGCTACCTTTATATTACAGTAAAGATATTTTTGAACAAACTCAATCGTGTCTTTCCTCTTTTTTACACGTTCCTTAACAAGCTTCCTAAACCTTCCAATTGCCAAAGCAGTGTCAAAATTCAAAGGCAACATTTCTGAAAACCAAGAAGGGATTGTCGGAATCTTAGAAACATCAGCTTTCACACTCGCAGTCATTCCCCTCGAATACAAAAACTCAAGTTTCTGTCCTCCCAAAACAAAAACATCTCCTCTCTTCAACCTTTCTAAAAAACTCTCATCAATCGTCCCAACAACTTCCCCATTTCTATGTGTTGGAGATTTAACAACAACTTTGACATGACTCTCATCAGGAATCGTGCCCAAATTAGTCAGATAAATAACTCTCGCCAGTTTTCCCTTCTTCCCAATCTTTTTTTCCGCCGCGTCATACCAAATCTTCGCATATACGTTTCTATACTCCAACGCATAATCTCCATCAAGATAACTTATAACAGAGTAAAAATCCTCCACGGTCAAATCTTTGTAGCAATAACTTCTTCTAATAGTAGTCAACATATGATCAACATCCCAAACCTTGCAAATAGCCATCCCATAAATCTGCTGAGCAAGAACATCCAAGGCGTTTTTTGGAATATTTGCTCCATCAATATTTTTCTCTTTCATTAGTTTCATTAAAACCCCACACTCAACTAAATCATCTCTCTCAATAACCAAGAATATCCCTTTAGGATTCTCATGCAATTGATGCCCCGCCCTTCCAATTCTCTGCAAAGCCCTAGCAACACCCTTAGGACTGCCCAACAAAACAACAAAATCAATGCTGCCAATATCAATTCCAAGTTCCAAACTTGTCGAAGAAACAACAACCTTCAGTTCCCCCTTCCTAAGTTTTTCTTCAATCTCAAATCTTTTGCTCTTGCTCATAGAAGAATGATGTGCTCCAATAAGCCCCGCATACTTGCCAGGAAATTCCTGATCAAGATGATGCACAACCCTCTCAGTCGCAGCCCGCGTATTGGTAAAAATCAAAACAGTCTTATGTTTTTCAATAATCTCATCCAACTTCTTATACAAATCCCTATAACTCTCCAAAGTGTGCGCTTCTAAAATATTCCTTCCCGGATAATCTAAATCGATTTCTACATCCTTAACTAATTGAACATCAGCAACAAGACAATCTCGATCATTTCCCACTAAAAACTTAGCTATCTCATCTAATGGTGAAATAGTTGCACTCAAACCAATCCTAACAGGATCAAAGACGCACATTTCCGAAAGACGCTCTAAAGTCAAACTCAAATAAACGCCTCGCTTATTAGTTAAAGCATGTATTTCATCCACGACAACAAATTCAAGCCTTCCTAACTTTTCAGAAAACTTGCTGCTAGTTAAAACAATAGCCAAAGTTTCTGGCGTAGTGACAAAAATATGAGGTGGTTTTTTCAACATCTTATTTCTCTCGTTCTGCGGCGTATCTCCTGTTCTCAAATTAACTCTAATCTCTTGCATTTTTAGATTATTTTTTCTAGCCAGTTCCATAATCTCCTTCAAGGGTCGTTCTAGATTCACAAAAATATCGTTGCTCAAAGCCTTCAACGGCGAACAATAAACCGCATAAATCTTTTCTTCCAGCTCATTCTTCAAAGAAAGTTCAACAAGATAGTTCAAAATACTCAGAAAAGCCGTCAAGGTTTTAGTTCCGCCAGTCGGTGCGCTTATAAGGATATTTTTTCTATCGCGAATATTCTTAACACCATAAAGCTGAGTAGTAGAAAACGCCCCAAACTTAGAAAAAAACCATTCGCCGACTAAAGAGTTCAATATTTTTTTTGTTTCTTCTTCACTCGAAGGTTTCAAATATTCTATTTTGTTCATCGGTCACCATGTTAAAAATTAAGAAAATTTATCAATTTCTAAAAAATAAACACCTTTAAGAACTTTGTGGTATTATCATCCAAATGCCAGAAATATCCAAAGCGAAAAAGGAAAAAATCCAGGAACAAATCCTGCACCTCCTATTTACTATCTCTCCAGATTCGACCTTTACAAACAAAATAGCTCGGGAAATAGCAAGAGACGAGGAATTTACAAAATATTTACTTCAAGAGTTAAAGTCAAAAGATCTTGTCTCCGAGGTCAACAAAAACCAATTAGGTTCGCAATACATTAGGAGACAACGTTGGAGATTGTCTAATAAAACTTTTCAAGTATACAACAAATACCAATAATGCTTTTATATAGCATCGGATTCAAATAATTGATCAGAATATCTGATGCTATATTCGGGGGAAATAAAAAGAGCAATCATTTATTTATTTCCTCCGTTATATTTAATTGAGGTAGTTTTTCCATGGATGATTTAATTCGCGAAGCCTTCAAAAAAGTCAAAGAAGACATATCACAGCTCAGAGCCCAACTTATATCTCTTGTAGACCAAATAAACGGACTTAAACGAACATCTATACAGACAGATAACCCGACAGATAAACAGACACTCCCCGATTTCTATTCGACACAAAACCAGACAGACAAGACAGACACAAAAATCTTTAATCCTAATCGTCATCTAGAGACTCCTAAAACACAAAAATTTGGTATTTCCATAGGAAATAAAGGGGTTCAGACAGACAGACAGACAGACAGACAGACAGACACAATCGCCAAGAGATTCGTTTTAAACAACAATATAACTCGGATAGAAAAAGTTGCAGAAATGTTAAATTCTCTCGACACAATAAAGAAAGAACTTAGAACGCAATTTAAGCGCCTAACAAACCAAGAAATGTTAGTCTTTTCCACAATCTACCAATTAGAGGAAGAAGGATTTTCAGTAGATTATCCTCTTCTGGCAAAAAAGACAAACCTCTCAGAAAGTTCAATCAGGGATTATATCCAAAAACTTGTTAAAAAGTCTATACCTCTTCTCAAATACAAAGAGAACAACAGGCGCGTGATCTTAGCAATTCCTCTCGAATTCAAAAAAATCACTTCTTTATCAAATATACTTTCTTTAAGAGAACTCTAACAAAATCAGTTATTAGGCTAACCGAATAACATTAGATTTATAGTAAAACAACTTATTCTTTCGGTTTGTCGTTGTCGTTTTACTATCAGCGGAGCAACTAAAAGCGACCGAGAAATTTAGTTAGTCTGCTATATCTAATCATTTCTCTTCAGAGAACTTCGTATAATTGAGTTCTCTTACAAAGTTCTCTTCAACCCCCCAAGATCACAATTAAAGTTCGTTTAATTTACACTCTTTTTTACTTCAACAAGAAAAAATCACCCCCTTTCTGTTTTTTACTGCACAAATTAAGCGGTGAGCATCAGAAACATAACTCCCTACACAAAAATTTTCTTCATTGGAACTCTCCATTTTACAATTTTTAGCAAAAAACTCGCTTAATCTCTCCCTTTTTATTCTAGCTTTCCAAAAAAGGCAATCTTTTTCAATTCTATCAGCTCTCACTTTTACGTTTTTCATTGTTTTAAAGTTCGTTTAAAAATTTAGTGCCGTATACACAATTCTCACTTTTACATTTTCTTGTAAAAAAATTTGAATAATCAACCAATTCTTCAAATTTCTCTGTAAAAATTAATAGAAAATGATCTTCTTCCCCCAATTTTTCAGACTTCATTTTCACATCTTTCCTCCATTTCTCACTTTAGCATATTTCGCCATTTTTCTCTTCAATTCTTCAGATATATAGACCCTTTTCTTTCCATTCTTTTCCGCAACTTCGAAGATCAATCCTTCCATTTTTTGTTTAATTGAATTTATTTGTCCTCTAACAGTTGATCTCTCTTTTCCAAGAAGCAACGCAATGTCTTCATAGCTTAATCTCATATCACTCTGCATCAAAGTCAAAACCAGAAGTCTTTCATTAGAGGATAATTTTTTTAAAATTCCATATAAATTATCTGTTTGAACAGCTGTTTGAACACTATTTTGAATGTCTTCAACAGCTACTTGTTTAGGCAAAACAGGCAATTTCTTAAACAGCTGTTTGTTTTCTTTTTCATCAACAACCAAATCAATCCCCCCACGTAGAGATTCGATTTCGTCGTTAATTTCGGCAATTTCGGATTTTATTGTTGAGACCAAATCAAACAGCTGTTTATCAAGTTTATCAAGGTGTTTAATCCATTTTCCAACAGCACCAATATCAATTTTTACAGAATCAAACCCACTCTGAGTTTTTTTCTCAAGTTCATTAATTCTTTTATTAGAAAACCATCCAAACATAATAATCTCTAAAAAGAAATACTATTTAAATTTTGTTATATTACAAGGAGAAAATACTAAACCCCATAAAAACAACTAACCGCGATTAATAATAAAAAAGAATAATAAATTATCTGAAGAACACCAAAAATATAAAAACAAACAGCTGTTTAAAGCTGTTTAAACACCCATTTATCGTCGTTAAAGATTTTCGTGCTAATTCTCTCTCTTTCTTTGCCCCAATTTAGAGTTTTTGAGGGCTTTATTCAAAGAGGCATTTCCAAAAAATCAAACACATACTCCGATATTTCAATTTCTCTCGCTTCTCCAAAACTTCCGCCAAGTTTCTCCGCATACCAATCAGCGATAAAGAAATCTTTACTGTCGAACAAAAGACAGTATCTCCGCATAAGGATTTTTAGCGGTTTTTTTGCTCCCACCCACCTCCCCCAATTAGTTCAATTTCGTGCAATTTCCGTTGCGGAGTTTTTTAGTGCACGAAATTGATCATTTAATGCAAAAAAACTGCAATGATTTTTATGGCTGTGCGGAGATACTGAAAAGAAGGAAAACATATTTAAACCTCATTAACTTCTTAATTTTATAAATATAAGACATGAAAGGAGGTAATAGAAAGATGCATAAAATATCACCGTGGCTTTTTTTAATAATCGCACTCATGTGGCTATTGCCTCTAGTTAGTGTTGATACTGGCGTATGGGGCTCGTGGATCTCCGTGATAGCTCTAGCACTTGTCGGTATCTTAGAACTAATGGGTGGCAAGTAAGCACAAAAATTTATTTTTATTTTTCATTATGTTCTTGGCCGCATTAGCCCTTTCTTTATTTTTCATAATAAACTTATATCTATCAGATATTCGCTTACATTTTTTCAATCAATAATACCTGAGAGATCCTCCAAAACTGTTTACAATTAAATAAGCTGCCAAAATATGTAAGATCTTTTACAGGAGAATTAGCAGATCGAACATACAATCCCAAAGCCAAACAATTCTATCAAAAACTAAAGTTTTCAGCTTTAACTAAAATGAAATTCTAATCAATGAAATTTTCTACCTCTTTTCACAAATAAAATCGCCACAATAAGAGTGAGGAGCGAAGCGCCGAACGCGCCAAACATCAAAAAAAACGAAAATTAAAAAAGTATCTACTCAGCTTTCTGAAGTAAATTTCGAAGCTATCGCCGATGATTGAAAACAAGATAAAAATTGTGCAAATTTTTTATCGTCGGTAGCTTCAGAAAGCTAAGATAGTACTTAAACAGTATCTCCGCATAAGGATTTTTAGCGGTTTTTTTGCTCCCACCCACCACCCCCAATTAGTTCAATTTCGTGCAATTTCCGTTGCGGAGTTTTTTAGTGCACGAAATTGATCATTTAATGCAAAAAAACTGCAATGATTTTTATGGCTGTGCGGAGATACTGTTAAAAAAGAAAACTTTATTAATCTAAATATCCTATATAAGTCATGCAAGAAGAAAAGAATATTACAATAGAAAAAGTATATTTTGAGCTCAAAAGAATAGAAAGGGCTTTAGAAAAAAAGGGAGTTCTGAACAAAGAAGAAGCTAAAATTCCTGCGACATCTTTATTATCAGAAAAATCTTTGGCTAAAGAATGGCTTAATCCCGAGGAAGATGAAGCATGGAAAGATTTGTAAGCGGAGATATAGTTGTAGTCAACTTTCCTTTTTCAGATTTAACCTCCTCTAAGAAAAGGCCTTCTTTAATTCTCAGGAAAATTACCGGAGACGACTTTGTTTTATGTGAAATAACTGCCAATTCTTATGAAAAAACAGAAGAAACAAGCATAAAACAAACAGATTTTATGGAAGGAAGTCTAAAAAGAAACAGTTTTGTTAGGTTTTCTAAATTGTTTACAGGCGATTATTCAATAATCGAATACAAAATAGGGAAACTAAAAGAGGAAAAGTTAAACGAAATTCTGAATAAAGTTTCTATGTTCTTTAAAGATAAATAGCCACAATAAGATGTGAGGCGCTGGTTATCAAATTGCGAAGCAATTTGTCGCAATAAGATGCGCCGAACGCGCCCGACAATGAAAATCAAATAAACGAAAGGTTTTTATAGAATGACAGTCTAAGAAAAATATGAGAAACAAACTCGCCGTGGCAGGATTTATTCTCTCCCTTTTTCCGCTTTTAATAGGAATTTTATTTTATTTAGTATTTGAACCGTTACAATTATTTCGTGGAGAATCTACTGTCGGCTTTGTTTTTATGTTTTCGTTCTATGTTCTTGCTCCTGGATTGGGGTTAATTTTTGGAATCATTTCTCTTATAAGAATTAGAATCAAACCTAAATTAGAAGGCAAAGGTTTCGCAATCGCATCTATAGTAATTCCCTTAGTACTTTCCTTAGTACTTTTCTTTTTGCTGATATTCATAGGATAACAGAATGGCTGTATTGTTCGCACAAGATACATTTGACGCCCTTCTGTAAATAAGTAAAAGAAGTTATCATTTCAAAGTTTTCGCACATGTTTATATAACAGAAATCTTTCAATTACAAATGTTAATTATCAGATGTAAAAATTGCGGCGGTGAGAAACCTCACAGAGCAAAGGGTTTGTGCGTCGGTTGCTACCAAAAGAACAGAGTTAGAAGATGTATTAAATGCGGAAGAGACGTGCCTCTCCAAGCAAAAGGAATGTGTTCAACTTGTTATGGGAAAACTTTTAGCAGAAGACATAAGGAAGCATACCAGGCGAGAAAATTCTACAATATTGATTATGAAACATATAAGAAAAAAACGCAACATTGTGTTATCTGCGGTTTTGATAAAATAGTTGACTTGCATCATCTCGATAAGAATCATGAAAATCGCTCTGAAACCAACCTTATTGGTCTTTGCCCCAATCACCACAAAATGATTCATAAATCAGAGTTTATGGCAGACACAATAAGCAGGTTAAAGGAGAAAGGATATGGAACGTAAATGTAAAAACTGCGGAAAAGAAATTGTTGCCGCTTCAAAAGGCATGTGTGTTACATGTTATAAAAGGTTGGAATGGAAGCCAAAGAAAAAAATCTGCAAGAGGTGCGGACGTGAAAGGGTCTTACATGCCAAGGGCTATTGCCCCGGATGTTACAACTTTGTATTTCATCTTGCTAAAAACAGGGAAGAAACCTACAAAAAATATCACAACATTTCTCCAGAACTTTATAGAAAAAAAACACAATCTTGCATAATCTGCGGATTTGATAGTGTTGTAGAGTTGCATCATTTGGACGAGAATAGAACAAACAGTTCTGAAAACAACTTAATAGGACTTTGCCCAAACCATCATAAAATGCTTCACCATACCAATTTTAGAGGAGAAGTTGTTTCTCAACTGAAGGAAAATGGGTTTTTAGCTTTGTAATGCCATTTCCTCACCCAGCTTAGTCGCGGGGCGCGAATCAGAGATATCGCACAATCGCTTGCTTAAACGAAATTGCTAATTATCTAAATCCTGCTTTTATTCTTCCTTCCAAATCTTGTAAGATCTTTCTGTCTTCAACTTTTTTTACGTGAAATGTTTCCTGTCCTCTAAGTTCTGGAGCAGAGGATTTGAAGTTCCTCACAGATTCAAAGACCTCTGTTAAACCTTCACCACAAATTGCCGCAGTGTATTGCTCGGTCGACATAAAATAAGTTCTACTACCAAAATCTACCCTATTGAACTGCTTCTTCCTATTGGCAACATCATGATAATTTCCTTCCGAAATTGTTGGAAATTCGTATATTACTTCAGTCATAACAATTTCATTTTTTGTGCCTATAAAAACCTTTGTTTTCAAGATAATTAGCGATTACGCTCTCTCACAGACTTTCGAACGCAGATAAACTCACAATGGCTTTCGTAGCCCGCTCGTGCTTCTTCGAAGACGCTTAACACTTGCCAAAATTCTAAAGCTCAATCTTCCAGCTTTCTCTATAAACTTTCAGCCCATAGAAAAGTATATATACCAGTATCACTAAAGTATAAACATGGCAGTAGAAGTTAAATTAAAACGCTGGGGAAATTCAATGGCAGTCATAGTGCCAAATAAAGTTATAGAAGAAAAAAACTTAAGGGAAAATGATTCAATAGTTATAGAAGTTGTAAAGAAAGCAGACTTGTCAGGCATATTTGGCTCCATCAAAGAGAAAGACAGAAAAATGTCTGGACAACAAATGAAAGATATGGTGAGAAAAGGATGGAACTAACCTACTTTTTTGACACATATGCTTTGTTTGAAGTTTTTCATGAAAATAAAAATTATATTATCTATACAAAAGACATTTCCCTAATTACAATGAAACTAAATATAATGGAACTACATTATTCAATATTGCGATTATACGGGGAAGAAAAAGCAGAAAAAGCATTTAACTTTTTTAATAAATTTTGTATCGAGTTTGACGAAGAGGTAATAAAAGAAGCAAACAAATTCCGTCTAAAAAATTATAGGAGAGATTTATCTTATGTTGATTGTATTGGTTATGTTCTGGCAAAAAAACTCAATGCAAAATTTTTAACAGGTGATGAGCAATTTAAAGATTTTGAAAATGTAGAGTTTGTGAAATAATTATCCAAAATCTCCAACAACCCTCTCCAACATCTTCTTCATCTCTTCAGGCAAATCTTCAGAATGTTTCTCTAAAGCACAAACCGGGCAAATCTTCTTCGCATTTTTCTTCACCAAATCCGAATTTTCTGGAACATAATAACAATCTCCCCCACAATCAGAACATTTAGTTCCCTTGCACCATGGTTGATTAGGATCCAACCCACAAACCCAAACCTCTCCTTTCTTCCCTTCTAAATATTCTTTGTTTTTAGCTCTCGTCAAAGCAGTCAACCACAACGGAGCTTCTGGTTTTTCTTCCATCCATTTCAAGAGCCAATTGACTTAATAATCTTTTTCAAACAACCAAAAAACAAATAAACAAAACAATCTTAAATTAAAAATGAATAATTCACAAATATACAAAATAATTCCAACTGAAAATCCAATTCCTCCCGCTGAATTATCCACAAAGCTCCAAGAAAAACTTCAACTTCTTCCAAACCCCGAGATATTTAACGCACTGGATGCAGGGCAAGTAGAAGCAGTCCTCTCAGAAAATCCAAGAACACTTGTCCTCGCGGGAGCAGGGGCAGGAAAAACAAAAGTCCTCGTCCATAGAATTCTCCATCTAATAAAAAATAAAAACATACCTTCAGGAAAAATTCTGGCAATGACCTTTTCACGCGAGGCAACAAAAGAAATGCGTGACCGTCTTAAAGAAGTAGCAAACGATACGGATTTGACATATCATCCCGAATTGCATTCACTAACAATCTCAACAATTCACGCGCTTTGCTACCACATCTTGAAAACAGACGGTGCAAAAGTCTACAACACGAATTTTAAAGTAGTTGGTGACGAGCACAACTTCGGAACTATAAATCAGAATCATATCATCCATCTCGTACTGGCAGAATTATCAAACGATAAAGAATTTCTCAACATGGCAAAGCAGTTCATTATCGATTACTTGATTGACTACTCTATTTTCACGAATGAAAAACCAAAAAAAGGAAGATACATAACACTGGACGGAATAAGTGTGCGGTCAAAATCAGAAAGAGACATAGCAAATTTTCTAGTCCAGCAAAATATACGGTATGAATATGAGAAACCCGCCGAATGGGCAGATACCGACGAGGGCAAACCGTATCGCCCCGATTTCTATCTTCCGGATTTTGACTGCTACATCGAACACTGGCTTATTTCAGACAAAAATGAAGAGCTTTCACCATTAATGAAACACGTGGACAAACAAAAATATCTCAAAGAAAAAGAATGGAAATTAAACCAATTTGTAAAACATCGAAAAAAGCTCATACAATCGCACGAACACCAAATGCGCGGTAGATTGTCAGACTATTTCATCTACCTCAATAACGAATTGAAAATAAAATCAAATAACTCACTAATCAATTCACTATCTGACCAGCCGGCGACAATACCACCTCTCCAAAAAGGATTTTCAATTCTCATTACTTCTCTTGCAAACATAATCAATCTGGCAAAAGCAAACAAAATAAAAACTCCAACCATAAAAGAAAATCTCAAGAACGAAAAGCACGAGGAGATTCTACATTTTTATGAATTGTTTACCCCAGTGTATGAATATTATAATAATTATCTAACAAAAAAGAGTCTCTTGGATTTTAACGATATGATAAATAAAACAATCGAACTCTTAGAACAACATCCAAAAAGTATAAACACATCTGCATTGATGAATATCAGGATATTTCAGAATCACAGATTGAATTATTCAAGTTATTTCTTTCTGAAAATAACACGCTCTTCGCAGTAGGCGACGATTGGCAGAGCATTTATGGGTTTAGAGGCGCGGAAGTATCTTACATCTTAGATTTTAAGAAGCAATTCAAAAATGCAGAGCAAATTATCCTGCCGTATAATTATCGTTCATCAAAAAACATAGTGGATGCTTCAACCATAGTCATTCACAAAGGAAAAAACATAATCGCAAAAAAAATAAAGTCGCGCTCCGAAAACAAAAATGAGAAAATATTTCAATACAATGCACTCAATGAAGCAGACGGAGCACAGTTCATTATCAATACAGTAAAAAAACTAATTGAACAAGGATATAAAACCAGCGATTTCTTTTTACTCTATAGACGTTCGCGGCATATCTATCCATACAAAATCTATTTTGAAAAATATCAATTCGATATCCCATTAAAAACAATCCACAGTGCAAAAGGGCAGGAAGCAAAAGTCGTTTTTATTGTCGGACTGACAGCAACAAGCTTCCCATATGTCTGGGAAGATCCGCGAATCATTCAAATCATTAAAAAAACAGAACTCCGGAAAAAGGATGAAGAAGAAAGGAGGATTTTTTACGTGGCAATGACGCGCGCAAAAGAAAAGCTTTTCCTTATTTCTGAAAAATACAACGAATCAGAATTTTGTTCAGACATCCCAACAATTTTTAAAAAAGTAGAAATTTCTGAAAAACAACTAACTGAAGAAATGCTCTCTCCAAAAATTAAAGAAGTTTTTTCCCTAATAAAAAGAGGAAAATTGGTTTCTGAAATAGCAGAAATGAAAGAAAGCAATATTTCCACAATAGAATCTTATGTTTCACTATTAATCCGTCACGGTCTTTTGGACGTTAAAAATTTTGTCGCAGACGAAGTCTACAAAATGATTGCTTTTTACATTCCAGAAAATATTTCACAGCCAAGACTGAACCAAATAAAGAAAAAATTGCCGGAGGGCATTTCCTATGGTCAGATTCGCTGGGTCATCGCAGATTTAAAAAAGAAAGATAAAATCTAACAACAGATATTCGCGTATAAACCTTGTTCAAATTAAAATCAATCCACTCTACACAAATATTATAAATGCAGTCATTTTCTATCAAATATGAAAAACAAGAACTTCGGAAAAAAATCATTTCAAAAACAACGCTTCAACAAGCAATTTGTTCAGGCAAGAGAACTAAAGCTGGAAGAAATCTCTTTCGATAGAGTCGGAGAAGTAGCAACTATCAACGCATTAGCCGATTCAATATCTCAAACTCCAGGTCCAACATTATTTAGTGTAACCGATGGGACAGCAACTCTCGTTTTGAAAGGATTTTTAGCTCCGGGAGAAAGAGCATATCCCGAAATTAAAATTGGAGATGCAATCGAAGCAAAAATTCAAATCAATGAATACTCTGGAGCTTTGGAAGGCGAAATAAAATCAATCCACAAACTTTCCAGCGATAGAGCAAAAGTAGTTCAAAACCTGATTTTAGAAATTGAAAAAAAACGAGCCCATGCAAAGGAAGTTCCATTTCTAATCAACTCACCGATTTTAGATAAATTAAAAGACAGATTTTTACAGGCCGCAACCCAGATAAGATTAACAATAATCCAGAACAGACCAATAATTGTTCGCCACCATAACGACGCAGACGGTTACTCTTCTGGTTTCGCATTAGAGCGGGCAATTCTTCCTTTAATTGAAAAGCAGCATGGTTCTGGAAAAGCGGCGTGGGAATTTTATCTTCGCGCTCCTTGCGCAGCACCTTTTTATGAAATTGATGATTCTATAAGGGATACCGCAATGTCTCTCCGTAATGAAGCAAAATTCTCAAACAAAATGCCTCTCGTGATAATCGCAGACAATGGCTCTTCATCAGAAGATCTTTTAGCGATACAGCAAGGAAAAGTGCACAACATTCAATTCGTTGTGATAGACCATCATTTTTTCGAGAAAGATGTTATCTCTAAAGAAGTTTTAGTCCATGTCAATCCATTTCTCGTCGGTGAAGATGGCTCTGCTTTCTCTGCGGGGATGTTGTGCGTAGAAATTGCCCGCTTCATCAATCCTGAAATTAAGAACATAGAACAAATAGCGGCAATGGCAGGTCTTGCAGACAGAATAGACATAGTTAATCCAAAAGCCGTTGCAGATTATTTGAAATTGGCAGAAAAGCAAGGATATACGAAAGAACTTCTCAAGGAGATAGCTGCAGTCATAGATTTTACATCCTCTAAACTGAGATTCATGGAAGCGAGGGAATTTATAGAAGTTATTTTCGGCGAGCCAAGAAATAAACAAAAGGCCCTTGTTGAACTTCTTGCCCCATACATAAGAAACCTCGACGCTAAGGGATTGGAGATGGCGAAATCAGCGGCAAAAGTTGAGAAAATTGGGAATGTTTCGCTACAAACGATTCTTATCGAAGAAAATTTTCCAGGGTTCGGTTTCTTTCCAAAACCAGGAAGAGCATCAGGTTTGCTGCATGATCATCTAAAAGAAACAGAGAAAAATAAAGCATTAGTCACTGCCGGAATTATGAATTCAGCAATAACTTTCAGGGCAACAGACGAAGCAAACTTCTCTGTTCATGGTTTGATAGATTTTCTAAGAAGTAAACTGCCCGAAGCGTTTATCGAGGGCGGAGGACACAAAAACGCAGGCTCAATTTCCTTTATTCCAAGCAAAAAAGAAAAAGTGATTTTATTATTGAAAGAATTCATAAAGGCAAATCAATAAAACCCAACCAACTTCTCAAACTCTGGTTCTCTCTCGCATAAAGGATATAAAATTTCAACAAACTTTCTGTAATAATCAGTTCGTCTATGAAACTTCTCCGCCTCTTCCGTCTGAAATTTCATATAATTCATAAATTCCTGTTTATCTTTTTCAGATTGAAAAGATTCATACACCAATATTTCTGGCTCGTTATCTTTAACTTTGGTAACAAATCCTCTAATCCTCTTTTTTGCTTCTTCAACAAATTCTTTTTTCACTCTATAACGAATAATCATTGTTATCATAATTATCTTAGACCATTAGAAGTTAAAATTCTTGCCATTTCAAATTTGCCCACAATCTTGTTTGAGAGTCAAAAATTTACGTAAATTTTTTCCAGCAAATTCCTGCAAAGACAAGGAGAAATATTAAGAAAACAAAGAGTCCCGCCCACATAAAAAAATTTAAAATTTTGAAACTAATCCCGATAAAAAGAGCAGTCAGAGAGAACCAAAAAACCCAAATTACAGGATTCAGTCTGTCGAAATTTTTCCAAAACAAAAGAAAATTCAGTATAGGCAATCTTTCCTCTTTCATCCCTATCTTCTTTCAGAATCAGATTTATAAAACTTCTTCTCTCTCTTATTTCATGCCTCTATAGCTCAGCTGGTTAGAGTACAAGTTTCGTAATCCGCGGCGCGCAAACGCGAGGATGTTCACGAGTGCGAAGCAATCGGGACAACTTGGGGTCCCGGGTTCGAATCCCGGTAGAGGCTTTCCAAATATAACAACAGACTCAAAAAATTGGGCAAGAAATCCGTTGTTATATTCGGGGAACATAAAAGCAACGTTCAATTATTTATGTTCTCCGTTATATTTATTAATTCTTCTTATCAATTTACAACATGAAACAAACAATTGTTCAAACACTCATTGCCCTAACAAATTTAAACAAACAAGAAATTGAAAACCTGATTGAAATTCCGCCGTCGCCAGATTTAGGCGATTACGCCTTCCCCTGCTTTGTCTTAGCAAAACAACTCAAGAAAAATCCAAACGAAATTGCGCAGGAACTTTCAAAAAAAATTTCCCCACAAGGTTTAGAAAAAGTCGAAGCAAAAGGACCCTACATCAATTTCTTTTTAGACAAAACAAATCTGGCTAATGAAACATTAAATAAAATAAAAAAAGAAAAGAATAAATATGGCTCGCAAAAAATAAAATCCCTCGTTTTAATTGAAACACCAGGTCCAAACACAAACAAGCCCCTGCATTTAGGACATGTTAGGAATATAATTCTCGGGCAGGCAATAAAAAATCTCTTGGAATTTTCAGGAAACGAAGTAAAAATCGTAAACATTAACAATGATCGCGGCATCCATATCTGTAAATCGTTAGTCGCCTATGAAAAATTTGGCAAAAATGCAACGCCCCAAACAGAAAAAATAAAGTCAGATCATCTCGTCGGAGATTTTTATGTGAAGTACGCTAAAGAATTAGAGAAAAACAAAGACTTAGAAAAAGAAGTTCAAGACTGTTTGCAAAAATGGGAAGCAGGAAACAAGAAAACTCTGAGTTTGTGGAAAAAAATGAACTCGTGGGCTTACAAGGGATTTAACGAGACTTATAAAAAGTTCGATCTTAAAATAGACAAACACTATTACGAATCGAAAATTTATAAAAGAGGAAAAGAAATTGTTCTCGAACAATTTAAGAGAGGAAACGTCCAGAAAAAACTAGACGGAGCATATTTTGTTGATTTGTCCAAGGAAGAATTAGGAGAAAAAATTCTCTTAAGAGCAGACGGCACATCAATATACATAACCCAAGATCTCTATTTGGCATTACAAAGAAAAAAAGAATTTAATTTTGATAAATTAATTCACGTTGTAGCTTCCGAGCAAGACCATCATTTCAAAGTTCTTTTCACTTTACTAAAAAAATTTGGCTACAAATGGGCTGAAAATTTGCATCACTTAAGTTATGGATTAGTCCATTTAGAATCAGGTAGGATGAAATCGCGTGAGGGAACAGTGATAGACGCTGATGACTTAATTTTAGATCTTGAAAAACTCGCAGAGGAAGAGCTAATCAAAAGATATCCCAAGCTTTCAAAGAAAGAAAAGAAAAAAAGAATAAAAGCAATTTCGATGTCAGCCATTCGTTATTATTTTTTAAGAACAGATAGAATGAAAGATGTTGTTTTTATTCCGGAAAAATCAATAAGTTTCGAAGGCAACACAGGCCCATATTTACTTTACACCTACGCAAGGGCGCGTTCAATTATTAGGAAAGCAAAAAACAAAAGTGCCAAGATAGAAATAACATTGCCAGATCAAGAAGAAAAAAATCTTCTAATCATGCTGGACTCTTTTCCCACAACAGTAAAAAAAGCATACGACTCATTAGCTCCAAACATAGTTGCAAACTATGCTTACCAGTTAGCTCAAAAATTCAACGAATTTTATCATGTCAACAAAGTAATTGGTTCGGACAATGAAAATTTCCGTCTTCTTTTAGTAGATGCATTCTCTCGAGTTTTAAAGAATTCATTAAAATTATTGCATATCGAAACACTCGAAGAAATGTAGCAATATTTTTAAACATTTATTTTTTACATTAATCTTATGCAAATAGAAACAATTTTAATAGCCAACTTGATTTTTCTCGTAATCACATTGGCAGTCCTCCTATCTGTCTCCCACAGAAACGATCATAACAATTCTAAAGTAAAAGAAGACATCAGGAAAATAAAAGATCAAATCTTTGGATAGGCAAGTTTAAAAAACTTTAACTCCCCATATTTTATGCAGACGAGTCGGCGGGTTAGCCCTCCGCCATCCGCAAACGGGCTTTACGGCGGGCTTAAAGGAGCGCGTGAAGCAGAAAGCTGTTGGTCTCATTTCCAACGTTGAGGCTTTGTCCTGCTCGACCGTGCTTCTATGAAACGGGTCAGGCCTTGATCGGAGCAGCCCTAATTGGGAGATATGGTGCTTGCAGGGTTGCAGAGCCGAGGAGGCTATGGGGTAGCTAACATCTCGAAGCAGAGCAAACTCCCCGTCTGTATTTTATCCCATTGTTTTTGTAAAATGTAGATTAGAGGCGCGAGTCTCGCAGTCTGCACTCTTTTAGGCGTAAAAAAATCAGAGACGATTAGGTCGAAGTAAATCCACAAGAAGATTTATAATAAATCTCTACTTCAATTAGTCATGTCTCTCATTTTCGAAGTCGTTGATAAAACGGGCAGAAAAATTAGATTGACAAAAGAACGTTGGAGCCACATTTCCTCGCAAATTTCTCCTCACGCATACATGACAAACTATTTGGGGGAAATAAAAGAGACTCTGACAAAACCAGACAAGATTGTTCGGAGCGCAACGGATGAGAACAAAACAAATTATTACAAATATTATAAATACAGAAAATCAGAGAACAAACTTTTAAAAATCATAGTTAAATATTTAAACGGCGACGGTTTTGTTATATCATCATATTTCGTAAGGAAGATTTCACAATGAAGGGCCAAATGGAAATTTATTATGATGAAGAAGGAGACTATCTGGAGATTTTTATAGAAGGAAAAAGTCCAACATACGGAGAAGAAGTTGGAGACGACGTAACTCTCTTCAAAAAAGAAGAAACTGGCGAAGTAGTGGGTCTAGCCATTTTAAATTTCAAAGAAAGAACAAAAAATCTAAAAGATGTAAAATTAAAACTTCCGTTCAAGGTTAATTTTTCCGTCACATAAACATATAAAAACTCCTTCCTCTTTTTTCTAAAATGCACAAAAGAGGACAGTTCTATCTCATAGCGGCACTCGTGATTATCGGAATATTAGTAGGTTTAACAACAGTCTATAACTCCACTAAAACTTCCCGCGAAGATTTAACCGTCTTCGATATTTCATCTGCTTTGCAATTTGAGGGCTTGCAGGTAGTCACAAGCGGCATATTTTACGATTTAACAGATGAAGAAATATTAGCTCAACTGCAATCTCTAATCAATGCTTCGGCTCAGCAAAATCCGAATCATGATTTTTTGGGAATTTATGGAAACGAAACAACTCTTTTCATTTGGGCGTTCACAACACCGAACACAGGAAGCATTTCCGTAACAATTGGGAGTGAGCCAATAATCATTAGCGAAACAGAGTCAACACACGGCTTAATAGAAACCATTGAACGCCCCGAAGAAGGAATAATCGTAGTAGAAATTGACGAAGAGAAATACGTTTTCGATTTGCATCCAGATCAAAAACTTTACTTAATCATCAAGAAAGAACGTGGAGAGGAAACTTTTATCGCAACTCCGCGAAGCAATAATCCTAAATTAGGTCAGGAAAATGCGTTTTAAAAAAGCAGTCAGCCCAATAGTCGCATACTCTCTCTTAATCGTTATCACAATTAGTCTTAGCGCAATCGTTTATCCTTATTTGAAACTGCATCTTCCAACAGAAAGACCCGAATGCCCTTCAAATTTCATACTAGTCATAGAAGAAACATCCTGCGATTTCACAAATAAAAATCTTTCCATAACTGTTTCAAACAGAGGATTATTCAATGTTTCAGCAGTATACATAAGATTTGCAGAAGCAGACAGAAAAGTTCGCACTCAAATAAACAAAGGAAACGAATTTTTCCCAGAGCCAATCTCTCCAAGCAGCAATTCAAAGACATTTTATTACTCTTCTTTAAACGAATATATTCTTTCTTCAGGAGATTATGTTGTGGAGATTCAGCCGGCAATTTTTGAAAAGCAGGCATTATATCCCTGTCCCAGAGCAATCGTGTCACAAAAAGTCAGGTGCGAGTAAATTGCATAAATATTTATATAATTCTTTCAGAACAAGTTTTTATGAAATTCGCCCACTTAGGCGACTGCCATCTCGGTGGTTGGCGCCAGCCGGAATTAAAAGAGCTGAATCTAAGAAGTTTTCAATATGCAGTTAATTTTTGTATTAAAGAAAAAACAGATTTCATCTTAGTCGCGGGAGATTTATTTGATTCTCCTTATCCTCCGATTGATACGCTAAAAGAAACTTTCGAAATGTTCAAGAAAATTAAAGAAGCACACATTCCGGTTTTTTTAATCGCCGGCAGTCACGATTATTCCGTCTCTGGAAAAACCTTTTTAGATGTTTTAGAAAAAGCAGGATTTTGCAAAAATGTCTCTGTGTTCGAAGAAAAAGATGGAAAAATAATTCTTCAACCAACAATTCACAACAACGTAGCAATCTACGGCTATCCCGGAAAAAAATCGGGCATGGAAGTAGAAGAAATTGAAAGAATGAAAATACAGGATTCTCCAGGCCTGTTTAAAATATTAATGCTGCATACAACTTTAAGAGATGCAATAGGCAATCTCCCGATTAAATCAGTAGACGAAAGAAATCTTCCGAAGGTAGATTATACCGCCCTCGCACATTTGCACATAGAATATAACAAAGAAGGAAGAGTTTATTGCGGACCAACATTTCCGAATAACATCTCTGAACTTGAAGATCTTAACTGCGGGTCGTTCTATATTTTTGACAACGGCAGGATTAGAAAAGAAGAAATAAAATTGCGCTCAGTGCTAACCGCACATCTTGAATTATCAGACGCATTAAATGCAACAGAAGAGATTATTTCTTTATTCGATAAAAAAGAAGTCAAAGATAAAATTATTATCCTGCGTCTTTCAGGAAATCTTGAAAAAGGAAAGCCATCAGATATTGATTTCCAAAAAATAGAAAGCCGTTTGAAAAATCTCGGAGCGTTTATTTTTCTCAAGAGCACATCCAAGTTGCAGTTTTCTAAACAGGAATTTGAAACAAATTTGCTGGATTCGGAATCGTTAGAGGAAGACATCATAAAAAAATTTGAAGAAAAAAATCCTGCAAAATTCAATTTCCTAATTCCCGGATTAATACGCTCTCTCCAAATGCAAAAACAAGAGGAAGAAACTCAATCAACCTTTGAAGATCGCATGCTTTCAGAAACCAAAAAATTACTGCAGCTATGAAATTCAAAAAAATAAAAGTGAAAAATTTAAGGTCTTATAAAGAACAGGAAATAGAATTTCCAGAAGGGTCTCTCTTATTATCTGGCGATATTGGGACAGGAAAGACTTCGATATTGCTCGCATTAGAATACGCATTGTTTGGTTTGCAGGCAGGACAAAAAGGAACTGCCCTATTGCGCAACACAGAACAAACAGCAGAAATTGTTTTAGATTTAGAAGCATCAGGAAAATTAATAACAATAGAGCGTCGCCTGAAAAGAACAATAAAAGGCGTCAGCAACGAATATGCCTCCATAACAATAGACGGGCAAAAGGAAGAATCTTCTCTGACTGAAATCAAACATAAAATCATTTCTTTATTGGGATATCCGGAAGAATTTGTAAAAAAAAATAATCTTTTATATCGCTATACAGTTTACACCCAGCAAGAGCAGATGAAGCAGATAATTCTCGACGATTCGGAAACAAGGCTGAATATATTACGCCACGTTTTCGGAATTGATAAATATAAGTCAATAAAAAATAATCTTTCTATACTACTTTTAGATCTTAAATCTGGCTCGAAAATCCTACAAGGCGAAATAACGACTCTTGAACAAGATAAATTCATTTTAGAAGAAAGAAAATCAAAATTAACTAAAACAGAGCAAGTCATAAACGAAAAAGCTTTAGAATTAGAACAAAAGAAAATAGTCCGAAAAGATTTAGAATTGCAAATTAAAGATCTCGAGTCAAAAATAAAAGAAAAGAAAGATTTTGAGAATGAAGTAGAAAAAACAAAAATAACAATCATTAACAAAAAAGAGCTCTCTGCGACTTTGAACAGAGAAATTATCGAATTATCAAAATCCATAACAGAAGTTCCAAATTTCAGCGAAAAGGAATACTCTTCTCTGATTCAGGAGATGAAAGAAGTTAAAAGTTCGTTAGAACTTTTCAATAACCAATTTATCGAGACAGCAAGCAGGATAAATTCGTTCGAAAAGGAAAGACTGGAAATATTGTCTAAAAAAGAGCGCATTTTCAAAATTGATATTTGCCCGACATGCCTTCAGGATGTTTCAGAAACTCACAAGCACAACATTTTAAACGAAACCGAGTCCAGATTAAGCAAAATTAAAAAAGAATTAGAAGAGCTTAAATCAAGCCACGACAGTATTTCTAAATCTATTGAACGGTCGCGGAAAAACATTTCAGAATTAGAAGAAGAAAAAACAAGATTGGAAATTTTAAGAGTTAGGTCAGAGCAAATTGGAAAATCCAAACTCAAGCTTATCGAATTAGAAAAGCAGAAAGAATTTGTCGAAGAAGATTGTAAGAAACTATTCAAGCATGTAGACGATTTGAAAGAGAAAATCCTGAAATATTCGATATTCGATAATAAGTTCAGAGTCAAGGAGGAAGAAATGAACAAAATAAAACAAGAAGAAAAATTTGCAGAAATCTTCCTCGCAGAATTAAGAAAAGAAGCAGAGATATCTAAGAAAGAAATTTATTTCGCAGAAGAGTCAATTTCTCTCAAAGAAAGCTCTAAGAAAAAATTACAAAACATAAATGAATTAGGCGATTGGCTTTCGACGCGTTTTCTCAATTTAATCGAATTGACAGAGCGCAATGTCTTGATGAAACTAAGAGTAGAATTTTCTACGTTGTTCAGAAAATGGTTCAACATGCTAATAACAGAAGAATCTCTCGATTCAAACTTAGATGAGAACTTCACGCCAATTATTTCACAAGGAGAGGTCGAGATGGATTATTCTTTTCTTTCAGGAGGTGAAAGAACAGCAGTTGCTCTCGCATACCGTCTCGCCCTAAATCAAACAATTAATTCTCTAATGAGCAAAATCAACACAAAAGGAGTGATAATCCTCGATGAGCCTACGGAAGGTTTCTCAGAAACTCAAATTGATAAAATCAGGGATGTATTGCAGGAATTAAACGCGGAGCAATTAATAATTGTCAGCCACGAGCAGAAAATTGAAGGATTTGTAGATAATGTTCTCAAGGTTTCAAAACATGGAGACATATCAGTCATAGGAAAAGGCGCACCGTAAAACTTAAATAGATAATATTTTTTATGGTTCTGTTGAATTCTCATGGACACTATGGAATCATACAAAGAAATTTCTGCAAATATGCTTAAGTCAAACACAAGCTTAGTCGGAATTGTTTGCACAGACGGAGTTGTCCTTGGAGCAGATAGGAGAGTCACAGCAGGCACGCTCGTGGTGGACAAGGCATACGTCAAAATATTAGCTGTCAATGACAGAGTTTTAGTAGCATACACGGGAGGAGTAGCAGACGCTCAGCTGATTAACAAAATAATAGCTGCAGAAATTCGCTTGAAGGAATTAAAGACAAAAAACAGGGCGACCATAAAAGAAACAGCGAATCTTCTCTCCATGATGGTTTACAGAGGCATAAGAACGCCTTCAATGATCCCAAGTATCGTCGGAACTTTAATCTGTGGAGTAGACGAAGATGGGGTAGTCGAGTTATATACTATAGAACCTGCGGGAGGAGTGTATAAAGTAAAAGAGTACGACGCGAACTTCTCTTCAGGAATGCCCTTTATCCTCGGGTTGTTGGAGAGGCAGTACAAAAAAGACATAACTGTAAAAGAAGCCATCGAACTCACAAAGGAATGCCTCAAGTCTTCCACACAAAGAGACGTCGGTTCTGGCAACGGAATAGATGTTTTCACAATCACAAAAGATGGTATCAAGCACGTGGTTTCTGAAGAAATAATTCCCCAATACAAATAAAATTTACCGATAAAATGCCAGACATTTTGAAAACAATTAAAGAAGAATTGCCAAATATAATAAGTGATGCCGCATTCGAAGGCGCGAACATAGTTCTCTACACAGATGACAAGGAATTTTTTAAAAACGGAGAAAATCAGATTAAGGAAATTGTTTCAAAAATAAAGAAAAGAATAGAACTAAGAGCAGATAAAAAAATCCTCGCGTCAGAGGAAGAAACAGAAAAAACAATCAAGGCTCTCGTGGAAGAAGAAGCAGAAATAACCAGCATCATTCTCGATGTCCAGCGAAGTGTTGTCATCATAGAAGCAAAAAAGCCGGGGCTGGTAATAGGGAAGCAGGGCTCGATACTCAGCGATATAAGAAAATCAACTCTATGGATTCCGGTAGTCCAGAGAAGTCCGGCAATCCCCTCGAAAATAACAGAGAAAATTCGTTCAGTTCTTTATGCAAACAATAATTATAGAAGAAAATTTCTGAATGATGTAGGGAAAAAAATTTACAAAGATTGGAATCCTGAGAAAAAAGATATGTGGGCAAGACTCACAGTTCTCGGATCAGGAAGTCAGGTAGGGCGTTCTTGTTTTCTCCTGCACACGCCAAATTCCAAAATTTTATTAGACTGCGGCATTAATCCGGCAATCACCGACGGCCCTGAAAAATTTCCTTATCTCGATGTTTCAGAAATAGGAGATTTGAATTCGATAGACGCGATAATTCTTTCTCACGCACATTTAGACCATTGCGGTTTAATTCCCTACTTATATAAAATGGGTTACAAAGGTCCATGCTATATGACTGCGCCAACGAGAGATATTTCTGCTCTACTACAACTCGATTTAATTGGGGTAGCATACAAGCAGGCACAATTTCCACTCTATAAAGCAGAAGATATCAAAGAAATGGTCAGGCATTCTATCTGTTTAGGTTACGGTGAAGTAACAGACATAACGCCGGATATTAGAATCACATTTTACAATGCAGGCCATGTTCTGGGCTCTGCGCAAGTCCATATTAACATAGGAAACGGACTGCACAACTTCGTTTATACAGGAGACACAAAATATGGAAAAACAAGGCTATTAGATGCGGCAATAAACAGATATCCGAGAGCAGAGACAATCCAATTAGAATCAACCTATG
>Ga0209541_10004700_pt1 | contig 24136 bp, 26 predicted proteins | sample RifCSPlowO2_01_FD_184027 | JGI IMG/M metagenome (GOLD analysis project Ga0209541, IMG submission 184027) | Groundwater microbial communities from Rifle, Colorado - Rifle CSP2_plank lowO2_0.1 (SPAdes) (version 2) | ecosystem: Environmental > Aquatic > Deep subsurface > Groundwater | place... | reverse complement strand
TTGATAGAGGGCGCGGATGGAAAGCGCCACCGCCTCTTGTTCGGTCATTCCTTCATGCCACCGGTCTTTAAGAATTGTCCGAGCGATAATGCCGCCGGATCCTACCGTATGGTATCCTGTTTCGCTTGCCTCAAAGCGCCCGCCGCATTCATCGAACGTGTAAATGCTTGGCTGTTCAACGTCTTCGGGATCCCAGCCCGCCAGAATAGGGACCGCAACATAATCCATCAAGGCGGCCAAAAGCGCCAATTCCTTAAAATTCTCCCGTAAAATATTCATCATGATCTCTGCCTGTCCGTCAATATATATCGGTTCCCCCACCAATCGTTGCAAATGAGTCCACTGTTCATCAAAAGCGTCAATCAATTCCTGTATATATGCGACAGTCCCTGCCGCGCCAAGCAAAGAGTATGGTCCGACCCTATGCACCTTCACCTCTTCATCCCAATGTTCACGATGGTCAGACGCGCGCCGATCGCCTGCCATTAATACGCCGTCGCGAAATCGAAGAGCAACAATGGTTGTTCCGGTATACAGCCGCCTGCCGCGCGCGGACAGTAACGCATTGCGAAAATGATTTGCATCGCCAACCATCGCTTCCAGCGAACGAAGCCTGGTGTTTCGGCGTTGAAACGGACCGTACCGATCGAGAAATCGCTCTTGCGTCGCCATGCCACCTCCGTATGAAAAAATAAAGGAACGGTTTTTCTACCATCCATCATACCACACGCCGAAAAAGACGCAATGGGCAATATCACTCCTCATTCCTATGCGGCTTTCCCTCAAGATACCCCGCTTCGGTTTGACGACGAAATGTGCCCAATGCTTTAAATTCATCCAAGGTATGCGCCCCCACGTAACTCATCGACGATCGCAAATGGCCAACAAGATCTTCGATGATAGACGAAACCTCTCCGCGATACGCAACGCGGCGCTGGATTCCTTCAGTCGGCCGCACATGGTCAAGGCCTCCGCCGTCCATCCTCGAAAGCTGCGCCTCTAAAGATGCAGAACCTCTGTAAATTTTCCACTTTTTTCCTTCTTCATAAAACGCCTCTCCCGGGGCCTCTTCAGACCCCCCCAAAAGGCTTCCAAGCATTACCGCAGATGCTCCGGCAACGAGCGCCTTAGCCACATCTGCGCCAACCCTGATTCCACCGTCGGCAACTACCGGAATATGGTGCTCATCCGCAATTGCGGCGCACTCGGCAATGGCCGTGAGCTGCGGCGTTCCTACGCCAGTTTCTTCCCTTGTCTTGCATGCCGAACCCGGACCGATTCCCACCTTCACTGCATCTGCGCCCGCCTCAATGAGCATCAGCGCCGCCTCCGGCCGGTCAATATTTCCCACAACGATCGGCAATTCATTGAATGCCGCGCGAATTTCTTTCAGCAATGCCTCAACCGGATCGGCGAACGCGCGCGCCGTATCAATAAGCAGCACGTCCATTCCGGCTTTCACTAACTGATCAACATCAGAAAGGATATTATTCCTATGCGCGCCAATCGTCGCGCCAACCAATAGACGCCCCTTTTTATCCCGCACGGCACTGCGATATTGCGCCGCCTTTATAATATCCTTTGCCGTAATAAGGCCTGCGACTTTTCCTGCTTTGTCCACGAGCGGCAATTTTTCAACCTTATACTGACGCAACAGGACACGCGCGCTCTCTTTTGTCGTATCGGGCGAGCCGACAACAAGCGGCATCGGAGTCATCGCTTCTTTCACGTACAAAGAAAGGTCCTCTTGAAGCCGCATGTCGCGCGATGTCAAAATACCAACAAGTTTTCCTTCTTCGTCAACAACAAGAAGGCCAGAAATCTGATAGGCGTCCATGAGTGCTCTGGCATCGGAGAGCCGCTCTGAAAATCGAATGGTGATCGGTTTTTCGATAATGCTCGAGTCTGCGCGCTTGACCCTTTTTACTTCTTCAACGCGTTTTTCAATCGGCAAAAATTGGTGGATAAAACCAAGGCCGCCGAGCCGCGCCAGGGCGATCGCCATCCGCGAATCTGTAATATCAGGCATGTTCGCCGAGACGATCGGGATATTCAAAAAAATGTCCCGCGCCAGACGGGTTTTGAAATTGCCAATATCGCGCCGCGATGCAATGTCTGATTTACGGTCAATAATGCAAACGTCATTAAACGAAACCGCGATATCAACCGGAAGCCCTTTCGCAGAGAGCCGCGCTTCAATTTTCTGCCGCAATTGATCGTCCATAGTCACCACCACATATTATAAACCCATAAAGAATGTCCCTATCATGCATCTGTGGATAAAGTAAATCTCCACCCTCGCTTCCCACTATTCCCTTTCCCATGGAAACACAATCCACGCGCTTCCCTTCTTGCGAAGCCACACATCCGGCTTAACAATACTCCGGGGATGATAAAACAGGGTCGCGATAAAACAGCGCAGGTCCCGGAAATGCGCAAGGGTCTTTCCGGTGTCGGCGATATCATCGACGATCAAGCTCCTCTTTGTCGGCGCAAGCAGCATGGGAATCCCCAGCCGGTGAGAAAGACATACTGCCAATATCATGCCGCCGCGCGGAATGCCATATACGCCGTCGAACTGACGCTTCCGCTTTTTCGATTCCACCTCGACAAGTTTACCGATCCTTTCGGAATCTTCAACAAATTCTTCCCAAGCATAATACAATTTCTCTGCCATAGTATATATCCATTATAAAAGCAGGGGTTGCAACTTTCAAAGGTTCATTTCCAGGCATGCTCTACCGATACCCCCTGGAAATCTCATCCAATTCTGCGAAGAGTTCGGTCGGCGCCCAATTATCCGTAAAGATACACGGCCGTTCGTCACTCAATATCTCCCGCCCTTCGTCCGCAACAAACGAATTCAACGCCATAAGTTCTTCTGGCGCGGCTACGTTTCTAAGCGCCGCAAATGTATCGTTCAACGGAGCGCGCGACCCCGCTAGGAGATATTGAATCCTCTTGCCGTCGGGAAAAAAATAGACATACGGATATACGGATTTCATCGTTTGGCTCACGCACTTGAATATGCGCTCGTTTGGACTCCCGGCGATAATCATCTGGGAAAAAATTCCTCCGTCACTTAGCCGCACATAGGTAGATTCATAAAATTCTTTCGTTGCCATCTGATACGGAATGTACAAATCGCTGGCAAACACATCGGTAAATATGAGGTCATAGCGCTTTGGGTTTTTTTCTAAATATATCCGGCCGTCGTCATTGATGGCCGTCACGTTTTTCTGTTGCCCGAGCCCGAAAAACCGGTAAGCGGCCTTCGTCACTTCCGGATCAAGCTCCACGCCGTCAATCCGGACGCCGTTATCTCCAAAATAATGCGCATACTGCCTCGAAATCACCCCGCCGGCAGACCCCAGAATCAACACGTCGATGTCCGATTTTTTATCTAACATATAGTAAAACGGCAAAAAATAATCGAAATAAAAACCGGTAAGCATCTTATTCGGATGATACACGGACCAGCGTCCCGACCGATTAATATCCAACACTACCCCAAGTGCGTCATCTTTCAATACCTCCACCCTGCCGTAAAACGAATCTTTTTGATACAGCATATTTTCGCTTCTGCCAAACGACATGGAAGCGGATGAAATCATAAATGCTATCCCGACGATCAACATAAAACCTAGCCTCATAAGAATTGACCGCGGCAATTGCTTTATGAGTCCTAGAAATGCGACTGCCAAAAGGCTCACGGCGGCAATAAGCATGGTTTCTTTTACGCCAAAAAGAGGAATCGTCACGAACGAAGAAGCAAACGTCCCCAGTACGCTTCCGACAGTTGAAAAAGCGTATATTGATCCGGCTGTATTGCCGGTTTTCTCCAATTCCCTGATGCTCAAACGGGTGACAAAAGGGCTTACCATCCCCAACAGCATCACCGGCAGCATAAAAAGAGCCTGAAAGAATATTATTGCCGTCGAGGTCGCAGAACCGAAAAGAAACATCCGGTCGTAAAACCCCCCCCGCACAAAATATACGATCAACAATTCGGAAAGAAGAGGCGTAAAACCAAGCAACGCGCCTGCGGCCATAACTATTCCCATAAGAACTTTCCTATAGGGATATGCATCGGCAATTCTGCCGCCGAAATAATAACCAAGCGAGAGTGCCACCATAAAAAAACCGATAATCGCCCCCCAAATAAAAAGCGAGGCTCCGAAATACGGAGTCATCAGCCGGAATGAGGCCATTTCAATCATCATCATCGCGCCTCCGGTCACAAAAACGAAAAAGAGAAAAAAATGTTTTTTCAATACATTATTAAGATGGGGTCGGCGCATTACCGACATCTCCTTTGGCAATATATCCGCCGACCAAACGCGCAAATTCATCAAGGCTCGTCGCTCCTTTCTTTACGAAATCGATCGCCCCATAGGCATGAGCGACTTTTTTATCAACCTCCGGATCTCCGAATGCAGTAAGAAACACTACTTTGATATCGCGAGTCGCTTCATCGCTCTTCAGTTTCATGGTCGCATCCATGCCGTCCAATACCGGCATCTTGATATCCATGAGAATCAGATCCGGGTGCGTCTTTTTTGCTACCCCTATACCCTCCTGGCCATCTCGAGCGAGAACAACATCAAATCCGGCTTGCCGCAAAACAGTGCCGTAGATGTCCAACATTTCCGGTTCATCATCAACAATAAGAACAAGCGGTTTTGAGTTCATGGTACGATAATTTTATTCTACCCAGAGCTGGCAGGAAAGGCAATGCTAAATGTACTTCCGATTCCCGGAGAGCTTTTTTCAAGCAATATATCGCCTCCCATCATCCGCGTAAGCAGCCGTGCAATATAGAGTCCCAAGCCACTGCCATACTCTTTAGTATACAGAAAAGCTCTTCTGGGAGTTTCAAATTTCTTAAATAGCACACGCTGCTGTTCTGACGGGATACCGATGCCCGTATCTTCAACATATATTTTTACAAAACCATTTGTTTTCTCAACGCGCACCGAAATACTCCCGCGATCCGTGTACTGTATCGCATTGCTTATGATATTCATAAGCACCTGCCTGCTGCGATTTTTGTCGACAAAAACATAGTGGGACTGGAAAGGTCTTTGAAATGTAAGCGACAACCCTTTTTTTGCGGCAACCCGCTGAAGGTCATTAACTGCTTCCTGAATAAGTTGGGTAAGGTCGTAGTTCTCTTTATGCATTTCGAGACGTCTTCCTTCCAAGCGTATTGCATCCAGAAAATCCTCAATAATGCTTAAAAGGCGTTTTGCGTTTTCTTGAATACCCTCCAGCCTGCTGTATGTTTCTTGATCCGTTGATTTGACGAGCGCCAGAAGCAGTTCTGCGTCCCCTCGGATAATGGAGAGCGGCGTTCGCATTTCATGCGAAACAATCGCCATAAAATCGTTCTTTGATCTCTCCAGGCGCTTGCTTTCGGTAATATCCTGAATCCAGATGAAATTTCCCAGGATGGCGCTATCTTCTTCCCCGGCATCTCGGACACACTGGAAGAATATGTCAAAAACCTTTTCCTGCGCTTCCACATCATGAATTTCCATATTTTCTCCGAGAGCGCACCTTCGCAGGTACGACGGGAGATCTATCGCGGGAAATTGCCGCTGAAATGCCATAAGCGCGTCTGCAACGCCGTCATGCAGATTCAAAAACTGCCGCCCTGCTCGATTTATGAAAAGCACCGAAGAGTCTGCGCCATCCAACAGAATGGCGCCGATCTCCATGTGATACGCGACTTGATCAAGTTTAAGCTTTTCCTGACGGAGCTCGATCGTGCGTTTTTTGATCTCTTCTTCCAGATCGTGCTCATGCCGTTCCAACCGCTGAGCCATTGTATTAAATGCAGATCCCAATTCTCCTATCTCGTCCTCGGTATGCACTGCAACCCGTTCGCCTAAATTACCGTCTGCAATCCGGCGCGCAGCTCCTTGTAAATAGATAAGAGGGCGTATCAGAAACCGCGTTATCGAAAGACCGAATATATACAACAGGGCATATATTGCTGCCGCAATTCCCAAAGAAATAAGTTGAATATTCCTGTTGAATTGTTTTGCGGCTTCAAGCAATTGTTTTTTAAACAACAGGGTTTGGTTCTGGATTGCCAACAGCGACGGCTCGATCTCTTCTGAAAATAGACGCCGAAGCCGAATGGAGTCTTCGACGTTTTCGTCCTCCGCGCTTCCGATTGCATTAAAAAATCCCAGCCCCTCCCCGAACATCAGTATATGCATGCGCTGCTCTTCCTGAATAAACCGTTGAATGTTTCTAAAATGGGCATAATTGCCCCTTCTCAATTCCTGATCAATCTGGCTAATCTGTTCGTGGCCGGATGTATACCGCCTCAAACCCCTTTCGTCACCCGAGAAAAATCCCAATATTCCTGTAATTTCTTGAGAAATCCCGTAATTGATCGCATCGATACGAAAAAACAGATCATATAATGCTTGATATCGAGCCGTCGCCGCCGTATACATTGCCATTGCGGCAATCGTAAACAGGCTCACGCTTGCAAGGCCGAGAAGAAATTTATTCCGGACTTTTAATTTCTCGAAGAATTTCATCCCGTTAGAAATAGGACGTGGACATATTGCATGTCTTACAATCCTTTACTACAGTTTATAAGTTTCGGTTTTTGCGTATTTTCATAATAAATGCGCCCGCGATTTCTAACGGGATCCATGCGTTCGAGTCCCTAAAAAGATACTCGCTCAACTTCGATTTGAACTTTCTCCTTCCGAGCAATGCCAACGACCGTAAAGAATCTCAAAACCATCACGGTAATCGGCAACGCAAGCCAATAGAGAAAATAAGTTACTCCCTTCATGGCAAAATAGAAAAAGAAAGCGAATGCATACGGCAAAATGGGACGGTACGAACGCATAAATTTGTCGATTTGCATTTCAATTGCCATGGCAATCCGTTCTTCGAAAGGAATCGATAGAATGTTTTCCGTTTCAACCCCGGCGTCGCGCCTGGCGGCCAAATCCGGCGTTTGAGCATCCATAACCGTACGAAACTCTGACAATAATTGAGAAAAGGGTATGCGTTGCGGCGCAATTTCTTTGAGCGCCTGATCTTTCAAGCCTTGAAGTGTCCCTTCAAATTTTTCTCCGGCTACTTTTACCGCGGTACCTACAACATCGCGAATCAACTCCGGCGAAAATAGTCGTGGCGGCCTCAAAATCTGCCCATAAAAATAGCAGAACGACGCAAGAAGCGCCAATGCGGTAAACACCGAAGCGAGACCGGCCCTGATCGCGCTCGACGCATGGAATGTTGCCGAATGTATATATGATGAACGGATGGAAAAAAACGCGTAAGCGAGGGAAGAAAATATGAGGGCGGACGCAACAAAGCTTTCCCAACGCACGGGAACAAACGACACGGAAAGGATAGAAGCGATTAAATAGATGACAAGCGACATCCACGGCTGGCTCGATAGTATCGCAAGGACGGAGAATACAATTGCGAATCCAATCATACCGATAAGCGGCAATATATAATCAACCGGACCCACCTGAAGAAAAAAATGATTTACAAAGAGATTGGTAAAAAGTATTCCATCTACCACCAATATAATTCCCGAGAGAAATATAAATATGACCTCTTTCCCGGTAAGGCTCCCGTATCGAGTTTTTACTCCTGTTTTTTGTTCCGAATCAGGCATATGCGTTCATGCTATACTTTTAAATTACCACGCCGCCGGCAATCTTCAAAATTCGATCTTCTAGTAACTCGCGCACCAGAGGACCACGGGACTTTAATTGTGAGGCTCCACCTGTGGAAAACGAACCTTGACATAACGCAGGCAAAGGAATATAATATGCGTATAAGGTCGATACATAACTAATTCTCAAATAAAAATGGCTTTTCGAATTTCAACAAAGATAGTTGCACTCGCAGGGCTTGCATTACTTGCAATTGCCGGTGTTGCGTTGGCGAGTCACTCATGGGGAACCTATCACTGGGCGCGAAAGGCAAATCCTTTCACCCTGAAGCTTGGAGATAATGTTTCAAGCGTATGGGATCCCTACCTTGGAGTCGCTTCAACAGACTGGAGTTTATCGAGCGTGCTTGATACCACAATTGTGGCCGGAGGCACTAATCCGAAAAACTGCCGGGCGACAAGCGGACGAGTTGAGGTATGCGCGGCCAAGTACGGATTCAACGGCTGGCTGGGCTTAGCCCAAATTTGGTTAACCAGAGATGGGCATATTTACAAAGGGGTTACGAAACTCAACGACACGTACTTCAATACCGCGACATACAACAAACCGGCATTGCGGCAAATGGTGATGTGCCAGGAGATTGGTCATAACTTCGGACTTGATCATCAAGATGAAGATTTCAGCAACCCTCCGCTCGGCACCTGCATGGACTACACGTCGGATCCAACGCCGAACCAGCATCCGAACCAGCACGACTATGACCAGCTTGAGACGATCTACGCCCATCTTGATTCGTACACGACGCTTTCCCAATCTGTCAGGTCTGCGCGAGGCGGCGTTGATCTTCCGGAGACGGCAGAATGGGGCAGAGCTCACCGACAGGACGGTCGCGGCAGATCATCTCTCTATGTAAAGGATCTTGGTAACGGAGAGAAAGTACTCACCTTTGTTCTCTGGACAGAATAAGCAGGAGTACAGAAAATTACAACAAAACAATCCCGCATTCTGCGGGATTGTTTTGTTGTTTCTGGATCGGCCGGGTGGTTACAAAATTGTTGTTGTTGACATAAATTAAGCATCCGATATATACTTTAAAAGGAAATTTAATAATTTAACAGGCGTACGGGGGCAAATATGCGGCGACTGGTCAGTTTGCCTAGGCTAGTTACGGGTGTCTTTCTTGGTTCTATCGTTATTGCGGCGTTTTCCAACCGCTCTCTCGCTGGCTCGCATAATACAGATTTATCCCTAGTGCCATACGATAGCGCAAACCTCTACAAACGGTACTGTCAGGCATGTCATGGCGAACGAGGTGACGGAAAGGGTCCTGCCGGAAAGGCGATGAATCCGTCGGCCACCAGCTTTCTCACCATGTCAGATACGACAAGCGTAGAATACATTTTCCAAGTGACAACTCAAGGAAAAGGATCAATGCCGGCTTGGAAAAATCTATTGAATGACGCGGATCGACGTTCGATTGCGGAGTATATCAAAAGGGCATTTATATCAAACCCGCAGAAGAAATGAAAGTCTCACTTGGAGTCATCTGATTAATTTTTATGTCAGCAGTTTGGATGGTCGGTTTCCCGCTCGCCATTTTTTACATAGTTCACGGCTTTGGAAAGAAGAACGAACAAAGTGAGTAAAAGCAGGGGTTAAAATTGATCCTGCTCCGCTAGTTGCGGGGCATTTTGTTTATGATTTTGAAACTTCAAGATAAAATCGCAGATTTTCTCGATACTAAAACTAACCTTGCATCCCAACAAGCTCGTTATTCGCAAGTATCGGCTTAATTTACCCAAAGCTCGCGTGCTTCGCATTAAAGTCCGCCGCAGATTGCTCAGGAAACTCAAGCAGCGCGCCCGCGAGTTTCGTGCCGGCGAGATTACAAAAAAAATTAAAACGGCTTTCCATAACACAGATGAAAAGCCGCACGATACCAAAACCGCCTTATTTATTATCTCAACGAAACCGCGTTATGACATACGGGTCAGGTAAAAAAATATATCTAACTATCTGCTATTTCCATGCTATTATCAACACAGTGTTATCATAAAGTTCCGCACGAAAACCCTGTTGCTCTACAATTACCCCGACTCTCTCCAGGGCCATTAACCCTAATCGTTCGCTACCATCAAAAAAAACACGGTCAACATAGACATAGGTCCTTGGCTCGCCGCGCTTGGCACTCTTTAACATCAATTCTGGCAAAGCGAGCAGAATCTTCACAACCTGCTGTTCAACCCAAGCGCTGTCCGCAGCTCGTTTGGCAGCAATCGCCGAGTCCGTAACAGAAATCAGCGCTGCCCGATCAATGTTAATCCGCTGTTCCTGCGCATATACGGGAACGATGAACCCAGCTTCCGCAATAAGAACAGCAACCGCTGCAAATAACAGTTTTCTCATCGTATCCTCCGCATGGTATAGGTTTCAAGGTTTCCGGTATATATAGTACACGATGACGCTGTTGTTGCCAAGGGCATCAAGCAATACCAGCACAGAGATGTTACGCAGAGCAAATCTCAAGAGAGCGAATGTCTTCGCGATTTCAAGCTCAAATATCCGAACATGGGAAAAAGTAATAGCACAAACTGCGAAGCCCTCCTTGGCTTAAGGCAGTCTTGTCTTGAAAATAAACCGCCCGAGAATGAAACCGATAATGAGGCCCAACGCGCCGATCAGGGACAGCGATAAACTGCTACTTCCTTGAGCGGGCGCTTGTTGCTGATCATGCACGGGCTCCATGTGTCCGTCCGCATCTTCCGACAACATAAACATTGATTCCGCTTCCTCGGCTTCAAAAGAAATTTTCATGTCTGCCGTTTCCTTGCTGCCGATTATTCCGCTCGTTCCAAGCGGCGCCGCCGCATCGAAAACGAATTCCGCATCGATCGACTCAAGCCACTGATTCGCCCTCTTTCCTTCACGCATAAATGTCGGTGGGTCTAAATGAAACACGAGAAGATACTGCTTCGGCTCAAACGCCATACCGGCGCCGTAGTGAAAATTGCCGCCGAACATTCCATCAAGCTCCTTCTCGATGGGGGTACCGCCACCCTGCGGTGTCGCCGTAACGGTAATTTTCATACCGGGGATCCTGTATCCTTCCAGCGTCTCCGCCTTCACCTCAAGGTGATGCGTTTCTCCGGGAGCGGGCTTTACCTCGGTTACGCCAGCGGGCGCCATCATGCCGTCGGGCTCGTCCGAATGAGCGCGCGCGACTTTTCCAAAAATAACCGCCGGGAGCAACAGCATACAAACGACGATCACCGAACCCACCACCGTAGTCCATGCCTCGGCATTCTTAAAAACTTTCGTTTGTGTGAACATTGATTTTATTATTACTATTTTATTTCCTGCATCCATTCGACAATGGATTACTTCTTATTTTTATAATACCACAGATTCTTTTCGGAACCAAAGCTAAAAGCAATGTCACCCGGTCACAAACCTCTACTGGTAAGGCCGTTGAGAGCTTTTTAGAGAGTCGTTTTATGTCTAAAATTATCCTATCGGGGTCAAAAAATTCTGGTTTTCTTGCTGCTGCAGCTTGATTATTTACGCCGATAAATATAGCATTCCACTATAAGGCTCGGGTACATTAACAAAAAAATAAGGAAAGAGGCCAATGACAACCGGGCAGCCGAGCCGCGAGATCGGAAAACCGCCCGATTGTCATGCGGCGGGAGTGGATGTCGGATCAACACAAACTAAAGCTATTGTAGTAAATCGCGGCGGAGAGATTATCGGGCGCAGCCTGATCCCTACCGGGGCAAATGTAATTATGGCCGCTGAAAGGTCTTTTCTTCTGGCCTTAGAACAGGCAGCAATCGATAGGACGAATATCGGCTGCATCATTAGCACGGGATATGGACGTTATAAGGTTGAATTTGGAAACAACCAGATTACCGAAATAATGTGCCATGCGCGCGGCGCTATCGCTATATTTCCCGGCACGCAAACCGTTCTGGATATGGGCGGGCAGGACACAAAAGCGATCCGCATACAGCCCGGCGGCGGCGTTGTTGATTTTTGCATGAACGACAAATGCGCAGCTGGTACCGGACGATTTCTCCAGTATGCGGCGGCGGCTCTCGGCATTAAACTATCTGAGCTTGGTCCGATGGCTCTTCGCGGCACGGACCCTGTCGACATCAGCACCACATGCGCCGTGTTTGCAGAGTCGGAAATATTGTCCTGGATGGCCAGAGGAAAAAAGATCGAAGACATCTTGCTTGGCGCGCACTACGCCATAGCGTCGCGCTCAATCGGGCTTTTGAGACGGGTGGGCATTGTCGAAGAGCTGACTTTCACCGGCGGTGTTACCCGCAACGAAGCCATGGTCAAGGTCTTGAGCGAGTTGTTGAAAACAAAGCTGAATATCAACGAAGACTCTCATTATATGGGGGCTCTCGGCGCCGCTCTTTTTGCCCTAGATAGGGCATTGTATGTAAAAAACAAAGCCGCGAGCGGGAGTTCATAATGATATACACGGCCGGAATAGACGTCGGCTCAACATACGTAAAAGCCATTATCCTTAATGAAAACGGCGACTTAGTCGGCAGCGCAATACACAGCACCGGATTTCTTATAGAAGAAACGTCCAAAAACATGCTGGAAGAAGCGCGCGAAAGAGCCGGCATTAATAGCGCGGATATAGGATGCATAACAACCGCGGGATTCGGTCGGAGTATGGTTTCCTTCCGAAACACGCAGGTAACCGACCTCATCGCTCAGTCGTGGGGCGTACGCGCACTCTATCCTGCAACGCATACAATTATTGATATCGGCGGACAGACAATGAAGGCAATACGCCTTGACGACGGCGGGCGCGTAATGAATTTTCGCCTCAACGACAAATGTGCGGCCGGATCCGGGACATTCCTTGAAAAAACCGCGCACTATTTAGGATATGGAATTGAGGAAATCGCGCCTTTAGTCGAAAGGTCCACGAAGGCGGTTCCGATATCCGGCATATGCGCCGTATTTGCCGAGTCAGAAGTCATTAATCACATAAGTCAGGGCGAAAAACCGGAAGACATCATGCATGGAGCGATGCTTTCGTTAACCGAGAGATCCGTGAGCCTTATGAAGCAGGTGCAAATGCAGCCGGAATTCACGCTTGTAGGCGGCATTATGCGATTTCCCGTAATGGCGCGCGTGCTGCGCGAAAGTCTCGGGGGGGCGGCAAATGTTCCGCCTGAAAACTTGGCGCAATTCACGGGAGCTATCGGAGCGGCGCTCTTAGCGCGTCGCCATCTGGAGAAAAAAACCGATTGAAAAAATCCGGACACTGCGGCAATTGAAGATCGCCCAAGTTTGTTATGTGCCTGCGCTCATTCAGAGTTCAGGCCTTTTTTAAACTTTTGTAGAAAATTTGACAGGGTCCTGCTCGGTGCTATATTGGTATTAGCAACTGAAAAATTCAATAACGAAAAGAGGTCAAATGCACGAAGCGCTTACCTCTATTCCGTGCCGTCGGGAAATAATCCGGGCGCACAAAGAAAGCGGCGGACGCGTGGCGGCAGTTTTGCCGATTCACTACCCGCGCGCTCTTTTTCGCGCATTTCAGATCCTGCCGGTCGAATTATGGGGTCCTCCGGAAATTGATCCGCAATACAGCAAAGCTCATCTCCAGCCTTACGTTTGTCCTCTTGTACACAATGCACTTTCGTATATCACCGGACCGGAGAGCGAAGTTTTCGACCTTGTTGCCGTTCCGCACACATGCGACTCTCTGCAGGGTCTTTGCAGCATTCTTACCGATCTCATCCTTCCGCGGCAGCCGGTTTTCCCGATTTATCTGCCACGGGGCAGGCGGGAAAGCGACGCGCAGTTTCTGGCAAACGAATTTCACGCGCTGTATCGCAAACTGGAAGCGTTAACCTCGCTATCCCCCTCTGAAGATGAGGTGATGGCGTGCATTCTCCGGGAAGAGGACGCGGATGAAGTTCTCGCGGAACTCAACCGAAAGAGAAAGTTTTTACCGCTCTGTCAGCGCGACTTCTATCATCTGCTCCGGAGCCGCGAATATCTTCCGGCCGAGCGTTTTTGTGAATTGGCCAAATCATTCCTTGCGAAAGCGGAGAATGAGTCGCGGGACAAGGGATTGCCGATAATTTTATCCGGAATTGTTCCCGAACCCATGAGTTTATTTGAATTCATTGAACGCGCCGGCGGCGTAGTCGTCGCCGATGATCTGGCGTGCTGCGGCCGGCGTCTTTACGGACCGGGCGAAGACAATGATGTATTCCGCCGAATGGCGAAAAGCATTCTCAGCGCCCCGCCGGATTCAACCCGCGGAAGTTCTATTCAGGAACGCGCGGATCATATGGTGCGCATGGTGAAAATGTCCGGCGCCAAAGCCGTACTATTTTACTGTATGAAGTTTTGCGAACCGGAACTGTTCGGCCATCCCCCTTTAAGAGACGAACTCAATAAAATCAATATCCCAACGCTTGTTATAGAAAGCGAATTGAGTGAGGCCTCCCTGAATCCATCCGTCGGGTCATTAGAACTTTTTCTGGAGACGATTCTATGCGGCTGACAGACGCCCTTCGCTACTACGTGAATACACGGGTGATGGGCTGGACCGCCATCAGAGTAAATAGGTTGTACTCCGAAATGAAGACGCGATTCCGAAAGGAACGAAAAGACAGCTACACGGCGCCTCCTTTAAGAATTTCTTCGCGCACCAAAGAAATGATAGCCCGCCATTATTTGGACGGCCGTTTCGCCAAGCCCTATCGAAAAGTGGCATGGGTTACGTCGGGCGCGCCGGTTGAAATACTGAATGCGCTGGGGTTTCACCTTTTTTATCCTGAAAATCACGGCGCAATATGCGGCGTATCAAGAACCGCGGAGGAAATATCCGGCGAGGCTGAAGACGCGGGATACTCCCCCGATATATGTTCCTATGCGCGAACAGATATCGGCTCTGCCTTGTCCGGAAAAACGCCGGTCGGTAAATTGCCTCCCCCTGATATTCTCGTAGCATGCACAAACATATGTCAGACCGTCCTCTACTGGTACGGGTTTCTGGCTCACCACTTCAAGGTTCCGCTTATATTAATAGATACTCCGTTCATCTATACGGAGGCATCCGACCACTCTATAGAGTACGTGAAGAAGCAACTTGAAGCCGCCGTTCCGATCGCTGAGGGCGTTGCAGGAAAAACACTGGACGAGCGGAAACTGAAAGACTTTATGTACAAGAGCCGCATTGCCATGGATTTGTGGATGGAAATACTTGGACGAGGCGCCCATAGGCCAACTCCTATTTCGGCATTTGACCAATTCATTCACATGGCTCCCATAGTAGAAATGCGCGGCCATTCGCACACCATTGATTTTTACGCCGCAATGCTCAAAGAAGTTGATCGGCGTATCGCACATGGTATCGGCGCGGTAAAGAACGAAAGAAAGCGTTTGCTGTGGGATAATTTGCCCATCTGGCATAAGTTCCGGTTTCTTTCCGAAACGCTCGGAAAACACGGCGTAGTGTTGGCGGCTTCCACGTATACGAACGCATGGGCCGAACTGGCTCCCATGATAGATCCGGAGAAGCCTTTTGAATCTGCGGCCCGCGCATATTTGCACCCAATGCTCAATCGGGGCGCCGGGCATAAATTGAATACCATGCGGCGCATGATAGAGAAATACAGCCTCGACGGAGTCATACTTCATTCGGATCGTTCCTGTAAGCCGTATTCCATCGGTCAGATGGATCAACGAACCCTACTGATGTCAGAGTATGGTATCCCCGCGTTACTTCTTGAAGCGGATCATTGCGACCCGCGGTATTTCACGGACGCGAGAACGACAACCTTGCTTATGGCATTTATTGAAATGTTAGGACAATAAGAGCGGCCTTTTGGCTGCTCTTTTGCTTGGGCGATTTTCGTTTATAACGCGCAGCGGTGTCACCCGACCCGGTACCGGCCCTTGCAGGGCCGTTCTGCCGCTCCTCCGAGTTTTATCAAAAGAAAAACGGACAGCTTGCTGTCCGTTGTATATCCAATACCTCTTATTCGCCGCCGAGGAGTCCGCGGCGATTCGGAGTAACGCCTGCCCCAAGAATGCAGGCAAGATCAACAAATTTTGGCTGCTTGCAAAAACCTCCCGAAACAAGTTTCTGCGCGCTAATGCGCATTTGCTCATAAATGATTCCGGCAAGCGCATCTGCGTCCGCGCTCCCCGCGGGATCCGCCTTACTATGCCGTATCATCGCAAGGAAAACATCATTCACCTTTACGCGCTTTCCGCGTTTATCATATAGATAGAAACCGCCCCCTGTCTTTTGCCCGAGAATCTTATTTTCTCCGACGGCTTTGATGAACCGAGAGTAATCGTACGGCTCACGCTGATAGCATCGCCCAAGAACTTTCAACACGTTTATGCCCGTATCAAGCCCGACCAAGTCGAGCGTTTCCATAGGCCCCATCACCATGCCCAGTTTCTTGAACGCCCCATCTAGAGCGTCCGGTGATGCCTCACCGTCAAGCAGGGCCTGCAAACTGAGCGAAAGGTACGGGAAAAGAACGGCGTTTACAATGAATCCGGGGCATGCTTTATCGAGTACGACCGGCGTCTTTCTCATTACCCTCACCGCCGCCAGCGCTACCGCCATTGCGCGCGGCGAAGTATGCTCATGGCCCGCCATCTCTACCAGATCCATCATATGAACGGGATTAAAGAAGTGCATCGCCAGGAATCGCGTGACGTCCCGCAGCGCCGGCGTCAACTCCTCAAGCGGAATCGACGAAGTATTAGTGGCAATTACGGCATCCGGCCGCACAACATTCTCCAGTTTTCCGAGAACCTTGTGTTTAACATCCACATCCTCAATAACCGCCTCAACAACCAAGTCGCAATCGCGAAACTCTTCGTAGTGCTCGCCCACTTTATGGGTTATCAGGCCCATTGTCCGTGAAGCATCTTCCTGGGTCATCTTCCCGCGTTTCACTGATTTCTTCAGAAGCGACTCAAAGAAAATAAGCGAATCATGAATTGATTTTGCCGAAAGGTCCTGGATGATTACCGGGATGCCACGCAAAGCAAGAACATACGCGATGCCTCTTCCCATGAGGCCCGCTCCGATAACCCCGACTTTCTTCGGTGCGTCGGCGGTTTCAGACACCCACTGGCACGAACGCGCTTCCTGCTGGATGAGAAAAATGCTCATACAGCTTCTTGCCGCCGAAGTTCTCAGGCTCTTGATGAAAAGCTCGCGCTCTTTGGTCCATCCCCTGTCAATGCTCTTCGTGCTGTTCGCAACCGCATCACACGCAAAAATAAACGCGGGATAATTGCCTTTCGTTTTCGCGAGCGTCATCTTCTTGGTAGCGCGGAGCATATACGCGCGAAGCAGCGAACGGAGTACCGGAATGCGTTCAACGCGCGGAAGCGAATGGGCCGCCCTCAGCTCGCCTGAAGCAAGCTGGAGCACGACTTTCTTTGCCTCATTGATGAGTTCACCCTGCTCGACCACACGATCAACCAATCCGGCGCGCAATGCGCTCTTGGCATCAAGCGCTTTTCCTCCGACGATCATTTCGAGCGCCGTACGGAATCCGACGGTTCTCGGCAAAAACTGCGTTCCTCCAAAACCCGGAATAACGCCGAGTTTTGTTTCCGGCAACTCAAACCGCGTCTTGATCTGATTTGAAGCAATACGCATGTCGCAGAAAAGCGTCAACTCGAGACCGCCCCCCAGACATTCGCCAGAAATGGCAGCAACGGTCGGAACCGGAGCATCGAGAAGACCTTGGAATATCTTCCGCGCCCTATTCAGCAGTTCCGACACTTTTTCATCGGAAGCATCCCGAAGCGCCCAAATTTCATTGATGTCGGCGCCGGCGCAAAACGACGTTTCTTTCGCCGATGCAATAACAATGCCCTTAATTTTATCAATGCTTTGCCATTCGCGGATATCCTGAAGAATATCATCGAGCTCATACAGCGCCTTGCCGTGAAGCACGTTCTGCCTCGGAGCGGAATCTAGCCGTAACATCGCAATGCCGCCCTCAAGTGAAACTTTCCAAAACCGCCAACTCTGTCGTCCGCGCATGATTACCTCCTCTCGACGAGAAGTGCTTCGCCTTGGCCGCCGCCGATGCACAACGTCACAATGCCCAGCTCGGAGTTTCGGCGCCGTAGCTCCAGGGCAGTAGTCAGCACAAGCCGCGAACCGCTTACCGCGACCGGGTGGCCCATGGCAATGCCGCCGCCGTTAACATTAAGTTTGTCCGTTACGGTATTTCCGATGGGGTGGCTGATTCCTAGCCGGTCGCACAAAGTCTGCGAAGACAAAATCTTGTCCTGCGCCAACACCACGGACGCAAACGCTTCATTTGATTCCAGCAGGTCAATATCATTCAGGCTCAACCCTGTCTTTTTCAAAAGATCGTGAATCGCAAAGACGGGACCGATTCCCATAAGTGAAGGTTCACAGCCCTTCGTGGAAGATTTCCCCGACGAAAACTCGGCAAGAACCGGCAATCCATGAGCAGCGGCAAACTCCTCGCTTGCAATAAGAAGCGCGCACGCGCCGTCGGAAACCTGTGAAGCATTTCCGGCCGTAACGGTACCCCCTCTATTAAGCGGGCGAAGCGATGCTAGCTTGGAAAGCTCCTGATTGTGGCGCACGCCGTTGTCGTCGGAGATACCCCTGAAGGGCACGATCTCATCGGCAAACTTCTTCACGCGTTGTGCCGCTTCCGCTTTCCGGTGAGATTCGTAAGCGAACAGATCCTGCTCTTCCCGCGACACGCCGAATTCTATTGCAATAAGGTCGGCGATCTTATCCATCCCCATTCCTGAAATAGGATCGGACAGGCCCGTCATAAGCATCCAAATGGGTTCGTATCCGAAATTCTTCTTCAGCAGAGGACGGTGTCCTCGCATCCAGATTTTCATCTGTGCGCCGAGAACACCCGCCATCTGTTTCACTGGGTTTTTTATGCGCGACGCTGCGAGCATTTTCTCATATAATGCGCGCTGCTGCCTGCCGAACACGGCAGTGTAATCGGACATAACTTCCACCGAGGGAACAAGAACGAGGTTAGCCTCGCCGAGTTCAATGAGTCTGGCGGCATAGATTGCCGCGTGAAGACCGCTAGCGCAGTTAATGTTTACCGTCACGGCGGGAATATCCTTCGGCACGCCCGATAGTGTCGCGATAATGCGCGCCATATTGGAGCCGCCGGGGGGCAATACTCCATTCCCGAGGTTTGAACCGACTACCCAGTCAATATGCTTCTCAATACCGTCATATCGTTTTAAAAGCGCCTTAATCGGAGTTGTGCCTATTTCGACGGCATCAACGCCCGCCAAGGTTCCTGCCTTGAAGAAAGGCGTCCGCCTCCCATCGATTAACACCGCGGTCATGGCTCCTCCTTTTTTATTTTTGGTGAGCCACCATCATAATAGCCCCGAACTTATTGTATTTCAAGAATGTTCTGCGCACAAAATGCCCGTAAATTCTCCGGATAAAGATTTGGTGTGTAATCGTGGGTGATATGGATTTTCCTTCAAAAAAACAACAAGCCGCGCAATATTGGCTTGTTGTTTTTCGGTGAGTCCACACACGAAACTAAAAGCAGTGTCACCGCATCTGGTACCTATCTGAATGAGGCCGTTGAAGGGTTTTCGGGGAATCATTTTTGGATCGCCTCAATGTCTCCGCGTCACCTGAATTCAAGTCCGTTATTAGAAATGGGGCAAGCTACTGGTTAAAATCGCCAAATATTAGCTCACGCAATTCTTCGATATCATATGAATCCGAAACAGGAATATGAACAATAAGAAGGCCCGCACCGCGCATTACCTCATCAACAAATGCGTCTCTTTCCATTCTCTCTTGCTTCTGATGAGTGCGATCATCAAGTTCGATGCACAAATGAGGTCTATAATCTTCATCGTACAGAACAAGTCAATCGATTTTGCTTTTATTCGATTGAAATCTTGATAATTAATATAATGCTTATTGGAGTCGCGAGGGCTTACAATTCGAGATAATTGTACTTGATTTTCAATACGATATTTCCCTCCCACTACTTGCTCTAATACACCAAAAAACTTTTTTTCGGTTAGGGTCATAAGACTGCTCCTAAGTTCATATCTATTGCCAATATTTTCTTGCGCTTGCGTTCTATCCCCCGAGGTGCGCTCTGATCTGTTTTTAATAGTTGGACTCGGCAAACCATAAGGATCATCATCCGGCGCATCTGCGATGATTGGATCTTTGATTTCTACTTATTCGTACGGATGATGCTTCGAGATTGCAAATGCATTGCTTATTTGTGCCCTTCGCCTATTTCTTAAAATTTTACGCACGACAAAAAAACCTCCCACCACAAGAAGAATCGGAAATAGAGACGATGACAAAAAAGATTCAAAATTGCTTATTATTCCAAAAATAAGGAGTACGCAAAAAGCGATGAATGCTTTTTTGGGATCAATAGGCCGATTTTGTCTGCTATAATAACGCCGGTGATAATAAGGACGGTGATAATTTCTTTTTCGGTAATTTCTGTAATAGGCCATTTATTTTCTGAGGTCTCCGAGTCTCCTCGGAACTTTTGCTAAGAGCAGTATCACACGGTCTGGTGCCAAATCCAGTGAGACCGTTGAGAGATTTTCTAGGGGGGTCATTTTTGGAACGCCCCGAGGCGTCCGGGTCTTATGTTAATATATCAGCATTGGTGTCTCACCTTTTTTCTTCCAGGTATCGGCGCGCGAGGCTGGCAAGAGGTTCCTGTTTCGCTTCGGCGAGCACTCGAAGCGTGGCAAGCACCGAGGTATTGTCGGTCGGCAAAAGTTCCACATTCTCGCCGATATAATCAATTAAAAGCGAGAGAAACTCATCAACCCACGACGGGGTTACCGCAAGCACTTCGCGAAAGTCTACTTGTACCACATCGTCGCCCGGTTTTAACGTAGGCCGGATAGCATTGAACGCCTCCCGACCAGCGGGACGTGATGTTAGAATCATGCCAAATTTTTTAAGTTCAATTACCATGGTTAGCTATGTTCACTATTGTGAAAAATTAAAAATCAATACGGGTAAACGTACCACGAATATTGCGCAATGTCTGAATAACTTCCATACGACCAGGTTCCCATGAAACACGAATAAGGGCGATTCCGGATTGGAAACGAAGACCAATAGGATTTGTCTCGCAGATTTCTCTTACGAATTTGAGTCCGTTGCCTCGACGCTCGGGAGCGCGGCCGGAAAGAAATTCCGTGAACGCGACAACAAGCGCATCCCGATCGTTATCAAGATCGGGCTTCACTCGCCGCAATGTCTTAAGCACTCCTTGTCCGCGATCGGCAAGTACTATAAAACGTTTATGTACATCGTACGCGAAGTAAACGCCAGGTACATCCGGCCAATTTCCAAGATTGTGCGCGAACGAATTATCGCCGATCTCTCCGACAACGGCAACCACAAGGGGAACCAAGTTGTCTGAAAGCACGCCCGCCATACGAAGATCCATACCAAAACGATTAAGGCGCGCACTGAATCTATCCGATTGTTCACAATAATACTCCTCAGGAATATTTGGCGACTGCTCACTTGCAGCCCAAGTTTCCCCAATAGCATCAAGATCGGCTTGAAACCGCTTGAGACCAGAAAGAAGATAATAACGGTGCCCTCCTACGCTTCGTTCTGCACGAAGTTTTCCCGACACGTCCCATCGTCGTAGCGTATCAATAGAAACTTGGAGATATTTTGCAGCCTCACCAATGGCAAGTCGTTCCTTTTCCATATCATATAACTTACCAAATCTATGCATTTTTGTCTATATCTATGCAAATGTCTTAGAATCTACGCATGCACTACAAATTTTGTAAGATTTGAAACTAAACAAAACACCGATGGATAAAGCAAAAACAGGGGCATTAGCCTCTGTTCGTGCACATTGGCAGTGTCACACGGTCACGGACCTCTAAAATATTCCTATCCACATCACTCATTAACTTCTACTCCTTTTCAATAATTTCAAATTCATCCGAGATTGCCATCCGAGTCAGTTACGTGAAAAATGCCGTCTAAGCCACCGCCCCTTGAATGCTCTTGGGGCTGAATCGTATTTGGCATCATAAATGCCATAGCACTCTTCACCAAGTAGCTTCATTTTTTATGTGAAGTGTCTGCATGCACCACTCTACCCCAAACCGTGGTCAGAGATATTCTCGATGCATGGATACTGGTTTCGGCAGCGGAAAACCGTAGTCGTCCGCATATTCGCCTATTTCCATTTTTATTGTATCAGAAAAAAACATGCCCAGCATTCCAAGATCGGAACGCTGGGCATTTGGTGCCTTACGGGAAGCGCTAAGTTCTAAGAGTCCAAGTGCAGGACCAAAGTTCTCAGCGCGAAGTGCTACTTGCGACGGACGAACAGCCAACGGCTGCCACCGTGCCAGACGCTGCCAGGGCCGTCGTAGAGGCTAAGGAGCCACGAACCGCGCGAGCTCCGCCCGACGCGGAACAGCCTGAGACTGCCACCCGAGTCAGTGATGGGTTCCATGGCAACAATAAGCCATTCGCTCATTGGCTGATCCCCGTACTGGAGACGCAGAGCGGGACCGACTTCAACGAGGCAGAGATCAACATCGCCTCTAGCGAGAGCCGCTTCGTAGATCTCGACTCGGGTCGCCTGATCCTTGCCGGTTATTTCTTTGTTGGTAAGAACCACCAAGTCGAGCGTGGCTGGCACGGAAGCAACGGTCATCTTGGACAAGATCTGATTGGCGTAGTCGCCGATCCTGTGTCCTGCCGCCTCGAGCGCCGCGCGGTAGGTCTGGTGGTTCGGCAGAGTACCGATTGTGACGGCACGGAACGAGTGTAGAGCTTGCGCGGCCGTCTTATCGAGACCCGTGATCACATCGGCGATTCTTCCGCGAAGCGTCGATGACCGCCGAACGCGATCGAGATCGTCATCTGATCCTCCACGCTCGAGCACCGCATCCACGATACCCTTGAAAACCTCTTGCCCCTTGCCATAGGCCGAAAGCCATTCGCTTTTAGTGCGCGGCATTGTCGCCTCCTTGTTGGCTTGTCTCCTGATTTTGCGCTGTGCAAAACCTTAAGACCTGCCGTTTGCGCCAGAGGGCTCCCGCGGAATGCGAGTTTGCCATAGCGGGAAACGGCTTCTTAAGTAAGGCCGCTTTCCGCTATGGCAAAACACGCAAGTTGGATATGTAAAGAACTATACGACTATTATACCATTCTTAGTAGCATAAGACAAGAGCAGGGCATCGTAGAGGATGTTAGAACCATAACCCAGCATCAAGAAAGGCATATCCACATCCCAGATTCGGTTTTATGCAGTAGCATTAATAAAATGAAAAATCAATGACAGTGTGAGTCGGTCGCGGACCTCTTCGGGTGAGACCGTTTCCGCCTAAGACGGATCCGCCTTTGGCGGAAAAGGGTTTTCGGGGGATCATTTTTGAATCGCCGCGAGGTGTCTCGGTCTGACCATTTGCAGCGACATGGCCGCTTAATTAATTAGTTTGAGCGTCGAAAGAACTTGATCAAATAATGGGCCGGGATTTGAAACTTCAACAAGCATTACCTTTGAGAAATCGGGTTTAATCGGAATAATATATTCCAACTTAGAATCGCCGCCATCAAAACTAATGATATCCAATCCACTACTATTTGAGATGCGTTCTTAACGATAAATGTCTTTCCGATGTCCAATGTCAACAAGAATAATTTCGTCAGAAGATAAAAATTTAAAGAGTGCTCGAAAATCTCTCGTTATACGGAATGAATAAATGCCGGTAAATTCTCCGGATAAAGACTTGGAGTGCAATCTCGGATGATAAGGATTTTCCTTTAACAAAACAACAAGCCGCGCGAGCTCGGCTTGTTGTTTTTCGGTGATTTTCTTGGCGTGCTTAAGGAAATTTTCAGTGTAGTAAACTCTCACCATGGTAAAATATTTCTTACTATTTACCTCTGATGTGTCTTAGGAAAGAGGTAGGGTCTTTAAACTCATACTTTGGCTTTTCTTTGGCTGCCGCTAATGCTCTTTTCACAAAAGCCGGGTTATATTCTCCTTCTGAATCCTTTCCCGCCTGGCCAATCGCAAAAGAACGAAGAAGCTCCACTTCCTTTTCTAACTCCCTTGTTTTTTTATCCAACATCTTTGTGGTCATGATGTAACTATATCAAAAACAAAGGTTTTTACAAGGCACTTCATCCATGCATTCGTAAGTATCTCGGTCGTACAACCGCCTCGGATGAGGCGGTTCTCGATACAAAATGCTGTTGCAGGGCATCGTAGAGGAAATCAGAACCATTTTACAGAAACAAACGGAGTATATTTATATACCCGATTTATCGTCTTGGTTTCAAACTTTTAGCGCAACGAGTTGATTAATAACTTCATCGGGTTTCTTGTAGTGTAGCACGGCTCGGGGACGGTCGTTGAGTTCTCGCTGCACACGCT
>Ga0209541_10004698_pt1 | contig 24137 bp, 34 predicted proteins | sample RifCSPlowO2_01_FD_184027 | JGI IMG/M metagenome (GOLD analysis project Ga0209541, IMG submission 184027) | Groundwater microbial communities from Rifle, Colorado - Rifle CSP2_plank lowO2_0.1 (SPAdes) (version 2) | ecosystem: Environmental > Aquatic > Deep subsurface > Groundwater | place... | reverse complement strand
AGTCGCCTTTCTCCCACAATGCTTTGTTTGGATTCATATTTTTATTCTCTTTTTAATTATTAATTTTGAGTTGTTTATAAAGATTTCGTCGTCTGCCCCCCACTTTTCGTTTTTGGAAAACACTAAAAAACCTTTGGTTTTTGGTGCCCCAAAAATGCAAAGCATTTTTTAGGGAATTTGGATGAAGCGAAGCGGAATCGTTTATCCTATGTTAGAGGAAGTTCAAAGAATTTCCGTATTGGTTTTCGTTGGTCGGATAAATGAAGTTTTTTCCCGTAAAATATGAGGTGACAATCTTGTAATTAGTGGTGGGTGGTGGGGGTTCAAAGTTCGCTTTAATTGATATTAACCTAAAATCCCCAAACTCTCAAAATAAAACCAAAACCTTTATATATAAGGTATACTTTAGGTATACCGTGGGCACAATAACAACAATCAAGCTTGAAAAAAGCACAAAATCAGAATTAGACTATCTCAAGCTTAAATCTGAAAGCTATAATGCTGCAATTAGGAGATTGATTTCCAATGCAAGCAATTCAAACTTAAAGGCAGAGCTGATTGAGGCTTATAAGGGAATGGGCAGGAGAGATTTAGAGCTTCTTGAAGAGTGGGAGCAGGCATCTAACGAAGTGCAATCTTATGTTTGAGGTAAAAAGAGGCGATATCTGGCTGGTTAATTTAGACCCCACCTTAGGGCATGAAATCAGAAAATCCAGACCCGCTGTCATAATCCAAAATGATTTAGGGAATAAATATAGCCCAATAACCATTATAGCACCGATTACTTCTCAGAATATAGAAAAAACTTATCCTATAGAAGTTATTTTGAACAAAAAAAGTTCTGGATTGGAAAAGATTTCAAAGGTTCTTCTCAATCAAATAAGAGCCATAGACAAAAGAAGATTGATAAAAAAGCTGGGTAAAGTTGATTATGGAACTATGGTCAAGATAGACAACTCGATAAAGATTAGTTTGGGGCTTGTGGAAATAAAGTGAAGACAATAATCTGTAGAAACCAAAAAGTATAAAAATGACAAGATAAATAAATCATAAGTAAGGTGCTAGAATGGCTAAAAAAAGAGGCAAGATGCATAAGGGTAGTAATTCTCATTCTAAGAAACTGCAAACTGTCGAAGTTATTATAAGAAAAAAGGTTCTTGGAGAAGCTCCTGAAGAGCACCACTTTGTTGTTGCAGATGGAAGAAAATTAAAGAACATAATAGAGCTTGCAGACGCCCTTGAAACAATGAGTGAGGAAATATTCAGGCATCATGTTAATGAAGCAAGGAATGATTTCAGCGCATGGGTCAAGGATGTTTTTTATGATCACAGCCTGGCTGATGATATTTCAAGGGCAAAAAACAGGCTTGAAACGCAAATTGTAATATTGCGAAGATTAATAAAAGAACTAATGTAGGTGAATTAATATGGTGACAAAAGACGAAGCAAGAAGGTTCTTAAGTGATGCGGCTCCAGAACAATGCTTCTGGATAAATAACGGACCTATACTTAAAAATCTTGAAGAGTTGGCAAATACACTGCCAGAGATGAGTGATGATACCTTTAGGCATCACGTTAATGACGAGAAAAATGACTTTAGCAATTGGATTAGCGATGCAATAGGTGACAAAAAGCTTGCTAACGAGCTGCTAAGTGCAAAGAGCAAATATTCTGCTCTAAGCAAAATAATAAACAGGATTAATTCTTTGAAGAAGAAGGCTGGATAAGTGCGTTAGTCGCAAAATTTTCCACCGATACATTTAAATACTACTATCAGATTTCAAGCCGAGCATGTTTATTGCCTCAATAAGGACTGTTCTAAGGTGAAAAAATGGAGGAAGAAGACCAGCGGGAATGCCCGGGTTGCGGGACTGTCATTGAGGAAGGGGAGGTTGAATGCCCGTCATGCGGCGAAAGCCTGGTAGACAATGACGAGCCGCTTTGAAACTATAACTTTTGGGGTGAGCCAAATGAAGAATTTTTTTAACGGCGATGACGACGACGATGGCGAAAGTTGGGGAGATGATGAGTAGTTAAAGATGGAAGAATACACAAAATACGAGCATGCAAGGATTATAGGGGCAAGGGCATTGCAGATTTCTATGGGAGCGCCTTTTATGATTAAGCTAACCGATGAAGAGCTTAAAAAGATAGGCTACAATGCTGTTGAGATTGCAAAACTTGAATTCAAGCAAGGCTTGATTCCAATAAAAGTCAAGAGGCCTATGCCAGGCCTGGCCAAGAAAGAATCCATGGCAAAGCCATTTGACCAGACAAAACTGGAGTAATGTCGGAAATCAGTGAGATGCGAGTGAGCCTCTCACGAGCCTCACCACGAACTCGCTCACAACTGTCAGATTTCCGAGCATTTCCAAATTTCAAAAATGTAAACATTTTTGAGACCCGAAAATCTAAAGATTTTCGATGAATCAGTTAAAAAAATGCGAAAAGCGAAAGAAACAAACAAAATTAGATGTGATTTTTGATAAGAATGGGGAGGATAAAGACTTTATTGGTTAAAAGGATTGCGCATAAACTGGTAAAATTGCATGCGCAGGAATTCACTTCTGAATTCGATAAAAACAAAGCATTGGTTGAAAAATACACAAATGTTGTTTCTTCTAAGCTTAGGAACCTTATCGCAGGCTACACGTCAAGATTAGTCAAGCAAAGGATAATCCTTGAAAACCAGCCGCGAAGAAGAGTACATGAAGAGGACTTGAGCAAGTTTTATGAGTAAATTTTAGAATATTATTAAAAAAATAAAATTTCAAATAAAAATTATAAATTACTTCCTAAACTTCTCCTTCAATTTTTTCTCGACAATTCCAGGCACAAAGCCTTTTACAGGGCCGTGAAACATTGCAATCTCTTTAACAATGCTGGAACTTAGGAATGCATAATCGTCTTTTGTCATTATGAAAATTGATTCGATGTCTTTATCGAGTTCCCTGTTGATTAATGCACGCGAGAATTCAAACTCAAAATCAGAGATTGCCCTCAAGCCCCTTATCACGACATTTGATTTTTTTTTCTTGACATAATTCAGGAGCAGGCCGTCAAAATGCTCAAACTCAATCCTGTCATTGTGCCCCTTCAAAGACTCTTTCAGCATATCCAGCCTTTCTTTTGCCGAAAAGGTCGGTGATTTCTGCGGATTGTCCCCAACAACGACATAAAGCCTGTCAAACAGCTTCAAAGCCCTCTCAATAATGTCAATATGCCCGTTTGTTACAGGGTCGAATGTCCCGGGATAAACTGCCGTTTTCATTTGATAATTTTTCAATATTAATTTTAAGCCAGTTATAATCTTTAAAATAAAATTAATTCAATTTTTCGATAATTTTCTTGACTTGCTCTTCCAAATGCCTCAAATCCCCATTATTGTCTATCACAAAATCCGCATATTCCAGCTTTTGGCTTAGCGGCATCTGCACCTTTAAAATCTTTTCTATTTTTTCTCTTGCGTATTTTTTATTCAATCTTTTCAGGATATTTTTTTTATCGGTTTTTACCACAATAACCTTATCAACAAGTTTTTTTGTCTTTGTTTCCAATAATAATGGGGCATCAATTACGATTTTAGCCCTGTTGCCGCATTTTTTTTGTATTTTTTTTATTTGGTCCTTAATTTCACTGGCTATTATCAGGTGTGTTATTGAATTCAGTTTTTCCAATGCTTTTTTATCATTAAAAACAATATTGCTTAATCTGTCTCTGTCAATATTTTTATTTTTATCTAGAATGTCGATTCCAAATTCTTTGGTTATTTTTTTATAGGCATTGGAATTCTTTTTAATGATTTTATGCCCTGTTTCATCAGCATCTATTCTTTTGTACCAATGCCTGCTGAACAGTTTTGCAGCTGTCGTCTTGCCTGAACCGATTGAGCCGGTAATTCCGATTATCATAAGCATGGATTTTCATTATACTATTTTAAACATTTGGAAAAGCCAAAAGGTTTATATATAAGTTATCCATAATTAACATATAAGTGATTATATATGAAGGGTGTTTCAACAATACAGCTAGACAAGGGGGTCATAGAGCAGCTAAAAAAAGCCAAGGAACATCCCAGGCAGACTTATAACGAGCTGTTGGACAAGATGAGCAGGATTTTTGTTGCACTAAAACAAAGAAATCAGTATGACGAGTTTTTGCATAAAATCCAGCAGCCAAAAATGAAAGAGCTTTGGGACAACGAAGAGGACGAGGCATGGACGAATGCCTAAATTTGGCGATGTTATTCTAGCTGAAATGCAATTTGTCGATACTTTTGAAACAAAAAGCAGGCCTGCTGTGGTTCTTTTTGAGGAGTACGGGAATGTTGTTGTTGCGGGAATTACGAGCAATATGGAAATGAAAGGGATTCCCTTATTAATGAAGGAAGGAGCAATAAAGGACAGCGTAATCAAGCTTAATTACATTTTTACCATATCAGAAAAAATGATGAAAAAGACGCTTTTTCATTTGTCATCTGAAAAGAAAAGGCTAATTGTTTCAGAACTTGTGAAGAGGCTGGCTTAGATGCAATGGGCTGCCGCCTTTTGCTACAATAAATCTGCAAGCTTTTTTATGTCTTTGTTTGCAACATGGGTGTAAATCACTAAGTCGTCGGCTTGTGTTGAAAACCAAAACATTTATATACATGTATATCCAAGTATCTACAAAATGAGTCACATTTACTTTCAAGGCAAACAAATCATAATTAAAGTTCATGCAGTTAAAAGAGCGAGGGAAAGAGAAATAGCTTTTCCAGACCAAGTTTATGATGTATTGCAAACAGGTAAAGTAAAAAGATATGGAAAACATGGAATCAAATTTGTTAAAAGAAGCAAAGAAGGCTCAATAATATGTGTTGGAGAGGATTTGGGTTATTGCATAATAATAAAAACTATAGAACGAGGTAATTAAAATGAAATGTCCGGTATGTCAAAAAGGAAAAATGGAAAAGAAAAAAAATATTATGGAACAGGATGGAATAGAGTTTGAAGCATACAAATGCTTAGAATGTGGAGAAGAAATCATGAATATGAAACAATTAAAAGTTTTAGCAAGCAAATACAGAAAATTAAGACATGCAAAAGATATAACATTTGCTAAATGGGGGAATAGCATCGCCGTAAGAATTCCTAGTGATATTGCAAATGAATACAACATTTCTGCTGGGAAACATGGAACATTAACGAAAGACAAAGAAGGAATCAAAATAATTCCAACGTAATAAAATTACCCCTTGCCCTTTCTGTTTTCCTAAACTGCTCACTTTGTTCGCTCGAACGGAGAGGATTCCCTAAACTCTAGTCTCGGCTTCGCCTCGAATTTATTAGGAAACTTAAATTTAACTTTTTTTATAATTTAGGTGACGTTAACTTGACAGCTCACAAAATAGTAAAACTTATAAACTTCAATATTTAAACACAATATCGAGGGTGATTTTATGGCAAAAGGAACTTTAGAGAGCAACAATTCTGCTGAGTCAAAATTAAAAACAGGTTCTGTTTTAATGCTGATAGCAGCACTGGGTTTTATTGGATATGCAATTATTTTCTTTGTAAGAAATTTTACTGATTCATTTCTTGAATTAGGAATAAGTAGTGCGCAAGTAGATAAAGGAAAAGACGCGATTATCGCATTTAGTCCCTCTTTATACAATTACATCAGCCATTTGCACGTTGCAGTTTCTGGCTTTATTGCGGCAACAGGTCTTGCAGTTGCAGGATTGACATGGTATGGTGTTAGGAATGGTCAAAAGTGGGCTTTTGTATTTGCAGTTGCTACTCCTGTTTTGGGATTGGCTGTTGCACTTCCATTACATTATGTCTATGGGATAGCCACAATAGGGCATCTTGGATTGATTTATCTTGCAACAGCAATATTTGTTTTAGGCGCAGCAATAGTTTTTGTCGGACTCCAGCAGAAAAGCTGATTTTATAAAGCAACATCAGGGTATTTAGTGTGATGCATATGGAAACAATAACTGTTGTAGAAGTTAATAAAGATGTAGTTCAAAGAAAAGTCAAGCGAATGTATACTTTGGTCGCACAAAAGCCAAAGGGCTTAAAGCTTCATTTTGAGATAGGAAGAAAACTTTGTAGGGAGTTAGGCTATCCTATTAAGGATTTAAACAAAATCCCAAAAGAAGCTATTGATTCATTTGCAGGGGTCGGCTATCATTTTGATTTTGCTAATTTGAAAGAAGGTGATAAAGTTCTTGACTTGGGCTCTGGTTCTGGAACAGACTTGTTTATAGCTTCTGTTAAAGTTGGAAAAAGAGGCAAGGCAGTCGGCTTAGACATGACAAATGCTCAGCTTGATAAGGTAAAAAAATTAATTAATAAAAATGGCTTCACAAATATTGAATTGAGGAAAGGTTATATTGAAGAGTTGCCATTTGATGAGCAGACATTTGATATAGTTATTAGCAATGGGGTGATAAATTTATCACCAGAAAAGTCCAAGGTTTTCAAGGAGATAGCCAGAATTTTAAAAGAAGATGGCAGAATGGCTATATCCGACATTATAAGTGAGAAACAATTACCTCAAGGAATTGTTTGTGATCCTACACTTTGGGCAGAATGCATTGGAGGAGCGATGCAGCAGGATGATTATAAAAATTCCATATTGTTAAGTGGTCTTAAAATAAAGGATATAAGAGGAAACCCACAATACAGATTTTTGAGCACGGGTGCTGCAAAGGCAACAGAAAAATATGGGGTAAAAAGTGTATCTATTTTGGCTGTAAAGATTTAATTATACCGAAGGATGGATGGTTTTCTTTCATTCTAGAAGGCGGGTTTTCGAACTTTTCGGACGAAACTTTTGAGAACTTCGTAACTCAAAAGGCATTTAACAAGGGTCCCTATAAGTTATACCCAATCAGAAATCGGCGCATTGTTTCTCATGTTAAGCGTGATGAAATTGTTTGGATTGTGGGGCAAGCAGTCTTTGGAAAAGAATTCTTCTGATTTTCTTTTTTTATTTTGTCTTTGAAATTATCCTACATCCATCTCGGGAACTTCTCTGCATTGTAATGCAATCGTGCACTTCACAAAGCAACCTTCAGAATTACCGCCCTCACCACACTCACCATCACAATCATTTACCTGCCCTTTAGTGCACTCAGGCCATGAGCGTGTGTCAATCACTTTAATGCTTGCATCTGTCACAACACCTTCACCAAATACCCTTAAAGCGTTCTTGTATCCAACCGCTTCCTGATGTTCTTTAGCAAATCCTGCTATCACTAATCGTGAAATTTTAACAGCTCTGTCAAATACTTCAGGGTCAAAAGCGTATTCCGGGCCGATTTCTGTGCCCCACATGACCTTGTCAGGCACAGCATCCACAAGCGGCTTATAGGTCTCGATGGCGTCATTAACCATAGATTTCTCCCTGCTGTCGTAGGCGGAAACAAATTTATCGATGGACGACTGCTTGTTTGTGCTGTCGTATACATATACGAGATCTCCCCCGAGAGAATTTACAAAAAGAATATGCGCAGCATCCATGCTGAAATAGAGGTTATCATGCTCTTTTAAAATTTTAATTAGCTCGCTCATACTTTTGTCCAAGTCTTCCCTGTACATATGTATTAAAAAAATTGTACCGGGATATGCCTCAATGATTTTTTCCACATCACCAATTTTGCTGGCAACGGGGTGGAACATGAAATTGATGTCATTTTGCTGCGCAATGTCAATCAGCTGCAGCACTCTAGGATCATTATGCCTTGCATCCCATTCCTGAGTCTCAACCTCTCCAAATCCCCTGATGAATCCTTTGCCTGCAATTTTCTCAGAGCCAGCAAGAGTTGCCTTGTACCATCCTGTTAATGTTTCCCCAAGATATTGCTCTACTTTCTTCCCACCAATGCCTGGATTGAAGAATGGAATTATCCTGTGGGGGTGCTTTTGGGCAGCATCGATCACTTCTCCCAATCTCTGGTCGTTGATAAGAGTATCGGCAGAAGGTTCGCCAGAGATGCCAAACATGCCTATGAAAAAATTAATGCCGTTTCTATCGAGATTTTCAAAGTAGGAATCCATTGATGCAGCCCCTACTTGCTCAGACGTCCCATATAATGGACCGTTATAAGCACCGTCATAAGTTAATACCGGATTAAATATATTGAATCCTTTTTTTTCTTCGGCAATAGGTTTAGGCTCTTCTATTACCAATTCTTCCTTAGTTTCTTCCACTGTTTGTGATTCCTTTATTGGCTCCGCTGCTGCCTCTTGGACATCTTCAGCAATTTTAGGCTGTGTTGGTTGTTGTGCAATTTCAGAAACTGGTGTAACACAGCCATAACTAAACACCAAAATGAATACTATAAATATCATCACCAGCCTTTTCATAAAAATGTCAGAATTTATTTTATATATTAACCTTTCGATTAATAATACAAAGTGGAAATGTTCATTCTCTCACCTTAATCTTCGCCATTATTTGCTCATGCATCCTCCTGACAAACTCAACCTTGTCCTCAATTTTCATTAAATCGGTAAAGCCCTGCAGCATCAAGTTGAATGCAAACGGACTTGGCATGCTTGTATGGATTTCCTTCACCAAAATCTTTTTCTGCTCAATGCCTTCAATGACTTTTGCCGCATTGTCTATATCCATCAGATCCTCTAAAACTTCCCGTCTTGCCTCCTTCAGAATGCAGAAATTTGGATTTATCCTCTTAACAGCATTCATCAGAATCATCGAGCTTACCTGCTGCCTTCCGACTCTTTTTTCATGTCCCATGTAGCTTCTTAAGATCATCATTGCCCTTGCAGCGCAATGCCTGAACCTCCTCTTTAAAACTTCTGTATTCTCTATTGCCATGTCCATAACTTTTCTCATTTCCTTTGACTTTATCAAATTAAAAGCCTGCATCACATTAACGCTTTTTTCAGAGCCGACATAAAATCCATTGTCATTAATGCCGATTTCAACATCCCGATGCTGCGTTCTTGCAATTGCAAACGCAACTGCTCTTGACAGGCAGTCATTAACCCTTCTGCCATAAAGCGTGTGAAATGCAACATACTTTCTCTTGCTCTTATCTTCTGTGTAATGCTCGACTATGATTCTTGAATGGGATGGAATCTCAGCATAGTTAAACTGCTCGTAAAAATACTCGTAAATTGACTCGGCAGCATTTTTGTCAACATATAAATATGAATTTATGAAATCCATGGCTTCTTTTTTTGATTTATTTGCGCAAAACAGCTCGTTCATTAATTTTCTGAATCTGCCAATATCCAAAGCCAAGTCAAAGCTTAATGGCAGCATTTCAGAGAACCAGCTTGGAATTGTAGGCGGCCTGTAAACAGACGCATTTGCATAGGCAACCATTCCTTTTGCATACAAAAATTCATATTTGTCACCTCCCAAAACAAAAACATCTCCCCTATGGAGCCTTTCAAGGAAAGCTTCATCAATGTGCCCTATTATTTGCTCGCCAACTTTAACAGTTATGTATGATTCTTCCGGAATTGTGCCGATATTTGTCATGTAGATCACTCTTGACATTTTGCCTTTTCTTCCAAGCTCTTGCGTTTCCTCGTCATGCCATATTTTCGCATAGATATGCCTGTCCTCCAACGAAATGTATTTTCCTGAGAGGTAATCAACAACCTCAATAAAATCCTTCCATTCAAGCTCATTGTAGCAATAGCTCTGCTTTACCAAATTGAATAAATCTTTTATTTTCCATTTCTGCTCAAGCGACATTCCGTGAATCTGTTGAGCCAAAACATCAAGGCAGTTTTTTGGTATGTGTATCTTGTCAATTTTTTTCTCGATTGCTGATTTAAGCAAAACGGCGCATTCCACTAAATCATCTCTGTCAAGAACAATAATCCTTGCCTTGACCGTGTCATGCAATTTATGCCCGGAGCGCCCTGCCCTTTGTAAAAACCTTGCAACTGATTTTGGCGAGCCAAGACAAATCACCAAGTCAATATAACCAATATCAATGCCAAGCTCTAAAGAAGTGCTTGATACTATAACTTTCAGTTCACCCTTTCTAAGCCTGTCTTCAATCCTGTGCCTCAAAGTTTTAGATAAAGAGCCATGATGTGCTCCAATGTTTTCCGTATATTTTTTTGGAAACTTTTCCTTAAGGTGATGCACAACCCTTTCAGTTGCAGACCTTGTATTTGTAAATATTAAGGTAGTCCTGTGGCTCTGGATTAAATCATCAATCAGGCTGTACAAGGAATTGTGCATCATCGCATGCTCCATGTCAACCAAATCAGGAACAGGGCTTAAAACTTTCAAGTCCATGTTCTTGATGAACTGCACGTCAACAATCTTGCAATTTCTTAATTTCCCATATTCATAGCCAACTAAAAATTTTGCAATTTCCTCCAGTGGCGCAATTGTAGCGCTTAATCCAATTTTTGTCATTGAAGGTGAAATTCTGTTTAGCCTTTCCATTGACAATGACAAATGCACTCCTCTTTTGTTTTCCGCCAGCGCATGAATTTCATCTGCAATGAACCATTCGACATTTTTCAGCAATTCCCTGAATTTTATTGAAGTAAGCATGATTGCAAGGCTTTCCGGAGTTGTTATGAGGATATGCGGAGGATGTTTGAGCATTTTTGCCCTTTCTGAAGTTGGTGTGTCGCCTGTTCTGACTCCAACTCTTATGTTCAGTTTTTTTCCAGCAATTTTTTCCATTTCATTCAGTGGCTCAACAAGATTTACTTTTATGTCCTCGCTCAATGCTCTTAAAGGGCTCACATAAACGCAATAAACCCTGTTTTCAAGAATTCCTTTTTCGCTTGAGTCAATCAGTTCATTTAATATAGATAGGAAAGCTGTCAAAGTTTTTGTTGCGCCGGTTGGAGCTGATACAAGTATGTTGTTTCGTGAATGTATTTCCATAACACCAAACAGCTGCGGCAAAGAAAATTCCTTGAACCTTGTGAAGAACCATTTATCAACAACAGGGTTTAAAATGTGCCTGATTTGTTCTGGCTTGTAAGGTTTTTCTAGAGATTGTATCATTTTAAATGGTTTAAATATGCTTTTAGATATTTTAAATCCGAAAATTTGCTTTACATGCGAGTGAGCGAAGCGAACTCGCTCACAAGTCAGGCAAATTTTCAATAGTTAGTGCTCGGTTTTGCTTTCCTGTCATGTCGAAATCGAAGATTTCGAGCATTCCCGAAAACCTTTGGTTTTCAATAATACCGCAACACCTCGCCTATGTAACATTAGATACTGAATTATGTTTTCTATTTTCTATATGGAAAATAAATATTGATGCTTTAATTTTCATTAAATGATAATGCATGAAAATTTATAAAGATTTGGATTGATTAGCTGGATAAGTAAAAATAAAAACACTAGGAAAGAGGTTATGTATGAAACCCATAAAAATTATTTTAGATAAATATTATCATGATGGTCATAATCTTCAATTATTATATGTTTTTTGTTCTCATCAACAGAAAATACAAGCACAAAACTTTTGTCTATATGGACTCTTTTAAGATGTTGCAATGGCTTTCTTAAATTCTTATAGTACTCTGGATTTTGCCTAATTTCTTGAATTTTGTTTTCAATAATAAGCAGCTGTTTGGGATTTCTCTTCGCTAGTTTGAAGAATATCTTCTCTACACTCTTTCTTAATTCATAAGAATACATTTTAGTTTAAGCCAAAATGTTTTTTGAAATTATCAACTTTTACAGCAGGCTCCATCTGCCTCTTCTTCATCTTCTCAATGAATTCTGGCTTAAGCCTTGGCTCTAGAACTTCAGTCCCATATTCAATAATTACCTTTTCTATGGCTTTAGACTTGTCTTTGAGATTGTGCTTCGCCTTTACAATATTTAGTATCTGGTTGGCTTCTTCTGAAATCTTTATCATAGCTTGAACCATATATACATCACCTATATTTAGTATATACATAACATATATATAAATGTTTCGCTAGAGTCGATTGTAATTCTTGAAAATTTCCACGCAATAATAGTTTACCTTCTCAGGAGTCTGACCGGCAGATAAGCCAATACAAGTGCTGACATAATATAAGAAATCAAATAAATTCTAAACCTTTGGTATTTTTAGACTTGATTATTTTTTCCCAATATTTTCTAGCTGGTAGCTTATCTCATTGTCGCACTTGCATCCTGTTTTTTTGCATTCTTCAGGAAACAATTCCGGGGGTATGCTGAAACTAAAGACAGTCAGCTTTTTTTGAATTGTCGCCTTGCCGCTCAATTTGTCGTCAAAAGTAAAATGCTGCATCAGTAATTTTATGCTTTTTGTGGAAACTTTTTCGCAGTTTACCCTGAATACGCCATAAGTCGCCAGGTCAAATGCGAACCCGTCATACAGTTCGTCCCCTTTGTTCTCTATTTCAATCGTTATCTCGATAGCTTCTTCCTGTTTTAATATTTTATCCAGTTCCTGCTTTTGCTCATCGGACAATTCCTTCTCATTTATGCTGTATTGGTTTTGAGAATCACATAAGTTGTCATTGTCCTTGTCAGGGCAGCACTTCTGGTCAATGTATACATCTCCTTGCTCGCAGTCAGGCACGCATCCCATCAGAATTAAAGGCAAAGCCAAAATTAGTATGAACTCTTTCATTTTTGTGCTGTCAGTGCTGAATATTTATAAAAGTTGCTTTTTCAATTTACTTTGTCCGAATAGTGTCCAAAAACTACGACTTATCGGACATTTCAATCACTTTTCGGTCAAAATCCGCTTTTATCCCCAATTCGTGCATTTCCATAATCACGCAATAAAGGTTGTGGCATACCACTTTGCACAATACTTCATTAACCTATGCTGTCCATGTCTTGATTCTTACGCTGTCGCCGAACTTTGACTTAATCATATAGACGCTACTTTCAGCATTGCTTCGCTTATGGTAGTGATGTAAAAACTCCTCGTTGTTTAGCTGGAACAGCTTTCTACTTCGGATATTCTTATTTGTACAAAAAATAACAATATTTTTAAACTCCATAAAGTTCCCTGTACAAGTGCTAACACAAAGTTAGCCGTTCTTACACCGCAAGGTGTGAAAGAAAACAATTAATTTAATTAAAAATTAAAATTCAATATGCTTCGCAAATATTACTTTCGCATGGCATTAACCATGCTCACTATACATGATTAAAATGTATAGGCGAAGTGTCACGATATGGTCAAAAAGTGACGCTGAGCACAATATTTTGCGACGAAGTCGCGGATTGAAAAATAAAAAATTTTGCGAATAAGAATTTCAAATAAAAAATGCCAACAATATATGATGTGGATGTGCAGGAATTGATAGCAAAAACAGCTGAGGAGCTGAAAAAAGTCCCTGAAATAAAGGCCCCTGCGTGGGCTGCTTTTGCAAAAACGGGCATGCACAAGCAAAGGCCGCCTGTGAACAGCGACTGGTGGTACATAAGAACTGCCTCTGTTTTGAGGACTATCTATCGTCTTGGTCCTGTTGGGGTTTCCAAATTAAGGACAAAGTACGGCGGCAAAAAAAACAGGGGCGTGAAAAAAGAGCATTTCTTCAAGGGCTCAGGCAGCATTTTAAGAAAATCTCTGCAGCAGCTTGAAAAAGCTGGCTTAGTCAAGTTTGCAGAGAAGGGCGTGCATAAAGGAAGGATCATAACCCCAAAAGGCAAGTCATTTTTGGACAAGATGGCAACACACATTCACGGCGCAAAGCCGAAGCATGAAGTTAAAACCGAAGTTAAAAAAGAAACAATGCAAGAACAAAAATCTGAAGAAAAATAAACTTATTTTTTTGTTTTTAAAATAATTCCACATTAAAAAATAATAAAAATCAAATATTGAAATATGCCTACACTTCAGGAAATCAAGAAAAAGAAGCTTGAGGAATTAATGAGGCTGCAGCAGGAAAAAATGCAGCATCAATCCCATGAGCAGGCTCAGATACAGCAGCAGATTGAGCAGATGGAAGAAATTGTCAGGCAGTTCATGACAAAGGATGCTCTTGCAAGGTACGGAAATTTGAAGACAGCGCATCAGGAAAAGGCATTGCAGCTACTTGTAATCATGTTCCAGGCAATACAAAAAGGCCAAATTCAAAGCCAGATTGATGATTCAACATTAAAAAAAGTATTGGAGCAATTGACTCCAAAGAAAAAAGAGATTAAGATTAAGAGAGTTTGATTGTTTTTTGAAAATTTTATTTTTTAAAAAATAATTTTAATGCGTTGTGTAAGAAACAAACATATTACAAAAACATGAAAATTCACATCAAATAAAAAATCACAAATACCCAATATTGAAAATAAAAACTAAAAAATGGCACGTTACAAGCATCCAAGCAGGAAAAAGAGACTGGCAAAATTCAGGAAGCAGACAAGATGGGCTCCGTTCTGGACAGTGCCAAAAATATACGGCAAGACAAGAAGGATTCACCCAGGCAGGCACACAAAGTTGAAGAGAAGCTGGCGAAGGACAAAGACAAAGGCGTGAAAATGTTAGAATCAACTATTCAAACAAGTTTTGATGGGCATTCCACAAAAGGATTTATAGAATTAGAGATAGACGGAATCCCAAAGAAAGTTCATTTTGCTGCAAATGGCAGTTTTGACTTTAAAAAAGGCAAAATGACAAATAGCGTGGTCACGATAATAACTAAAGTTCCTTTTGATAATCAACTATATGTTGCTAGTGAGATGAGCAGGTTACTAAGGTACGATAGGCCTACTTTCATTTATAAATAATTTAATATAAAACTAAAATGGGAACTTTCACATTCATTATACCCCACTCAGAAAGACTGGGGCTTGAAACGCATTTAGATGTCATGGCTTATGATACAAAACCAAGAGTGATAGAAGTAAGCGCTTACATGTCCGGTAAACCGCTTGGTTTTGTTCCTGAGTTTTTAAAACACGGGATAATCAAATACATTAAAGAGCACTTGGATTGCAGCACAATAAAATTCATAACCTGTCCGCAATTGTATAACTAAAATGGCAAAGAAAGAAGAAGCATCTAAAATCGTATTGGAAAGGGTTTATGTAATTCCTCTTAGAAGAGAGACTCTAAAAGTTCCGCCGTTCAAGAAAGCGAACAAGGCTGCCAAGACAGTACGGCAGTTTATTTCAAAGCATATGAAATCAGACAATGTCTTAATAGGAAAATACCTCAATCTGAAAATATGGCAGCATGGGGCAAGAAACCCGCCTCATCATATCAAAGTAAATGCAGCCAAAGACGATAAAGGAAAAGTTTTTGTTGAATTAGTTGATGCGCCTAAAGAAAAGATAAAAGTTGAGGAAAAGAAAAAATCTGTAAGAAAAGAAGAACAAATAAAAGCCGAAAAGCCAGAAGAAAAACTGGAAAAAGAAGTTGAAGAAACAAAAGAGGAAAAAGCAGAGGAAGCAAAAAAGATAGAGCAGGAGGAATTAAAGGAATTGAAAAAAGAGCACCCCAAAGTGCATCATGCGCAAAGAATGCCTGCAAAGCAGAAACTGCAGGAAACCCATCCAACAGCGCCGAGAAGTGTTTGATTTTTTTAGAAATAATTTATTTTCGCTCCGCTGTCACAACAAGTGCATATCGTGGTATTCTTCCCAAAATTATGTGTAAAGTCCCTAGATAATCTGGCACTTGTTCCAGTTTTTGAAGAGGAACGTGTGTCTCCCTATCAGCCACGCCGAAAGCTACAACAGCTCTTTCATGTTTACCAGTTTCTCCGAAAAATAATCTCGCTGAGTCAACATACCTGACAAATGACCCTCTCCCTTGGAAATCTTTTACAGCAACAGGGTTTAAAACATCGTTGACATATTTGAGTTCGTCTTTTGAATAGACAAGAACACCTTGATTCCTTGATATATGGTGGTCTCCGGTTTCGACTGGAATCTTTCTTTTCTTTTGCTAAATATTTGTTAAAAATTGTTTCCATTTAAATCACCGAGTTTTTTCTTGGTTGAGACTGCGTAAAAGGATTTTGCTGGAAGCAAAAGACTTAATTTGGCAGTGGAGACATTGTTTGAGGTGGTTAAAATATAAAGCAATATAATTTAGAAAATTAATAAAGTAAGTTTAAATATCTTACGTGAAAATGTCCAGTGGTAGAAAGGTTATTAAATGATATAAAAATCTAAAAAAATTGAGGTGGGTTAATGAGCGAGAATTTATTGCCTTTTGAAAAAGTAGATAGAGGAATTTTAGTAAGGAAAGAAGCCCAAACAGATGAAAGATATGGATGTAGACCTGAAGACAGAAAAACAGAGGAAATAATAAATTACGGCATTGTCAATATTGACAAGCCTAAAGGTCCAACTTCTCATCAAGTATCAGATTACGTACAGAAAATCCTTGGAATAACCAAATCTGGCCACTCTGGGACTCTAGAGTAAACATCAGAGAAATCCCGGCGTGACAGGCGTTCTTCCAGTGGCATTAGGCAGAGCAACAAGAATTGTTCAAACCTTGCTTACAGCAGGGAAAGGGTATGTTGCAATAATGCACTTGCATAAGGAAGTTGAAGAAAAAAAATTAAGAGAAACAATAAAAAATAATTTCATCGGGAAAATACAGCAATTGCCTCCATTAAAAAGCTCTGTCAAAAGGCAGTTAAGGACACGAACAGTTTATTATTTTGACATTCTGGAGATTGATGGAAAAGATATTTTATTCAAAGTGGGAACAGAAGCTGGGACTTACATAAGAAAATTGATTCATGACATTGGGAAAAAATTAGGAATCGGCGCCCACATGGCAGAATTAAGAAGAACAAAAGCAGGCCCGTTTGATGAGTCAACTTTATTTACATTGCATGAACTGGCTGATGCTTATTATTTTTGGAGTGAAGAAAACAATGAAAAGTTCATAAGGAAAGTTATACAGACAGTTGAAAGTGGTGTTGAACATCTGCTAAAAGTCTGGGTTTTTGACACAACGGTTGAAAGCCTTTGCCATGGTGTTGACTTGAAAGTGCCTGGAATAAGCAAATTGAACAATGATATTTTAAAAGATGAGAATGTTGCAATAATGACTTTAAAAAATGAATTAATTGCCTTGGGCATTGCAAAAATAAACTCGAAAGAAATGCTCGGCGAAAGGGGGATTGCTGTTCAGACTGAAAAAGTTTTCATGCAGCCCGGGGTTTATAAGGTTAATTGATAGGATGTCTCGAGCGAAGCGGTACGTTAGGAACAAGAATTAAAGGGCTGTTTTCCGTTAAAAAATAGAAAGGTTTATAAATATCTATTATTTTAATAGATATCTTTTAGGTGATAGAGATATATTTTGAAGATTTATATTGGAAAGGAAAGTTATTGGTATTCACATGGCACTTCAAAGAGGAGTTTGATAAATTGAAGAAGCCTATTGAATTTGTATTAGACGTGCTGGATGAAGGCGAACACGTTTTAGTATCAAAGAAACAGAACAAATATAATGTATTTTGCCCATTCAGAAGAAAATATTTATGCCTGTCATATGTAGAGCACGAAAACATTATTTTGATTCACGTCAAGCCAACAACCAAAAAACTGGAGGGAAAAAGAAAATGAAAAAATTCATGAAAACTTGCTATAAATGCGGAACAGACGTTAAGGTAGCTAAAAGTGTAAAGGAAGGTGTTACTCTAGATTGCCTAAAATGCCCTAAATGCGGTGAAGAGTATTTTACTTCAAGCGAACTGATAAAGTTTGACATAAAGACTGGAAAAAGAAAGATGGTTAGAAAATTTGGAACTTTGGGGGATTCTACAGTAATGAGATTTCCAGCCGATGTACTAAAGGACTATAAGATTAAACCCGGAGATTATGGAATATTTGAAAAAAAGCCTGAAGGAATACTAATAAAGCCGATTCATGCAAAGGATATTGGTGATTAGCGTTAATGAAATGTAATAAATGTAGCAAAGGAATAAAATTTGTTAAAGGAATGAGATTTAATGAGTATTCAATGGATGGAAATGCTCATGCGGGGAAATTTATTATGACCCTGAACAGGCACAGAAAGTATTGCTATTAAACAAACTGAAGAAAGAAGTATTAAAAGCAAAACTTGGTAAAATCAGAAGCAACTTAATTTTGAGATTGCCAAAAGATTTAGAACACGCTTTCAATTTGGAGAAAGGAGAAAGCGTATTGATTAAAGTTGAGAGTAATGGTTTTAGAGTAGTGCCTGCTTAAATTTACTTTTGGTTCATATGTTTCTTACTCAGTTGCCATGCTAAAAATCCTACTATTAAAATAGTAATTATTATTATTGACCAAATTAAACCTTTCTTCTCCGTAATTCTACTATCCTAATAGTTAACTTTAAATATTTCCTTGCTAATCTTAATTTGATTCAAAATGAAGTCAGCGCTTGAATGCCCTTTATGCGGAACGGGGGTTGATGCCCAAGAGAAGTATTGTCCGGAATGCGGTGAAACGCTAAAAAATAAATAGCATTAAAAATAACTTATCTAATTCTTCAATTAAGTGATTAAAACACTAAAAAATTGCAAAGCAATTTTTGGTGTGCCAAAAACCGGAGGTTTTTTAGCATGACAGAAGATGATGTGAAAAAGAGCCTGAAATATTCAATTTATGATGGTGCCGCATTTGCTGTCATGGACGGCTTGACATCGTCATTTTTAACGCCTTTTGCAGTTGCCTTAAATGCGTCTGTCAACTTTATTGCAGCCTTGACTTATGTTCCTCAGCTGATAGGGGCTTTCATGCAGCTTTTTGCAGCAAAGGTTGTTGAAATCATAAAAGACAGAAGAAAAATACTTGTTGTTGGTTCTTTAATCCATGCTGTGCTTTGGATTCCCTTGCTGCTTATACCTTATGCAACGCCAAAGCAAAAATTCCTCCTAATAGTGTATGTTACCCTGCAGAACATAATTGCGCAATTGATGAACCCCGTTTGGAACTCATTGATGGGCGACATAGTGCCGATGTATGAGCGCGGCAGGTTTTTCGGGCTTAGAAATCGCGTTGTGGGGGCAACCTCATTTATTGCAGCTTTAGCTGCTGGATTTATATTGAATTATTTCTCGCCAAAAAATCCTTTCCTTGGATTTACTATTTTGTTTGTGATTGCATTTATTGCAAGATTTATATCAGCAGCGTTCCGAAGCATGATGTATAACCCCCCTCCTGATTTGGTTCATGCAGAGAAATTCTCGCTTTTGGATTTTGTAAAAAGGATGGAAAAAACAAACTACGGACATTTTGTCATATATATTGTTTTGTTTAAGTTCGCTGTAAACATTGCATCCCCATTTTTTGCTGTGTATATGCTTATAGATTTGGGTTTTACTTACCTGCAATTTACAGCTATAATCGCTTCTGAACTGATTGCAAGCTTTGTGGCCTTTGGCATATGGGGAAGATTAATAGACGAGAAAGGGACAAAATTTGTATTGTATGTGACTGGAATGATGACTCCGATTGTGCCATTGCTATGGCTTTTTTCACGTAATTTTTACTATTTAACCATAATCGAGATATTTTCAGGCATTGCCTGGGCTGGTTTTAACTTAAGCTCGTCAAACTTCATCTTTGACGCTGTAAAGCCGGAAAACAGAGTGAGGTGCATTGCCTACTATAAATTTTTTGAGGGCATCGCAGTGTTTGTAGGAGCTTTGCTTGGGGGATTTTTGATAAACAAAATACCGGCTTGGATATTTATTTCAAGCATTCCATTTGTGTTTCTGATATCAGGGATTTTGAGGTTGCTGGTTTCATTGCTTCTGCTGCCCACATTAAAGGAAGCAAGATTGATAGAATTCGGTATTGGCCATAGTTTCTTTCACAAGCACCTTACCATAAAACCCAGCGAGGGCATTGTCTACGAGGTTATCGGAAAATACCACAAGATAAAAGATAAAATAAAACAAAAAAAAGACGCACTTAAAAGAATAAATAAACAAAAAACAGATGATAATGAAAATGAAACCTATACTAAAAAATTATTGAAATTCATAGGCAAAAATATTTCGCCCAAAAAAGAGCAAAAAGACATCACAAACATGCATGAGATTGAGGAAATAGCTGAAGAGATTGAAAAGGGGAAAGTTAAGAAGTGACACTAAATTTTGCGCTGTTGTAAGTGCATTTGCTTAGTATTCAAGATTATTCTTTTATTGCCCATTTGTCCAGTGCACTGCTATCCAGCAGATGAGTCAGCGCAGCTAATGATTTTTCCCTCAAATCGCTTGGTTTAACAATGACTAATGACCTGCCCTCGATAAGCTCTTTAATGACAAGGCCTATTCCAGTAATTGGCATAGTTGGTTGTCCTGTCATCTCAAAATCTTGAACCTCTCTAACAAGCTCTAAATCACTAATTAAAAATGTTCTGCCTCTGTACTCTATCTGAAATTTTCTTAAATAATCTATGCCTGAATCCTCAAAGCGCTTGCCTGTATATTCTACTGGAATACTACTACATTTAGGACAATACATAATTAAACAACCTTTTTGAGATAATATTACTGTGTTTATAAACTTTAGTGTACTCATTTTGGGTATAATAAAATTAAGTAGGATTAAAACCATTTGACTGAACCACTGGCTTTAGAGGTATAACCAACCATATTATTTACAAAACCAAAAAATATTTATTGTTATGAATTAGGGATTTAAGTATGTGATAAAAATGCCACTAACATCATTGTATACCTGCTCTAGATGCAAAAAGGAATTTAATTTTGACAACATAAAATACGACAATGACAACAGGCTGGTATGTGTTGAGTGCCTTGACAAGCAGAAAAAAGTTGAAAAAAAGGAAAAGTTAAGGCTGGAAAAGGCTGCACAAGGCGAGACAATTAATTTTATATGCGTAAGCTGCCGCTTTAAATTCTCTGTCAGAAAGGGCTCGCCAAAAGCTGTCAAATGCCCTTATTGCGGAAAAACAAGGTTGATGCTTGTCAAGAGATACAAAGACGAGAATGACCTGATAAAAGATTCTGCAGACCCAAGATTTGATTATTAATTACTACTGCATAATGAAATGATTCTTATTTATAAATAGTATTTATATTTTACCATATAGAAAAAAATTAACTTTTCTCTTAAATTGATAGAGTATACCAGTATACAAAATAGTAATATTTATATACTAGTTCATATATTGAAACACTCCCAATTCTGATTGGGTGAATATTTATTTAAAAACAAAAATGAGGTGTTGTTAAAATGGGAATGGATTTTGTTATTGAAAGCGCGCTAAAGCAGCAGGTTGCGCAAGCAGACGATTTGCAGGTAGGCCACGCAAATATTAAGGTTATTGGATGCGGCGGAGCTGGCAGCAATATGGTAAGCTGGCTTTACAGGAAGGGAATAAGAGGTGCTGAAATTCTGGCATGCAATACAGACAAGCAGCATTTGGAAATTACAGAAGCTGACAAGAGATTTTTAATCGGAAAGGAACTTACAAGAGGACTTGGCTGTGGTGGATTCCCAGACAAAGGCAACAAAGCAGCACAGGAAAACATACAAGAAATAAAGGAAGTTCTAAAAGGCTCTGACATGGTTTTTGTATGCGCAGGCATGGGCGGCGGAACAGGAACAGGAGCTGCTCCGGTTGTCGCGCAGGTAGCAAAAGACTCAGGCGCTATTGTAATAGGAACAGTCACAATGCCATTCAAGATTGAAAGGGCAAGGATTGACAAGGCAGAATTTGGATTGCAGCAGTTAAGGCAGACATCGGATACAGTAATCGTAATTGACAACAACAGGCTGGTAAACATTGCAGGCAATTTGCCAGTCCAGCAGGCATTTGCAGTTGCAAACGAGCTTGTTGCGACAATGATAAGAGGCATTGTAGAAACAATTGCAGTTCCATCATTGGTTAACTTGGACTATGCTGATGTAAAGGCAATAATGCAGGATGGAGGCGTAGCAGCAATCGGAGTTGGAGTTAGCGACACAACCAACAGGGTAGACGAAGCTGTAAAAGGCGCTTTAAGCAATCCATTGTTGGAGATAAGCTACAAGGGCGCAACAGGCGCTTTAATTCATATTGAAGGCGGCCCTGATATGACTCTTGATGAAGTCAATAGAATTGGCGAGCTTGTAACAGAAAGCCTTGACCAGGATGCAAACGTCATCTGGGGAGCAAGAGTATCTGAACAGATGAAAGGCAAACTTGCTGTCATGACCATCATCACAGGTGTTAACTCACCATGGATACTTGGCAAAGCAGACAAGAAAACAAGAGTGCTTGAAGCCAAAAGATTCAGCGATGAATTAGGAATTGATTACTTCACTGATTAAATTTTATTTTTTGTATTAATTTTTTAAAAATTTTAATTATTGAAAATGCCCTATTGTAAAAGGCAAACAGAAAATAAAACATTAACTAAAGGATAACTTTAACAAAAATAATCCATTAAAACGAACACATTAACTAAAAATCCATTAAAAATAAACTCCAATAAAAAATAATGCTTAGAAAAAGGTGATTACAATGTCAGTTGACGAAGATAAAATAGTAAAAAAAATGGTGGCTGAAATAGTCGATTCAAATGAAAGGTTTATCGGCCAGTCACAAGACATAGAGAATTTCAAGAGAATTGTTCCTGTGCTTCTCGAGAAAGGAATTGACAATGTTAATCTTTCAATGTTTGACGAAGTGACAAAATCAAAGCTTCTTAATGCATTAGGCGAAGAGTATATAAGAAGAGGCGACATGAACAATTCTGTCAAGGCATTTATTCTTGCTGGAAACAGGCAAAGGCTTGTTGAGGTAGGCGAGCATTATGAGGAAGTCGGATTGTTCGGCAATGCAATTGACACTTTCAGATTGGCTGATGCCAACGAGCAGCTAATAAAGATTGGAAAGAAGTGCCTTGAAAACGGGCATTTTGCAGACGCTATCAAGTCATTCAGGCTTTGCAATGACATTGAAAACCTTACAAAAGTTGGCGATGAATGCTTCCAGAAAGGCAAATGGGATTATGCCATTGAAATATTCAGCGCAATAAATTCTCCCCATAAGCTTGTTGAAATTGGAGACAAATGCTTAAGAGAAAGACAAATTGGGTACGCTGCCAAAGCCTATGAATTGGCACACGATAAAGAAAAGTTAAGCTCTCTTGGAGATGTCTGCTTAAGGGAAGGATTGCTTGCAACCGCGTTAAAGTCTTATTCCCAGGCAGGAAACGACATGATGGTCACTTTCATAAGGGAGAACTTCGGCAACAAATTGTCAAGTTTTTAGATTTTAATTTTTTGATTAATAAATGATTAGATAAAAGAATAAAAAACAAAATGGAACAGCAATTTGATTCTTTCACTCAAAAAAGATTTGAGCTCATGATAGAGATGACAACAAAGAAGCTGCAGCAGGAAATAGCTGCGTTAAAGGACTATGTTTCTTCATTAAACAAAGAGATTGGCTCATTAAAAAGCCAGGTTTCAAGGCTGCAATTCCAGCCTCAGCAGCCGCATTCCGTGCAGAGAACATTAGCAGAGCAAAATGAAAGTCAGCTTATCCAAAAAAAAGAAGTGAAGATTGTTGACTGCAGGCCGGAAAATGAAAAGCATGAGGAGTTCCAGAGCGGGTCTGCAAAGAATGCAGAGCCAGTAAAGCCAAGGTATGGCGATTACCAGTCAGATGATGTCAGCATTGAGAAGTTCTTTTATTTTGGAAGGAAATAGGTTACTTTTATTTCTGAAGCCATCTTTTCCAATGAAGCAGTAGTTAATATGATGATTAATTTAAAAATATTTTTATTTTTTCTTGTACAAATAATAATACATTGCGTAGATAGCTGTTCCAATCAGAACAAGCACTATCAGAATTCCTATAATTCCAGTTGGTGTCTTAAGTACAGATACCACATTTCCAGTTAATGCTGCAAAGCCTGTTGGAGCTGTTGTTCCTTCTTGTGATGTTTCTTCTGCTGCACCTGTTGGGTTATTACCTTCCCCTCCACTTGTAGTTTGGGTTGTTGATGTAGTTTCTAATGTTGTTGCACCTGTTCCTTGAGCTGTGTAAACACAGCTTTGTGTTTCAGCTGGCTTGCCAAAGTCGCCTAAGCAAGTTCCTTGATTTGTGCATGTTCTAGTTTGCTGGCCATTTGAGGAGCACGCACTCCAATCACTGCACTGCCAATCGTAAATACAGCCGCCTCCACCACCTCCTCCACCACCACCGCCACCGCTTCCGCCTCCTGTTGCAGCTGGAGCTG
>Ga0209541_10004696_pt1 | contig 24143 bp, 31 predicted proteins | sample RifCSPlowO2_01_FD_184027 | JGI IMG/M metagenome (GOLD analysis project Ga0209541, IMG submission 184027) | Groundwater microbial communities from Rifle, Colorado - Rifle CSP2_plank lowO2_0.1 (SPAdes) (version 2) | ecosystem: Environmental > Aquatic > Deep subsurface > Groundwater | place... | reverse complement strand
TTCGTCATACTGGCTTCTTTTTTTTGCTTCAAGAAATATTTTTATCATCTTTCTTAATAATTCATTATAGGTTTCCCTGGGATATTCCTTTGTTTCCTTCAAAAGTTTTACAGTTTCTTTATTTAAAATAATTGTTGTTTGGGCCATATATAGTTAACTATATATCTACTATATAAATCCTTCTATAATGAATGAGCGGTAGGATAGAGGTTTAATTATACTGGCGCATCAAAAAAATAAAAGGATTATTAATCGTTATTAACCCTTGGAGCTAATATGAAGCTTAAGGCAAGTTTATCTTTAACTAAATAATCCAGCTTTAAAGGGTAGTCTTCAGCAAATTGTATAGAAACCTCTTCTGCCAACTTTGATGCTTTAATCATTTTCTTTAAGTATTCTATAGAATATTTTGATTTAATCTTATTTTCAGTGTTGATTGAAATTTTAGTACTGTCATCTGACGGAATTTCTACTTTCGCGTTGCTAGTTGTCCCTTCTGATGTTACTATAAACCCTTTTTTATCTGCAACTAAAGATACTGATTCTCCTATTATTCCAGCATCTTCAATAGCTTCATCTAAGTAAGATGTTTTTGTCAATATGGTTAATGGAAAGTTTAATTTAGGCAGTTTTTGCTCTTCATTTTCTGACTGCAATAAGGCTATATTAAAGGTTCTTTTTGAATCTCCTTTTAAGGTCAATCTTAATCTGTTGTTTTCATTGTCTAAACTTATTTCGATTGTATCTGTAGGCTTTGCTCTTCTCAATACTTGCTTTAGGCTATCTAAGTTAATTGCAAATTGAGTTGGTTTATCAATAGCATACTCTATAAAAGCTGAAGATAGGAGTTTAAAATTAACCATTGCTACATTTGCTGGATCTGTTGCAGTGAGTTCAAGCTTATCTTTATCTACATTTAGATTAACATCTGTAACTAAGTCAGATATTACTGCAATACTGTCTTTTAGATATTTTGGCTCTGCTAATACAAGTTTCATTTTCCCCCAAAATCACTACTTATTGTAACCAAGATGGTAAAACATTACCAACCCAACTCCAGATGTAAGGAGCTGCTGCAATTAATACTCCCACAATAAAACTGTGTGACCATTTTTCTGCTAAACCTGCTGATGCTAATCTTGTTCCGCCAATAGCAGATACAGCATGGACCTTTATCACCATAAACAAACCTACAATTACCCTTATTATGATAGGGTTTGTTATTAAAGGTATTCCAGTTGCGCCCAAACCTGTTATTGTTAAAAAATATTCAGTGTTCATTGTTATAAATACTGCAATCAAGGCCAATACTGTTGCATGGATACCATGACCAAACCAATGAGATCCTTTGAAGTTCATATCTGCATGAACTGCAAAGAGTTCATACAAACCAATAATGAGTCCAATTAGTATAACTGGCCTTATTAATAACTCTACCATCAGATATTAAAACAGGTAACTAATATAAAAGGTTTTTTATTTAGTCGTAGCTTCTCCACTGATGAGTGCATTTAACACATTTGTAAAAGGCTGTTTCTGGCTCGTCTGCAGCTCTGGTTTGCAATAACCAATAATAAGCTTCTTTATTCCCACATTTAGGACAATCTACTTTTGTTTTGGGATCTGCTTTTATATCGCCCTCAACCAGGTTTATTTCGTCTTTTTTGTCAACAGTTATCTTTTCCTTTAGGATTAGTTTTTCTTTTTCTTTAGTAGAGTAACCACAAAGGCACGCCATCTTTGTTTTTCCGGTTGTTGTTTTTTTTGGCGTTAAAATTGCTTTGCACTTCGGACAGAATAACATTTCTTACCTCCTAAATATAGCTGTAAATCCTATTTTAACCCAGCCTAAATATGGGATTCTTAGTACAGCCCTGCCTAATAAATCTTTCCCATGTATCCTTCTCTCAAACTCTTGGACTTTGGGTACATTATCTCCTTTTGTGGTATAATAATCTCCATCATTTTCTTTGCTTATCTTAACAAGCCTATGTATTACAGGATCCCGGTAACTAGCATGATACACAATAACATCTCCTATCTTAACTTTTTGGGGATCTGCTTTAAATAATATCATGATATCTCCTTTGTTAAAACCATTTTTAAATGGGAATTCTCTAAAATCTTCTTTTTTTATATTATTTCCTTCATAGAAAGAAGCCTGCTTTTGATAGAACTCATCAAAACTCAATCCATTATGCTCCATACTTTCTGAGACTACAGCTACTACAGGGAGAGAGGTTCCAAACAACAAGCCTAATCCTGGATAGACGATAAAATAAACGATGATAAATGCTAAAATTATATTAACTATCCAAGACCATACAGAATTATCTTCCCATACAAAATACCATATTTTCTTCAGGAGCTTTTTAAATTTAGTATTTTTAAAAACCATTTATAGTTTTAAAGCTTTTATTTTTTTAAGCGTGTTTTCATTTGATCTTGATAGCCTTTTGATAGCGTCTTTTAAAGCTTTTTTAGGGGATTCTTTCTCATCTGTTTCTATAGTTAATATAGGCTGTGCTGTTAATGGATGTGCTATGTTATATCCAGCTAATTTTACATGAGAATCATTCCATAATTCCCTTCTTAAGGCATTTAAGATAGTATGGGTTTCGTCCTTGATTTCTACCTTAAGCCTTTCTTTAGAATCCTCTAAAATATTTATCTCCATATGATTTCTTTAAAAAGCAGATTTAAAAAGCTTATGCTTTTAGGCCTTATTTGAATTGCTTAATATGAAGCAAGCTGCTTTAAATCGATATAGGGATCTTTTATGATATTTTTGGGTTTGTTTTATTGAAAAAATTAAGGGGATCATTCTTTTTAGTAAAAAATTATTTTCTCTAGCTAGGATCTTAATGAATGCTTCAGATTCTATTTTGTGTATAGAGTATATCTTACCACAAACCTCCATGGCTTTTTTTAAGAAAGCCTTATCAGCATGTTTTTTCTGAACACCAAAAGGAGGATTTTGAATTACAGTATCAACCTTTGTTTTAAAACTAGAAATATCCTGTTGTTTAAAAATAGACTTCCTAACATTATAATTCTTATTAATTTCTTTAAGATTTTCTTTTGCAGTCTTTAAAATTTTCTTATCTAAATCAACAAAATATACTTTCTTAGCTCCTAAAAGCAAGGCTCCAAGACCAAATATTCCCGGACCACAGGCTGCATCTAAAATTATCTTATTATGGATATCACCATTCATGTAAGCTTCCCAGAGTATATCTGCTGCTATTTCTGAAGGTGTAGAGTATTGTTCCAGTTTAACTTCTGGAAATTCAAAGTCCTTTAATTTAGAAAGAATTATTGCCAGTTCTTTTTTACTTCTCATCTTTGAATTTTAATAAATCCCCTATTGTTAGAGCTTGGTCTTTAAAGTTTAGCTTAACACTATCTTCCTTTTCTTTATATTCTTCTATTAAACTTATATTACATAGTTTTTCTATCTTTTTAGCTAAATCCATAGTAGGCATCATATGCCCTGATTCTATCTTATTGAGAACAGACTCTTTCTCTGATAATCTCTGAGCAAATTCTTTTTGAGTTAGACCCATCCAATTCCTAGAATCTTTTATTTTCTTATTATAACCATCAACAATAATCTCTATCACCTCATTTTCAACGAATTTTTTAGGTTTTTGCTTTGATTCTATCTCTTTTAATTCTTCTACATGCCTTTGTGTGACTTCGCCAAAAGAGGAACATGAATCACAAACCAAGAGTTCTGTATTTTCTACTTTAGTTCTTGATAATAAAGCTTCTTTACCACACATCTCACAAAATGCCATTTTACCCCAATAAGGTCTTTGCTTATATAATCTATAACTCTCTTTTAGTTTAATAAATTTTTCATTATTTGCCCTTTTAGATTTTATTATTCATTTTGATTACAATAAACATTTATATAGCCTTCTTATTTTTTCCAGTTATGGCTAATGTTATGTTTATACTTTCAATCATTTTATCTATTGCTGTTTTTATTTTCATGTCATTCCTTTTTGTTGTAGTTCTTATGGCTACATTAAAAAAAGAGTGGTATAAGGAATTTGAACCTAAGGTCAGCATAATTATTCCAGCTTACAATGAAGAAACCAGGATAAAAAACTGTCTTGATTCTATACTTGCTTCAAGTTACAAAAAAAATAAAATAGAGATTGTAGTTGTTGATGATGGGAGTACAGATAATACTCTAAAGGTTTTGAAGAGTTATAGGATTAAGGTATTAAAACAGAAGCATTTAGGAAAGTCTAAAGCACTAAATAAAGGTATTTCAGCTGCTAAAAATGAGTTTGTACTTGTTATTGATGCTGATACTAGGATAGATAAGGATTTCATTAAAGAGATAGTTAAGCCATTTTCTGATAAAGAGGTTGGAGCTACTACTGGAATCATCAAATTAAGCAATAATAAAGGCGTGTTGCCTATGTTCCAAAATGTTGAATATGGTTTTTACAATCTTATAAGACACAGCTTCTCAAGCTTATTTAAGAACAGTGTTTGGTTTCTTGGGGCTTTAGCATGCTATAGGAAGAAAATAATTAAAAAAATTGGATTATTTAAAACAGATTCTTTAACAGAAGATATTGATATAGCTATGGATATTAATAGAGCGGGGTATAAAAATATTAGCGTTGGCAAAGCTTTTGGCTACACTAATGTCCCTACTAGCTTAAAAGAGTTATACAAACAAAGAGCAAGGTGGTGGATTGGTGCTTTACAATCGCTCTTTAAGAACAGGGATATGTTATCTTCAAAGCATGGTATTTCTATAATGTTCTTATTTAAGAACCAGATTTTTTGGTCAATCTATGCCATCGCCTATTTGCCTTTATTAGCTTATCAAGTAAATTACTGGTTGCCTTACAACCTATACAGCATTCCAGCAGCCATAATATATTTTGTAAGGTGGTTCAGTCTTTGGGGTCCATTATATGTTTTGTATAACCTGCCTGCTACTGGTTTTTCAGCGTTTACGTTTTTTGGAGTACTCACAGGCATAATAGTAACTATAATGCTCTTAATTGCTTTAAAGAGGTTTAATTATAAATTTAATTTCAAGAACCTTATTGCCGTGTTTTTCTTTTTTCCCTATACGATAGTTTTAAATATAATAATTTTGCTTAGCTTAATTAATGTCAACGTTTGGAAAAGAGGTTTTTTCAAGAGGTAAACTATGAGTCTTTTAGAGATTTTAAAAGAGGCTTACCAACCTATTCTAGTTTTGAGAGAGAGCAAGTTTATGTATATTTCAAACATCCTAAGCAGCAATATTTTTGATCTTTTACTTATAATTACTGCTATTGTATCCTTTGCTTACATGTATGTTGGAATAAAAATGTTGTTTTTTTATAAAAAGAGATCTACCAATTACAGCTTAGAAGGCAATTTTCCTTTTATTACTGTGCAGATACCTACTTACAACGAACCTGCAGCAATACAATGTGCAAAAAAATGTTTAGAGAATGACTATCCAAAGGACAGATATGAAATCTTGATAGGCGATGATAGCAATGATGCTAATGTTTCTAAGACGTTGAATGATTTTGCGAGACTGCATGATAATGTCAGAGTGCTCAAAAGAGAAAATAATATCGGGTTCAAAGCTGGAAATCTAAATAATATGTTAAAACACTCTAAAGGAGATATTTTAGTACTGTTTGATTCTGATTTTCTTCCTCCTAAAGATTTCCTAAGAAGGATAGTTGCACCTTTTAATAAGAGTAAAAAGATAGCTGCTGTTCAAGCCAGATGGTCTTTTATTAGACCAAATAGGAATTTAGTTTCTTTGTTATCATCCACAATACTTTCCATTCTCCATAATCTTATACTGCCTCTTACCTACAGAAAAGGTAAGGTGAGTTTTATATGCGGATCTGCCGAGGCTGTTAGAAAAAGCACTCTAGAGAGGTTAGGCGGATGGAAGAGCGGCAGCCTTACAGAGGATATTGATTATTCATTAAGAGTATTAAAAGAAGGCTATAAGATAGTATATTTAGAGGATTTAGAATGCAAAGGAGAAGTTCCCTATACTCCAAAGGATTTTTACAAACAACAAATGAGATGGGCTTATGGTGTTATAAGAGCTTACACGGATCATGGAGTAAGCATCTTTAAGGCAAAAAACCTTAGACTAAAAGACAAAACATTTGTATTTTTCTTCGGATCTGGATACTTGATATCCTTTTTGCTGGTAGCTCTTTTACTGGTGGGCGCTATATCTTTTTTCACACATCCGCCAGAACCCTTTAACGTTTCAGAATTTCTTTTCCACACAACAAGAAACATACTATTAACATCCGGATTACTCTTTGCTAGCGGTGTTGCTTTAGTCAGAAGAAATAATTTAAAGAGTATTTTGAAGATGATAGCAGCTTCTTTTAGCTATGGCCTTGTTGTTCTATATCACATAAATAAAGGCATATTTAAGGCATTATTTAACAAACCGATGCAGTGGCATTTATTGAATAAAGAGGGAAATAAAGTTAAAGTTTAGCTTATTGTTAAGTTTCTAACTTCCCATACTTCTATGCCTTTTTGAGAATATACTATTTTAAAATTTTTGCTAAATTCTAATAGGAACAATAAACCTTCTTCATCTTCATGCCACACTTTTCCTTCTTTCATCTCTGGTGTTATGAAGATATAACCAATATCATATCTCTCTAGAATCTCTGTGCTGTTCTTAAGGTCTCTTGAATAAAATAGGTTTTGAGAGTCTTCATAAGATCTTTGTAAGTTTGGGGCATAAGCAAATGAAATATCCATTACATTTGGCTTTTTAGCTAAGTAATTTATCCAATAGCCATTTGAATAATGAGAAAATACTGTTTTTTGGTCTGAGTCTGTTTCTATTAATGAGAGGCCTTCTACTATATCTTTATTTGGCAAAGAATCTGCTGTTTGCTTCGCATAAGACAATCCTGAAAATATCAAACCCAAGGATAGTATAAAAATAGTAAAGTTTTTTATGAATTCGCTTTCCCATCTTCTTTGTATTAGTTTTAAGACTCCAAAGGCGACTAATATCGCTAGCAAGCTATTCAAATAAATTAAGAGGGGTATGTAAAAGAATGATAAAATAAGTGATATTATAAAGACGATATGCGTTATAGTATAAGCATGCTTTTTCTTCCAGGTTATCATCATACCAATAAATGCTAAAATTAAAGCAAATATGCTCAAACTGATTTTTCCACCCAAGTCAGAAAATAATTGTTGGTATATGGGCAGGTTATCTATTATAAATAGTTCAGGCAGACCAAATTTTATTAGAACAGGCAGGTACTTTAATAATATTAAGATAAGAGTTATTGCTAAGGTTATGTAAAACCAAGGCAAATATTTTCTATTTTTAATCAGGGTATAGATTAAAACTGCTATCAAGCCAACTAATGGATGGATTATTCCAAAAAACGCTGTTAATGCTATCAGGGTGGTAGTTAATATTTTTTTATCTTTTAGTAAAAAGTAAAAGGCTAGTAAGTTTAAAAAGAACGGGATAAAATAGTAATTAGAGGTTGAGAACAAGTAAATAAAGGCTGGAGAAATGGTAAATACTATCGTTGATAGGGTTCTTATCTTCTTTTCTACTTTTATATTCTTTAAAGTATAGTAAAAGAGGATTACTGTTAATATCCCAAATATAAACGGGATTAGTTTTGATGTGAATTCTAAAGGAATATTAAGAAATGAGCTAATTTTCGCTAGTACAAACGGCCAACCTAATGGAGTTAATACTTGTCTTCCTCCATAGCTTAGTGGATCAAAATTTGCAATTCCCCTCTCTTGGATTAGAGAGGCTATCTTTAGATGATAATAAGATTCGTCGCCAACTAAGATAGAGGAATTTCTAAGAATATATGGCAGAGATAGAACTAATACTGTTGAGAGCAATATTATCAAGATTACCCAGCATTCAACAGATAACTTCAAAAACTTCCGGTAAGATTTCTTTGAAACACTTTTCATCTTTAATATAGCTTACCTCCCCTATGTTATATTTTTCTATCATTTTCTTATTAGTTACGATATAATCCACAGCGTACTTTTCTAATAATTCCAAAGCTTTGACCTCAAACTGGGTTGTATAGATATCTTCTATGTCTAAAAGCCTTTGCTCTGGATTTGGCGCCAAAAGAAAATTTGAATCGACAACATTTTTTCTTTTTGCTTTATAAGTTATGAGATGGCCAAATTCCAATGGAGCTAAAACTGTTGAGCCTGGAGGTGTTTTTCCCTTTATTTCCTTAAATAAAGAAAATTCTTCATCTGCTATAGTTGATTTTATTATATCCTTAGAGGTTATATAAGAAGGGATTATTGACAAGATTACTACCGCTATTACGATTATTACAGTTAAATAATTTTCAAACTTATAGAATTTTGTTTTTCTAAAGTATATGAAGTGTCTTGCTAAAGCTACGGCAGAGAGTATTGTTAAAGCTATTCCTAAAAAAGCTAACCCAATATTTAGATTTATTAATCTTAATACTAATAATAAGAATACTGCTAATAAAACACCATTTATCAAAAAAAATGAATCTTTTTTTTCTTTGAAGTAAGAATAAACAACTCCAATTAGCCCGTATATTAAGGGCAGTATTCCTAAACTTATGATTGTCTTAAGTATATTAATGTTAGAAAAGTAATTGTTTGATATTTGTGGCGGGACATTCTGCCATATTACGCTGAATCCGTAGGCGATGAATGCTTTTTTGTATATAATAAAACTTAGAAGGATTGTTAGGAATGTAGAAAAAATAATTACCTCTTTTTTTAATTTTGATACTTCTATGTCTTCTGTTGTTGTAAGGATTAAATAAAACATCAGAGATATTGGAAACAGAAAGGCGATTGGATGCAATAATGGCGAAACGAAGGAAAGGATTACAAAATATTCCAAGTATTTTTTATTCTGGTTTATTTTTATAAAACAATACAACATAAAGAATAACATTGGAATTGCCAATGAAAAAATTGAAAAGGTATTTAATATCAAAGAGAAGTAAACTGGGATAAACGCTGACATTAAAGAGGCTATTAGCGATACTTTTTCGTCTTTAGTTAATTCAAAAGATATTAGATAAACTATCAAGATTATCAAGGATGAAAATATTATTGGAAGAATTTTGAATACAAAAGGAATCAAACTTAAGAACACAAACAAATAATAAAATACTGGAGAGTATACTAAGTCTCTTCCTCCGTAGCTCAGATTATCATATATTAAATGGAACTTATTATCGGAAATCTTTTCTGTTAGCCTTAAATTCAAATAAGATTCATCACCAGAAAAATTTTCAGTTGATAGAACAAAGACTAGCTGAAACAAAATTGCTAATATAAAGATTATTACTAATATAACTCTAGATGATATTTTTTTCATGTGGTTTTTAGTGGTTTGTCTGGAATTGGCATGGAGAATGGCGGGATTTCTTTCTCTTTAGCTGTTTTCTCTAATTCCTTTGAGACGTCCTTAATGTCTTTGAATTTATCTGCTAGTTCTTTTTTAGAGACATCAAAGTAATCATAAAATTTCGTGGTTAATTTTAATTTCCTTGTTCTTCCAAATTTTTCAGATTCGACATAGCCTATTTCTTTTAAGAGCTTTACATGATCATATGTTAGTGTTCCCCTTACCTTAACAACATCTGACTGTATAATTGGCTGTTTCCAAGCTATTACTGCCAGTGTTTCCAGTAAAGACTTATCCATCTCATTCTTTGAATATAAATCTGATGTAAGATAGGCATAGTCCGGCTTAACAGCTAGTTTCCATATATCATTTTCTCCCACCAAATGCAAGGATGAGTCTCTTTCCGAATAATCTTTTTTAAGTGATTCAAGAGTTTTTTTTATATCTTCTAAAGATTCTATTTTAGTTAGAGAAGATAACTCTTGAAGCGTAAGAGACCTTCCAGTAGCAAACAAAAGGGTTTCTATTTTTTTCTTGAGCTGTTCCATAAAGCGATTTTAAGAAATACTATAATATAAAGGTTTTGAGTTACTTAACTGCTAGCTTAATATCTCCAGCTTTAACAGTCTTTCTTCCTGTATGTAAAGCTATTTTGGTTGCTTTTTCTGATATTTCATCTGCTATAGATTCTAAAATGTCTTTTAGAGCTTTTTTAGCATCTTCTGATACTCTTTCAGCTCCTGCTTTTTTTAACAGCTTTTCCATGGCTGCTAAAGGTAAAATCTTAGTCTGCATGGCTTTAATCCTTTATTCTTTTATTTTTAAGCTAAAGAAGACTAGATATTTAAAGATTTTGTTTTTAAAAGCTAAATCGTGCCCTCTCCAAGAGAGAATCTCAGGATAGCTGCTATGCCACCTAATTCTTTTAACTGCAAGCCTTCTCTTGACTCTACTGAGATTATTTCTACCTTTGCACCTTCTGTAGTTCCTTTTTCCTCAAGTTTTTCTATAAGTTCGTCATCAAGAGTTTCTGAAATAAGCAAAGTATCTACTACTTTCATTTCTAATACTTTTTCAACTTCTTTAATACCATAAGTTACCTTACCTGGTTCTTTAGCAAGCATTTCAAAGAACTTTTGCATCACCTCTTTCTCTTTAGCAACTTCTGCTTCAGATAATGCATCTTTCGACTTATCCAGTAATTCTTGTAAGCCAAAGTCTCCTGTATAAGACAAATCCTGAGTGCTAATAATTTTTTTCTTTAGTTCATTATTAAGATAATTACAATCCAGGAAGTCATTTTTTGTGTGCCCAGGCCCCCCTATTAATATTCCTTTTAGATTTTTCATTGGTAAAAATTCTTTATTAGCAATTTCTGCAATTCTTTTGTAGAATTCTTTTGCCATGCCCTCTATTAATCTTTCAAAGCGATGAGCCGATTGACCACCAGCACGAAACTTTCCAGGAACCCCAGATGTCAGATGCGCTAATCTTGTCATGCTTGTTCCTTTTAGCAAGCCTACAGTACCATCTCTTCTATCCACTACAATTAATCCATAAACCTCTTTAGATTCAAGCATGTTTTTTAGAATATCAGTTACAAAGGTTTGATCACACCTGTACATTTTTATATTCATTGGCTCTGGGGGTTCTATAGACCACACTTTTATGTCGACCTTGCTTTCCTTTTTAGAAGCATTTCCTGCAAAAGCAACTAATCCATTTTGGGGAGTCCTTTTAAATAATCTTAGATGGCGGATTATCTTTTCTAAAGAATCAATAACATGTTCCCTAGTTGTCTTGTCTTTTATGTTTGAAGCTGTACCTTGTTCTTGAGCAAGATGAGATATAATCTTGTTTAAGTCGTAACCAGAAGGTATGTAAACTGTTATTAGTTCTGTATGTCTTCCCCTAATAGAATCCAGTTCCTTTATTACTCTCTTAAATTGATATTTTTGTTTAGTATTCATAATTCTATTTTTTCTTCCTTACTAAATTTTATCTCTTTGGCATTTGTGACAGCTTTTAGATCATCAATGAGCAGTTTCATATCTTTTTCATCATTTTTATTCAAAGTTAGAATTATCTCTTCTTTAAGTGATTTTTTATTCTCTGCTTTGAATTTCCTTACCCTGTCTATAATCTCTATTGCTTTATCCCCTATCTTTTCTGCTACTTTGTCATTTAATACTTCTTCCGGCCATTTAGAAATATGTATTGATTTAAGTTTTTCTTTTTTATTGAAATAGCATTGGTAAATTTCTTCTGTTATGTAAGGCATTATTGGAGCAAATAATTTTAATATTGACAACAAAGAGGTATAAAGAGTATATTGAGCAGATTCTTTAGCTGTTTTTCCTCTTTTATTCTCATTATACAATCTATCTTTAATAATCTCTAAATAATGATTGCAAAAGGTCTTCCAAAATAAATTTTCTGTTTTTAATTTCGTTACAAGGTATTCATAATTCCCAAATGTTTCTGTGCATTCTTTTATTACATCGCTTAATTTTGTTAATAACCATCTGTCAAACATCTCTAATTTTTTAGGCTTCTTTAAATTATAATCTTTTAGATGCATTAAGGAGAATTTTGAGGCGTTCCACAATTTTATGATTGTTTTTTGACCAGTAATAATGTCTTTTTCCTGATAAGGAAGGTCTTCTCCAAGTTTAGAGCTAGCTGCCCAGAATCTCAAAGCATCTGCTGAATATTCTTTGATAACCTCTCTAGGATGTATGGCCTTGTCTTCACTTTTAGAAAGTTTTTTACCATGTGGATTAAGAACAAATCCAGAGATTGCAACATTATGCCACGGTATCTTATCATAATGAAGATGGGATTTAACTACAGTATTGAATAACCAAAAATTTATTATGTCATGAGCTTGCGGTCTTAGATCCATAGGATATAGTTTTTGCTTTAATTTTTCGTCTTTGAGAAGCTCTATTGCTAATTGTGGTGTTAAAGATGATGTTGCCCATGTATCTAAAACATCTTTTTCAGGTTCAAAATTATTGCTTTTACATTTTTTGCATGCTGTTTTCGGCTTATCAATCAAAGGATCTACTGGAAGATCTTTTTCATCTGCAAGGATAACCTCTCCACATTTTTTACAATACCATAAAGGGAATGGCACTCCAAAATACCTTTGACGCGATATACACCAATCCCAATTTAACCCCCTTATCCAATTTTCATACCTATGCCTCATAAAATCCGGATGCCAATTAATTTTTTTGCCAATTTCTATGAACTTCTCTTTAAGATCAAGATATCTTATGAACCATTGTTTTGTAACTAAGAATTCAACTTCAGTTCCACACCTCTCATGGACGTTTACTGTATGTTTTATAGGAGTTTTCTTAATGAGTAGATTTTTTTCTTCTAAATCTTTAATAATAGATTTTCTTGCTTCTTTTATTGCCATTCCTCCATATTTTCCGGTGTTTTTATCTAGCTTACCTTCACTAGTAAAGGAGATTTTTAATGGAAGTTTATGGCTATACCACCATTCTATATCAAAAATATCCCCAAAAGTACAGCACATTAAAATCCCTGTACCTTTATTCTGGTCTACTTTCGCGTCTTCTAATATTGGAACTTCTTGATTAAACAAAGGGACTTTAGCTTTTTTTCCTTTGAATTTTTTATATCTTTTATCATCTGGGTGATAGAATATAGCTACACAACTAGGCAAGAGTTCTGGTCTTGTTGTAGCAATGACTAGATCTTCTTTTCCTACTTTGAAGACAATATCACTAAAGACCGAATCAAATTCTTTATCTTTTAGCTCTACTTGGGCTATTGCTGTTTGGCACTCAGTGCACCAGATTGTTGGGGCTTCTTTTCTGTATTCTCTGCCCTTTTTGTATAAATCTATAAAAGATTTTTGAGATATTCTTTGGCAATGGTCATTAATTGTTGAATAAAATATCGAGAAATCACAGCTCATCCCTAAATCTTTCCAATCTTGTACAAAATTAGGTCTTATCTTTTCCAAGGTATCTAAACATAATTTAACAAAGTCTTTTCTCTCCATACTTCTTGATTTTACACCATTTAATTTTTCTATTAACCTTTCTGTAGCTAAGCCATTATCATCTGTTCCAAAAGGATAGAAAACATTTTTATCCTGCATTCTTTGGAATCTTGCTAGGAAATCTTTTTGCGAATAAGAAAAAGCATGCCCAACATGCATATCTCCAGAAACAGTTGGTGGTGGCGTGTCTATAGAATATATTATTTTTTTACTTTTTGGATCAAATTTGTATATTTCGTTTTTTTCCCAAAACTCCTGCCATTTTTTTTCTGATTCTTTTGGATTATATGTTTTTGGTAGTTCCATAGTTGTTAATCTCTGAGAATATTATTTAAACTTTGCTAAAACAAGGTTTTTTGCCTTAAAGATTTAGAATAATTTAAAGCATCTATAATTAAGTTATCTTCAGCAGCTATAACATTAATTCCTGTTTCTTTGTTCATTCTTCTTGCTTCGTATATTGGGTTAGTTTGCAGCATCTTCATCCCAAACTGGGTAAGAATAGCTAGTTTTGGCTTTACTTTAGCTATTATCTTTACAGAATCATTAGAGTGGAGAGTGCCTTTTAATGGAGCGTTGTAAGGTCTTTGGTTACACAATATCAATATGTCAGAGTCTTCATACTCTTTTTCAATATCTTTAAAGTATTGGGTATCTCCTGTATAAGAGATAGTTATTTTGTCGGTTTTTATTTTGAATCCAATACAGCTTACATCACTATGTTTTGTTTTTGTAGCAGTAATTTCTATGTTGTCTAATTTGTGGCTATCCCCCGGATTTAGTATTAAAAATTCGCTTAAGTGTGATTTGTGGAAATTTAGCAAAGTTGGGTGGTCGTCTTCAAGGCCTTCTATTACAGATTTTGAAGTTAATAATGTTCCTTTCTTTTTTATCCCGCCCATAGTCATGGCATCTATCATATTAGTTAAGTCGCCTGCTTGATCTTGATGGGCGTGAGAAACTAATAAGGCCGATATATTTGTTGGATTAATTTTAAATTTTGGCAGTTTGGCTAATGCTCCTGGACCTGGATCTAGGTATAAAATGGTATCATTTAATTTTAATATAATTCCGGCTGTTGATCTTAATTGGTTTGAGAGAACAATTCTTCCCCCTCCTGTTCCAGAGAATATAATTTTATAAGCGTCCATATAGTTACATAAAGCTTTACTGTCTTTTATTGATTTATATCCTGCAAAAGCATAAGAGAAAATAAGATCTTTTCTTTTTAATGATAAGCCTAGTTATTATATAGAATAACAAGACTACCATCTAAAAAATATTAGAAATGTTTAAAAGCAATATATCTTCAACTCTTTTTATGGGAACGTAACTCAGCCTGGGAGAGTACGTGACTGAAGATCACGCTGTCGTGGGTTCAAATCCCACCGTTCCCATTTAAATGGTAAAAGTTACAAAAATCAACGATAAAGAATTTAAAGTTGAAGTTGATAATCTAAAATATAATGTTCTTTTGGATGATGAATATTACAAAAAGTTAACTTCTAAGATGATAAGTAAAGAAGAGTTAGTAAAAGAATCATTTGAATTTCTATTAGAAAGAGAGCCTAAGGAAGCGATACTTAAAAGATTTAATTTAATTTTGATACAGCATTATTTCCCAGAATACGAGAATGAAATGAAGTGTAGAAACCTTTATATATAAACCATATTTCAGTATAATAAAAGAGGCTGATGGATGAAAATACATCCGAAGAGGAAAATTTCCAGGGAAAAGAGAGGTGCATTAGAACTTTCTATGAATACTATTGTCATAGTAGTCATAGGAATTACTTTGTTGACTTTAGGCTTAAGATGGATTTATGGTTTATTTGGTGGGTTACAAGAGAGAACTGGAGAGATTGATGAGCAACTTAAGAAGCAAATTTCTGGTCTATTTGAAGGCGGAGATGATAGTTTAATTGTCAGACCAAACTCAGTTACAATACAACAGGGTAAGAATAAGGATATTGTCTTTGCTATACGTAATGCTATTTCAGATGGAAAAGAACATGGTTTTAGCTATACAGTAACGCTAACAAATATTGAAGGGAAGAATATAAACGAAGTAATGGCTTGGATTACAAGTAGCCAAGGACAAGAGATTAAGGTTGCTTCTGGACAAGTACATTATGAATTAGTGCCAGTAGATATTCCAAAAAGTGCACCCATAGGGACTTATAGGTTTGAGACTGCTCTAAGAGCAGATAATCGTGAGGGCGATAGCAAAGCTAACTTTATTGTAAGAGTGATAGGAGAGTAATTTTTATATAGTTTAGATTCTTGATTTGTTTGAATGAAAGTATACAATACCTTAAGTATGTCCAAAGAGGAGTTTAAACAAGTTAAAAAAGATCATGTTGGATTATACACTTGTGGTCCAACTGTTTATCTCTATCCCCACATAGGTAATTTAAGGACTTTTGTTTTTGAGGATATCCTAAAAAGAGTTTTAATTTATAATGATCTTAAAGTAAAGCATGTTATGAACCTCACAGATGTAGGGCATTTAACCTCAGACAGTGATGAAGGGGAAGATAAAATTGAAAAGGAAGCGAGGAAAGAGGGTAAGACTGCCTGGGAAACTGCTAAATTTTATACTAAAATCTTTAAAGAGGATATAAAAAAATTAAATATCTTAGAACCAAATGTCTTGTGCAAGGCTACAGAGCATATAAAAGAACAGATAGATTTGGTTAAGAAACTTGAAAAGAAAGGGTTTACCTATGAAATAGAAAATGAGGGAATTTATTTCGATACTTCTAAAGTTAAAGATTATGGAAAGTTAGCAAGATTAGATATTAAAGGTTTAAAGGCTGGTGCTAGAATAAGATTAGTTGATGGTAAAAGAAATCCTACAGATTTTGCTTTGTGGAAGTTTTCTCCAAAAGATAAAAAGAGGGATATGGAATGGGAAAGTCCCTGGAGTAAAGAAGGTTTTCCGGGCTGGCACCTTGAATGTTCTGCAATGAGCATGAAATATTTAGGTAAACATTTTGATATTCACACGGGTGGGGTAGACCTTATACCAATACATCATACGAATGAAATTGCACAAAGTGAAGCTGTTATTGACAAAAAACCGTGGGTTAAGTATTGGCTGCACGGAGCATTCTTACTTGATAAAGGAAAGAAAGTAAGCAAGAGCAAAGGCGGGCTTTACACAATTTCAGAACTAGAAGAAATGGGATATAATGCTTTAGACTTCAGGTATTTGTGCTTATTAACTAATTATAGAAAGGAATTAAACTTTAGTCTAGAGAACCTGGATGCGGCTAAACATGCTTTGCAAGGCATTAAAAATAAGATGCTTGAGTTTAAAGATAATTTTTTGAGTGGTGATAAGGAGAATGTTAAGAAGTATGAAAAGATGTTTCTAGAAAAGATAAATGATGATTTAAATATGCCAGAAGCTTTGGCTGTTGTTTGGACTTTATTAAAAGATAATGAACTGGGCAATAAAGAAAAGTATAACTTAATGCTAAAATTTGATAGAGTTCTTGGTTTAGGCCTAAAAAGTTTAAAGGTTACTAACAAACTTCCTAAAGATCTTAAAAGGTTAGTTGAGGAAAGGGAAGAGGCAAGAAAAAATAAAGATTTTAAGAAGGCTGATATAATAAGAGATGATTTAAAACGTATTGGTGTAATATTAGAAGATACAGATAAGGGAGTTAAATGGAAATATGGCAAGTAGATTTACCTTCTTAACAATATTATTTTTATTAGGATTTTTGGTTGTTAACAATATAAATACTATTGCCAGTTATGCTTCTTTTTATCCTACTGTCGAGTTTGGTGCTGATGAAGAAAGGATAATCCAGATAAATTCTCAGTCTAGGGATGTTGGATTTAAATGGATATGGTTGTTCTTAGTTTTAATAGGATTTATATTATTCTTAGAAAAAAATTATTTTGAAGATTCTTTTTTTACCTTGGATATTTACAAAAAATTAAACGAGGTTCATAAATTAATTAAGAAGAGGAAGTTTATTGATGCTATAGGACTGTATTATCCACTAAAAACTGAATTTGATAAGCTGCACAAAAAAAAGAGCAGGTTGAAAAGGATGGTTGTGAAGTTAAGAGATGAGGTTGAATTATATCTAAAAGCAAATCATGCTTATGAATTAGCGAGAGGCAATAAGATTGGTTTAGTAAAAGCGATGAATGAGGTTCTAGCCTTAGCGAATAAAGTCGCTAAAGAAGCTCCTGAAGATGAGGCGCTATATAAATATGCTAAAAAGCAGTACGAATATTGCAATAGGAAATTCATAAAGTAGAGAAAGGTTTATAAAGTGTTACTCCTGAGTTACGAGATGGTTAATGATTATAAAGATTTTATACTTGTAGTTGATGATAATGAGAGTATCCTTGAGATTTTAGAATTAAGTTTAGAAGATATAGCAAGGAAGTATAATTTTTCTATTAAAACTTTTTCAGATCCTGTTGAAGGTTTAGAATATTTTAATTCTAATAAAGGCGATACTTATTGCAGGTTAGTAATATCTGATGTTAATATGCCAAGAATGAATGGTGTTGAATTGGTTGATAGGGTAAGGAAGCTTAATCCTCAGACCAAAGTTATATTTATGACAGCAGAGCTTGGACAGGATATACTCCAGAAGATTGAATATAAGCCAATAGTGATATCCAAGCCTTTTAATCTTCTTGATGTAATGTACCAAGTAGAAGAAAAATTAGAGGATAAAGTTCAAGAATAATTGAGATAGGCTAGCAAGGCTAAATAAAGATTAAAAAACGTCATAGAAACCTATTTAAATCAGTTCTTTTTCTCTATATAAAATACTTAGTTTTATTAAAACAATTTAAGGTGTAAGGAAGAAAAAGGTCCAAATGGTAACAATACGTGATGTTAATATATCAAAAATAATAGACAAGGCTGGAATGGCTTTGAAAAACGTAAAAGAGGTAGAAATGCCTTCTTGGGGAGGATTTGTTAAAACAGGGGCTAATAAAGAAAGGCCTCCAGCTAATTTAGATTGGTGGTATATCAGAACTGCTTCAATCTTAACTAAGGTTTATAGGCATGGTCCTATAGGAGTTAGTAAATTAAGAACCAAGTATGGCGGAAAAAAGAATAGAGGGTATAAACCAGAAAGATTCTATAAAGGTTCTGGATCTATTATAAGAAAGATTCTTCAACAATTAGAAAAAGCTGGTTTAGTTGAAAATAAACAGGTTGGTGTTCATAAAGGTAAGGTTATTACAAAAAAAGGAAAATCCTTCTTAGATAAAATAGCAAAGGAAGTAAAATGATAGAAAGAAAATTTTATAATGAGTATGTGGGTTTAATAGAATTAATAAATGAATTAGAAAGATTGGGAGGGAGTACATATAATACTGCTAAATTTGATGAATTTAGAACAGTTGATGCGGGACTTGGTGGGGCAAGAATTGTTTTTGTAGAAGAGCCAAGAACCGGAGCATATTCGAAAAAAGGGAATCGGCTGTATTCTGGCCGTGTTTTAGTCTATGCTCCGAGAGAAGAGGGATTAGCAGCAGTAACTCAACTTTTAACGGATCACAAGTTCCAGGAGGCTCTTGTAAAATGAATCAAGAAGATGAATTGCAAGAACAATTAAAGTGGCAGCAACAAATCTCTAACCTAGAAAATGTTGTTAAGCATTATTTAACTAAAGAGGCTGTTCAGAGGTATGGGAATTTAAAAGCTGCTCATCCTAAAAAAGCTTTAAGTATTATTATGCTTATTGCTCAATTAATACAAAACGGACAACTTAGTGATAAAATAGACGACCAGACTTTTAAAGATTTCTTATTGAAAACCCAAGAACAAAAGAAAGAGTTTAGATTTTTGAGGAAATGAGATGGCAAGAGTAAAACATCCTGCTAAAAAAAGGCGTTTAGCTAAGAAAAGAAAACAGACTAGATGGGCTCCTTTTTGGACTATTCCTAAAAAATATGGTGTTGGAAAGAGGATACATCCTAGTGCCCATACAGTTGTAAAGAGAAGCTGGAGAAGAACTAAGACTAAGGTATAAGATGGCAGAAGATCTAATTTATAATGTTCCTTTAAGGAGAGAATGGTTAAAAGTTCCTAGATACAGGAGGACTAAAAAAGCTGTTAGAGCTTTAAGAGGATTTATTTCTAAACATACTAAAGTTGAGGATGTTAGAATTGGCAAGTATTTAAATTTAAGACTGTGGGAGCATGGAAGAAAAAATCCTCCGCATAAAATAACTGTTAAGGTTACTAAGGAAAAAGATTTTGTTAGAGTTGAATTACCTGATGCTCCTGAAGAAAAAGTAGAGGAGCCAAAGAAGAAAAAAGGATTATTCGGAAAGAAAGAAGAGGTTAAAGAAGAAACTAAGGAAGAAAAAGAAAAGAAAGACGTTATGGAGAAAGGAAAGGGTCTTGCGGAAGAAAAGCCAAAACACGATGCTGCTAAACCTAAAGAAGAAAGGCCTGAGATTAAAGAGAAGATAAGGGAAGAGCAGATTGTTGGTAGAACACAGAAAAAAGATACAATAAAGTGATATGGAAAATAAACTGCCTTTTGAATCTGTAAGTAGAGATATAATAATTAAAAAAGAAAGCGTGGCTGGAGTGTATGGTTGTAATCCTTATTCTAGAAAGGTTGAGGATTTGATTAATTTCGGAATAGTTAATATCAATAAACCCCAAGGACCTACTTCTCATCAAATAAGTGATTATGTAAAAAAGATTCTAAACGTTAAGCGCTGTGGACATAGTGGAACCTTAGATCCTAATGTTACTGGTGTCTTACCTATGGCCTTAGATAAAGCAACTAGAGTAGTTCAGGTTTTGCTTACAACAGGGAAAGAATATGTTTGTTTGATGAGATTACATTCTGGTATTGAAGAAGAAAGGATAAGAGAAAAGGTAAAGGATTTTGTTGGTAAGATCATGCAATTACCTCCTGTAAAAAGCGCTGTTAAAAGAGAGCTAAGAGAAAGGGAGATTTATTACTTTGATTTATTAGAGATTGATGGAAAGGATATTTTATTTAAGATTGGATGCCAAGCTGGAACTTATATAAGAAAAATTTGTGATGATTTTGGAAAAGAACTAGGTATTAATGCGCATATGCAAGAATTGGTTAGAACAAAGGTTGGTAATTTTAATGACAGGAACTGGATAAATTTGCATGATTTAAAAGATGCTTATGAGTTCTGGAAAGATGGTAAAGAAGAAAAGATTAGAGAGCATATAAAACCTATTGAAGAGGCTGTAAGCCATTTGCCTAAGGCATGGGTTTTAGACAATGTAGTAGGAAGTTTGTGTTATGGTTCTGGATTAGGCGTTAAGGGCGTTAGTAAGTTAGATAGTGGTATTAAGAAAGGTGATGTTATTGCCATTATGAGCCTTAAAGATGAATTAATCTGCATTGGCAAGGCTACAATGTGCAGTGAAGATATAGCAAATAATGAAAAGGGAAATATTATTAATAATGTTAAGGTTTTTATGGAAAGAGAAGTTTATCCTTACAAAAGCAGATAAAAAGCTACATTTTTAGGAAATTCATCAGCGTGAATTAGAAAGCTTTATTAAATTTTTTACAGAGCTCCATCTAATGAAAGAATTGGTTAATATCAACAGAGAATCCGGTGTTCCTTTAGTTGGATGTATAGCTTTTGGCATCATTGATAGAGGAACAGATACGATACAAGTCAGGCCTACTTCTTCATGCAATATGAATTGTAGTTTTTGCTCAACAGATGGCGGCCCATATTCAAAATTCCATAAGACAGACTATTATGTTGAATTAGATTATTTGCTTGATTGGACTAAAGAAGTTATTAAAGCTAAGGGGGGCAAGATAAATATTTTCATTGATTCTGTAGGCGATCCAATGATGTACAAGGAAATAGTAGAATTGGTTTGTGGTTTAAAGAAGATGAAAAATGTTGGTAAGGTCAGCATGGTTACGAATGGAACATTACTTAGTGAAGATAAGATTAACAAATTAGAAAAAGCTGGATTGAATCAATTAAATGTTAGTTTCCATAGCACAGAAAAGGATTTGGCGAAGAGATTATTTGGCATGCAAAATTATAACCTTGAACATGTCATGGATATGTTAAGGCTGGTAAGCAAGAGTAAAATAAAATTATTTTTAACACCTGTTTGGATTAAAGGTTTAAATGATGAGGAAATACCCAGGATAATAAGACTTTGCAAGGAACTTAACGCTGGAATGGGATTGCAAAAATTTGAGGTTTACAAATACAGCAGAAAGCCTAATGGTGTTAAGGCTATTAATTATTGGAAATTTAATGAACAATTAAAGAAATGGGAAAAGGAATTTAATATTAGTTTAAGGCAGAATAGTGAGGAAATAAAAGAGGAGATTGATATTCATAAAACAAATAGGCTAACTACAGAACTAGAAATAGGAGAGAAGTTACATGTTGACATTAAAGCTATTGGCTGGTTAGCTGGACAAATGATTGGCGTTGGAAGGAACAGGGCTATAAGCATTAATAACTGCAATAAAAATATTAACGATAAGGTTCTGGTTGAGATATTAGAAAACCAAAATAATATTTATATTGCTAGGATTATTTAACCCCTAAGAAGTTATAAAATCGCGTGGGAAATCTTTAAATACCTTGCCTGAATAAAATATAGTAATAATCAAGGAGGTTTTGATTAATGGCTAAAAAAAATAGTATAGTAGGAAGCTGGTCTTTCTTAATCGGTGTTGTTTTAGCTGTGATACTAGGTGCTGTTGGGGCTATATCCCAGACAATAACTATTGCCCTTGTAATTCTAGGATTAGTTATAGGGCTGCTAAATATAACTGATAAGGAGGTTACACCATTTTTAATGGCTGGAACTGTTCTGGTTATTGTTTCTGCGCTAGGTATGAACATATTAGCAACTATACCAGTTATATCAAGAATGCTGGCTGCTATTTTAATGTTGTTTGTCCCAGCAACAATAGTTGTGGCTTTGAAGAGCGTATTTTCCTTAGCTAAAAACTAATTTTTTTTACTTTTTTTTAGTAGTAAGCAAAGGTTTATATAGTCTTATTAATTATTTTTATTTATTAAGTTTTATTTAAAAAAGGAGGTGTAAATAGTGGTTGCTAAGAATAACCAAAGTGGCTCATCATGGGCTTTCATCGTTGGTATAATTATTGCGTTAATTCTAGGATTGGTAGGAAGTTTTATGGGAGACCAAGCTTCTGGCTGGCTACTTTCTTTGTTGATTGTACTAGGTCTTATTGTAGGATTTACTAATGTAGCTGGAAAAGAGAGCAAAGACTTTCTATTGGCTGCAGTAGCACTAGTAATTATTGCTTATGCTGGTAATCAATTGGTAGGTGTAAACTACATAGGATCTTACTTACAAGGGGTCTTTGACGGATTATTAGCTTTGATAGTACCGGCAGGAATAGTAGTTGCTTTAAAAGATATCTGGGCCATATCATATAAGTAAGCCCTTTTTTCTTTTTTTAAAAAGATTTTAAAGCTAGCAGTTTCTTTTATTATTATGAGAAGGATAAATATTTTTATCTATGGTTACATTCAAGGCGTTTTCTTTAGAGCCAACATTAAAGAACTGGCTTTAAGATTAAAGATAAATGGGTGGGTTAGGAATAATTTAGATGGGGCTGTTGAGGCTGTTTTTGAAGGCGATGATAAAGACATTGAGAAGATGTTAAGCTACTGTAATAAAGGACCTGTTGGAAGCAAGGTGGATAAGGTAAATGTTAAGGAAGAAGAGGTAGAATACGAAAGAGGGTTTGAGGTAAAGTGACTTATCTAGGAATAACTTTAAATGGATTAGAGAATGTTGCTAGTGAAGAAATCAAAGAAGTTGTTAATGGAAAGATAATTAGTCAAGATAGAGGCAAGATTATCTTTAGCAGCAAAAAGAATAATTTTAAAGATTTAAGAGGCATTGATAGAGTTTTAAGCTTAATCAAAGAATTTAATTTCAACAACATAAAAGAGTTTGAAGCTAATATAAAAGACTTGGACTTTAGTTCTGTTAAAGATACTTTTAGAGTAGATTGCCATAGGGTTGGAGAGCATGATTTTAACAGCGTTGATGTTGCTAGAATCATAGGAGAGGTTATTTTTGAAAAGTTTGGGAAAAAAGTAGATTTTAAGCAGCCTCGGAGCATAATTTATGTTGATATTCTTGATGGCAAATGTTTTATCGGCATAGACCTGACAGGAAGGTTAAGTAAAAGAGATTATAGGATTAAAGTTCATTCTTCTAGCATTAATGCTTGTTTAGCTTATTGTATGCTTAGATTAAGCAATCTAAAAGATAATGAAGTTCTATTAGATCCTTTTTGCGGTGATGGAGTTATCTGCATTGAGGCTGGTTTTTATAAAAAGTGCAGGGTAATCGGAGTAGATAAAAGAGAAGGGTACTTAAGAAGCTGCAGGATTAATGCAAAAATTGCTAAAGTTAATAGTGAGTTTATTAATTATAACTTGTTAGATGATAACATCAATGAGGGGGAGGTTGATAAGGTTATCAGTAATGTTCCTTGCCCAACCAAAAGGATAAGAAATGACCAGGTAGAAAGAATTTATAAAGAATTACTTGATAGGTTAAATAAACTCTTAAAAAATAACGGAATGTGTGTCTTTTTATGCAGCTCTATAGAACAATTGGTTGATAATGCAAAAAGGTATAATTTTAGATTAATA
>Ga0209541_10004695_pt1 | contig 24147 bp, 24 predicted proteins | sample RifCSPlowO2_01_FD_184027 | JGI IMG/M metagenome (GOLD analysis project Ga0209541, IMG submission 184027) | Groundwater microbial communities from Rifle, Colorado - Rifle CSP2_plank lowO2_0.1 (SPAdes) (version 2) | ecosystem: Environmental > Aquatic > Deep subsurface > Groundwater | place... | reverse complement strand
CAAACACAGCCACCATAATAGCAACAGCAGGAGTAAACGAAAATAATAATCTTACAGCACTTCTCGCACCAACTAAAGTAAACACGAAAAATAAACTAATAAACAAATACCCTAAATTAATTTTATTAGTCCAAGCAACAAATTCATCATTATTTTTCCACCATAAATTTCCAAGAGTATATAACAAATATAACCCAAACAAAAACAAAGACCCAATATACAAAATAATCGCAAATGTAGTCTCTCCATTCAATAAAGTAGAACCAGATGAATATCTATTCAAACTAAAAGCTAATAAAAATAAACCATAAGCAGCAGTCAAATAATAAGTTTTTTTCTGTAATCCCCTGAATAATTCATATCCTAAAATTAAAGCCCCACCAAATACAATCAATAAAAATTTCCAACTAAAATTACTCATCCAATCTGTAAAATAAGGCTGCTGTGATTCAGCAACAGTCAAAGCCCACCTATTCCTCCCGAAAGGTTCAACCATATCTATGTAGATATCTGAAATTCTTTCAGTAATAAAATCAGGCCCATAAACCACCATAAAAAACAATAAAGCAATACCTAAAACTATACAAAAACTTAAAATCCCAGTATGAAATCTTCCAAATTTATTCTTGATTTTCAAAAAATCCTTATCAAAAATTAAAAATTTAACAACCCCAATCAAAAATGCAAAAAACATCAATGCAGATGTAAAACTCACTAACATTGCAGCTAAATTAGTTCTTGAAGAAAATAAAACTTCCCCAGTTATATAAAACACAAGCAAAAATATACCATATATCCATAAATTCCTATTATTTAATCTCTCTAAAAATATCGAAATTAACATAAAAGCTCCAATTGAAAGAAACAAAAAGTTTACTCCTCCCCAAATAGCCCAAGTAAAACCTAACGACAAACCAGCAACAACTCCATAAACATAAGCCAACCAATTCTTTTTCTCCAAGAAAAAACTAATAAAAGTCCAAAGAGTCAAATAGAAAAAAATCATAGCCATTGCTTCTTTATCAGAAACCCCAACCATAGTTCTAAATAAATAAGAAGGTAATATTGCCAAAAATAAAGATGCCAAAGTAGCAATTCTCCAATCAAAAATTCTTTTCAACAACAAATAAAAGAAAACCAATGCAACTACAAAAGCAAATGCAGGATAAATAACATCAGCTAATTCAATAGTTACAGAAGCATTAAAGAAATGTAAGATTTTATAAAAATAAACAATTAAATGTGACATTAAGTTAAATTCATCAACAGCACTAAACCCATAAGGAAAATACCTCATATAATCTATATTCATTAAAGACCCATTTTCCAATAAATATTTAACATATCTTAGAATACCAATAGCATCCGGATCTGAAGGCATATATTTACCGGTCGTTACATCAATTAAAACATCCAAACTTCTAGTTCTTAAATAATAACCCAGCCAAGCAACAAATGCAAATAATACTAATATAAACAAATTAGTTTTTTTCTTTAAATAATTAACAATCTGTTTTTTACGTTCTTCAATATCCCCTTCCATGCAACATTAATTTTTTTACATAATTTAAATACTTTTGCGAACTAAATATATATAAATCATAATCCTATACTTTTAAACAAATGGGCTTCCTTAAATCAATATCACTATTAACAAAGAGAGAACTAACACCAATTCAATTAAATAGAATATCATTAATTCCAGAATTTAAATTCTTACCAGCAGAATATACAATCCTTAATAAAAACATCAAAATTATAATTACTGAAAATGAATATTTAATAGAAGAACCAGAATTATCTTCTGAAGAAAAGAATATTTATCATTTGATTGAAGATTCATTAATTGAAATAATTGATTTAAAAGAAAACACAACAATTGAAGAATATTTAGAGAAAGCAATTAGGATTATTATCTCAGAATTGAATTTAACATTAAATGAAATATCCCTACAAAAAATTCTTTATTATTCATATAGAAATATAATTGGCCTTAGAAAAATTCAGCCATTAATAGAAGACCCTTTAGTTACAAAAATTTATTTTAATAATGGGATTATAATCGAGCATAAAATTTTCAAAGTTTTAAAAACTAAAATTATACTCTCAACTGAAGAATTATATTTTATACTAAGGAAAATATCCCTAAAAACAAACAAAGATATTATAGAAAATTCAAAATTAATATTCACAGAAAAGAACATAGAATACTCAGCAGTAATCACAAAAGAAATAGGAGACTCCAAATTTTCAATTAAAAAGATTACTCCAAAAATAAGCCTGCCAACTGTTCTTATTAAAAACAGAAAATGTTCCCCAGAAATACTAGCATTTCTATGGTTATTAATCGAAGACCACAATAATATTTTCTTCTTAAATGACCAAACATATTTACATACAATGAGTTATCTATTACCACCTCATGCAAAAATATTTACAAACATTAATTCCTATATACCTAATCGTTATACTACAACAAATATAGGCTCACAACCAAAAGGGGATGAAGATTTTGGAATTATTCAGAACTACAAAAGCCAATATATTCAATCAACATTAATAGCATCAATAGAAAAGCCAATTTCAGATACAATAACCTGCGAAATAAAAGATGAAAAAATCATAACAATAACAGAAGCCGGACATGAATTATTTAAATATACTAATGAAAAATTCCTTTTTAACTTAGAAGATAGCATTTTTATCAAGTCTAAAGGAAATAAAACCATCTTAATTGAAGAATTTAAATTACGAACAAAATTACTATTCTACCTTTCAAAAGCAGATATTACAGAAGAGAATTTCCTAAAAATAATATATGCATATTATGAAAATCCAGTAAAGGTACTGAAAAAAGCAAGAATCATATGAGCCTCGATAAATCAAAACTACTTGTAAACCAAATTATTGAATTATCATATAAAAAGGATATCTCAAAAATTAAAGATTTAATGCAAATATTAAAGAAAGAAATTATTCAGGAGCGAAAAGAATATGTATAATCTTCGTGAATCATTAACAAAAATTCAAAGATTAATTGGATTATATGAAAAAGAAACCATTAGAAATAAAAAAATACAGATTTTAAACCTCATCCAAAAAGAAATAGAAGATATAGAATCACATTTAGACAAAAACTATGCTACAGTTCATATAACCGAAAAAAATAAATTAATCAAAGAATTAAAAATTACTAAACATCAAAATATTATAGAGGAACATAAAGAATATAAAATCTCAGGCTATGGAAAGATTTCAAACTTATTTTTTTCAAAATTAACAGAATTTATTATTGAAACATTTCCTAAATTAAATAATAAAATAACTTTACTAATAAGAGGTTCAGGATTAAGAATATTAACAAATACTTATATTAGTACAACATTATTCTCAACATTTTTATTATTATTTCTTGGAGCAGCAATAGGAACAATAATCTTTTATCAAACATCATATATCTATGGCCTATTATTAGGTCCAATACTAAGTTTGATAACATTAATTACATTTATAATTTATCCACTAAAAAGATTTAATAAAAGAAAATCAGAATTAAATGAAGAATACCCATTTATAATAAATTACTTAGCCGCTCTAGCAAATTCCAACATAAAAGAATTAACATTATTTGAAATACTATTAAATTCACATCAAAAAACTTTAGTTCCTGAAATTAAAAAAATCACTCTTTATACAAAAGTTTTTAATGAACATATTTCAGAGGCTATAAATAAAGGAACGGAAGATATCCCTTCTGAAAAAGTAAAGAATTTCTTCAAAGAACTCTCAGAAGTATATAAAAATAATCATGACCCAAGATCATTCTTAAACCAGAAAGCACATGAAAGTATAATAGAATATGAATCTCTAAACAGAAGCCCTTTTAAAATTCTAAAAAATTTATTTCATGAAACATACCAAGTAATTAAACAAATAGATTTTAATTTAAATAGAATATTGCTAATTAGTCTAGGCCTATCTATAATAATATTTACTTTTATTTATACAAATACTGATTCAATTCTATTCCCATTTTTTATATTAATTTCATTCCTAATAATTTGGGGTTCAATATTTCAAGGAGTCTATAAAACATGGGAAATTAATAGAGAAAAAGAAACAGAATTTTTTACCTTTGTAAAAGACTTAAATTTAACAAAAAATTTATTAGAACTAAATAAAGATTACAAATCTCTAGATCCAAATATTAAAAAATTTATCCATCAGTTTAAATTAGGAATCCCCATAGAAAAAGCACTGGATACTTTCGCAAAAGAAGCAAATAATATTCTTATAGAATCCAGCATTTTATTAGCTTTAGAAGCAAAAAAGCATAATGCTAATGTTTACGAAGCACTTGAAAATATAACCAAATCAAAAGTTCTAAAGAACATTCTAAGAATAGAGCGAATTTAATCATACAAAAAGTATATAAATAAGAAAATAGCAGAATAGTTGACTATGGTCAACAAAATATTCCTCCCACAAGAAATAGAAGTATTTTATATAATCCCAACTATACGAAAATACATAGCAATTCATCTAAAAAAGCAAGGGCTTAAACAAAAAGACATTGCAGATATCATGATGATTGATACATCAGCAATAAGCCAATATTCCAGTACAAAAAGAGGAAATAAAATCAAGCTAAATTTAAACATTCAAAAAGAAATAAAAAAATCATGCAAAACAATCAAAGATCAAATGTCTTACATTAAAGAAACCCAAAAAATTTTAAGATATATCCGAGAAAATTTTCTCTGTGATATTCATAAACAAATTTCAAAAGTTCCAAAGGAATGCAAATCATGTCATTAAACGAAGCTTTAATACGCAAAATTTCAAAACTGAAGAATGAACCTGAATGGATGCTAGAGAAAAGACTCAAAGGATTAAAACTATTTAAAAAAACAAAACTTCCAACATGGGGACCTTCATTAAAAGAATTAGATTTCAATAAACTAAACTATTACACAGATTCTAATACTCCTGAAACAAATTCTTGGAAAAAAGTTCCTAAAAAAATCAAAAAAACCTTTGATAAACTTGGAATCCCAGAAGCTGAACAAAAAGTTCTCTCAGGTGTAGGTGCACAATGGGACTCAAATGTAATTTATCATAATATCAAAGAATCTTTAGAAAAACAAGGAGTTATTTTTGAAAATATGGATACAGCCTTAAAAAAATATCCAGAATTAGTAAAAAAATATTTTATGACAATAATACCAATTTCAGAACATAAATTTACAATGCTTCATGCAGCAGTCTGGTCTGGAGGCACATTTATTTATATCCCAAAAAATGTTAAAGTAGACTTACCATTACAATCATATTTCAGAATGAATTCCCAACGAGGAGGTCAATTTGAACATACATTGATTATTTTAGAAGAAGGAGCTGAATTACATTATATTGAAGGATGTTTTACAAAAGGAAATTTAATATTAACAGATAATGGATACAAACCAATTGAAAAAATACAAATTGGAGAAAAAGTGTTAACTCATGATGGAACATATAAAAAAGTAAAAGAAATATTTGAAAGACCATATAAAGGAATTTTGAAACAAATAAAAATCTGTGGAAATCCCATTGAAACAATAGAAGCCACAGAAGATCATCCATTTTTATATGTAAATAGAAAATATAAAAATGAAAGAAATAAAGAATGGAAACCATACTGGAATCATCCTAGATTTTTCAAAAAAGAAGATTATTTAGCTATTCCAATAAATAAAATCCTAATAAAACAAAAATATAAAGAAATTGAAATAGATAAATGGACTGGTAAGAAAAAAGGATTTATAAAAGAAAAAATAAAAATTCCATCAACAAAAGAATTTTTTAAATTAGTCGGATACTACTTAGCAGAAGGAAGTATATCAAATGGTCACTACTTAAATTTCACATTTTCATCAAAAGAAATAGAATTAATTAATGATATAAAAAAATTATTAAAAAAGACTTTTGGTATTACAAAGATTTCAGAGAATTATCATAATAATGGAACAAATTTGATAATAAACTCAACAAAGCTTTGTAGGATATTTGAAGTTTTTGGTAAAAAAGCAAATTTAAAAAATATTCCACAATGGATGTTGTTAGAAGATCCAAAAAAACAAAATTATTTAATTGAAGGATATTATAAAGGTGATGGAAATTATTATAATAAAATAATTAAAAATAATACTCACAAAGAAATAATTAGAATAAATTCAGTTTCTTATAAACTAATAAAACAATGTCAAGAAATATTATATAGATTAGGAATTGCAAATTTTATAAATGCAAGAAATAGAAAAAAAGAAGGAAGACAAACTATGTATACCATTGGTATTACAGGAGATCATATGATAAAATTTGAAAGAATCGTTGGAATAAAAATTCAAAAAAAGTTAAATCCTAAAAAAAGAGGAGGAAGAATAGGAATAACAAAAAACTTTATATTTGCCCAGATCAAATCAATAAAAACAAAAAAAGTAACAAATGAAATAGTTTATAATTTAAGTATTGAAAAAAATGAAACTTATTGTGTAAATGGAGTTATTGTTCATAATTGTTCTTCACCAAATTACACAGAAAATTCTTTACATGCTGGATGTGTAGAGATTTATCAACATCCTAATTCAAAGATGCGTTATTCATCTATAGAAAATTGGAGTAAAAATGTTTACAACCTTAATACAAAAAGATCTTTAGTTAAAAAAAATGCAAAAATAGAATGGGTCACAGGAAATTTAGGATCAAAAGTAGCGATGGTATATCCTTCTTCAATATTAATTGGTGAAAATGCAAAATCAGAATCATTAGGAATAGCATTTGCAAACAAAAATCAAAATCAGGATATTGGTACAAAAGCAATTCACTTAGCACCAAATACTTCTTCAATAATCAAATCAAAAAGTTTAAGCATAAATGGTGGAACATCAACTTATAGGGGATTAGTTTTAATCTCAAAAAATGCAATAAATTCAAAATCTATAGTCAAATGTGATGCTTTAATATTAGATAAAAAATCCATTTCAAAAACCTATCCCACAATTAAACAAGATAACAAACAATCAGAATGCACACATGAAGCAACAGTCGGCAAAATTGGTGAAGAAGAAATATTTTATTTAATGTCTAGAGGCCTTTCTGAAGAACAAGCAACTCATTTAATAGTAAATGGTTTTATTAGCCCAATTATGAAAGCATTACCCCTAGAATATGCTTTAGAATTAAACAAATTAATTGAAATGGAGATAGAAGAATGAAACTCAACCTCAAAGAAGATACAGAATTAATAATTAATAACGAAAACTTAATTTCAATAGTAACAAAACCTAACACAAATTCAAAAATAATTCTTTTTAATCCAAAAATAATCAAACTAAAAATGGGGAATAATTCAAAATTATCCCTATATACATTTTATAAAGATTTAAAAATTAAAAAAGAAGCAACCCTAGAAAAAGATTCAAGATTAGAATGCTTTGAAATTATTTTAAATACAAGTATAGAATCAAATATTAATTTAAATGAAACGAATTCAAGCTATCTAAATAAAAGTTTATCATTTTCAACAAAAGATTTAACAATAAACACAAGAATAAACCACAATTCAAAAGAAACAAAATCCTCAATAATAAATAAGAGTTTAATCGGAAAAAATTCATCAGTTAAATGTCAAGGAAAGATTATTATCCCAAAAACCTCAGTTAATTGCAATTCTCAACAAAAATTTGAAGCTCTGTTTTTAGACAATACTTCAAAATGCGAAGCCTCTCCAATACTAGAAATATTTAATGACCAAGTTTCTTGCTCACATAGCGCAACAATTTCATATATTAATCAAGAAAAATTATATTATTTAAATTCAAGAGGACTAGATGAAAAAAAAGCAACAGAACTATTATTAGAAGCATTTGCAGAAACAATACTAAAAAATATGCCAGAAGAAATAACTGAAAAAATCAAAGGAGCATTAAAATGAATTTTCCAATCTTAAACCAAAAAATAAACAAAAAAAGATTAGTTTATTTAGATAATGCTGCAACTACTCAAAAACCAATTGAAGTAATAAATGCAATCAGAGAATTTTACGAAAAAGATAATGCTAATGTTCATAGAGGATTACATGAGCTTTCATTAAGATCCAGTATACAATATGAAAATGCACATAAATCTGTTGCAGAATTCATCAATGCATATGAAGAAGAAATAATTTTTACTTCAGGAACAACAGAATCAATCAATTTATTAGCGAATTCATTCGAACAAATATTAAAACCAAATGATGAAATTGTAGTTACAGAAATGGAACACCATAGTAATTTTATCCCTTGGCAACAATTAGCAATAAGAAAAAAATTAAAAATAAAAATAATTCCTCTAAAAAAAGATTTATCTTTGGATTTAGATATTGCAAAAAAATTAATCACTAAAAAAACAAAAATAGTCGCAATCACCCATATTTCCAATTCATTAGGAACTATTAATCCAATTAAAGAAATAATCCTAAATGCACATAAAAATAATTCTTTAACAATAATTGATGCAGCACAATCCATAGCCCATACAAAAATCAACGTTAAGGATTTAGATTGTGACTTCTTAGCCTTCTCTGGCCACAAAATATTTGCACCAACAGGAATTGGAGTCCTATACGGAAAAAAACATTTATTAGAAAAACTTCAACCATCTAAATTTGGAGGTGGAATGATAAAAGAAGTTACAAATAAAAATTCAACCTGGAACGAACTTCCATGGAAATTCGAGGCTGGAACACCAAACATTTCTGGTGCAATTGGATTACAAAAAGCTATAGAATTTGTAAATAATATTGGAATAAATAACATTGAAAAGCATAATCAAGAATTAACAAAATATGCTATTAGCAAACTAAAAAATATTTATGGAATTACATTATATACCCCAAAAAATCAAGGGCCTATAATCTCATTCACGTTAAAAAACATTCATCCTCATGACGTTTCAGAGATTCTTAATTTAGAAGGAATAGCAACTAGAGCAGGTAATCATTGTACAATGCCATTAATGAACAAATTAAAAATTCAAGGAACAAATAGAATTTCATTTCAAATATACAATACAAAAGAAGATATTGATATTTTAATCAAAGCAATAAATAAAGTTCAAGAGGTTTTCAAATGATCGATAAAAATAAATTATCAGAAAGAGAATTAACTGAAGAAGAAGAAATTTATAAAGATAATATTTTAGACTATTACAAAAATCCTAGAAATAAAAAAGAACTAGAAACAAAAACAAAAGCTCATGATAAAAATACTCTTTGTGGAGATGAAATTACAATTTATTTAAAATTGGAAAAAAATAAAATTAAAGACGCAACATTCACGGGGAATGGCTGTGCAATAAGCCAAGCTTCAGCATCAATGCTCACAGAAAAGCTAAAAGGTTTAACAATAAAACAAGCAAAAGCAATTTCAAAAAAAGAAATATTAAAAATGTTAGGAATACCATTAAGTTTCATGAGAATAAAATGCGCATTATTACCATTAAAAGTTTTAAACAAAACATTAGAGGTATCAAAATGAAAAAATTAGAAATAATAAATTTACATGTCGAAGTAGAAGACAAAGAAATTCTTAAAGGAATTAATCTAATAATCCATCCTGGAAAAATTCATACAATTATGGGACCAAATGGATCTGGAAAAACAACTCTTTCAAATACATTAATGGGCCATCCAAAATATAAGATTACTAAAGGCAAAATAATATTAGATGGAATAGATATAACCCATAAACCAACAAATGAGAGAGCTAAATTGGGTTTATTTCTTTCATTTCAACATCCACAAGAAATTCCAGGATTAAATATAACCAGTTTTCTAAGGACAGCAGTAAATAATATTTCAAAAGAGCCTTATTCTGTAATAGATTTTCATAAATTCTTAAAAGAAAAAATGTCCTCATTAAATATTGACCCAGGATTTGCAAAAAGAAATCTTAATGAAAGTTTTTCTGGAGGAGAAAAAAAGCGTATGGAAATATTACAATTATGTTTACTCCAACCTAAATATGCAATCTTAGACGAAGCAGATTCCGGAGCAGATGTTGATGCAATAAAAATAATTTCAAAAACAATCAAAAACCAAGTTAAAGATAATTTAGGGGTATTATTAATAACACATTATAACAAAATAATTGAATATATCAAACCTGATGAAGTCAGCATTTTAATTAATGGTAAAATTATTAAACAAGGTAATTACGAATTGGCATATAAAATTGAAAAAGAAGGATTTGAAAGTCTAAAATGATAACCCAAGAAAAATTAATAGATATTTTAAAAAATTATAAAGACCCAGAAATTGGGATTGATATTTGGATTTTAGGTCTTATTTATAAAATTGAAATTGATGAAGAATACATTAAAATAACAATGACTTTTACAACCCCTTTCTGCCCTTATGGTCCACATATGATCGAAGAATTAAAAGAACAAATAATAAAAGCAGGCGTTAAAAACGTAGAAATAGAAGTCGTATTTGAACCTCCATGGGAACCTTCTGAAGAATTAAAAGAAATGCTTGGATTATAAAACAAATTATCATCAAAAATAACAGAAATCTTTTTAAAGAATCTATCTATAAATTTTTATTGAGGGATTAACAAAATGATGAACAGCTTAAAGAATCTTCTAAACAAACTTGTTCCAGGTATTTTTGGTAAAAAAAAGCATATTAAATTAGGACTTTATGGCCCACCAAATGCTGGTAAATGCGTAACTCCAGAAACAAAAATAGTATTACAAAATGGAGAAATAAAAACCATAAAAGAAATTTTTGATGAAATAAGAGAAAAAGAAGGATTATTCAATGAAGAAGATTATGAAAAAACTTTTATCCAACTCAAAAATACAAACTTATTTCTACCTAGTTTAGACCAAAATAACCTAAAAATAACACCAAAAAAAGTTTCATTTGTTTATTCACAAAAATACAAAGGCAATATTTTCAAAATTACAACAAGAACCGGAAGAGAAATAAGAGTCACACCAGAACATCCATTAATTCAAATCTCAAATAATGGTATTACAAAAACAAGAGCAGAAGACCTTAAAGTAGGGAACTCAATAGCAATTTGCAAAGAGTTAGAACTTACAAGTACCTTGGAAATTCCAGAGATTTCAACAGAAATATTCATTCAAAATAATAAAATGATTCAATCAATTTCAAAGTATCATAACCCAAAAATGATAAGTTATCCAAAAAATATTGATGCAAATTTAGTAAGATTTATTGGATATGTTATCACAGAAAGTAACCATAAAAGAAATAGAATAAAATTCACAAACTCTAATCAAAATTTATTGAATGACTTTGAGAAAATCACTTACAAACTATTCAAATTATATCCAATCACCAGAATAAAAGAAGGTTCATTAGAAAAAGAAATCAACTCAAAAACTCTTACTGATTATTTAGAACAAAATTTGAACTTAAAACCAGCATTATCAGGAGACAAGAAACTACCTGCAAAATTAATGGGAATGCCAAAAAATCTAACGAAGGAATTACTTCAAGTTTTATTTGATTGCGAAGGATCAGTTCCAAAAGAAGGTTCAGAAAGAGGCAAAGAAATCGAATATAGTAGTAAAAGTCAGATCCTAGTTGAGCAAGTTCAATTACTATTAAACAGATTTGGAATTGTTGGAAAATATAACAAAAGAATAATAAATAATCAAGAATATTGGAGATTATTAATTTCAGGAAGTGACCAACATAGATTATTTAGAGATAATATTGGCTTTTCAATAGATTATAAAAAAGAAAGGTTAGATAAACTTTGTAAAGCAAAACTTAAAAGAAATAAATTTAGTCTTCCAATAATGAATTTCCTTGAAAAGATTAGAAGCCAACAAAATTTATTACAAAAAGATTTCTATCAAGACAATAAACATATTGCAAGAATGATAAAGAATAATAGAATAACCTATCACAGATTAAATAGAATCTCAGAAAAGAATGATAATGAACAAATAAAAAACATTGCAAAAGCAGATACTATGTGGGATGATATTAAATCAATAGAGACAGAAGATTATAATGGATATATTTATGACTTAACAATTGAAGATACACATACATTTTTAATTAGTAATGGGCTCATTGCACATAACTCAACATTAGCAAATAAAATTTGTAAAGACTGGCTTGGTGAAGAAAGAGAAATGAGTTCAGTTTCCGCAATTCCTCACGAAACTAGAGAAGTCAAAGTCCAAGAAAATATTAGCATTAAAAAAAAGGGCAAACAATTAAGTTTCAATTTGATTGATACACCAGGGATTGCAACAAAAATAGATTATGAAGATTTCTTAAAACATAAAATGAATAAAAAAGTTGCAAAAGAAAGAGCAAAAGAAGCAACCAAAGGAGTCATAGAAGCAATCAAATGGCTCGACAATATGGACTGTGTAATCGTTGTCCTAGATTCAACAATAAATCCTTATTCTCAAGTAAACATTACTATCATTGGTAACCTAGCCGCAAGAAACATTCCAGTTTTAATTGCAGCAAACAAAACAGATTTAAAGAAAGCAAACATAAAAGGTATTGAAGCTGCATTTCCACAATACCCAGTTATTGGAATTTCAGCAGAAAAAGGCACAAATGTGGATGAACTTTATGAAACATTGTTCAGCGTAATAAAGAGGTAAAATATGTTAACATTTCAATATGTTCCATTTAATGAAATTGAAAATCTCTCCTCAGAAAGAAGAATTTCAAAGATTTTAGGAATCGTAAAAAGAAACAAAATTGTATTAATGCAAGGTCGCCTAAAAACAGACGAAGAAACAGCTTTAATAGAAAGAACAATGCAAGAGGTTTCAAAAGAATTCAAGGGAATTGAATTATGTACTATATACCCAAATAACGAAAAGAATAAAACTGCTAAGATAAAACAAATGCTAGTAAAAGTATTTATGGGTGATAGAGATGGATTAACAATCATAGGCCCAGCAACAATAATCAAAGAAATAAAAAGAAACCCAGATAAAATAGAATTATTCACTCACAATCTCAAAAGGAATTAAAAATGCCACACCAATGCGTACGCTGTTCTAAAATTTATCCTACAGGATGTAAAGAATTACTTACTGGTTGTACATGTGGCGGCAAATTTTTCTTTTTTGTAAAAGATGAACAACTCAAAAAGGTTGAAGAATTAATGCAAAGCTTAAGTTTTGAAGAAAAAACCCAAATGGAAAAAGATATTTTTGAAATAATGGACCAAGAAAATTCTGAAGACCCAGTTATTCTTGATTTTGAAAGCATTCGCGTTACTGCCCCTGGTAAATATGAACTAGATTTAGTTGATTTATTCAAAGGCAATCCTTTAGTATTTCGTCTTGAAGAAGGCAAATATGTAATAGATATTCCAAGCACTTTCTCTCAAAAAAAATCAAAATCTAAATGAAAGAACCAATCAAATACAAACCTTATATTATTGCATCAGGAATTTTTTTAGCACCATTAGCTGAATTTATATCCCATAAATTTAATGAATACACTGGAGCACACCTAAAACCAAGATATGGTGATTTAACTCCATTTATTAATGGAACATTAGGCTTAGCAATAATGTATTATTGGACTTCAGCTTTTGAAAATATCAAGCCCCCAAGATTCCAAAATTTTCTGAGATTACAAAGAGTCATCTGGCCTTCGTTATTTATAAATCGAAAAAAATATCCAAAAAAATGGTTAGATCTAAATCTAAAATTACATAAAATCACATATCGAGAAGAATTCCAACGAGAAGGCTTATTAGGAAATTATCATATTACTCAAGGGAATTTAGAATTAGGAGTCCAACACTATCAAAGACTACTCGAAATAGATTGCAAACCTCAAGAGAATTATATTTGGAGAGCAATCAACGAAATTTCACGCCCAGTTGTTAAACTAATATTTCATTCAAATAGATTTGAAGACCTTCTTGAAATTGCCCAATATGAACTTCAAAGAAAAAATTGGAAAGGAATGAAAAAAGCTTGGAATGAAATAAAAAAAAGATACCCTTCAGACAGAACTGAAATCCTAAAAGGCATATTCCTCACATCATCAGGTTTACCAGAGGCCAAAGACCATTGGAAAGGAATCATAGGAAGCCATAAATCAAAACTCCAATCATTAGGCCAATCAAGAAATGAAGTCACAGAAATTCCCACAGACGAACACAAATCTGTATTGGTAATTAAAAAAGGCCACGAACTTAGAAAAGAATTTGATATTCTAAAACAAATCTATACCCAGCTATCCCCAGAAGAAAGAATCTCAGTAGTGCCATTAGCAGTTTTTGATGACGAGGATAAAGAATATTTAGTAACATTAAGAAAAAATTCCCCAAATTTAGATTCAATAATAGAAATAACACCTAGAGATGAAACACTAGAAGTATCAAAAAAAATTATAGATAATCTAAGAAGATTACACAAATTAAATATTTCAAGCCTAAAATCCTATGACCCAATTTCAGAACTACAAAGAAGATTAACAAACAGATTTCCAGAAAAAGATCCCAAAAAATTATTAGATGAATATAAAAAATTTATGAAAAAATTCCCTAAAAATAAATATCCAGTACATGCTGATGCTTATCCAACAAATGTTCTAAAAGATGGAACAATAATAGATTTAGAAAAAGCCTCATTAGGAGACCCCTGGTTAGATTTAGAAACATTCACAACTCATCCATTTTTAATAGGAATACAAAATAAAATTCTTGCAAATATAGAATTAGACCCAGCAACAAGACCATTGTATGCAGTCCATGTTCCCTTATGCCAAACAGGCAGCTTCTCTCAAAAATCAAGAACAAGATCTAGATATTTCTATGAGCTAGCAAAAATGCGATTAAAAGAATTGGAAGAACAAGAATTACTAACAGCAACAACAGATTATTTAGAAGAAATTATATAAGCTGAGTAGCAAGTATTCCATTCATTTCAAAAACTGTTTCCAAAATAAATCCTTGATACCATAATAAATCACTCTTCTCAGGAACCATGCTTAACAATTCTTTTCTTCTTACCCCAAATAATTCATACTTCTCCAAATTAAAATCATAATATAATTCCCTTAACAAAATAAAATATTCACCAAGTGCTTTAAACAAATCAACATCCTTTTTAGTAAACCCAATCTTTCTATCAATTAACCTTCGAGCAATTGCTTTATAATAATCCCCCAACCTTTCTAATTGTTCAACAATATAATAAACAGACCCTGAGCTCAAAAGAATTTGAGTTTCATCCTTATTCAAAACCCTCCGACAAAAATCTGCTAACCGATTTATTTGATCATCTTTTTCAATAATCTTCTTCAATGCTTCAATATCTTTATTTTCCATAGCTTCAACCAAATCTTGATTCATGGATTCAATAGAAAAGAACAATCTTTTTAGAGACTTATCAAATTCATCTGGCAAAACTTCAGACAAGCACTCAATCAAAACATAATTTTCATCTTGCTTAGTAATCTGAAACCCCACACAAGTTCTATGCAAAGTTTCCTCAATCTTTTGCAACTGTTCTTTGGTTTCAAACTTCACTCTCACTTTATCATACCCAGCCTTGTACAATCCTCCGACAGCCCGACCAATCATCTCATTCAACGCAGAAAAATCAACCTCTATTTCACCACCATCAGAAGACCTCTCAGTACTAACTATAACCTGATTCCCTCGTTCTTCAACATCTAATTCTTCACCTTTTTTTATTCCATACTTTTTAACCCAAGAATGAGGCAAAGACAGAACATAGGTTTTACCCCCCATGAGAATTACATTCCTTTTCATAAACTAAAAAAATAATCCTTCAATATAAAAAATTAACTATAAAAAAATTGTACAATTAAAATGAAAAATTCCCTACAATTTCTCTTTTGCTTTTTTATACATCAGATTAAAATTCGGCCTTTTTCCAGTCCATAATTCAAACGCAACCAGAGCCTGATAAACTAACATATTCAACCCATCAATAGTTTTACATCCAGCTTCTTTTGCAAGCTTTAAAAATTTTGTTTCTATAGGATTATAAACCAGATCAAAAACAAGAGAGAAATTTTGAAATTGTTTTTTTGTTGCAATTGAAACATTCAAACATGGATACATCCCAACTCGAGTTGAATTAATTAAAATATCCCCACTAAGATTATTTAATCGTTCCAATCCTCCATAATTCACATTAAACTCTTTAGCAAGTTTTCTTGCCCTACTTATAGTACGATTCAAAATAATAATCATAGCACCTTTCTTTTTTAATCCATAAACAATTCCTCTGGCTGAACCTCCAGCACCCAAAATTACAATTTTTTTCTTAAATAAACAAGTATGCTTTTCTAAAGAATAAATTAAACCTAACCAATCAGTATTATATCCGATTAATTTTCCTTTCTCATTAACAATAGTATTAACCGCACCAATCTTTTTTGCAATTGGATCAATTTTATCCAAATATTTTATAACCTTTTGTTTGTAAGGGCTTGTAACATTAACACCTTTAATATCCAAAGCTACTATTCCCTCTAAGGCTTTCTTAACATTATTATTTTCTACTTCAAAACACACATAACAAGCATCTAATCTTAAATCTTTAAATGCAGCATTAAGCATTGTAGGGCTCATACTTTGTTCAACCGGCTTTCCAATTAATCCATAAATTTTAGTTTTTCCAGATATTTCTTTCATCATAATATAATTTAAATTAAAAGTTTATAATCTTTTTTACTTGATTACAACAGTAAAAACAATCAAAAAAAACAATATAAAAAATTAACTACAATAGAATTTATAAAACGGAACTTCTACAATCATAAAATGAACTTCCTTTTTCCTCATGACCAAGAAAGAAAAATACAATGCGCTTTTATGAACCAAGTATTTTCAACAATCAAAAACAAAAGCCAATTATTAGTTCATGCTCCAACAGGAATTGGTAAAACTGCCTCAGTAATATCACCGGCAATTACATATGTGCTTAACCATGATAAAAGCAAATTAATATTTTTTCTCACCTCCAGAAACACCCAGCATTTAATCGCAGTTGAAACCCTCAAAAAAATAAAAAACAAATTCAACAAAGAAATAATAACAGTTGATTTAATTGGAAAGAAAGGTATGTGCAACCAGCCTCAAGTTTCATTATTAAGACAAGGCGAATTTATTGAATACTGCAAAAATCTTCGAGAGAATGGCGAATGCCAATATTACAATAATATAAAACTAAAAACCAAAACTTCCCCGGAAGCAGTAAATGTATTAAAAAAACTAAAGAATGAATCCCCATTACACAACGAAGAAATAAACAATATAGCCTTCAACTCAGATTTATGCAGCTACGAACTTGCAACCATGCTCGGTAAAGAAGCTAATATAATTATCTCAGATTATAATTATATTCTAAGCCCACATATTAGAACCAGTTTGTTCAAAAGAATAAATAAAAACTTAAGTGATTGTATATTAATTTTTGATGAAGGCCATAATGTCCCGAATAGAGCCAGAGAAATTCTAACCCTAAAAACAAATACATTCCTAATTGAAGCTGCTGCAAAAGAAACTAGAGCTCAAGGCTTCAAAGAAATCTCTGATGATATTATGAAAATTAAAGAAATATTAGAAAATCTTTCAAAAACTCTTCCATTAGATAAACAAGAATCATTAATCAAAAAAGAAATATTTTCAAAAGAAATAGAAAAAATAATTGATATTGACGAATTTCTAGGCAATTTAAAGATGGCTGCAGACGAAGCACTAAAAACCAAAAAACGTAGTTATGCACAATCTTTAGCAATCTTTATTGAATCCTGGTCAGGCCCTGATGAAGGTTTTGTAAGAATTATTTCTCGAAATTATATAAAAAATAAACCACAAGTATCAATAGCTTACCAATGTCTTGATCCAGGAATCGTAATGAGAGAAATTATTAAGGAATCCCATGCAGTAATTTTAATGTCCGGAACTTTAACACCCTTGGATATGTATGCAGATTTATTAGGCCTAGATCCAACAAAAGCAATAACATTAGAATATCAAGATCCATTCCCAAAAGAAAATCGTCTGAATATAATAATTCCAGAAACTTCAACAAAATACTTAGTCAGAAGTGCAACAATGTACGAAACTATTGCAAAAAAATGTTCAGAGATTACAAATATAATCCCAGGTAATTCAATAATATTTTTCCCAAGTTACTATATCCTTGAACAAGTTTCAGAATTTATGAAATCAAAAACCACAAAAACTATATTCCTTGAAAATTCTGAGTACAACAAAGAACAACGTTCAGACCTTCTTCAAAAATTTAAAGATTTTAAAAATGTTGGAGCAGTTCTTTTGGCAGTCGCTGGAGGCAGTTTCTCAGAGGGTATTGACTTACCAGGAGATTTACTCAAGGGAGTAATAATTGTAGGTTTACCTTTAGCAAAACCAGATTTAGAAACTCAAGAATTAATAAATTATTATGACAAAAGATTTTCTAAGGGTTGGGATTATGGTTATACAACCCCAGCATTAATCAAAACTTTACAAAGTGCAGGAAGATGCATTCGTAGTGAAACTGATAGAGGAATAGTTGTATTCATGGATGAACGCTATGTTTGGCAAAATTACAAAAAATGCTTTTCTTCTGATTTAAATATAATTATTGAAAAAGATCCAATTAAAAAAATTGAAGAATTCTTTAAAAAATAATTTCGCTTAATCCCTATAAGTGGAAGATTAAACACACTTCTTAAACTTTTATTAAATTCAATTTAGAAAGACTGCAAATTAATAAAAAATAAAGAGATTATTTAGACAATCGGCTTTGCGCGTATATTATTTTTGGTCTATGTTTTTCTTATTAAAACATAAACTCTTTTTCCTAAAAATTCTTTAGGTGCATCAATTTTTGCTCCTGAACCGAATTTTGTAATTGTTTTCTCATAAACTATTTCTATGTCATCACTAAAATTCATTTTTCCTTCTTTTATTTGAATTTTTCTCATGCCCATTTAGTATATATAGGTATATATAAAGATTTCGGTGTTACAGGACAACAAAGCTAAAATATATATAGATATATACTAAGATATGGCTAAATTACCCACAAAACAATTTCAAGCAATGGTCCCATTGCTTCGTGAGAAGGGATTTTACCATTCTCAAAAAGACCGAAAAATTTCTTGGCCAGAATATAATCTTAATCACATTAATGATTTAAAAGAATCATTAATATTTATTCGAGAAGAAGTTGAGAATTGTACATGTTTTCATTCTATAAAGGCTGGAAAACCTTTGACAAATGTAAAAAGTTTAGCAAAGGCAATTCTGTTTTGTGAACTTTTTCAAATCCCTGAAAGACAAGCTCAAGGGTGGTTAGAAATTATTGGTTCATTATTAGGAATCCAGGAATTTTTAGATGATAAAGTTATAGGCGAAGCCTATAATAATTTTGAAGTTTCATATTTACTTAAACAAATTTTTGATAAAACAAAAGATTCTGATGGAATTCTTTCTGGTGATGGTACTGGTTTAGAAACAAGTAGAAAACAAAATTATGAATCTCAAAAGAAAACAAATGGGTATATGACTAGTATTGTTGATTCTCGTGAAATTGTACAAGCATTTGATATTTCTGGTATTCAAGAATGCCGGGCAATGCATAATTTAGTCAAAGAAGTTGAAGGAAATAGTCTAAGACTAGATGCAGGATTTGTCGATAGAGAATTAGTAAAACTATTAGAACAATTAGGATTGAAACCTTATATTTTCCCTAAAAAAAATATTACACTTAATTCTAAAGGAAATAAAGAATGGACAAGAATGTATTTAGAACTTTTCAATGATGTTCAAAATTGGTTAAAAGAATATCATCAAAGAAGTCATGCAGAATCATTTCATTCTGCATTCAAAAGAAGGTTTGGAATTATTACAAAAAGAAGACCGCGAGCACAATTGTCACAAATTACTGCAAGAATTATTCTTCATAATAGAAAAAGAAAAGCATATTTCTCTAAGTTGACTAACGCAAACTAGAATATCCGCGCAAAGCCGGACTGAATTAATGGAGTATAGAAATGCTTTTAATTTAAGATTTTAACAAAATATGTATGGAATTTTGGTTGGCACCGATGGAAGATGTAACGGACTGTGCCTTTAGAACTTTATGTTACAAATATGGGGCTGATTTGACTTTTACTCCTATGGCTAGAGTTGATAGTATTTTAAGGAATAAAAATGAAGCTAGAAAAATTTTTGATTTGAATAATTCTACTCCAACTGCAATTCAATTAATGCTAGTAAAACTTGAAAGTGCCAAAGAGTTTGTGAAAAATTTTGATTCTTTTAATATTAATCCGAAAATTATTGATATTAATGCTGGTTGTCCTAGTCCTGAAATAATTAAATCTGGTGGTGGGGCTGCGTTAATGAAACGTGTTACAAGGGTTCAGGAATTAGTTACTGAATTGAAGAAATTAGAATTACCTGTTTCAGTTAAATTAAGATTAGGTTTAAGTGAATATGAAGCTGGAAAAAAAACTTATTTGAATTTAATTAAAAGTGTTGATGCGGATTATTTTATTGTTCATGCTAGGCATGCAAAACAGGAATCAGATGAGGAACCAGATTGGAAAATATTTGAAGATTGTGTTAGAACTGGAAAAAGAATTGTTGCTAATGGTGGAATTAGCAAAAGAGATGATTTGAAACTTTTTGAGTATTTGGGAATAAAAGAAGTCATGATTGGTACTGCGGCGTTAAAAAATCCGTCGGTGTTTAGGCATCTTAAAGGTCAAGACTTTGAGAAGATGGAAAAAATTAAATATGATTATTTGAGATTAGCTGATGATTATGGTTCTAAGTTTAAGGATGATGTTTTAGAAATATTTAAGAGAACTTATTGATCAATTTTGAAATAAGAATTTAATTTGAATAATACTTTCTGGGTTTTTTCAACATTTAATCTTGCAATTGTTCTTTGGATTAAAGTTTTTTTTAATGAGAATATTTTTGTGGCCTTTATTTTACTCTTAAAATCAAGGTTTCCTTCTTCTATATCAGAATCATTAACTTCAATACAATAAGTATTCTCTTGTGGGTTACTAGTTAAGGCACAGCAAATAAAATCTTCGTTTCCTTCATGAAATTTATTATTTGAAATGATTAAAGCTGGTCTTTTTTTATTTTCTATTAAACTTGAAAATGGAATTGGGACTAAGACTATGTCTCTTTGTTTAATATTTATCCCATCTTGCATCATATTCATTCTCCCAGAAATCAAATAATGAAGAACCAATAGTTGATTTAGTTCTTTTTAATTCTTTAATTTCTTCTTTAATTTTTTTAATTTCTGATTCTAAGTGTTCAAGCTTTTTCATATTGAAATCTAACTTTTAAGGCTTAATAAAGTTTTTTATGAAAAATCCAAAAATCTTTCATGAATTTAAGAAAGATTATTAAATCTTTAATTATTTTATCTATAAATGGATTATAAAGAATTAGGCTTTAAAGCAGGCATTGAAGCACATCAACAATTGGAAACACATAAATTGTTTTGTCATTGTCCTTCTTTAGTTAATGATGAGAATAAAGCAGATATATTTTTTGAAAGAAAATTAAGGGCTGCTGCGGGTGAAACTGGAAAAGTTGACCAAGCTGCTAAGTTTGAGATGTCTAAATCTAAAATTATAAAATATGAGGGTTGTTCTACTTCTAGTTGTTTGGTTGAGATGGATGAAGAGCCGCCACATGCAGTTAATAAAGATGCATTAAAAATTGTTTTAGAGGTTGCATTATTATTGAAAGCAAAAGTGTTAGATGAAATACATTTTATGAGGAAGACTGTTGTTGATGGGAGTAATGTTTCTGGATTTCAAAGGAGTGCATTGATTGCGATTGATGGATTTGTTGAGACTTCGAAAGGGAAAGTTAAGGTTGATACTATTTGTTTAGAAGAGGAAGCTGCAAAAAAATTAGAAGAAGGAACTGATTTTGTTAGGTTTAGACTAGATAGATTAGGTGTTCCTTTGATTGAAATTGCAACTGATGCATCTATTCAAGATCCCGAACATGCAAAAGAAGTTGCTTCTATACTTGGAATGATTTTAAGGAGTACTGGAAAAGTAAAGAGAGGTATTGGAACCATTAGACAAGATGTTAATGTTTCTATCAAAGGTCATCCTCGTGTAGAAATTAAAGGTTTTCAAGAATTAAGGTATATGCCAAAGGTTATTGAAAATGAAATTTTGAGACAAAAATCTGAAAAGAATGGTGTAGCTCATGTTCGTAAAGCTAATGCGGATGGAACCACTATTTTTTTAAGGCCTATGCCTGGTGCAGAGAGGATGTATCCAGAGACAGATATTTCTGTTATTAAAAATGTTAAAAAATTATTAATTGATATTAAGTTGCCAGAATTAATTGATGAAAAAGCATTAAGATTCGAAAAGAAATATGGTTTGTCTTCAGATTTGGCAAGAGGATTAGTTGAAGAACAATTAGAGTTGGATAGTTTTAAATTTAAAAATCTAGAGTTGAAATTTGTTGCGAGTGTTTTGGTTAATTATCCTAAAGAAATACAAACTCGGTTTAATTTAGATGCTTCAAAGCTTACTGAAGGTGATTACAAAGAAGTTTTAGGTTATTTAGACCAAGGTAAAATCTCTAAAGAGGCTGTGATAGAATTATTGATTGAAAAGATTAAAGGGAATAAGATTGATTTGAGTAAGTATAAGGCTGTTGATACTGATGAGGTTGAAAAGATTATTAAAAAATTGGTTGAAAAAAATCCTAATTTAACTATAGGCGCTTTAATGGGTGATGCAATGAAATTATTGCGTGGAAAAGTTGATGGAAAAGTAATTATGGACTTGTTGAAGAAATATAAGAAATAAATCATTTTAGTATGCTATATGTTCTAGGCCATATACGGTTTTTCCTACAGGTATTAATGGGCGATATTCTAATGGGCCTATTGATGTTTGTTGTGCTTGTTTTTTTATCTCAACTATTCTTTCCAACCAGTCTGGGAATTGAAGAATTTCATCTATTGTTATTGTGTTTCTATCTGAAGCATGCATTTCTCTTCCATTTAAGCCATATACTTTTCCTGTAATATACATAAAAGGTGTTGTATCTCCAACAAAACGTTGAGGATCAATTATTTTTTGGGCATGTATTTGATCTCCACCTAGAATATGAATATCTACTCCTTCTGCAGCATCACGTAATGCCATTAAATCTAAAAGATATGTTGGAAGAAAATCTTTATCTCCAGCTTCTAAGTAATTTAATTGATTGAGATCTCCCTCTATTCTTTCATATTTTCCTTTGCCTTTTGGAGAACTATATAAACCCATCTCGTAAAATTTTTTGCCTTTAATAGAAAATTTTTCTAATATTCTTCTAAACTGGGTTGTTCTTTGGAGATCAGAAAATGGTTGTAATGTTATTTCAATATTATATACACGTTGCATTTCATCAATAAATTTTTGTACCCTTTCTTTTCTTTGATCTATTGCTTCAGAATTATGGCCGTTGTGTAATGCATAAGAATCGTTAAAGCCTAATGTAAATCGCACATCAGTAATCCCTGCTTCTCTAACTGCTGAAAAAACCTCTAATGTTCCGCTAGCTAGTGTAATAATATTTGCTAAATGGAGTGGTCCACTTGGGGTTGTTCCCATCATTACATGAAGTGGTTTTTTTTGTTTGGGTTTTATTTTTGATAAATATATAGATAAATCTCTTGGTATATCTTTTTCGGAGTCAAAAGGTTTGATTCGGAATCCTAATTGGAATTTGTTTCGGATGGTTTCAATAACTTCTGGATCTATTTTTAACACTACTGCTGTTTCTTCAATAGTATAACCTTTTCTCCAGGTCATTAGTGTATCTCCTATAATTCTAAAATCCGTGGGTTTTGGTAATGAATCATATACCTCTTCAAGAAGCTCATAGTCCCATAACATCTTTTCTATAGCCCTTTCAACATCTGGCTCATCAAAATATATTGGATTTGCATGTATGTGCATAGTTAAATAATTGCTCTCAAAGAAGTAAATGGGTTTTGCCCATTTAATCTCCATGTTGAAATTAAAGTCATCATTTTGGCTAAAACATCAGCTCCATT
>Ga0209541_10004694_pt1 | contig 24149 bp, 20 predicted proteins | sample RifCSPlowO2_01_FD_184027 | JGI IMG/M metagenome (GOLD analysis project Ga0209541, IMG submission 184027) | Groundwater microbial communities from Rifle, Colorado - Rifle CSP2_plank lowO2_0.1 (SPAdes) (version 2) | ecosystem: Environmental > Aquatic > Deep subsurface > Groundwater | place... | reverse complement strand
CCAAGGGTTTGGCTGTTCGCCAATTAAAAAGCTACGCGAGCTGGGTTCAAACCGTCAAAATTGAACTCGAGGAAAGGGAACCATGTTCCCAAACACACGGCGGCTTGTCGCCGAAAGGCGACTCGAATAAATCGACTCATATCGGAGAAATCCTAATCTCGCTGTCGCGGGATCCCGCACCTACATGGGTGAGGGAATATTTCCTAACCTGGATTATTAGGACAATTCCGAGGGAAGTCTTCCGTTCAAATTTTTGGAAAATAAAAGAGGACCTTATTGGTCCTCGTGGATGGGGCTATCCTTCTTTTTCTACTAGGCTGGATAGGACGCTCATTGCAAGAGCACCAACAAAGAATTCACCAAGCATTGCAACGCCTACAGTCCATGCATCAAGTGGTACAGAATTGCTGACAGCACCTATTACGCCTAGCATTATCAAGCTAAATGCGAATAATACCTTAAGCAATCTCATTAGCTACTCCTTGTCTTGACGGCTTAAGACTACCAGGCGATTGTAGTATAAATAGTATAATTGTCAATAGAAAATATTGATTCCAAAAATTTGAACGGAATGACCCCGTAGAGACTTATCCTTCGAAGCCTTATGCAAAGAAGGAAGGCGTTATGATATATCATAACGCAACACGTCGTTCAGCGCATTTAAGAAAATGCTAAATGTAAAATGAAAATATCAAAATGAAAAATAATTTTTATTTTTGATTTTTAAATTTTGATTTAAGCAATTTATTCCATAAATTGCGTTGGTGGTATAGTCCAAGCTCTTAGTAATAAGAGAATAATTGCTTCTAGATTCTAAATTCTAGTTTCTAGATTCTAATTTATTAGCGTGAGACAGGTTGGTCCATATCTGGTGCGGGCGTTGATACTTGAGGAGGGTTGTCCTTAGTACGAGAGGACCGGGATGAACGAACCTCTGGTCTACGAGCTGTTCTGCCAAGAGCAATGCTCGGTAGCTATGTTCGGTTCTGATAAGCGCTGAAAGCATATAAGCGCGAAGCAGGCTCCAAGATTAGGTATCAAGATTCGTCGTAGATTACGACGTTGATAGGATTCAGATGTAAGTGCAGTAATGCATTAAGTCAAGAATTACTAATTAATCAGCCGAGTAATGTTCACACAATTTCTTATTTAATAATTCCTGCGCGAGTCGGGCTTAATAAGAATTTTAAGCCAGCGACTCACCAAAGGTTGTTCAATTTCTTCGTTACATTCTTGCGTTTGACCTCACCGTACTTCTAGTACGGCTCGGCCAAGCCTCAGAATGTGCCTTGAACTTGAACAACGAAGAAATTATTAGAGGAATGATTATTTAAAATTTGCTAACATTCCGTTAGAAACTACGGTCAGCAAGCGGTCTGTTTCTAACGGGACAAGTATTTAGTGGCACCTTAAGAGGGCTGGCTGTGCGTATTGGTATGTACAGTTGGTCCTTTAGGGTTTCGTGTGGAGATGGGGCCTTTGGCCTGTTCCTACGAAACCCGCCCTCTTAAGGTGTCATTAAAATCTAAAAATCGTAGTTAGCGTAAGGTAGCTATACTGAGAATGCTCCACCTGTTCCCATCCCGAACACAGAAGTGAAATTTCTCAAGGCCCATGATAGTCGACTTCGTCGGCGAAAGTAGGTAGCTGCCCTACACTGATTGCGATTTTTTTGTTTGCCCAGTAACGCATATAGATGTACGTTACGGGGTTTTACAAAATTTAATATTTACACTATATTATTAAAAAGTTCTTATGAGGAGGTTTCCATGAAATTTAAGGTGTATTGTAGGCCTAATACTTCTGAAGATGTAGTAAGGCTTATCGTTAATGTTCCATTTTTAAGGTCAAGATCAAAGAGCGTGCCAATACGTATAACTTATTCCGGCGAGGATAGAAAAATCGTTAGATATATAGAGATTTTTGTTCCAGAAAGCTTGATTTCAGAAGTTCCTAATTTTTTCACCGGAGAACTTAAAATGTTATCTTCTCAAATTCTGGATGTCCAAAGGGCCTAAGCCCTTTTTGTTTTTTGAATAGTTGGTGTAATGTGTTTTTTGAGGGATTTACGGACCGCGACTGGCGGGAGTAAAAGGCAAAATTTCAGCAGAAATTTATGCCGTGCCCGAAAAAGACACATCACACCAACTATGTGGCAATTAGTATTGAGCGTGATATAATTTCTGTATGATCGTATTTTCTCGTTTAATTCGTCGTCTCTTTGTAATAGTTATTTTTTTGGCAATTTTGAGTTTGGGCTGGTGGCTTTATCAGAAAAATAACATTACAGCTCCGACTTGTACCGACGGCATTAAAAACGGTCAAGAAGAAGGGGTTGATTGTGGCGTCTTGGCTTGTGGAATTGATTGTCTATTGGAACTTGGTTCTCCTCGGGTTATTTCAAAAAAACTTATTCCTGCCGGGACTCAAGATTATGATTTTGTGGCTGAAGTAAAAAATCAGCATACTGATTTCGGTGCTTCAGAAGTTGCTTATGAGCTAACTCTTTTTAATGGTAACGGACAGCAATTATTAAATAGAGAGGGTGTGTTTTATATTCTTCCAGGCCAAACTAAATTTTTGGTTTTACCCTTTCTGACTGCAGAAAGAAATGTGTCTGATATTGATTTCAAAATTAAAAGCTCAGTTTGGCAGAAGGTTAGTTCAATGGAAGGGGTTAATTTGTCAGTTGTTCGCCAGAGTTATACTGTTCTTGAAGGTGGAAAATCCAGTGCTCTTGAGGCGGTGGTATTGAATGATTCAGATTTTGATTTTGATACTGTAGATATAGATGTTATTTTACGGGATCAAAATGGACTTGTTGTCGCGGTTAACAAGTCAGAGATTAATACTTTACTGGCACATACCGAAAGGGGGTTTAGGGTGGTGTGGCCTTTTCCAATAGTAGAAAATGTCTCGGAAGTAGATATCATGCCATCAACGAATTTGTTTGATAACTATAACTTTATAAAGCGCTACGGCTCTGGTTTTGAACAGTTTCAGCAATACTGATTCTCAGTTATGAATGCATTTAAGTTAAAAAAAACAATTAGGTCTTATATTCGCGATGTTGACATGGTTTTAATATTTTCGGTAGTCATTCTTTGTATTGCCGGCATTATTAATATGTTTGGTATAGACGGGGGAGGATCTTTGTTTAGAAAACAAATCATTCTGGTGATTATAGGGTTTACAATTATGATTCTTTTTTCATTTTTAAATTATCGCTATCTTAAAAATTATTCTTTTCCTGTCCTTGTTTTATATGTTTTTTCACTAGTTTTACTTGGTTTTACTTTTTATTCCCAATCGGTTAGGGGAACTAATTCATGGCTGATTTTAGGTAATTTTACCTTTGAGCCGGCTGAATTGACCAAACTTTGCTTGATAATTTTGATGGCCAAGTATTTTTCCCAAAAACATGTTTATATTTACCAGTTTAAGTATCTTATTGCTTCAGGATTATATTTTATTATTCCGGCGGCATTGATCATCAATCAGCCGGATCTGGGGTCGGCTATAATTTTGAGTTTAATTTGGGGTAGTCTTTTGGTGGCTGCCGGTATCAACAAGAAACACTTACTAACTCTTTGTCTTGTTGCGGCTGTTATTGTCTCAAGTGCTTGGCTCCTTGTTTTAAAACCTTATCAAAAAGAAAGAGTAATCTCATTTTTAAACCAAGAGGGTGATCCTTTGGGGAGTGGATATAATTTAATTCAATCTAAGATTGCAATAGGTTCGGGATCTTGGTTCGGCAATGGTTTAGGAAATGGTTCTCAGGCAACTCTGGGTTTTCTTCCGGAACCGCACAATGATTTTATATTAGCTTCTTTTACGGAACAATTTGGTTTTGTTGGTATTGTGCTGTTACTGGGAGTCATGCTGTTACTGGTTTATAGAATCTTAAGTATCGGTTTAGGGGCGGGTTTTAATTTTGGTAAGCTTTTTTCTGTGGGTATGGCTGTTTTTATATTTTCCCATGTTTTTATAAGTGCCGGGGTAAATATCGGCATCATGCCGGTTACCGGGCTACCGTTGCCGTTCTTAAGTTCTGGTGGGAGTAACCTGGTTTCTGTAATGGCCGGATTGGGCATATTGCAAAGTATCAAAAGGTATGGCTAGTACTAATTTAAAATTCAAATATCAAAATTAAAAATGACAATGTAAAATTTAAAATTTTAAGATTTTGAATTGTCATTTTACACTTTGATTTTTACATTTTGCATTTAATTGTTGTTCAAAACCAAAACAACCAAGTTATACAGCTTAAGCATGGCAATAGCACGGTCGACGAAGTTCATTTGACTATTAGTCAAGGATTTGATAATATGTTGATAACAGCTATTGACAGATTGATAATTAAGAATAAAATAAGTAAATTATCTTTGAAAAGCTTTAAAGTACTAGGTAAAATAAGGTCAGAATCAGTTTCTGGTATGACCATTAAGACTATACTAATTGCTCTAGAGATTTAATTCCTGCATTATCTCTTTTATTCTTAAGAGGTATAATGTAGTAATTTAAAGCCAGCTAAGCTGGCTAAATCCAATTTTGGCTGGATTTTTTAATTAAATTTAATAACAATTAACCGTAAACTTCTATTCGGAGAGGTTTTCTTTTGTGCCGATTTTTTCAAAAATCTGGCATTCGTGGCTAATCATTTTAATGGTTAGTTGGGATTGTCTTTAATACCTAATGAATCGCAAATTATTTTCAAAATATCCTGCCGACGTATTTGAAGCCCCAAATCTTGTTCAGGTTCAATTAGATTCACACAAATGGTTTTGGGATACAGGATTTAAAGAACTATTATCCGACGTTTCTCCTATTGAAGACTGGACTAGTAAAGAACTTGAATTAAGGTTTTTGGATTATAAACTAGAAGAGCCAAAATATAGTGAGCGTGTTTCAATTGAAAAGAATGTAACTTACGAAGCTCCGCTTAAGATTAAAGTAGGACTCAAAAACAAAAAGACAGGCAAACAGCAAGAACAAGAATTATTTATTGCTGACTTTCCACTGATGACTCCTCGTGGAACTTTTATTGTTAACGGTGTAGAGCGTGTTGTAATTTCTCAATTAATCCGCAGTCCAGGAGTTTTCTTTTCACTTTCCCGTTTAGGAAGGTATAAAAAATTATTTGGAGCCAAACTTATCCCATCACGAGGTGCCTGGCTGGAGTTTGAGACTGAACATACCGGAGTTATATCAGTCCGCATAGATCGTAAAAGGAAGATAGCCGCTACCGCTCTTTTAAGGGCTTTTGGAATTTCTAGCGACGACAAAATTAAAGAACTGTTTAAGGACGTTGATACCGACCCCAATACTAAATACATTCTTTCTACGATACTCCAAGATCCATCTTCAAATGAAGAAGAGGGTCTTGTTGAGTTATATAAAAGAATAAGACCAGGAGATCCGGCCACGGTTGATAATGCCAAGCAGATGATCCACAACATGTTCTTTAATTTTTCTCGTTATGATCTATCTCGTGTTGGTCGGTTCAGAATAAATAAAAGATTTGACCAAAACTTAGACATTGAAGTTGACAAAAATAGAGTCTTGAGGCCGGAAGATATTGTTTTGGTGCTCAAAGAAATTATCAAATTAAACAATGACCCAAGTTCAGAACCGGATAATATTGACCATCTGGGCAACAGGAGGGTTAAAACATTGGGAGAACTTTTACAGGACAGGTTGAGAATATCTTTTGCTAGAATGGAAAGAAACATTAAAGACAGGATGAGCACCTCTGATATTGCTACAGTAATGCCTTCCCAGCTTATAAACTCTAGACCCTTTGTTGCTGCCATTAAAGAATTCTTTTCTTCTGGTCAGTTGTCTCAATTCATGGATCAACATAACCCATTGTCTGAACTTGAGCACAAAAGAAGGTTGTCAGCTTTGGGTCCAGGTGGTTTAACCAGGGAAAGAGCTAGTTTTGAAGTTCGTGATGTTCATCCTTCTCACTATGGCAGAATTTGTCCGATTGAAACCCCAGAAGGTCCGAATATCGGTTTGGTTGGACATTTGGCTTTATTTGCCAAAATTTCTCCTTTAGGATTTATTCTTACTCCTTACAGGAAAGTAGTTAATTCAAAAGTGACGGATGACGTTGTCTATATGGATGCGGTTGAAGAAGAGAAACATGTTATTGCTCAGGCCAGCGCTCAAATAGACAAGGATGGCAAGCTAATCGGAACCAAGGTTACTGCTAGAATAAAAGGTGAACCGGGTACGGCCGAGCCGGCTAATATTCATTACATGGATGTTTCTACTCGTCAGCAATTTTCTGTTGCGACTTCGCTAATTCCATTTCTTGAACACGATGATGCTAACCGAGCTTTGATGGGATCTAATATGCAGCGCCAAGCGGTCCCTTTGATCAAACCGGAGTCGCCTTATGTTGGAACCGGTCTTGAGGCAAAAATAGCCGTTGACTCAGGTATGGTTGTAGTTGCTCCGGAATCAGGAACTATCAAGGAGGTTGATGCTAAACACATTGTTCTTAAAACAGACAAGGGTAAAGAGATTAATTTTGATTTGCTCAAATTTGTTCGTTCAAACGCTTTTACCTCGTTAAATCAAAGGCCGCTGGTCTTAAAAGGAGATAAGGTTAAAAAGGGACAAGTTCTTTCTGATGGTCCATCAACCGATGGCGGTGAACTTGCCTTAGGTAGGAATATTGTTGTTGCTTTTATGTCTTTTGAAGGAGCAAACTTTGAAGATGCCATTGTTTTATCTGAACGCTTGGTTAAAGATGATACTTTTTCCTCGGTTCATATTGAAAACTATGCCACCGATGTTAGAGAAACCAAACTTGGTCCCGAAGTAACAACTTACGATATTCCTAATGTTGCTATGGAACGACTAAACGACCTTGATCCGGAAGGCGTGGTTAGAGTTGGAGCCGAAGTCAGGTCTCAAGATATTTTAGTTGGTAAGATATCACCCAAAGGAGAGAGTGACCTTACTGCCGAAGAGAGATTGCTTCGGGCTATTTTCGGAGAAAAGTCCCGTGATGTCAAAGATTCTTCTTTGAGAATTGACTATGGTAAGCAAGCTCGTGTTGTTGGGGTCAAAATCTTTTCTCGCGAAGAAGGTGATCGTCTTGATGCCGGTGTTATTAAAAGAATCCAGGTTTCCGTTGCTGAATTAAGAAAAGTCCAAGTTGGAGATAAATTAGCCGGACGTCATGGAAACAAGGGCGTTATCTCTATGATTTTACCAGAAGAAGATATGCCATTTTTGTCCGATGGTACCCCGGTAGATATTGTTTTAAGTCCTTTGGGTATTATTTCCCGTATGAATATTGGCCAGGTTTTGGAATCTCATCTAGGCATTGCCGCCAAAAAACTTGGTTATAAAGTAGCCGCTCCATCAATGGCTAGTCCGACAGAAGATCTGATCAGGGGTGAGCTTAAAAAAGCCGGTTATCCCGAAGACGGCAAAATACAGCTTTATGATGGCAAGACCGGATTACCTTTTGCTCAAAAATGTACTGTTGGTATTACCTATTTCATGAAATTGATTCACATGGTTGAAGACAAAATTCACATGCGCTCAGTTGGTCCGTATTCGCTTATTACCCAGCAACCGCTTGGAGGAAAGGCGCAATTCGGTGGCCAGAGGTTTGGAGAAATGGAAGTGTGGGCCCTTGAAGGTTATGGCGCAGCCCATACTTTACAGGAAATGTTAACTATCAAATCCGATGATGTTTTGGGAAGGGCTAAAACCTACGAATCAATTGTAAATGGTGAAGAAATACATGCGCCCCATTTACCGGAATCGTTCAAGGTTTTGATATCAGAAATTAAGGGGTTGAGTTTAAATGTGGAACTTATAGAGAGATAAATTAACTACAAATTACCAATTTAACAAATATACAAATCTACGAATAAAAAATCTTAATTTGTAGATTAGTACATTCGATCAGATTCGTAATTAGTAGAAAATGGACTTATCATCAATAAAACTAAAAATCGCATCTCCAGAGGATATTTTATCGTGGTCATATGGCGAGGTAACCAAACCGGAAACAATCAACTACCGAACCCAGAAACCGGAAAGAGAAGGACTTTTTTCCGAAGCTATTTTTGGACCGACCAAAGATTGGGAATGTTACTGTGGCAAATACAAGAGAATCCGGTATAAAGGGATAATTTGTGATCGTTGTGGTGTTGAGGTGACTCGTTCTATTGTTAGACGTGAAAGAATGGGTCACATTAAACTGGCAGCTCCGGTTGCCCACATTTGGTTTCTCCGCGGAGTTCCTTCCAAAATAGCAACTGTTTTAGGCGTATCGCTTAGCGAGCTTGAAAGAGTAATCTACTTTGCCAGTTATATAGTCGTTTCAGTTAACCAAGATTTGAAAGCGGAAGCAATGAAAAGGGTTGAGTCAGAATTTAAATCAAAAATGAAGAATGCCAAGAGCGATGATGAACAGGAATCACTTAAAGAGTTAAAAGAGCGTGAAAAATCTAATTTAAAAAATTTAAACAAATATCAAGTTTTGTCAGAATTGGATTTTCGTGACTTATCAGTCAAATATGGAGAAGTTTTTGAGGCCGGAATCGGCGCCGAAGCAGTTAGGCGATTGCTGGAAGAGGTTAATTTGGACGAACTAGCTTCCCAATTAGAAGGTGTAAGTAAAAATGAAACTAATCCTTTGGAGCAGAAAAAGATATCCCGACGGCTTAAATTCTTGAAATCAATGTCTCGCTCCGGTATTCGTCCGGAATGGATGATAATTACTGCTTTGCCGGTAATACCGCCGGCTTTAAGACCGATGGTTCCATTGGATGGCGGCCGTTATGCAACCTCTGATTTAAATGACCTTTATCGTCGAGTAATAAATAGAAATAATCGTCTTAAACACCTTCTTGAATTAAAGGCCCCGGAAGTTATAACTAAAAATGAGAAAAGAATGCTTCAGGAAGCGGTAGATTCTTTAGTTGATAACTCAATGAGGCGAGGTCAGGTTACAACTGCCGCTTCAACCGGACAGAAACGGGCTTTAAAATCATTAGCCGATATGCTCAAGGGCAAACAGGGCCGATTCAGACAGAACTTGCTGGGTAAAAGAGTTGATTACTCCGGAAGAAGCGTTATCGTTATCGGTCCAGAATTGGGCATTTCTGAATGTGGTTTACCAAAGCATATGGCTCTTGAGCTTTTCAAGCCCTTTGTTATTGGTATTCTTATCCGCAAAGAGTTGGCTCATAATATCAAATCAGCAAATCGATTGATTGATCAAGAAACACCTGACGTTTGGGCGGCTTTGGAAGAGGCAATTCAAGACAAACTAGTCCTTCTTAATAGAGCTCCGACTTTACATCGATTGTCTGTTCAGGCCTTTAAGCCGAACCTGATAGAGGGTAAGGCGATAAAAATTCCAGCTATGCCAGTATTTGCTTTTAATGCTGATTTTGATGGCGACCAGATGGCCGTTCACCTTCCTTTAACCAATGAAGCTCAAAAAGAGGCAAGAGACCTAATGCTTGCTTCTCATGGTATTCTAAAACCAGCTACCGGTGATCCGGTTGCTATACCTAGCCACGATATTTCTTTTGGCTGCTACTATTTGACTACAATTGAAGAAGGGGCAAAAGGAGAAAGTAAGATCTACTCTTCTCGTTATGAAGCACTCTTGGCTTACGAGAATAACCTTCTTGATTTAAGGGCAAAAATAAAAATTCCAGATCCTGATTCAGAAAGCGAGTCCAAGAGAGGATTTATAGAAACAACCGCTGGCAGAATTATTTTCAACAAGGCATTGCCGAAAGATTATAAATTTATAAACAGATCTTTTACCAAACCCGACCTCAAAAAATTAGAAGCCGATATTTGGGATGAACAAGGAGAAGGTGTTACTGTTGATTTTCTAAATAAAATTAAAGACCTCGGATTTTACTATGCTACTATTTCTGGAGTTTCTTGGGGCATGGATGACTTGCGGCTTCCTACCGAAAAACCGGTAATAATAGAAGAAGCTGACAAAAAAGTTGAAGAAAACAAACGGCTTTATGAAAACGGCTTATTGACTGAATATGAAAGAAAGTCCAAAGCTATAGAAATTTGGAACGAAGCAAAACTCAAGCTTTCAGTCTTGGTTAAAAAACAATTTAGCTCTAATGACCCAGCTTTTATGATGGTTGACTCAAAATCTAGAGGAAACTGGTCAGTTCTTGACCAGATGATGGGCATGAGAGGTATATTTGCTAACCCAGCCGGAGAACTTATTGAATTACCGGTAAAAGATTCATTTAAAGAAGGATTAACTCCTTTGGAATATTTCATATCAACTCATGGTGCCAGAAAAGGGTTGGTTGATACTGCTTTGAGGACAGCAACCGCCGGTTATTTAACCAGACGTTTAGTTGATGTTGCCCAGGACGTTGTCATAATGGAAGAGGATTGTAAGGACAAAGATGGTTACACCTTACATGCTTCAGATGGTAAATTCAGCGGTGAACCTATTGGCCGAAGAGTTCGAGGTCGGGTGGTTTTAGAAGATATTGTTGACGAAAAAGGAGATGTTGTCGTCAAAAAAGGCAAAATCGTTGATAAAGAAGCTTCCTTAAAGATTGATGAATTAAAACCCGAATCAATTAAGATAAGATCACTTATCAAGTGTAAAGCTCTTCGGGGTGTTTGCCGAATGTGTTATGGAAACGACTTGTCTAAGAACAAGTTGGTAGAATTAGGTGAAGCCGTCGGTATTGTTACTGCCCAAGCTATTGGTGAACCCGGCACCCAGTTGACTATGAGAACGTTCCACACTGGCGGTGTGGCTGGAGGAGCCGACATTACCATGGGATTGCCTCGCGTTGAAGAAATATTTGAAGCTCGTCCGCCGTCATTCAAAGCTTTGCTAGCTGATGTTGATGGTAAAGTTAAGTCTGTTGAAGAAAAAGGCAAGAACAAAATTATTACCCTCATTTCATCCCAAGGCGAAGAAATAGAATATCCGATTTCTTTAAACTTGTCTGTTTCTGTTTCAGCCGGTGATATGGTTGCCAGAGGTCAGCAGTTAAGTGAAGGCCATGTTGATCTGAAGGAATTGTTCAAGATGACTGATAGCATTGACGAGGTGGCCCGATATGTAATTCGTGAAGTTCAAGCGATTTATTTTCCAACCGGCGACTCAATTAATGACAAGCATGTTGAGCTCATTTCTCGTCAGATGTTCGCCAGGGTTAGGGTGGTTGATTCTGGTGATACGGATTTGTTGGTCGGTGACATTATAGAGAAAAGGAGATTGATTGAGGAAAACGATAAAGCCAAAGAAGCGAAGAAGCGGGAAGCAGTAGCTGAACAACTTATCATGGGTATCAGCAAAGTCGCTCTCTCAACCGATAGCTTCTTGTCAGCCGCTTCATTCCAGGAAACAGCCAAGATTCTTATTGAGAGCGCTACAGTTGGCAAGGAAGACCACATGATTGGACTTAAGGAGAATGTTATCATTGGCCGCCTGATACCTGCAGGAACAGGGTATAATAGGGGGATAGAGGAATAGTCGCGAATCCTTATTTTCTTAGAGCCATCGGACCAAATTTTGACCTTTTTCAGTAATTGATTATCGTGATTTTTTAGTGTATAATTAAAAATCATGGCTAAACTGAAAAAGAAGGAAAAAGTTAAACTCAAACTTAAAAACAAAGCCGAAAAAGCGCCAGTTTTTGACATCTCTCAGGAAACCAAAAACAGCATCTTGGGTGTTGGTTCTATTATTCTAGCCGTATTGAGTGTCTTAAGTTTCTTTGATAAAGCCGGCCAGGGTGGCGAAATCTTTAATTTTGTTTCCAGATCTCTCTTTGGATGGGGATTTTTTATTATCCCAGTTACTTTTTTACTTTTAGGCATGTCATTTATCAAGTCTCTTTCCCGTCGGATTTATTGGAGCGCAGTTGTTGGCACAGTTCTTTTTACTCTTTCCGTTTTGGCTATATTTTATATTTTCGGTGAAGTTGATTTTTCACAACGTATACATCAAGGTGGTTATTTGGGGGTGATACTTGGTTTTCCACTTATAGAAGTTGCCGGCTTTACTGCCTCATGGATTATTTTATTGGCCACGCTTCTCGTTTCTCTTCTTATTGCTCTCAATGTTCCAATTTATCGCTTACTTAACAAAGAAGAGGAAGAGAAACTCGTTGACCATATCGTGGTTAAAAAGGGCGGGGAAGTGGTTGATACCAGCAAAACTCAAAACCAATTTAAATCTCAACCAATTGCCAAACCAGCCGTGGCTAGCCAGGTAAAACCTGAACTAACCGACAAAGAATTTGTTATCAAACATTTAAAACGTGGCAAATGGACCTTGCCTCCGCTTGAACTTCTGCATCGTGATCAGGACGAAGCCGTAACCGGAGACATAAATGCTAGTGCTAACATAATCAAACGAACTCTTGGTAATTTTGGTATTGATGTTGAAATGGGCGAGGTATCAGTTGGTCCGACAGTAACCCAATTTACCATGCGTCCAGCAGTCGGGGTTAAATTATCCAAAATCACCACTCTTAATTCTGATTTATCTCTGGCACTTGCGGCCCATCCGATAAGAATAGAAGCACCTATACCAGGCAAATCGCTCGTCGGTATTGAAGTGCCGAATAAAAAAGTCTCTATTGTCGGATTGAGAGATATGTTTGAAGGCGAAGATTACAAGAAGTCAAACTTCTTTTTCCCGCTTTCTATCGGACGCGATGTATCCGGTAATCCTGCTTTTGCCGGTCTTGAGAAGATGCCTCATATGCTTGTCGCCGGAGCGACCGGAACCGGTAAGTCTGTTTGTATAAATTCTCTTTTACTCTCTTTGCTTTATCGGCATTCACCAGATACTTTGAAGTTGATCTTAGTAGATCCAAAACGAGTTGAGTTAACGCTATATAACGGCATCCCTCATCTTATTACTCCAGTAATAACAGATAATAAAAAAGTCCTTGGCGCTTTGAAGTGGGCGGTAGGCGAAATGGATAGGCGTTACGATACTCTTTCAGCGGCGGGTACAAAGGATATATTTTCATATAATGCTAAACTGGCCGATAAGAAAGATTCCGATATTCCGCTAATGCCGTTTATTGTTATTGTTATTGATGAGTTGGCTGATCTCATGGCTTCTTATGGTCGGGATGTTGAAGCGGCGATTGTCCGTCTTGCCCAGATGTCTCGGGCGGTTGGTATTCATTTAATATTATCTACTCAAAGACCGTCGGTGGAAGTTATTACAGGATTAATTAAAGCCAACATTACTTCCCGTATTGCTTTTCAGGTGGCTAGCCAAGTTGATTCGCGAACCATTCTTGATATGTCCGGAGCCGAAAAACTGCTTGGCCGGGGCGATATGTTGTTTTTAGCTGGTGATGTGGCTAAACCAAGGCGTTTACAAGGAGCTAATGTAACCGAAAAAGAAGTCAAAGACGTGGTTAAGTTTATTAAAACCCAAGCTGAAGAATTGGAAATGGGTGGCGAAGAAGGCGAGCTTCATGTTGATTTCAACGCCACTGGTAACTTTGCCGGTAACACATCTGGCAGAGGCGAAGACGATGGTAATGATGAGCTTTATTTTCAGGCCAAAGACGTCATCATTCATGCTCAAAAAGCATCAGCTTCTTTTCTTCAGAGACGACTCGGCGTTGGTTACGCTCGTGCGGCCAAACTCCTTGATATTATGGAAGAGAATGGCATTATTGGGCCAGCCAATGGCGCCAAACCGCGTGATGTTTATATCCGTCCTGATGGGACAGTTGCTCAAGAGCCGGCGATGCTGGCACGAACTGAAACTGGCATTAGTGCTGAAACACCGGAGGCCGAGAATGGGGAGGTGTAAAATAGGACCGATTAGATTTCTCATCCGGTTCGTCGCACCAACAGATTGTTGCTTAGCCTTAGCCTATTCAGGGCACGGCATAAATTTCTGCTGAAATTTAGCCTTTTACTCAGCTCGGCCAGCTTCCGTAAATCCCTTCATAGGCCAAGGCTTTGCTTAGAAACTAAAAAATCCCAGTAGGGGATTTTTTAGCGTGGACCCGACGAGATTTGCACTCGTTTCTTCGCGTGTCGACGGCGAAATTTTACTGCATGAAACTACGGGCCCGGATCCACGGTATTTAGGGTATCAAAACGAAAAAGAGCCCGCAAGCTGCGAACTCTTTTTCCGACACGCGAGTAGACCTGTAGTTTATTGCAGATCCTCCACCGTTATTGCAAGTATATCATATCGCATATTTAAATGTCAAATCCTATTTGGTAGGGTCCTTGTTAGACAATAATTAAGTGTTACCGAAATCAGTATCTCTATTGTAGCTCATTTCTTGTAAATTTAGCACCAGCAAACAGCTTTTTTCTAAGTCTAAGAATCTCATCGTGTAGTATCTTGGGATTTAAAGTCTGGTGAAAAATACGTAATTTCTTTTTAGCATTTTCTGGTATCTCCGGATGTTCCATGAAACGCCGATAAGGCGTTTTTGGTTTGTCATATTTCCTGGATGAATGAGTAATGTTGTATCGGATTTTTTCAACACATTTCATTGAAGGCAGAAAATGATTTATGTAAATTTCTAATATTTGATACATCTCATTTAAAATATCCAGCCTCTCCTTGGCATCAATCCGGATATATCCCGCAAACTTCCTGACATTCTTGTCATTCTTCTGTTCAATATGGCCATGGTCGTTTTTCATGCCCGGACGAATTCGGGTCATAACTATCTTGCGCTTACGGCACCATCTTTCAATATTCCAATTAATGAATTCTGCTCCAGAATCAGGATCAATGCCGTGCCACTTAAATGGTGATCGTTTCTGCATTGCCGCTATGTTCTGAACCGTTTCAACCTTGCCTTTGCCCATCTGAGCTCCTAAGAAGCACCAAGTTAAAGAAATGTCGGTATATTGGGCTGTATACGCGAATCTTCCCTCTGCCGTATTGCCGCAATGGGCAACCGTATCGATCTCGCCATGACCCGGAGGAGGATTCTCCCAAGGGCCCCTTCTTACCGGGATTATCTCTTTGAGATCTGAGGGCTTGGTCAGACATCTGCCACCGCCGGATACAATTCGTTCAAAACCATGTAAGCGGCTTTTCATTGTGCCGATACTCATGGAAAGAAGCTTGTCCGTTGTTTCAGAATTAAAATCCCACATGTTGTCCCGAGAAAATATCTCTATGTATTCATGCTTAATCTCATGTAAACGTTCAGCGCATAGTTCATGGGAATTATCCCAGATATATTTTAAAGCAGTTGTAACATCGGGAGTGTAGTGAAGAGGCCTGCCTCGACGATCATTCCAGTTATACCCGACAGAGCGGAGCTGGATAACCTTGAATCTCCGGATGATTGCTTTTCTGTGCATCCGGAGAGTAGTTTCAAGCCGATCCAAGATCGCGCTTTTTTCTTGTCGAGAAGCCTGGAGGTAGCCCTCCAATTCCTCCTTAATTACATCGTGTTTTGTTGCCATAATCATGTTATTGATTACGGTAACCTATTTATTGTCTAACCGTGCCCTTCTCGGTAACAGTCTTTATTAGCTAAAGGGGGGGTCTTCTGTTTTTGCAAATTTATGCTACAATCCAGTCACAGTTTTAGATCGGAGAAAGACAGATGTTCAAAAAGCTGGCGATCTTTAACATTTTGGTTTTGTTTGTTGTGTCTAGCGCTTATGCTCAAAATAGCGATGAGTCTAAAGGTTTTTATAGAGTTGGTATAGGTGATGTTGGTTTTGAACATCCTAGTACCCTTACCGATGGTTTTGAAAAATATCGTGGACATCCACACTTTCACGAAGCAGCCATAACCGCTAATCTTGTTTTAGGGTACGGTACGGATAAACTTCGGGCGTTAGTGTTTTTTGATCCAGCCATTGTTGATGGCGTTGACGGCGCTTCAATTCTCTCAACTGGTATAAAAGGAGAAGTTGGAGTTCCTTGGATAAAGTGGCTTAAGTTGGGAGGCGGCGTGATGTATTCTCATAATCATGCCAAACTGTCAGATGATGTAAAAATATATGAGAGGGCCGCTCTAGACACTGTTTGGTCGCCATTCTTCAGTGTCACTTTTTTGCCAAGATCGCAAGGTTTAGCCAGATTTTTTAGCGACATTAGAGTTGGACGAGCATGTGGCGGAGATGTTATACAACCGCAGACTGGAAATTCTGTTGCTGATTATTATGTTTCTGTCAGTTTAGGCGTGCATGTAAAGTTAGTAAAGAACTAAGCTATTCAAGTATTAAAAGGGGGCCAGGTCCCTTTTTTGTTTTGTCTAAGTCGTAAGTTTGTGTTTTTACAAACTTATGTTATAATCTTCCAATGGTTCTTTAATTTGGAATGAGGTTTATGCCCAAAACAGTCTTGATTCTTGGCGGTACGAAGGGTTTAGGTCTTGCTTTGGCCTGGGGTGCCTATTATTTGAAATTTAATACTATTATTGCCGGACGTTCTGTGGCTGATGATAATGTTCGGGCGACTTTTCCTCCCGACTCTGGTTCTTTGGTCTTGGACCTGGCTAATCCGGCGTCGTGTAATAATATCGCTTATCTTCAATCCGGACCTATTGATTACATCTTTTGGGTAGCTGGTATTTTATCAAGAAAACCTTTTGGACATTTTGATATTAGAGAAATGGATCAGATGACATCAATCCACCTACTTGGTCCGTTATATGCTCTAAGATTGCTTCATGCATCCTTAGCTTATAAACAAAAACATCCTTATCACCTGATTACCATTGCTTCCACTTCTTCCTGGAGAATTAGAGAGAATGAAAGTTTATATTGTGCTTTAAAAGCGGCTAAGGCGGCGTTTACCAGGAATTTTGCCAGAGAATTAGTCAGAGATTTACCAGGATCTAAAGTTACCTTGATTAATCCAGGCGGAATTAAAACAGGATTATTAAATGGAACTGGACAGGATACTTCTAATTTTATGGATCCAAAAGTTGTGTCCAGGACTATTTGGAACGAAGTTGTAAGTCAAAAGACGCCTTTTCATGAGGTTCAAATTTTGAGAAATAACGAAGGCAGCCCCAATGTTTCTTACGGTTCGCGGTTGCCAGAAATGCCGTTTCAGGAGTAAAATCGTGGCGACATATTATCCAGATAACAATAATCAAGAACTTCTTGATAGGATTTCTGAGCTTGAAAAGCAAAACAGAGAATTAAATATTGCTTTGATGAGAAAATCAGCTGAGGCGAGTGTGGCAAGAGAAAAATTAAAACGCTGTAAGTTGGAATGGGAAATTGTGGCTGATCAGACTGGCCATAACCTGTGCTGGGTTGCGATTGCCAGAGCGCTCAAAGTCACGATTGGTCATACTGGCAAATACCCTGATCCAGACAATGTTTCTCCGGAACAATTTGCTCGTGGTTGCATTGAATATCACAAAAGACTTTTTGGCGATTGTGGTATTGAGTTAGCATTTATGAGATATAAACCAGACCAGAAGTAAGGCAACATGTAAATGTTGCTTTTTGTTTACAATTTTTTAATATAAGGTAATTAAATTTAATTAACTAAAAACATGGCAAAAAAACAATCTGACGAGACAAAAAATAAAAACGTGGATTTAATGGTCAAAGAGATTCAGGAGAAATACGGCGAGGGAGCGATAATGAAGCTGGGAGAAGTGGGAAAGGTTGATGTGGACGTAATACCAACTGGATCGCTTTCTCTTGATTTGGCCTTGGGTGTTGGTGGAATACCCCGAGGAAGGATTATTGAGGTTTATGGCCCGGAGAGTTCCGGCAAAACAACCCTATGTCTACACGTTGTGTCAGAAGCTCAAAAGATGGGCGGGGTAGCTGCTTTTGTTGATGCTGAACATGCTCTGGACCCGGAATATGCCAAAAAGATCGGAGTTAAAATAGACCAGCTCTTAATTTCACAGCCCGATACCGGAGAGCAAGCACTTGATATAGTTGAATCACTGGTTAAATCGGGAGGCATAGATGTTATTGTCGTTGACTCTGTTGCGGCTTTAACGCCCAGAGCCGAAATAGAAGGAGAAATGGATCAACAGCATATGGGTCTTCAAGCTCGTCTTATGTCTCACGCTTTGCGCAAACTAACAGCAATTGTCGCTAAATCCAAAACAACAGTTATTTTCATCAACCAATTACGCATGAAAATCGGAGTAATGTTCGGTAATCCGGAAACCACAACCGGAGGTATGGCTTTAAAATTTTATTCTTCAGTCAGGGTAGAAGTCCGTAAAGCGGCTCAAATTCAGGCCGGAGAAAAAATAGTCGGTAATAGAGTAAAAGTTAAAATCGTCAAAAACAAAGTTGCTCCTCCGTTTAGGACTTGCGAGTTTGATATTCTCTATAATGAAGGTATTTCCAAATATGCCGATGTGGTTAACGCCGGTGTCCGGTATAATGTAGTTACTAAGGCGGGGAGTTGGTTTAATTACCTGCCTGACGGCAAGTCAGGCGGCGAACCAATTAAACTAGGACAGGGGATAGAGGGTTCTCGTCAGTATCTCAAAGAGAATCCAAAGGTGATGGGGGAGATAGTAAAGAAGGTGAAAGAAGCAGCGGTTCGAGAGGCCTAGATTTATCGGCTCTCGCCACGCTCATTTCTCATCCAGTTCGCTCATTAACAAATTCATCGATAATTTACATTTTCTTGAATAAGAATTGGGTCCCTTCGAGAGACTACATCCCAATTTTGTATTCATTAAGAAAATATCTAAATTATCTTGAATTTGTATTAAAGTCGCTCAAAGGATTCGAAATGAACGGGACTACACCGATTTTTATAAGGCTATTGACAATAGTGTCTTTATTATGCTATAATGTAATAGCAACATAGTAGGTACCCAAACCCATCAATTCGAACGACTACTTTTTCTCTTCAAACACGCTTCTCGGCGTTGTTTTTGTTTTATCTCGCGTTCGTAGGCCTCATCAGGAGTTAAAGAATTAAGACAATCCATAAATCTTCTATTCATTTTTGCTTCTAATTTTTTAATATATCTTTTGGAATATTTTGAAATATCAGAACCTTTAGGAACATATCGCCGCAGGATCTTGTTTAAGTTTTCGATTGATGGTTTTTGCCAGGGAGCATGCACGTCGCAAAAGTAAATTTTAATACCCAATTTCTGCTCAAGTCTTTTGTGTTCCAGTAACAACAGATCGTTATCAAAAGTTATGCTTTGCATCTCCGGATAACGTCTCTTGATTCTCAACAAGGCTCTTTCAACTCCAGATACAGAAACGGGCAATATTTTCTCTAAAAGATTTTTGCGGATCTTGCGATCTCGTAAGCCCAGAACAATTCCCTTGCCACTTTTGCCGGATACAATGAAATCTCCTTCCACATGGCCCAAGCCCCATCTTTTATTGATATTGCTTGGCCTATCTGTAATTGGACGCTTATCTTTAATTCTTGGTCTCAATCCTCTGTTGCGTCGTTTCTTTTTAAATACTTTAGCTCTGTGAGCCTCAATCCTTCTGCCATACGGACTTTTTTTAATGTAGCGCCGAATGGCTGAAGCTGAGGCATAGGGCAAATGTTTCTCTACTCGTTCTAGTCGTTTCGATATTTCTTCCGGTGATTGATCGTCGAGGAGATGTTTTTCGATGAATGAATTTAACTCTGAACGCAGGGCTATCTTTCTGCCGACGGCTCTGTTTTTGCGTCTCCTAACGTAGGTAACATGATCTGCAAACTCTGCTTCATATCTTCTTTGCTTATGCTTCTTTTGCAATTCATACCAGATACCGCCTTTTGATCTTTTCAGCGCTTTGGCTATATCGCCGATAGAGTACCCTCGTTTGTTTAAAATCTCCACCTCGTCCCTCTCACTCTTACTTAAATGATTCTGTTTTTTGTTTTTTTCATGAATTAATTCTACCTAAATCGTTCGAATTTCAAAGACAAGTTGCCGTAAAACATAGTTAAATAGTAGTCTTTTGGCCTTACATCCAGCCTCACTTTTACTAAGAAAGTGGATCTGGGTGCGAGGCTGGGAAATGGCCCTTAGTTTAAAAACGGCGGTTTCGAGGATGCTCGGATCGCGCTGGCAAGTCCCCATGAAAACCAAAAGAGGGAAGGCCGCTTGCCACTTAGTCTCGCAGTTCTTTACATGTTGTCGAGTCTAGCCAGCTTAGCTGGCCTGGGCTCGACGGGTATACCACCACCCCAAGAGTGGTTTCTGGAGAGAGTGATGGAAAACGACCTCTTTTTAAAAGTTTGGGGGCATTGTATAAAAGGGCTTTCGAGCCCGATGTAAAAGAAAATACACAGGGAGCCCCCACCCAAGTGGCGGTGTGGTTGATAGCTGATTGCTGTTACGCCGCCGGTTTAACGGTGGCGGCACAGACGGAGCTTGCTCCGCGGGAGGGATCCCCGACAACCACACCTCCGGAATTCCGCTCCGTTTGAGTTTAACTCACGGAGCGTTTTTTTGGGTGTATTAATCAGTTAGGTAAGTCTTTTTCGGGCACGGCATAAATTTATGCTGAAATTTTGCCTTTTACTCCCGCCAGTCGCGGTTCGTAAATCCCTCAAAAAACTTACCTCACTGATTAAATTATTTCAAATATTACGCTTGAAAATAAGTAAGTAATGCGACTAAAAATAAGCTAGGGGGAGTTAATTTATGGGGATTTGCGCAGGCTGGTCTGAGCCGAGCAAAAGACGAAAAGTCAGCAGACTTTTACGGCGTGCCCCAGAAATTAATTCACCAGCTTGTTTTTAACTAGTAACATAGAATTATATGAGTTAATGTCCGTAGACTTGCTTTTTTAAAATCCTTTTGTTAATATATACCGAGTTGAATATGACAGATTTAGAAAGACAAAACTACGAACTGGCTTTTCATATTAGTCCTACTTTGGATGAGGCTGATGTTCAAAAAACTAGGCAGGATTTAGAGAAATATATAACTTCCCACGGGGGAGCTGTTTCGTTTGTCAAAGATCCTGAAAGAATACGACTGGCCTATCCGATTAACCACCAGCTCAATACCTTTTTCGGTTTTTTTAATTTTAATTTAGAATCGCCGGAAGCTGTTCAGCAGATTAGAGATGAGTTGAGGTTAAATCCAAACGTTGTAAGATTTTTAATTCTAAAGCAAAAAGAAGTTTCTAAATCCAAGCAAGATGGCGTTGTTCGCAGACTAGCTATGGCCGAGAAAAGACGAACCAGAATGGCAAAACCAGAAAAACCAACAGTCAAACAGCAAGTGCCTAAAGCTGATGAAAAAGCTATAGATGAGAAGTTGGAGGAAATAATAGACAAGTTATAACTTAACTACAAATTACCAATTCAACATATATACAAATCTACGAATAAAAAATCTTAATTTGTAGATTAGTACATTCGATCGGATTCGTAATTAGTAGGAAGAGCAAAGCGACATGAATCTCAACAAAATTTTCATAATTGGTCGACTAACCCAAGATCCTGAAGTCAGAACTACCCCCAGCGGACAAAACGTTACAACTTTAAATATGGCTACCAATAGGGTCTGGAATGATAAAGCTGGCCAGAAACAGGAAGCAACAGAGTTTCACAGAATCGTTGCTTGGGGTAGGCTTGGCGATATCGCCGGGCAATATTTGAAGAAAGGCGGACTGGCCATGATTGAGGGTCGGATTCAAACTCGCTCTTGGATGGATCAGAATAACAACAAACGGTATATGACCGAAATAATTGCTGAAAGTCTCCAGCTTGGGCCCAGGACGGCTTCAAGCGGCTCTTCAGCTGGTGGTGGATTTCAGCCAAGGCCCGCGGCCGTAGCTGACATTAAGAAGTCACCAGTCCAAGATTCTGATATTCCAATTATTGGCGAAGATGAACCGATGAGCGCCGGAGTAGAGGAAGATGAAAGAAAGATAGACGAAAAAGATTTACCATTTTAAATTTTTAGTGTAGCTCTCCTACGCTAAAGCTACGGAGGAGCACTTCTTCGCAAGAGAAAATGCTCGCACTTCGTAGCTCCGCTAGGAGCGAAGAAGTGGACTGTCAGTTTTGCACAGACAATATAAAAATTGAGTATAAGAACAAAGAATTTTTGAGGAAGTTTATTACTTCCCAGTTTAAGATTGCCACATCTCGTCGGAATAAGGTTTGTAATAAACACCAAAGAGAGCTTGCTACGGCCGTCAAAAATGCTCGTTATATGGCATTGATACCATATACCAGACTCCAGGTTTCTAAACGAAATCTTTCCAAATAGAAACCGGCTATTAGCCGGTTTCTAGATTTTAATTGACCTTTTATAATTGTTATACCATAATAACACAAGTTCGTTTTAATGTGGAGTTTCTCTGATGCTGGACAGAATTAAACCACGGACACTTTTTAGAGAAGAACCCATAAAGGGGATTGTATGGGTAGCTTTTATGCTCGTGTTTCTAACTGTCGCCTATCTTGATTTTAAAGACAAACTTACTCCTCTGACTACTCCAGTATTTATTCTTGCTTGTCTGTCAGGAGGTATTTTGGGTCTCATCTTTGTAAGATACATACTCGATCCATTTTTTAAATATCTTGACAATGCCCTAGGTAGAATTATTAACCGGAGAAATAATATATTCAGGTAAAAACCGTCACAATGACGGTTTTTAAATTTTTATCTCCACCACGTCACCCTCTTGTATTATGTAATCTCTCCCAACAATTTTGAGATGGCTTTTGGAGCGGGCTTCAGCGTATGAACCGTCTTCTAGTAGTGTTTTCCAGTTAATAACCTCAGCTCGGATAAATAGTTTTTCAAAGTCAGTATGAATGGCGCGTGATGCTCTTGGTATAGGGTTGCCAATGTGGGCCGTCCAAGCTCTGGTCTCATCTTCACCGGTGGTAAGAAATGTTAGAAGATCCAGGGTCTTGTATCCAGTTTTAATGAGGTGGTCTAGGCCGCTTTCGGGCAAGTTAAATTCTCTCAGATATTCTTCTCTTTCAGAGGTTGATGTTTCGGAAAGAGTCAGTTCTAACTTATTATTCATCACTACGTAAGGTGAGTCACCGATTACTTTTTTTAATTTTTCATCGGGAGCCCACCGGCTGATAAGCTGCTCTTCCGAAACATTTATTATATAAATAAATTTCTTGGCCGTAAGAAGATTCAATTCCTTGGCCAAGACCACTTCTTCCGGAGTTTGAATACTTTGATATATCAAAGTGCCTGCTTCAAGATCTTTTTTGAATTTTTCAAGTATTTTAAAGTTGGCAATAGCTTGCTTAATATTTGCTCGGGCTTCTTTGCCTGTTTTGTCTAAGCGGTTGGTTACTGTTTCTAAGTCGGCCAAAATAAGTTCGGCGTTTATTATCTCAACATCCTCGGCCGGGTTAATCCGGCCGTAAACATGGGTTATTTCTCTGTCAGAGGCAGACCCATCTTGGGCGGCGGGAAAAGCACGGACAACCTGAGTGATAGCGTCAACTTCTCTAATGTTGGCCAGGAATTTGTTGCCTAGGCCCTCACCTTGGGCGGCACCTTTTACTAGGCCAGCAATATCAATGAATTCTACTGTGGCGTGTATCTTTTTCTTGGAATCCGACATTAAAGCCAAGGCGTCAACTCTTTGGTCAGGCACCTCAACCACGCCCACACTGGGGTCAATGGTGGTAAAGGGATAATTCTGGATATCAACTTGTTTATTAGTCAGCGCCTTAAATAGGGTGCTTTTTCCCACGTTGGGTAAACCAACAATTCCGATGGATAGTGACATGTCAATATATTAGCAAAAATGTATAAAAAACCAAGGTATTAAGCTATTGATTAGAAAACGTTGACCTTGTTAAAATCAACAAAATATTGCATATATTAGTTACCGTGAACCTTTAAAATCGGATGGTTTTATGAGAAAGGTGCTAATTACTGCAGGATCTACGGTAGCTCCTATTGATCAAGTAAGAGAGATTAGCAATATTTTCCGGGGTCGCACAGGTGCAATGATTGCTGAATTTTTGGCATCAAAAGGTGTTGAGTGTACCCTGATAACTTGTGCCTAATATAAAAATTATTGATCAGATTAGGGAACCATGGAAATTTGATGGCAAACTAGTTAAGTTCAAATTACAAGTTGGAATATCAGACGACTGACCTGGACCCCAAATTTCAGACACTTGGTCGAAGTTGATATAATGTAAAAATGAATAAATTAAATAACCAAGTGCTTATGGGAAAAAGATATAA
>Ga0209541_10004693_pt1 | contig 24151 bp, 24 predicted proteins | sample RifCSPlowO2_01_FD_184027 | JGI IMG/M metagenome (GOLD analysis project Ga0209541, IMG submission 184027) | Groundwater microbial communities from Rifle, Colorado - Rifle CSP2_plank lowO2_0.1 (SPAdes) (version 2) | ecosystem: Environmental > Aquatic > Deep subsurface > Groundwater | place... | reverse complement strand
TGCACACTATCTAGTCTGGTACAATACTAAAAGACCACATTATTCCTTGAATTATTTATCACCTGAACAGTTTTTAAATCAGCTCCATTCCGAAAAGTAGCCATCCTATACAATCACTTGACAACACTATGGTAGTGTCTGATATTATTGCCCGCAGTGGTGCGCAAACAGAAAAGAATGGTGTACACTAGGGTTCATAAATGGAAATGGAAGGGGTTGCGACGGGCATTAATTGCGGGAGTGTTTTTATCATTTGCAATTGTCTTGGCGATCGCTGCTGTACGGGGAATGAACATTCCGTCCGCGATTGCGGCGACACCGCCAACCATTACACATGGACCGGTGACCGGCAATGTAACAGACGGGAGTGCCACGGTTTTTATCCGGTTGAGTCGAAAGGCTTCAGTTGCTCTCCGATATAGTGCCCAAGCGGAAGGGCTCAGCAGCGGTAACTTCCAAACTTCCTCAATACAAATAGCAGACCGCAGTGGTAATTTCACAGTACGGATTCCTCTTACCAATCTCCAGCCTTCCACCACTTATTACTTTGCCGTTATGGCCAATAACATACTACAACCAATGAATTCCACCCCGCACTTTCAAACATTCCCGTCTCCAGGAAGTACTGTCGATTTTAAAATAGTTAATCTGACGGATTTTTGCTGCTTCTCTAGAACTGGCTATAATCCCCCGCTTACCAATACCTTTCAAAGCGCGTATAACGAACAACCTAACTTAGTTCTTATCGGCGGGGACTTTGACCATCGCAACCCTACTGGGATTAACATAGCTAGCGCGCGACGAGAGAAACGCGCGATGTTTCAGGACCTCTATACTAGTTATTCCGGGACAAGCGTATTGGTCAACAAAATTCTCCGGGAATTTCCCGTTGCCCATATGTGGGACGACCATGATTACGGAGACAATAATGGCGATAAAAATTATCAATTTAAAAAAGTTTCTTTGGCGGTCCTTAATGAATACTTTCCGACATATCCCACAAGCAAGTATGGCGACTGGCAAAAATTCCGTTATGGACAGGCCGAGTTTTTTCTGCTGGACAGCAGAAGCCAACGGGATTTTCACCTAGACACTGACGGTTCAAATAAATCAATGTTGGACGGTGATAATTTAGGATCAGCAGGCCAATATGTATGGCTTACTGAGGGGTTAAAAAACTCGACGGCCCGGTGGAAGTTTGTCGTGTCGCCCGTGGTATTTAACCCGACATTGGCAAAGCTTGATTCATGGGCAGGTTATCTCAATGAGCAACAGAAACTCCTCGATTTCATCCGCACCAACGGAATCAAAAACATTATCGTCATTTCCGGAGACCTGCACGCCGGCGGCATTGATGACGGAACCAACGCACGGCTTCCGGAAATACTCGTGCCATCGGCTAGTTTAGTAGCTGTTACCAAAGGTGACGTGGCCTGCGCATCGATTGAAGCAGAAGGAATAGGAATATGGTCAGCGGGAACATACTTTGATCAAACGAGTGGAACAACATGTCAAGGGTATGGCGTGATCAAGGTGCTTACCAACCCCGACCGCGTGATCTTGGAAGTCAAAAACCAGGATGGTGTCGTAAAAATCACCCAGACGATTGCGGTACAATAGCCCCGGTTTTATTAGTAATCTGAGAAACCTGACGGGTAGACTTTTGTCGAATGAAGTAAAGTTTTGCCCGCCGGACATCACCCTTCTTCTTTATTTCAATCTTTGAAATCCAAGGAGAATTTACAGGAATAATCCGCTCTACTCCAATGCCGCCAGTAGCGATTTTGCGCACCGTAAACATCTTATTTTCACCCCGGCCTTTAAGTGAAATTACCATTCCTTCAAACACCTGGATCCGCTCCTTGTCACCTTCTACTACCCTTAAATGTACCCTAACCAAATCTCCAATATGGACGGGTGTGTCTTTAATTGTCAATGTTATAGCCATAAGTAGTTGTATTTTACCCGAAAACTAGTTCCTTAACAAGCTGATCACTTGTTGGCGCAGACCCTCGTTCCAGTCCAATCCATAGGGCAGAGGCAAGATTTTGGCCGTGCCGTTATTTAAAAACTCCAAACTGACTTCGGTTTGGCCCTTATGGGAACTCAATACACTATTGAGTTCTATCAGTTTGTTGGCTGGAGTACCTTTCGGCACCGTAATAATAATTGGAGAATTATTTTTTCGAGCTTCGATTTTTTGTAGCCGAGTGTCTGGTCCGGAAAATTCAGTCGCTGAATCTACGATAATGGTTACGTCAGCATTGACTTCCGCTTCCTCTTCGTTTGCAATATCGCGCATTTCCACCTTACCTGACATCAGCACCACTTTATCCGTCTGCCAGATATCGGAAGTAGCTGCATAAACTTTGGGAAAAACTACCGCTTCAATGCTGCGGCCTAAATCGGACACTTTGCAAAAACACATTGGCTGATTGGAATTTTTAGTGACCACATTACGACAAGACTCCACAATTCCACCAACAGTCACCCGCATCCCCGATAAATTACCTACCGGCAACTCGCTAATTCGATGAGTAACCATGTTGTCCAGTTGAGCTAGTTTATCGGCATGGGGATGCTCAGTCAGATAAAAGCCTAACAATTCTTTTTCCATAGCTAATTTCTGCTCCTTTTCAAATTCGTCCACATCCGGCAACTTGTCGCTTCTATCTTGATTGTCATCAGTAAATAAAGCCGACTGTCCCATACTTTTGAGTTTATTTATCGAAGTACCCAGTCCCCGAATTTTATCTAGTGCCGACAGCATGGCTGAACGTTTTCCAAAGCTATCCATTGCTCCAGTTTTAATTAAACTCTCCAAAACTTTGCGATTTACCTTTTGACTGTCTACCCGCAGACAAAAGTCTGTAAATGACTTAAATAATCCATTGACGTTTCTTTCGTTAAGAATAATATCGATCGCCACACCGCCCACATTTTTAATAGCTGATAGACCAAACCTAATTACCTGACCACCGACTGCAAAACTAGATACCGATTCATTGACATCGGGGGGCAGAACTTTGATTTTAATGCGCCTACATTCTTCAATTGCCTCTACCACTTTTTCGGTGTCACCAGATTCAGCGGTTAATAGGGCTGTCATATACTCCACCGGGTAATGCGCTTTCATATATGCAGTTTGATAAGACACAATGCCATAAGAAGCGGCATGGGCTTTGTTAAAGCCGTAACCCTGGAAAGGCACGAACAGCTCCCACATCTTTTCGGCTTCGTCTTTGGTCATGCCGGAGTGATCCATACATCCCTGAACAAAAACTTCGTGTTGCTCGGCCATTTCTTTGGGTTTTTTCTTGCCAATGGCTTGCCGCAGGGCATCCACTGTGCCCCAATCATACCCCGCCAGTTCCATAGCAGTGAACAACACATCCTCCTGATATACCATTAACCCATAGGATTTTTCCAAGGTTTTTGCTAATTTAGGATGAACTGGTGTTGAAGGATTTCTTCCATGCTTTCTGGCAATGAACTCCGGAATAAGAGCCATGGGTCCCGGACGGAACAACATTATCATGATCATAATGTCTTCCAATCGCGTGGGTTTAAGCTCCTTCAGCCATTTGGTCATTCCGGAACTCCCCAATTGAAAAACGCCCATAGTTTCTCCTCGAGTCAGCATGGCAAAAGTCTTTTTGTCATCGAGAGGTAACTTGTTGAGATTTTCTCTAACTCCCCGAGTTTCGGCGACTAGATCTCTGGCGGCTCCTAAAATTGATAAGTTGCGAATGCCCAATATATCAAACTTGACTAAACCAACGTCTTCACAAGCGTGCATTTCATATTGAGTGATAATTTTGTCCCCGTTAGGCTCGTGTTGCAAGGGAGTATAGTCAGTCATAATGCTGGGTGAGACAACAACCCCGGCAGCGTGTACTGAAATATGGCGGGCGTTACCTTCGATTTCCTGAGCCAGATCTAATAAGTGCTTGGCCTGCGGGTCAGTATCATAGAGAACTTTTAACTCGGGTGAGATATCCAAAGCTTTGGCAATACTCATGGGAAAGCCCTGGGATCCCAAGGGAATCAGCTTGGCAATCCGGTCGGGGAATGAGTAGGGATGGCCCAACACCCTACCCACATCCCGGACACTTCCCCGGGCTAGCATCCGGCCGAAAGTACACACTTGGGCGGTTTTATCCGCTCCATATTCACTCACCATGTGCGAGATCAACTCCTCTCGACGGTCATCAGCAATATCCAAATCAATATCCGGAGCTTTTGGCCGCATGGGGTTTAAAAACCGCTCAAACGGCAATTGATACTTCACCGGGTCGACAGTTGTAATTCCAATTACATAGGAAACAATCGACCCTGCCGCCGATCCCCGGGTGTTAGTAATAATACCCTGATCAGTACACCAATTAACCATATCGGCCATCATCAAAAAATAGGGGGCGTACCCTTTTGAACAAATAATGTCTAATTCGTATTCCAATCTCGTTGTCAGTTCAGGAGTTACTTCACTATATAACTGGGAAAGTTTGTTTCTAGCCATCTCTTGCAGCGCCTGTGGGGCTGTCTTGCCGGCAGGCAGGTAAATGTTGGGAAAATACCACTTCCCCAGCTCTATTTTGATATCGCATTTCTCTGCAACTTTCAATGTATTTTCTACTGCATCTGGAAGGTCTGCAAATACCTGACTCATTTCTTCTTCCGTTCTTAAATGAAAACTGGGCGTATCAATATACCTTAGTCTTCCAACGTCAGATATATTTTTTCCCGTAGAGATACACACCAAGGCATCCTGGGCAGTAGCATCTGTTTGGTTGATATAGTGACTATCATTTGTAGCCACAAGTCTTATTCCCAATTCTCTACTTAATTTAACCACTCCCTCAACCCAAACGTCCTCTGATTTTTGCATCTCAACCAGTTTTTGATATACCTTGCTGCTTTTATCAACTTGAGTCAAATAATCCTTAAATTGGTGTCTCTGTACTTCTAGGTAATAATCATTGACAAAAACATGCTGATACCACTCTACTAGCTCCTTTGCCTGTTTATAGTTGCCGTCGATTAACAACTGGCCGACCTCTCCTTTGGGACAGGCCGAGGTACAAATCAGTCCCTGGTGGTATTTGGCCAACGTCTCTTTGTCAAATCGGGGCCGGTAATAAAATCCTTCAATATGGGCAATTGTAGACAGTTTCATCAGATTTTTATATCCCTCGTAGTTTTTAGCCAACAGCAACAAATGATTATTTTCTCCTTTTCCCTCCCGCAGTTTATGGTCTTTATTAACCACATAACCTTCCATACCAATAATGGGCTTTATTCCAGCTTTATTACAGGTCTTATAGAAGTCAATTGCCCCATACATGACTCCGTGATCGGTAATGGCCACTGCCGGCATTTCCAATTCTTTAACCCGGGCTACCAACTTATCTATCTTGGATAATCCGTCCAGAAGCGAATATTCAGTATGAACATGAAGATGTACGAATTTACTTGCCATATTTTCCTTTCGTTTCAGGGGAACCAGCCCCTGTTTCCGGTTAAGCTATAATCTCACGAACTATCTTTTGGGTCAATGCCACATCAACTTCTCTCAACTGCTTTTTTACTTGTCCGATTAAAAAAAATAGAGTCTGCTGTTTGCCGGATTTGTAGTCGGACACGGCTTTGGGATGGGCAGCAATAACTTTTTCGGCTACAGCTCGGATTTGATTTTCATCCGATATTATCGATGTATCATGTATCGATGCATCAGACACCTGATCTTCTGAAAGATTAATCAACAACTTAGCAACCCGTTTGGGATCATTATCTTTAATCAGTTCCATAAATCTTTTTAATCGCGCGGGCGAAGCAACGATAAGGGAAGAGGTTCTAGATTCTAGGTGATAGGTTCTAGTTAGGCATTCCCTAATCTGAGCGGGTAACTCGGGTAGTTCGTTGCGCCATTGGCCAATTTGGCTGGAAATAAATTCAAACGGTGGAATGTCAGGTTCAAGAAAATAGCGATAGTCATGAGCTTCTTCCTTTCCCCGTTGGGAAACTGTTTCCCCAGTGGCTTCCTTAAACCCCCGGGTTTCCTGAACTAAAGTCTCCCCTGCTTCCAAATGTTTAATCTGACGAGCAACTTCAAAATCAACCGCTTTTTTAATAAATTTAAAGGAGTTTACATTTTTAACTTCAACTCGATAATTAGGTAAATTTGTAGAATCAGCAGACCCTACGGAAATGTTGGCTTCCAGGCGCATCGACCCTTTTTCCATGTCGGCAGTAGAAATACCCAAAGTTCTGACGATAGCCTGAATTTCTTTTAAGAATTCATCCGACTCGGACGTATCAGTAAAGTCTGGCTCAGTGACAATTTCCACTAACGGTACCCCTGATCTATTAAAATCAATCCAGGTTTCTTGGCCTTGATGTTGTAATTTTCCCGTATCTTCTTCCAGATGCACTCTGGTTATTTTGTGACCCAATAGCTCTCCGTCGTGACAAAATGGCTGATCGTACTGGGATATTTGATAACCTTTGGGCAAATCCGGATAAAAATAGTTTTTGCGGTCAAATTTAGACTTTAAATTAATCTCACAATTCAGGGCCAGTCCCAACTTAATACACCACTCAATCGCTTGCTTATTAGGTATCGGCAGTGCTCCGGGTAAACCCAAACACACCGGACAAACTTGGGTATTGGGTGCTTTACCAAAATGGTCAGCCGGACAGGCACAGAACATCTTTGAATTCGTACCCAACTCGACATGGATTTCAAAGCCTAAAACCGTACGCCAAGGCATTGTCTCCCTTTCTGTTTACAAATACTAAAGCTAATAGTGCAGACACAGCAATGAAGGCAATTAATTTAGCCACTCCGAAAATATCAGCCAGGACAGCCGAAATCAGAAGTGGCACGAAGGTTCCGATAATAAGTAGAAAACTTAATGAACTGTATACCCGTCCTCTAAACCACACCGGCGTATGCTCCTGAATCAGCGTTTGGGCCGGGACAGTAATACTGGCAATGGCCGTGCCTAATCCAATAGCTACCACTACCGCCAATATCCATCGCAATTCGCCAAAGTAGCCCAACACAGACGATATAAATAACGAAAAAGCAGCTACTCCTAATCCTAGTTCTATAAAAACTTTTTTGCGAAAATTATTGACATATCGGGGCAGTAATGTCGTTACCAAAATTGCCCCCAACGCTCCCGGGACAATTAAAATTACACTAGCCAACCCCAAGTCTAATCCTAATACATTTTTAGTGTACGCCGGTAAAATTATGGCCATAATCGTAATGGCAATCTGGTTAACAGCAATCAACAGCAACGGATACAGCACTGGCCGATGAGTTTTAATAAATTCGTAGCCGCGTTTAAAATCATTCAGATACATATCCAAGTTGATATTCTTTCGCTGATATTTAACCCAATCCCGGGGTAGTAAATATACCGCTACTGCGGCAATAACTAAAAATATAGTGGCTAGAATAATAGTCTGACTGCGGCCTAAGAGTGTCAAAAATACACCACCCAAGCCAAAACCTATTAAAAGCGATGTTTGCTGGGTAAGTAGAAACAGACCATTGGCCACCGGCAACATCTTTTTATCCACCACCGATGGCAAACTAGCTTGCTGACTGGGTAAATAGAGTTGGTCTAGTAGTGAATACGCAAATACCAATATATACAATAGGTATACCCGCTGATGCACAAAAACATATTGGAAAATCACCAAGGCTTGTAACAAGTTGGTCACTGTCATCATCTTGCGGCGGCTAAATCGGTCTACCACCGCTCCAGAGATGGGAGCAAAAAATAATGCCGGCAGAGAATAAGCCAGCCATAACATCGACACCGCTACAGATGATTTGGTCACTTCAAAAATCTGAGTGAGGATCAAAAAATTAACCAGTTGGATAGTCAACTGGGATAACAAATGTGACAACCATAATTTAACAAAATTGAAGTTAGAAAATAGTGTTTTAAAGGGTTGGGTGCTGCTCATGCCAGGATGTATTTTGCTCATATAAATGAGCTACTGCAAATAATGACTTTTCACTAAACTGGGGCCCAATTAACTGCATGCCAATGGGCAATATATCTTTGGAAAAACCACAAGGAAGCGATATAGCTGGAAGACCGGCCAAATTAACCGGAACTGTCAGTACGTCTTCCAAATATAGAGACAGGGGATCCGCCACTTTTTCTCCGATTTTAAATGGTAAATGCGGCATGACCGGAGCGGCAATCAAGTCAACTTTAGCGAATGCTTGGTCAAAATCTTGGACTACTAACGTCCGAACCTTTTGGGCCGTCTTATAATATTGGTCGTAATAACCTGCCGACAAGGTGTAAGTACCCAGCATAATTCTGCGTTTAGCCTCAGCCCCAAAATTGGATCGGTCATTGCCAAAACGAATCCCGTCATATCTGGCTAAATTGGAGCTTACCTCGGCTGGCATAATGATGTAGTAGCAAGCCAAAGCTTGAGGAGTATGTGGCAATGATATTTCTATAATCTCTGCCCCCAATTCTCGTAGTTGTTGAATTGACTTGTCTATGGCTTTGATTACTGCCGTGTCTATGGCTATGTACTCCTTGGGAACTCCAATTTTTAGTCCCTTGATGTTTTTATTTAAATTTGAGTAGCTATCCACAGGTTTAGTAGAACAAGTAGCGTCGTAAGGATCATTTCCGGCTGTTACTTCCAAAACTTTGGCTGCATCAGCTACTGAATTAGTTATGTGTCCTATCGAATCGAGTGACGAAGCCATGGCAATAATGCCATATCTACTTACTCTGCCATACGTAGGCTTCAAGCCTACAACGCCGCAAAAACTGGCCGGGCAGCGAATTGACCCACCGGTATCCGTACCAGCTGCTACCAAACATAAATCAGCTGCCACAGCCACAGCCACACCACTACTACTTCCTCCTGGCACATAGTCTGTATTCCAGGGATTTTTTGTTGGTCCGAAATCCGAGTTTTCCCCACTGCTGCCATGAGCCCAGGCATCGCAGTTGAGTTTACCCAAGCAAATCGCTCCCGCATCCAGATATCTCTGCACAGCCGTAGCGTTGTACTGACCAACATAGTTTTCTAATACCTTTGATCCAGCTGTAGTTCTTATCCCAGCGGTTTGGTACAAATCTTTAAATGCCACCGGCACTCCATACAACGTACAGGGTCTCACCTTGTACGGTTGCTTATCCAACTCCCTTGCTTTAGCCATAGCCTGTTCTTCGGTCACAGTAATAAAAGCGTTTAGAGTGGAATTATATTTCTTAATCCGATCCAAATAATATTTAGTTACGTCAGATGGTTTAAACTTGCCGGTTTTATAGCCCTCCTGCAAGGAGGATATATCAGTCCAATCCTTAGTCATTTCCAAAAATCGCTTTAACTTTAATGTAACCTTCAACCAGTGGCGTACAGGGTGAGACCCTGTCCGCTCGACTGACATTCACTAAACCCGTAACTTGATTTGTCCCTTTTACTTTAGAAATATCCACCTTTTGCAATTGTCCCACATACTCTATAACTTTCTCCAACTGCTGGCTATACTTTTTTTCTTCTTCATCTGTCAGCTGCAACTTCGCCAACTTGGCCACATATTTAATGTCCATGCACAAAAGTTTAACACCAATATATATTCTTGTCCCCACATGATATACTATAGGGTATGGACGAGAGGTATAAGGGATTAAGCTTAAAACAATTATCTATTTTAGTACCCATTCAGGCTTTGTTTCTGACAGGAGCTTTTTTTGGAGAATTCATACAATCCAATCCCGAGTATTATTTCTGGTTACTCTCACTGTTTGGAAAGGGAGTTGCTGATTTTGCTATTGGACATATGGGAGATTTAAGTTCGGTTTCTCATATACCCATAACGTCAGTTCTAGCTCTTCAGATAGCCTTAAGCTTCACAAACATAAGAAAGGAAGAAGCAAATAAGTATTTACTTAACATGGCAGTTATTTCGGGAGCTGTGATCGGAATATTTGGAATGGTGGGAGAACTTTATGACATGTTTGACCCATTGGTTGGTTCTAAATGCGGAAATCCCAATTACACATGCCGAGGAGATTGGGGAGATGTATTATCCTTTTCAGCGCCACTAATTGCGGGAGTTTCATTTATTGCGCTAAATCGACTTAGAAGTCGATCAAAATTATTTTCAAAATAAATGGCTTTTTAGCTCATAGCCTCTAAGATCTTTATCCGTTCAGCCAGGGGCGGGTGGGTGTTGAAGAGGTTGGCAAACCAACCGATAGCGTCATGACGGTTTTTTAGGGGGTTGACTATATATAGGTGAGCTGTGGCCTTATTGGCAACTTCCAGCGGTTCTTTGTCTGTCCCCAGTTTTTTGAGAGCCGAGATCAACCCAGAGGGTTGACGGGTCAGTTTAACACTGGAAGCGTCAGCCAGAAATTCCCGCCGCCTGGAAATTGCCAGCTGAATAATTTGGGCTATAACCGGCGATAATATAGCAAAGGCAAGGCCAATAACTAAAAAAATCGCTCCCGAATTGCCGTCGTCACGATTGCGCCGTCCCCCGCCAAACCAGCTGGCCCGCAGTAGCCAATCCCCCAGTAAAGTTATTAATCCTACCAAGACGGTAACTACCGACATTAGTCGGGTATCATAATTTCCTATATGTGACAGTTCATGTCCAATTACTCCTTCCAGTTCGGTTCGATTTAGTTTGGCCAACAGTCCGGTGGTGGCACACACCGAAGCGTGCTGGGGGTCGCGGCCGGTAGCAAAGGCATTCATAGCCGTGTCGTCGATTACATATAGCTTAGGCATGGGCAATCCCGCCGCCAAACACAAATTTTCAGCTACGGTATAAAACAGGAAATCTCGCTTTTTGTCAGCGAGTCTGGCTCCTGAAAGATTTAAAACGATCGCATCCGACCAATAATAGCTAACAAAGCTCATGACTCCGGAAATAACCAGGGCAATGCCGGTAAACTCCAATCCAGTGGATTGATAACCATAGTAGGCGGTGATGCCGCGGGCAATCATTACCGCCGCCAAAAACACAAACACCACAAAACCGGCAATAACCAGCCAGCTCTTGCGTTTGTTGGCATCCACCGATTCGTAAACGTTGATCATGGTGACACTTTCGGTGTCTTAATTTCGTCAACCGACACTTCTAAATGTGCTCCACTAGTGGGTGTTTCCAATCCTTTCTCCGATTGGAAACCAAAAGCATTAGCAACTAAACTGCTGGGAAATGTTACCAACTTAATGTTGTAGTCCGCTACCAGATCGATCATCGACCTTCTTGAATACATCACTTTATCGGAAGTATCCCGCAATTCATCCATCAGCTTGGTAATTACGTCCGCTCCTTTCAGCTGGGGATTGCTTTCCACTACTACCTGCAGTTTGGGCAACAACTCCGTCACTTTGGCAGAAGCGTCTTTACCGGCCGCTATCATCTTGCGCGCATCGGCTAGCATTTTAATAATGTCTTTCTCGTGTGATAAATAAGCTTTGGCCGATGTCTCTAGGTTGGGAATCAATTCCGCTTGGCGCTTCAACTGGTTGCCAATCTCCTGAATGGACGCTTTAATCCGGGTTTTAATGGAAGCCAAACTGTTGTATACCGAAACTACATACAGCACGAGCCCCATCCCAACTATCCCAATTGTCCAAAATAAATTCATTTACCTCTCACCTCCTCGTATAATCTTTCTGTTTCCACTAACAAAGATTCTACCTCTTTCAGTCCAGTTGTCCAAAATTTGGGATTAGCTATATCTAATCCTGCGTATTTCTTAAATATATTTTGAGGGGAATCCGAAGATCCTGCTGTCAGAATTTGTTTCACCACTTTGATATAAGCAGGATCCTGCCTGACTCTGGCTTGCAGTGATTTGGATACAAGCAAGCCACTGGCATAAGAATAAACATAGAAAAAAGTTCTGAAATGAGACCAATATACCCAGTAATTATTACTACCCCCAGATTGCTCCACATAGGGACCCATATATGAGGCCATATGCTTGACAAATAGTTCTCCTATTGTATTACTGGCCAGATAACCCTTTTTTTGACACATCAGATGCAATTCCTTTTCAAAATTATACGCTGCTACCTGCCTAAAAATTGTGGCTATGTCATCATCCAACTTTTGCATATATAACATCAACCGCTGCTTGAGAGTGCTTTGAAAAAGTAGTTGTTGTAATACAAAATCTTCCATAAAAGTGCTGGCTACCTCGGCTATGGATAATGGAGAACCAAAGTTTACAGCCTGATGTTGGGATTTCATAAGCTCATTATTTATTCCATGACCCATTTCGTGAGCCAGCGTCAGCACGTCATTTAAATTGTTTGTGTGGTTGATTAAAATATAAGTGGGGTGAATCATTAAATCACAGGCGCAAAAAGCTCCTCCGCGTTTGCCAGCTCGGGGATAAACGTCAATCTGGCCATTTTTGACAAATCTAGTTAATATTTCTACAAATTGAGGGTCAAGTTGAGTAAATACCTGTTTGATCAGTTTTACACTTTGATCGTAGGTATATTTCCGGTCAACCTTACCAAAAGTTATAAAACGTTCGTGATACTTTAATTTAGATACTCCTAAAACTTTAGCCTTAAACTGGTAATAACGGGAAGAGATATTAAATCGTTTTGTAACGGCTTCGGTCATGGCATCAACAACGTCACTATCAATATCATCAGCCAAATGCCTTGGTAATTCTGGCCGGGTAATGCCTCTTAACTCATCATCAATCTTTTTATTGATTAAAATGGCATTGAGTTCGTTTTCGGCGACTGTCTTGTGCTTATCCAAGATAAAACTGACGTCTGCGGCTGCTTTATCGCGTATTAATCGACTGTCGCTTCTAAAATCTGAGAGTAATTGAGATAAATTTTTACCTCGCCTGGTTTCTTTGGCCAAAAAAGATGAGGTCATTTTTGTCCAGCTAGAATGGGCAGGAATATCCTTAAGATTAATAATCTTTTCTTCCTGTTCTGACAGTAAATACTTTGCTCTGGTAAAAAGTTTGTGTAAAAAGTGGTGGAAAGGCTGTAGTTTTGAGATGACTAAAAACTTCTTTTGGGTATGGATAGGAATTTTTCCCAACCGCAATTCAAAAAACTGGATCTGGTTAAGAAGTTTTGTAGAAAATTCCTCAACTTTATTGCTATGGGCTTTAATTTCCGGATCGTTTTCATCCTGAGTTGATCTCAGATGAAAATAATATCTCACATTTCCGGTTACGCCGAAATATTTCAGTAAGTTGTCGTACTCCGTTAATGCCGTAACCAATATACTACTTTGGGAAAGAAAATCTTGACGTTTCTGCCATTTATTGACAAATTTCATAACCTGCTTTTTCGTTTCGGCTAAATTTTCTTTAATCTTGGGGTCATTATCGGAAGAGAATAGAGGAGTTAGGTCCCAACTTAAACGAGAAGTTTTTTTATTTGATCGAGATTCCATGTGTTGATTATATCAGTAGCTACCGCCCAACCTCGCCGGGCCACCGATACACCAAAACGCATATATTCCATATGACCTGCAGCGTGACTGTCCGTGTCAACCACAATTTTTACCCCGAATTTAATTGCTTGGTGGACTAAATTATCAGGTAAGTCCAACCTGTTTGGCCAACCGTCAATCTCCAACCACTTGCTGTGGGATTTGCAGTAATCAAAAATCTTGTCCCAGTCCAACTCCACTCCCTCCCTCTCCCCCAATAATCTCCCGGTGGGGTGAACCAAGAACCTGACCTTGGGATGATCCATAGCTTTCAGCACCCGAGTGGTCATTTCGTGCCTAGGACTCCTAAAGCTGGAGTGGATACTCACACAGGCGTAATCAAGTAACTCCAACGCTTGATCAGGCAGGGCTCTGTGGCCATCAGGCTGAATATCAATTTCTAATCCGTTAAAAATAAGTACTCGTTTCCTGCCTGCCGGCAGGCAGGTTTCACTCGAGTTAAATTTGTGTACATGGTCTGATTTGCGTTTCACAAGATCTATTATTTGTTGTGCAGTGTGCCGTGAAACCGACGGATTATGTTCTGTGACCCCAATATATTCATATCCTAGTCTAACGGCCTCGTCGGCCAGTTCCTGCAAAGAACTAGTCCCTAAGTCATGGGATGGCTCGACATCAATATTGCTATGAATCTGCAAATCACCCTTAATGTCTTTAAGATCAACAAGCTTAGGCAGCTTATGTTGTTTAGCAAGCTCGATTTCTTCTTCGCCTTCTCGCAGCTCGGGAGGTATCCAGTCCAAATCTAAAAACTTATAAAAGCTTATCTCATCTTTAAATTGATTAAGTTTTGAGTTCTGAGATGTAGTTTTGATTTTTGACCTTTGATTTTTGATTTCTCGTATCCCGTATTCCGACAAAGAATAACTCATTTTTAGGGCATATTCGCGCAGAGCAATATTATGATGTTTGGAACCAGTGAAATGCTGGAGTAATGCTCCGTATGCCGCTTCCGGCTGAACCATTAAATCGACTTGATAGTCATTAGGTAAAATAAGTGAAGCAGTGTGTTCCCCAGCTTCCAGTACTCGGGATTTATGGGGATAGCGAGTGAAATGTTCAATCACTATTTCAGGACTATCCGAAGCCACAGCTAGATCAATATCACCCACAGTTGATGTTTGGCGGCGCAGGCTACCTAAAGTATCAATACGTTTGACTTGGGAACAGGTACGCATCCAGGTAATCACCGCATCAGCCGCGGTTTGAGCCACATCTAATAACAGTCGTTGCGACCGGCCTTTATATTCGGTTATTCCGACCAGTATTTTAGCTTGGGAATCGTCTCCGAACCCCTCCAGTGGGGCGATACGACCTGATTTAGCAGCTTTTTCTAGCTTGGCGATAGCTCCATGCTCCCTCAAGATACCTAAAGCCTTACACAGCTTCAGAGCATTTTTAGGACCGATACCGGGTACTTCCATCAGTTCAAACAGAGCCGGAGGGAAAGGCTTAAGGATACTGTTAAAATGCTTAACTTTGCCAGTTCGAAACAGTTCATCTAAATGCGACTGCATAGCTTCCCCTACCCCAGCTAAATCCCCCAGTCTTTTATCATCCCACAGATCTTTGACTTCACTGCTGGCGTGTTCCACGGCATCGGCCGCCCGCTCATAGGCAATCACCCGAAAACGGTTGTCTTCCCCCGACAGATCTAATGCCGCGGCTATCGCCCGAAATAGCTTGGCAATTTGCAAATTAGTCATCTGCCGACTAGTTTTCATAGCTGGGAATGTCTACTATTGTAGTGCTCTGTGGCTGATGCAAAGATAGCATCACCCGTAACGCCCCACTTGATATATTGGGTGACTTCACTGGAAGGAACAAATCTTCGTTCATGGATTCTATTTTTAGCCGGGTCAGGTGTTTGTGGTAACACTAGATCTACCAGAGCAAAATACCGAGCCTGATAATGTGTGTGTTTGTGCACATCGCTGTTTTGTGGATCTTCGACTCTTTGGACACCGAGTAGATGAACATCCGCAACAGTAACATCGGCTTCTTCAGATATTTCTCTCTCCAGTGTTTCACGAGGAGTTTCTCCTTCTTCAACCGTACCTCCCGGCAATGTCCACTCATTATTACCTTCCTGATCTAAAACTAGAATTTCTCCCTGGCTGTTAAAACAAATACCGTAAGCCTGAGTAACTGGGAAATATTTTAATAATTCGTTTGGATCGTGCGTTTCAATCCAAGTTAAAGTGACTTTCCTTCCAAACCAATCTATTGTTTTAGAAACCGGTTCCATGTCCGTTTATTGCAATTGTATCACTTGAGTCCTACACTAAAATTAGTGGCTGCCAAAAAAGTTGAATCTGCTTTGCCTCCTTTGATAGAGATCAATCCTAACGCCCAGGTAGAAAAGGTTGTCACCGTCAATAAGAAAGACCCGCTGCTAGTTGATCTCAAAGTCACCAATCCCATTGTATACATCAAGGCCTGGTGGAAAAAAGTGATAGCCAATGAAGGAGTAGATTTTAGATTTAGAATCCGGCCCTTAACTGCCATAGCTATAGCCGCAGTCGTAGCCGGAACTGGTTTTGGTCTGGGTCGACTGGCCATTCCTGAGCCCATCATCAAATACCTTCCCCTCCTGGCTCCCAGTCCTTCCCCCAATTCCTGGCGAGAGACGGCTTTTACCGGAATTTTGCGCTACTCGGCAGTCAGCCAGAAATACTATCTGGATACCAATTCTTCAGAAGCGGTAACGTTGCAAATTCCCAATAATGTCAACGCTGCTCAATTAATTGGCAAGCGCATCTTAGCCGTAGGAAAACAAAATGTCCAAACTAAAGTTCTTATCGTCACTGAAGCATCAGATTTAGAAATTCTTCCTACCCAAATCATTCCCGTTCCTACCACTCTTCCGTCACCATCTCCAATTACTTCTCCTTCAGCAGAACCAACCCCTATTTTGTAGTAAAATGTAGTTGTTTGGGGCCGTAGCGCAGTTGGTTAGCGCGTCTCCCTGTCAAGGAGAAGGTCGCGGGTTCGAGTCCCGTCGGCCCCGCAACAGACCTGTAGTATGGTAAAATTCAATGGATGAGTGTAGATCTTCTAAGAATAGTTCATCCCACAAGATTTCCTGCTTGTGGAAATTGTGAGGTCGCTGCAGCTTTCGCATCTCATATAAGCACTAGCAATCTTCGAGAAATTGCCACGCAAATGGGACTTGCTTCAAATGCATGGATTCAAATTCACTGCAGTGATAGAGTCGATAACGGTATCTTTGTTCCTAAAATTAGAGAGCAAGTCGCTATGCAGGCCCAAGCAAGAGAGGGGAAAACATTGTTGGCCTGACAGAACCAGAAGTGGTTGAGTGTCCAGGCAAGGTGAGAGCATTTCCTTCTGATAATCTTCGACTTTTGTAGTTCGAGGCTATTTACGATATTTTAACCACAGCTTCTTAAAGAATGGTAGAGTAAGTGTTGAGAGTAGAAATCCTACAGCTGGAACAACTGCATTTATCCAAGGATTAGCAACTTTTATTGAGTTCATATACAAACCAATGGCTAGATAGGTAAAAATAATTAGGAGAATTCTTCTTGTCCAACTAATCTCCCAGGCTTTATTAGCCTCCACCTTCTTATTTCGTTCCTCGACTATTTTAATTCTATTTTCCAAGTCTTCGATAGAAGCCATACCTCAATTCTATCAAACTATTACCTCAATATTATGTGTAGTTAAAAAGCTTACATTAAGTACTTTAGTGAAGCTATAACCGGTTCAAAAGAAAAACCATTAGTCCCGCAATGAAGCTAATGACGAACTAAATCTACGTATTTGAGTTAAGATTTGCATAGATTTGCATAGATATGCTATTATTAGCATAGATTTAAAAATATGGCAAGCAAGCTGATTTCCATAGGAAAAGCCTCAAAATTATTGGGGGTTTCAATCGACACACTTAGAAGGTGGGATAAAACACACAGATTACCACCCGTTAGAAACGGCTCTAAAGGGCACCGTTATTATAGACAAATAGATGTTGATATTTTCCTACGCGACATTGTTGCATTAGCAAAACAGTGGGTATCAGCTGAAACTGGGATAACCCCAGAACTAGACGTATATTGTCAAACCAGAGATGTCTTCCAGGCACGACTTGAAAAGCTTCAATCCAATCTCCAACGTGCCACCCTCTCTTCAGCAACATCATTATTGAGTGCAATTGCTGGTGAAATTGGCAACAACTCGTTTGATCACAACCTAGGTAACTGGCCAGACATAACCGGAATATATTTCTCATACGACTTGGACAATAGAGTCATTGTATTAGCTGACCGCGGACAGGGTATTCTAGCAACACTTAAACGGGTAAGGTCAACATTAACCAATGACACGGAAGCCCTTAGGGTAGCCTTTACCGAAATTCTATCTGGTCGACTTCCCGAAGCCAGGGGGAATGGGTTAAAGTTTGTCAGAGACGTTGTTGTAGAAAACCCGTTTACTCTTGATTTTGAAACAGGTACTGCCCATTTGCTATTAAAAGAAAACGACAAAAAGATTAACATTACACCTTCAGATAAGCACGTAAGAGGATGTTTTGCTATTATTAGATTTGGAAACCTAATATGATCATAGACGTAAGTAAATTTGGCACAACACTAGTGTCGCGTCCCTCCGGTAAAGAAGCTTGGCTGGCTTTTCAACCCACTCTCAATAATGTTCAAGAAAACGAAGAGGTAACGGTTGATTTTTCAAACGTTGCTGTATTAACTCCGTCTTGGGCTGATGAGTTCTTAACGCCTCTAAGAAGTCGTTTTCCTGGAAAAGTGAGACTTACAAACACCGATAATGCTTCTATCAAGGCCACTTTAAACACACTTGCTAAACAATAGCTAAAATACCAGAAAGAAAAACCGTTACTCCCGCGCATTTAAACCGCTTTTCTCCATAAAGCAGCTCCCCCTTCATCTACACTTACCCCAGAGTTTGAATATTTCACCGCCGGACCCACAAACACATCTCTATTACCACTTTGTACACCTCCCAGAAGAAGCAGGTACATGACCCTCTCCCATAATTGACCTTCATTCGTTCCCTCTTTTCCCGACCAAATCATTGCCGCTAAATTGCCATCCCTAGCGGGAAGTAGTTTGTATCTCACCCCCCACCTGTCGTATCCAACCAGACCCAATGCACCCCCATCTGTATTCTTCAACCACTTAATCTTTACATTGCCAAACCCTGTTTTCTTCCACACTTCTCCTTGCAAGGATTCTCCCATAGTCGAAATTATACTCTTGTACATGTACTTGCAAAATCCGGTAGTTGATGTATATAGTGGCAAGTAATTCACCTGCCCGCTGCCCGACAGGAAATGGGGTGAAATATATGCGGGACTTTTTAAAAAACCTCAAACTCAACGAACAAAACATCAGCATGCTTCTAGGCATAGTCGTGGTGTTGTTAGTAGGATCCCTGCTATACAACTACTTTAAGTCTGTTAATAAACCCAGCCAGGGGGAAACGTCGTCAACTACCGCTCCCGAGCAAGTTCAAGTACCTAGCGGTGACAAACTACCGGCCGATTACACGGTGCAAAAAGGTGACACACTATGGTCTATCTCAACTAAAGCCTATGGTTCAGGTTACAACTGGGTAGATGTGTATGCCGCCAATAAAACAGTCATTGGTAAAAACGCTAATTCACTTTTGGCCGACACCAAATTAACATTACCCAAGATTAAACCTAAACCAGCCACCGAGTACACCGTAGTCAATGGTGACAATTTGTGGAACATTTTAGTGAAAATCTGTAACAACGGCTATTTATGGACTAAGGTGGCCAAAACTAATAATCTGGCCAACGCCAGTCGCATTGAGATTGGTCAGAAGCTAAGCATCAGCTGTAATTAACTCGCAATAGTATAATTGCCCTATTGCGGTGGTAGTTCAGCGGTAGAACATCTGCTTCCCAAGCAGGGGGTCGCCGGTTCAAATCCGGTCCACCGCTCCAGTGAGCCCCCTGTCAGAATCGAACTGACGTCCGCGGTTTACGATACCGCCGCTTTACCACTAAGCTAAAGGGGCAAACTGATATAATTTTAGCAAATGTACAGCAGTCGGTTGCAAAGAGCGGAAGAAAAGCGCAATTTGCGCAAAGCTACTCTGCTAACCATCGGCTCTGTTCTGATTGTGGTGCTAGTTCTAGTGTTAGGTATTCCTCTACTTATCCGCTTGGCCGGGTTTTTGGGAGATATCAAGTCTTCCTCTCGGCCGGTGGACAAGAATGATACTATTCCTCCTGTTCCGCCATCTATCTCCCTGCCCTACGACGCCACCAACAGCGCCATCCAAACCATCGGCGGTAGTGCTGAGCCTGGTTCATTGGTATTTTTAACTCTCAATGAAAATAGTAATGGAGATGTAGTGGCCACCGAAGACGGTGGTTGGTCCATCTCTTCTGTCAGGCTGGCAGAAGGAAATAATAAATTATCTGCCGTAGCCATCGACCAAGCGGGAAATAAAAGTGTCCCCTCAAATGTGATTGATATTTACTACTCCCAGAAGCCACCTCAACTGGACATCTCCTCCCCAACTGACAATCAGCAAATCAACGGAACCAGTATCGAAGTTAGCGGCACCACCACTGCTAGTGTCAGACTGACAATTAACGACCGGGTGACAATTGTTAATTCCACAGGCAAGTTCTCCACCCAATTTTCCTTAGTCTCGGGTGCCAATGCTTTGGTGTTTATAGCAACAGATAAAACCGGCAACCAAACTAGAGCAGAACTAACAGTGACAGCCACACCATAACCGCGGGGTAAAACAGGGAGTTGAGAAATAACGAATGAACTAGCACGGCCACCAAGGTTGCCTCAAGCGCTAAGTTCTCAGTGCTCAGTGTAAAGAGCTGTTTGAGATACCAGAGATAAACTCCCAAGCCCAAAATTCCAGTCGTCGCAGCTACAAATAACAATGAGGAATCGGCGCCGGCTCCGGCATGACTTTTAAGACTAGCTCCTTGAGCATAACGATAAGTATTAAAACCGACACCTAAAATTGGGGCTTTAGTAAAAATTCCCCAAGCAGTTTTCCAGCTCTCGATGCGAGCCAGGATGGAGTTGGTGCGCTCAAGCCTTACCCCCTCACCGCCGGAAGCCCGGGGAAGAATCGTTATAGTTATGGTCAAAAGAACTGCCATTTTGAAAAAAAATCGCCATCCCTTCACTTTCCAGGCAATCCAGGCCATTGCGGCCAAGAAAGCTAGATAACTTGACCTGGAATAAGTTAGGGCCAAAGCTAAATAAGTGCCACTCCAGGTTAAATATTGAGTAAATTTATGTATAAATGGTTTAAGTGTCAACAAAATTAAAGTGAATACTAAAAGTATTCCAGTGAAACCCGGATCAAGCCAACTCCCTACCACCCGAAAATAATGCGGATCCCATTCGGTCACTTGAAGAAAACGCACGTCCGGATAGATGATATACTGGCCTAATCCCATCACCGTTGTTACTATCCCAAGAAATAATGGTAGTTTTGATACTTCACGCGCTTTAACTAATCGAACTAGGCTCAGAAAAAAGAGGGAGTAAATTATCCACCTGGCCAAATACATGCTCCCGACTATTGTGGGTTCCACGCCAAATTTAAAATATGCTGGCACCAAAGAAACCAGTCCGATGACAAAAAAGGCTAAGATTGGCAGAATTAATCTATTCTCTAACCTCTTAACCCTAAACCCTAACACGGTGAGTAAAATAATTACGCAATCAAGTATGGATATGTGAACTTCGGATGAAAAGACAGTGAATTTATAAATGTTGCCGAAGGCAAATGAAGCTATTAATAATATCCAGGCGATCATTTAATACCTTTGTATAGTAACCATAATTTACCTCGCACCAAAAAAGTATAGAAAGCCATGGTCATGGCGTGAATAAAACCGGACGTTCCGTCCGCAAATCCCAATTTCCAAATCCAAAGCCGCAAAAATTTAAAAACCGGGTAAAAAACTATTTGCAGGAGGTTCGATCTGGCCCCAGAATCAAATAGTTCCTGGGCTCGGATGGTGGAATAACGATTAAGCTGGCTCAAAAAGGCGGCCATATCAGGATGGGGATAGTGCTGGAGCGGATTATTTAACTGACCAATTCTTCCCTCAATTTGCCAAGTCTCGTGCACCCTACCTACCCACTGGCCTGCTCCCCGACGAGCTAAACGTAATAAATTCACTCCACCTACATCACCGTGTTTAAGCTGTCTGTCCCACATAAAGTCTGCCCGGCGTAACAAATAACCTTTATACTCCACTTTTGCTACTGCTTGAGTGATTTCCTGGGCTAGCGCGGGGGAGACTGTCTCATCGGCGTCAACGAATAATACCCATTGGGATTTAACCTTATTCAGAGCCCAATTGCGCTGGGCAGCATAGTCACCTTGTAAACTGTGCTCCAGTACTTGGGCTCCCAGGCCAATGGCAATACTCACCGTGTCGTCAGTTGACCCATCATCTACTACGACTATATGATCACAAAATTTAAGCCCATTTAAACATCTTGCAATATTTTTCTCCTCATTTTTAGTCAATACAATTCCTGTAAGCATATTTATAGATCAACAGGAGTAGCTGTACCTACATTAAACCAAAACTTATCTGTCAACAATGGTTGAGTTGATTTTTCCAAAACCCCAAATTTTTGCGCTGAATAATGTAAATGTTTTTTGGTAAAACGTTTAACGCCAAAATTGTAAAAACTGCCACCAAAATAAGCTAACCCTAGAGTAAGTACCTTTTTCCCTGTGATTTCTGTAAATACTTGAGCGGCAGGCTTGATACTTTTTTGTTGTCTAAGTTGTGAATGATACGATCCAGTGATTACAATTAATTTAAGAAAGCTAAGATTAGAAATTTTTTTAGCCATATCTATTTCCCGTTCCTGACCTGATATTTCTCCTTCGAAAAAATGGGTTATTTTAAATTTTCGCTGGAATGTTTTTGATTGACGGTTTACTCGGCCGTCGTTAACAGGTAATTGATCATTTAATGGATATTCAATAGCAATTTCCCAGGCATGATTCTGGGATAAAAAATCAATTATAATTTTATACGCCTGGTAATTTTCTTTAACCCCGTGTGTCTCTCCTATCCAAACCACGTCAGATTTCAGTGATGAATCATAAAATTCTTTCCAGACTGAGTCCCGAAGAAGATTTTTTCCAAGTGGGGGAACATTAAATTTAGATCTGACAAGATCGGTAGTTTTAGGATCAAATGATTCAATGTGGTGTATTCCGTTTTTATCGAGACGATATTGAGTTCCAAATTTTTGTAATTTATTTTGATTAACTAGAATGCGGTCTGTAGCGGCTGTGTATAACCACTTAGCTGGCAAATAACCCATATTTGCGGCCTTTCTTGATAATTTCTGAGCCAGTTTATATTCAGAAATCATATTGCCGTGCTGAAATAGCATAGCGGCATGATAATAATCAGAACCTTCTAGTTTGACTTCAGAACTAAGTATTTTTCTGGCTACTTGACGACGTTTTTCGTCGCGCGGTGTAATAATTGACCAATCTATATTATTGGTAGTGCGATCAGCTTGATCGTCTTCGAAAATCTTTTTAAGAGTTTTGTTCACTAAGCTATTTTACACTGTTGTTCGCCAGCACATACTTAAATACTTGTAAATATTGTGGACCGACTTGATTCAAAGTGTAATTGGTCAGATACCGTTTGCGACCGGCTTGGCCCAGCCGTTTGGCTTTGGCGGGATGCTTCAGTAAATCGACTATCGCCCCAGCTAAAGCGGATGTATCCCCCGGGGGGACTAATAAGCCGCATTCCCCAGTGACTATTTCCGGTACTGGTCCAAAATCGAACCCTATTACGGGTTTTGCCTGACTCATCGCTTCTACCGCCACCATGCCAAACCCCTCCAAAGGCCAAAGAGTGGGAAAGACGACTATTTCCGATTTGGCCATTTCTGTCAAAGAATTTTTGACCCACCCAGTCAGTTTTACACTCCCATCCAAGTTGAGATTTGAGACTTGGGATTTGAGATTTGAAAATTGTTCCCCCTCTCCCACAATGCGCAGTCTAGTCCCGGGAACCTGTCTAACCACTTTCTGCCAAGCTGCTATTAACAAATCCTGGCCCTTACCTGCTTCTAATCTGGACACACAGACAACTAGATTAGCATCTGTGATTGCCCACCGTGGTTTGACCGCCACTCCGCAGGGAATTAGTCGCACCCTGGCCGCTGAAATATGTCCTAGAGCCACATTGACAGAGCTGGTATGCACCGAGGGCATGACCACTATATCCGGGAAATGGCTCACCAGACGGTATAGTAGTTTAGGTAAACCCCCAAATTTGGCAAATATCGCAGTTAACGGACCGAATTCCACCCACACCACCGGAATACCCCATAGTTTGGCCAAAGGAGTTACCAATATCTTTTCAATAAAACCGGTCAAAACTATCAGGTCTTTTCTGCGACAATGCCAAGTTACAGCGGCATACATCACTAGTCCCCAGGGAAACAAAACTGCGGCCTTAACCAAACCTTTCCAGTTACCAATTACATCCAGCACCACCGGCAGCCGGTGCACCCGACTTACCCGCCCGCTTAAAGCCGCAACAAATTGGGGATGCGTCACCCACGCTTCCACCCGCGTGCCCTG
>Ga0209541_10004692_pt1 | contig 24151 bp, 26 predicted proteins | sample RifCSPlowO2_01_FD_184027 | JGI IMG/M metagenome (GOLD analysis project Ga0209541, IMG submission 184027) | Groundwater microbial communities from Rifle, Colorado - Rifle CSP2_plank lowO2_0.1 (SPAdes) (version 2) | ecosystem: Environmental > Aquatic > Deep subsurface > Groundwater | place... | reverse complement strand
GTTTAATGACAAAGTTATGAAGAAAGTTTATCCTGGAAAAGGAAGAGGCCAGTTTTATTCTGTTGTAAGGGAGTTGACAAATCCAGAAAATTACGGCGGCGGGTTTGATTTTGAGAATATATCTGATTTCATCCTGAATTACCTTAAGGAGAGCACTGTCGTCATTATAGTCTCTGATTTTGTGGGGTTAAGTGAAAGCTCAATAGAAAGCATAAAATTAATAACAAACAAGTATGACACTGTTGGAATAATGGTAAGGGATCCAAGAGATAAGGTACTGCCTGAAGATGTTGGGCAGGTTGTTATTGAAGACCCTTACTCAAACAAGAGCTTGCTGATAGAGCCTAAGCTGATAAAGGAAGTTTTTGAAGAGGAGATAAAAAGACAGGAAAAATGGATCAAGGATTCTTTTCTAAAAAATAAAAGTGATTTTTTATCCCTGACAACTGACAAGAGCTTTATCAAACCTGTAATAGGATTATTCAAGGAGAGAGCCTTAAAATGGAAATAGTCTTTGAAAGGCCGGAATATCTGTGGTTTTTGTTTTCAATTCCACTATTGATATTTGCGCATTTTGCAACTCTGAGAACTGTAAAAAGAAGAGCAATTAAATTTGCCAACTTTGCAGCAATACAAAGAGTCACAGGAGGAGAATTATTAAGCAAGAATTTGTTTTTATTAATAATGAGAATTTTTATTCTTTGTTTGTTTATATTTTCCATAGCAGGAGCAACTGTAATTTATCAGGGGATGGCAAGCAATTATGATTATGTAATTGCAATGGACAACAGCAACAGCATGATTGTTGAGGATTTCAAGCCAAACAGGTTTGATGCTTCTAAAATGGCTGCAAAAGATTTCATTGACAAGCTAGGGCCTGATAATTATATAGGGGTATTAAGCTTTTCAAGTATCTCGCAGATAGAATCTCCTTTGAGCAATGACCATCTGCATGTAAAAACAGTTGTCAATAATATTGAATTAAGCGATGTTGGAGGCACTGATTTAGGGCAGGCTATTGTTAACAGCGCTAATTTGCTGATAAATTCTGATAAAGGCAAATCTATAATCTTATTAAGTGATGGACAGAGTAATATAGGCATGCCTCTTGATGAAGCAATAGATTATGCTAACATAAGAGAGGTCACTGTTTACACTATTGGCATTGGCACATCTGAAGGCAGTGATTTCTTTGGAGTTCCGCTTGTTTTGGATGAAGAAACATTGTCTTACATTGCTGCAAACAGTGGAGGAAAATATTACAAGGCAGAGAATGTTGAGCAGCTTAACAATGCCTATAATGAAATTGCTAAAGTCACTGAGAGGAAAATCTCAAACAACCTGAGCATGACTTTCATTGTACTAGCATTAATGCTGTTGCTGTATGAATGGATTTTAATCAATACAAAATACAGGACAATTCCATAAAATTTATATAAGACTAAATTTGTTTTATGATGATGTTAAAAAGAGGTAAGGCACAAGGAGCTATGGAATTTCTTATGACTTACGGCTGGGCTATCCTTGTTGTTATAATAATATTAAGCGCTTTATATTTTCTCGGGGTTTTTTCTCCAAAAACGGTTTCTGCATGCAATATACAAGCTCCATTTGTATGCAATGATTTCATTGCTACTGACATTGGAGTCACATACTCTGTCGGAGCCAAGGGGATTAATAGTGCTACAGTGACTGACATGCTCATAAACGGGCAAAGCTGTGTTAATGAGCTAAATGGAATTATAATTAATGGAAATTTGAATCCAAATCAGATTATTCAAGTTTCTTGCAGAGGAATAAATTTGAACACAAAAGAAAAAGTATCTGCTGAGATTGTGATTGATTATGATACGAAAGCAGGAGGTTTAATGCATACTATCAAAGGTTCAGGCTCTGGTATCAGCGAGTTTGCAACTTCACATCCACCAACAATACAATTAAGTTCACCTTCTGATGATAATCAGGAAGTAAGTGTTACACCAATTTTAAGTTGGGAGGGTAATGATTTGGATGATGATGAGCTCGTATACTTTGTTTATTTGAATGGAGAAATTGTAGATAACTGCCAAAGTATTCCTGACCAAAATTGCCAGTTGGATAGTCTATGGTATGGAACTGATTATAACTGGTATGTCATTGCTGACGATGGGGATAACCAAGGACAAAGTGAAATATGGAATTTTAGAACAATTCCTGGAATAAGCCCAACTGGTTTGATATTTGGATGGAATGGAAGGATAAGTGGGGATTATATTGGAGAATTGACTGGAAGTTTGGTTGGAGGAGTAACCATTGGAGGTACAGACAGTATAGCATCAGATAATATTGCTACTGATTTTGATGGAACAGATGATTTAATTGTTTTCAACGGAGCTTCAGGATATTTTGCAAACACTTCATATTCTATATCAATTTTAGCTAGGTATGATAGTGGTTCATTTAGTGGAAATCCAACTACTGAGAAGATGCTTGCATCTACCAATGAAGGAGGTGCTGGCGGTAATTCTTTTCAGCTTAATGTAGACTCTTATTCTGGGAGGAACAGAGTAAGATTTAGTCATGCTGGTGCAAACATAGAAATGAATGGAGTTAATAAACAAATGTCATTTTGGACTAATCAATGGCATCATTTTGTTATAACAGCTGATGTGGGTGCAGGCTCTGCAAAGTTGTATGTTGATGGTGTTCAGGAAGGTTCTGACAATTCAATACAACCAAGTATTCATTTATTGAATGGAGGCCTTAGAATTGGAGGAAGAAGTACAACTCCAAGTGTTTGGAATGGGGCATTGGATGAGATTTTTGTGTGGGATAGAATCTTAAGTAGTAGTGAAGTCTCGGACATTTATAATTTATATGCATAGTTTTTTAAGTTAATCTTTTGATTGATTTTTATGGATTTTGTAAAAGAATTAAATAAAAAAATTGTAAATAAAAAAGTAAATACAATTAATAATGATAAAAATCAAGATTTAATTGAAATTTATTAAACGAAAGATTTGAACATTCTACTTACATAAAATATTAAAGTATGTTAAATATAAATAACAAGTATTAAAAAACAAAAGTTTTAAATAGATAAAAATTTGAGTGATAATATGGCAAAAAAAAATAAAGTTTTATATGAAGAAATTCAGAGAAATCCAAATTTTATCAAGCAAATTAATAAATTCATTAAAGCAACTACTCATATTTATAAATTACCTTAATCTCTAAGTTTTTGTAATAAGTCTTTGTATGTTAAAAAATTAGGTGTTCTTAAATTTTCTTTAATATTTATATGTTTGTATGCTTTTAATGGGTATTTTCCGATTAAGGTTTTGTTGTCTCCAGAATAAACTATATCTAATCCATGAAAACTAGCGCATGCAACTATCATAAAATCTATCCTAATACTAGTACTCCATCCATATATCCCCCCTAAATTTCTGTAATAATCATAATATCTTTTTGCTAAAGATGTAATTTTAAGAGAATGTTCAAGAAAATGTTTACTTGTTATATTATCATATAATTTTAACAATTCATTTCTTACCTTTTTACTTAATTTGGTTATTTTTGGTATTGCTCTGATTTCATTTCTTATTGGTTTATAACCATAAACAATGAATTCTTTATCTTCTTTTATCCTATTTTCTAATTCATTTGCATCTCTTTCTTTTATCAAGAAACCATAAATATTTGTATCAAATATTACTCTCAACATAAAATTATAATATAAAACTTGTTCACAAAGAATTCTTTTTTAAAAATATATACAATGCTGTCTTTTATTGTATGAAATAAATAACTATTCCATAAATTTTTAAATGATATTTTTCTAAACTTCCTTATGAATTATATCAAAGAATTAAACAAGGAGATTTTAAGCAAGAGAATAAATACCGTTGAAGGAATACTTAAATTAAGAGACAGCTTGGCAAGAAAGTTAAAGCCCAGGGAATTACCATCTTTAATCACAATTTTTGCAAAAGCAAATAAAGAAGAGAAATTACACTTAAAAAAAATCCTAAAGACAAAGCCAAACAGGACTTTATCTGGAGTTTCACCAATAGCAGTAATGACTATGCCTTCTAACTGCCCGCCTCAGGCTAAATGCATTTTCTGCCCTGGAGGAATTAACTCGCAGTTTGGAAATACACCTAAGAGCTATACTGGAAACGAGCCTGCTTCTATGAGGGCAAGGAGAAATTTGTATGATCCCTATCTTCAGGTGTTTAACAGGTTAGAGCATTACATCCTTCTTAATCAGGATATAAGCAAATGTGAAGTTATAGTGATGGGGGGAACATTCACAGCATTTGCAAGAAGTTATCAGGAAGAATTTGTAAAATATATCTTCAAGGCAATGAATGATTTCTCTGAATTATTTTTCAGGAATAATGAATTTGATTATGTCAAGTTCAGCAAGTTCTTTGAGCTTGAGAGAGAATTCAAGGATATCGAGAGAGCTAAAATAATCATTGATAAAATATTGAAGATAAAAGAAAAATGCGAATTGAAAGAAGAGCAGTTGAAGAATGAGAAAAGCAACTGTAGGGTTATTGGATTGACATTAGAGACAAGGCCTGACTGCGTTGATTTAGACATTGGGAATTTCATGCTTGAGTTGGGAGCAACTAGAATTGAATTGGGAATTCAGAGTGTTTATGATGATGTTTTGGAGTTTGTCAAAAGAGGACATGGGACTAAAGAAAGCAAAGAAACCATAAAATTATTAAGGGATTTAGGATTTAAACTGAATTTGCATTACATGATCTTTTCAAATGATACAAAAAAAGAAGTTGATGGAATGAAAAAATTATTCTCTGATGGAGATTATAAGCCAGACATGCTAAAAATATATCCATGTATGATATTTCCCGGAACAGAGCTTTATACTTTATTCAAGCAGGGAAAATACAAAGAAGTTAAGACTGAGAAAGCTGCCGAGATAATCTCTGAATTCAAGAGATATATTAAAAGATTTTGTAGAGTAATGCGTGTTCAGAGAGACATTCCGCCTAAGTTTTCTTCGGGAGGTGTTGACAAGAGCAATCTAAGGCAATATGTTGACGAGTTATGCAGGAAGAAAGGAATAAAATGCAGGTGCATAAGATGCAGGGAGATTGGAAGGAATGAAAAAATAACTGATGATAATGTTTATGTTGATGAATTCAATGCAAATGGGGGAAAGGAATTTTTCATTTCTATCGGCAAAGATCCTTTAATTGGTTTTGCAAGATTAAGGTTTCCTTCTCAGTTTTTAAGAAGAGAAATCACCAAAGATTCTGCTATTATAAGAGAATTGCATATTTATTCCTCTGCATTGAAAGTTGGAAGCAAGGGTGGAGGATATCAGCACAAGGGTTATGGTAAGATATTAATGGAAAAAGCTGAAGAAATCTGCAAACAGAATGAAAAGAAAAAATTATTGGTTATTTCTGGAGTAGGAGTAAAAGGTTATTACATCAATAAATTGGGCTACAGTAAAGATGGGGTTTATGTAAGCAAATATTTATAATTCTTTTCTTTAGATTAATTTTTATGACAAATGAAGAGTATAAAAAATATAAGGAGGAAGAAAAGAGATTATTAAGCTTAGTTCCTGAAATAGATAGAACAGCTGCAGAATTCTATTTGGAGAAGAGATATGATTATTATTTTTCCATTTATAGTGAGGAAAAATTAAGTTTTATTGAGTCAAAAAGTAAAGCGAATGAAGATTTAGAAAGAATTATTAGAAATGAAGATTGGTTAAATATGTACAGGTTTTTGATGTCTAGACTTATAACCAATTGAGTATAAATAAAATTTGACTATTATTTAAAAAATGGTTATTCCTTAAAATTATGTGAAATAGAAAAGTTTTTAATTGAATATTCTAAAATTAATTTACCTTATTATTGGGCCTATAATTCAATGGCAGAATGTCGCCCTTTGAGAATAAGTCATTAACTTTTTTCAGGCGAATACAAGGCGAATGTTCCAGGTTCGAGTCCTGGTGGGCCCATTACTTGCTAAACTTTTTCTTTATCATATTCCCGGCTTCCAGCATGGAATCAAATGTTCCTGCATCATTCCAAAACCCGTTCACTATCTTATAATCCAATTTGCCCATCTTCAAGTAAATGCTGAGCAAGTCAGGGCTTTCTAGTTCTCCTCTTGCAGAAGGCTTTAATGTTCTTATGAAATCAAACACATTATTATCATAGAGATATAACCCGCACATGATGTAATTGCTCTTTGGGAATTTAGGCTTTTCTTCGAGGGAGATTATTTTTTCGTCTTTTATCTCAACCACACCAGACCTTTCAGGATCTGGAACTTCCTTTATATGAATCCTTGCCCCTCCATTGAAATCACTGAAATTAAAATCATCCTCAAACAAATTATCAGCAAAAATCACTGCTATACTCCCGCCATCAGCAAATTCCTCTGAGCATAATACTGCATGGGCTGTTCCTTTCTGCTCTTGCTGGATTGCATAGCTTATTGGAATGTCAAATTCCTCTCCATTGCCCAATATTAACTTATACTGCCCGATATCCCTTTTGTTTACAACAATAAGGATTTCATCAACACCCGCTTTCTTCATGGTTTCTATTGAATAATAAATCAAAGGCTTGTTATACACTGGTAACAAGTTTTTTGAGATAATGTTTGTTATTGGCCTTAATCTTGTGCCCAGTCCAGCTGATATTATCACACCTTTCATAATTTTAAGAAATGACATTTATTTATAAATTTTAGTAATATTTATATATTACAAAATTGATTTTCTAATATAATGAATGGAAGATTATTAAAAGAATTGCAGAGGAACAAGAGATTCAGGAATTATTTTATGCACCATGGCATGCCACATAGGAAAAATACACTTTTAATATTAATATTGATTGCATTAATAATTTATTTCATATTCACAAAAGCAAATATTTATCTGATAATAGGGCTGACGGTTTTATTGATATTATTGATGAGGTAAAATGGGATTTTTAAGGACAATAGGAAGATTTATCGCTGGATTTCTTGTCTTGTTTGGCATTACATTATTCATTGTTTCTTATCTTGGGAGCCATGCTGTGAAAAACATCAATGTTCTTGAAACTGACATATCCTCTGACAAGGCTTTAAATGCTTTGTTCAAGGACTCTGGGGTTGATATTGAGCAGCTGAAGCAGTATTGTTCAGAAGATCTAGATAATGAGAACTGCAAGATATTCAGCAGGAATCCAATTTTAAGCGCTATTGAAAAGCAAATCAATGAATTCAGGTATTACGGAAATATGATGAGGACATTTGGAATCATATTTTTTATAATTGGACTGCTGCTTTTCATATGGTGCTCTGGCTTAATAGTTGGGTTAAGGGATGCTTCATTGATGTCATTCATCGGAATGGTTTTCTCTTATACTTATTTCAAGTTCATTATCCCGAGCATGCTAAGCAAATTACTGCCTGGGGAATTGATTGAGATATTCAACAATTGGATGACAATCACACTAAATCAGACATTAAACATGGTTTTGGTGCTTGGCGCAATCTTTTTAATACTAACTGTTGGATTATATATATTGAAAAATAAAATAAAAACTAAGGAAAAAAGTTCAATGAAACAAAATGGATCCTGAAGAAAACATATATGAGTATCAGGATAAATTCCAGATAAATCCTGAACTGCAGAAGAAATTCGAGCAGATAAAAAGCAAGATAGACAAGCTAAAGCAGGAAATAATAAAAAAACACAAGGAAGTTGTTGGAATTGCATTAATGCCTAACATAAGCCCATTGAGATTTTCCAGCTATATGGATGCCGGAATTAAAAAAGATGAAAAATTAGAGGAAGAAGACAAGGATAAAATCAACCTTCTTGTTCTTGTTGATGACCAGGAAAAGAAAGAAATGTTTGAATTGAAGCATAAAATAACAAAGTCCGTCCAGGATATTGCGAAGGGCATAGACAATAATTTCTTGGTCAAGGTTAAATTAATTTTTGAACTGAAAGAAGACTGCTTTGACGGAAGATACGAATTCTTGCAGTTAATTTCATTAAGCGCTATATTTTATGATCCAAATGAATTTTTAGCTGGATTAAAAGTTTCTGAAATTCACAAGAATATGGTAATCAAGAAATTCGACAAGTACATATTCAGCTATATTGCAGCGGGCTCTTTGTTCAGGGGGGACAAGAAAAGCTTTGACATAGATGTCTACATAATTGTTGATGACACAGATGTCAAGAGAATGTCAAGGTTTGAATTAAAGGAAAGATTAAGAGGAATTATCTTGAGCTATGGCACAGAAGCTGCAAGAATCGCAGGCGTTAAGAAACAATTTCATGTCCAGACTTACATATTGACTGATTTCTGGGAAGCTGTAAAGGATGCACATCCTGTGATGTTCACTTTCATCAGAGATGGTGTTCCATTGTATGACCGAGGAATGTTCATGCCATGGAGATTACTGCTGAAAATGGGAAGGATAAGGCCTAGCCCAGAAGCCATAGACATGCAGATGGATCTAGGCGAGAAGATGCTTACAAGGACAAGATTTAAGCTGTTAAGCGTTGTCGGCGAGGATCTTTATTATGCTATATTAAATCCTGCACAGGCTGCTTTGATGCTGTATGGAGTTAATCCACCAACCCCTAAAGAGACTATTGAATTAATGAGGGAAATTTTTGTCAAGAAGGAGAAATTACTTCCTGAAAAAGATGTAAAATTAATTGAAGATGTAAGGTTATTCTATAAGGATATTGAGCATGGGAAAATGAAGGAAGTTTCAGGAAAGCAAATTGATGATTTACTTGACAGAAGCAAGGAATATCTGAAGAACATAAAAAAATTGTTTGACAATCTGCAAAGGGAAAAGGACAAGGAGAATATTGACAACTTATATCAGAGCTGCAATGCATTAATCAAGGATTTAATGAATACTTACAACATGAAGGATGAATTGGAATTAGGATTCAAGAAACTAATCAGTCAAAATGAAATTCCAAGGAGATATCTTGAGGTTTACAAGAAAGTAAAGGAAGCAAAGTCAAAGAAATTAAGCAAGGCTGAAAATGACAAGATTGCAAGAGAAGCAAGAATGTTTATAAATTCTTTAGCTGAGTTCATTCAAAGAAAAAGAGATTATGAATTGGAGAGAGTGAGAGTAAGGGTGAAATATGGAAATAAATACGGTGATGTTTATCTATTTAATAATAATGCATTCATAGTTGAGGACATAGATGCCAAAGATAAAGTTTTGAGCAAGGCTAATGTCAAGGATGGAAGATTGAATAACATTCAAAAGAGCTCTGCTGAAGAATTTGAGAAGTTTACAAAGGAAAACAAGATACCTGCAACGAAGTTATTCATCAAAGAGAAATTAATTGAGGATTTGAAAGGAATATTTGGAAAGGACATAGAGATTATGGTTGGGTATTAATTAGTTTTATAAGTTTTTCTGAATTTCTTATTTTTATGACTGTTCAATATAATGTGCCTGTGTTGGTTTTGGATCCTTCTAGAGAATATATGATACAACATACTTTAATGAGGTTCCCCTGTTTTGTTAATAGTGGGGGTTATTTAGATGGTACTCGTTTTTCAAAAGAATATGCAGGACCTTATGTTGGTGATATAATTATAGTAAAAACACTGAGAGAGGATGCTGCAAAGGTAGCTCATAGAGTTCTTGGAGGTGTTGAAGGATTATTAGTTTTACCTATCAAAGAATGTGATTATGAAGAAGATAAAAGAAGAGTTTTAGAGTTAAGAGCAGAATTAAATAGCTAATTCTTTTAAAAAACCTTAAATAAACCCATAATAACCTTCTTTTGAAAATTTTCTTAATTTATTTATAAATTTTTCTGTATGCTTTTTTCTAATTTGTGTCTACAAGCCTTAAAACCTTAAAATTTTGATGTTTTGGTGTGGAAAGGTTTTTAAAGAAAATCTCCTTTTTTATAACATAAAACAGGTGATTTTTGGGGTAAATTTATGGCAAGGAAAATTACAATTTAGTTGAAAATGACTCAAGAATATAGCGCGAAAAGCATAACTGTACTTAAGGACTTAAAGGCAATCAGGCTTAGACCTTCAATGTATATAGGAGATACTTCTACAAGAGGTTTTCATCATTTATTCCAGGAAGTTTTGGATAATTCCATAGATGAAGCTTTGGAAGGTTATTGTAAGAATATTAATGTTATCATTCATAATGATAATTCTATAACTGTTGTTGATGATGGAAGAGGAATTCCAACTGACATTCATCCTGAAGAAAATAAATCTGCATTGGAATTAGTAATGACTGTTCTTCATGCTGGTGGAAAATTTGACAAGTCAACATATAAGATTTCGGGTGGATTGCATGGTGTTGGAGTTTCTGTAACTAATGCTCTATCAAAGTTTTTAGATGTGAAAGTTTATAGGGAAGGAAAAATATACCACCAGAGATATGAAAAAGGAAAAAAAATATGCGAAGTTGAGGTCATAGGGGAAACTGAAAAAAAAGGAACTGAAATTACTTTCCTACCTGATGATGAAATATTTACTGTAAAGGAATTTGATTATGATTACATAAAGAAAAGATTAAAGGAATTGGCATATTTAAATGCTGGATTAAAGATTTCTTTGGAAGATGAAAGAACTAATGTCAGGGAAGAATTTCATTATGAAGGGGGATTAAAAGAATTTGTGAAGGATTTGAATAAAGGAAAAAATATTTTATCTGATCCCATTTATATAAACAAAGAAAATTCAATATCTATAGAAATTGCAATGCAGTATAATGATAGTTATAATACCAAACTTTACAGTTTTGTAAATAATATTAACACTGTTGAAGGCGGAACCCATGAGGAAGGTTTTAGGACTGCGTTGACAAGAATTATTAATGAATATGACAGGAAAAATAATCTTAGTGATATTAAATTAACTGGTGATGATGTTAAGGAAGGATTGACTTGTGTTATTTCCATAAAAGTTCCTGAACCACAGTTTGAAGGACAAACTAAAACAAAATTAGGCAATTCAAATGTCAAGGGTTTAGTAAGCAGTGTTGTTTATGAAAATTTTAGCAATTATTTCGAGGAAAACCCCTCAGTCGCTAAATTAATCTGCAACAAGATAATTGGAGCTGCAAAAGCAAGAGAGGCTGCAAGAAAAGCAAGAGAATTAGCAAGAAGAAAAACTGCTTTTGGATCTGGAAGCTTGCCAGGAAAATTAGCTGACTGCTCTGAAAGAGATCCAACTAAATGTGAACTGTTCATTGTGGAGGGTGATAGTGCAGCTGGAACAGGAATCTCGGCCAGAGATAGAAAATTTCAAGCTATACTCCCCTTAAGAGGAAAAATATTGAATGTAGAAAAATCTAGATTAGACAAGTTATTCAAGAATGAACAAATAACTAATTTAATAACAGCACTTGGATGTGGAATTGGTGAAGAATTTAATATTAACAAATTAAGATATTACAAGGTGATTATTCTTACAGATGCCGATAGTGTTACTGAAGACACTCCTCTTTTATTATTTAATAAAAATAATGAAATTGAATTTAGTTATATTGGAAATTTTGTGAATGATTGTATTACCCCTCAAGAATACAAGATAAGCTCTTTTTCAATAAATCCTGGAAAACATCAAGTTAAGAAAATAACTAATATTGTAAAACATCCATTAAAAACTAATTTGTATGAAATAAAAACTAATTTAGGGTATAGTGTAAAGGCAACGTCTTATCATAGTGTTTTTGTATATGATGGAAGTAACATTGTTACCAAGAGAAGTAATGAAATAACTACCAAGGATTATGTTCTAATTCCAAAGAAACTGCCAAGAACTGACAGAGATTATGTTGTTGATTTGAGCAAAGATGTAGAAACTAAGAATGTTTATGCTAGTCTGAAAAAAAGTATTCTTAAAAAAATTCCTGATGAATCCTATGTTGATTTAAGCTTGGATGAATGGAATAAACTAAAGAAAATCAGAATGGCTTCTGGGATTAGCAGAAAGAAGATGTCAGAATTACTTAATATTTATTTTACTATTGTTGAACAATGGGAAACAAAAATAGATAACGTGATGCCAAAATATGAGTTATTCAGAAAATATATAAAAATACTTAATGTAAATGAGAGAGATATTGAATTTAAACTATTTGTACCTATTAATGAGATTAACTTGGATAGAATTGATTGTAATAATTTTTATCTGAAAAATCACACTAGAAGATTAAAATTAAAAGTTGATATTGATAAATATTTGGCTTATCTCTTGGGATGGTATATTGGAGATGGTACTCGTTCAAGGGGTAAAAAAAATCCTTATAGATTTAGTTTGTGCATTGGAAATGATAAGCATCATTATCTAAATAGAATAAAATCTTCTATCAAAAAATCTCTTGATTGTAATGTGATATTAGATGATAATGTAAGGAATTCATTAATGGTTCATTTTAATTCTTTCACTTTTGAACTATTTTTAAAATATCTTGGATTATATGGAAAAAAAGCAAATGAGAAATTTGTTCCAAATATTATATTCAATCTGAAAAAGGAGTTACAAGTTTCATTTTTGGAGGGATTATTGCATAGTGATGGATTTGCCTACGTTGGTAAGACTAGGGGAAAGGATGGGAAACCCTCATTTGGACATTCCACTACTTCAAAAATTCTGGCAGAAGGCATTGTATTCCTTTATAGACAAATTGGGGTTTTGCCTTCTGTAATAAAATCAAGAGCAAAAGATCATTTATACAAAAACATTTTAATAAAATCAAATTATGACAGTTATAATATCATGATAGGATCTGTTGAACAGTTAATTAAAACAAATGATATATGGAAAAATCACAAGAATGCTATTGTTTTAACTAGCCATTTGTCTCTTGTAAAAAAATGGAAGAATAGAAAATATGTGATTGATGTTAATGAAGATTTTCAGGGAGTTAAGGTTTTATCTGTTAAAAAAATTGAAAATAAGGACAAATTTGTCTATGATATTGGTGTTGATATTAATCGTAGTTTCATTGGAGGGGTTGGAGGATTAACATTACATAATTCAGATGGAAATCACATATCATGTTTATTATTAACTTTTTTTTATAGGTATATGCCTGAATTAATTAAGAATGGTTATGTTTACGTTGCCCAGCCACCTTTGTTTAAAATAATTAAAAATAAAAAAACAACTTATATTAGAGATGAAGAAAATCTTAAGATAGCTTTGAAAGAACAAGGAAATGAGAATGTGGTTGTTCAAAGATTTAAGGGCCTTGGTGAAATGGATGCTAACGAATTAGAAGAGACTGTAATGGATATTCAAAAAAGAGTATTGAAAAGAATTAATGTTGAAGATGCTGTTGAAGCGGATAATATTTTTAATATTTTAATGGGTGAAGAAGTAGAACCGAGAAGAGATTTTATAATTAAATATTCAAAGGAGGCTAATATAGATGTATAGTTTAGTTATTAGATTTAGGTAATAATGGAAAACGAAATTCAGATTAAATTGATTGAAAGTGAAATGAAGGCTTCATACATAGATTATGCTATGTCTGTTATAATGCAGAGGGCATTGCCTGATGTAAGGGATGGCTTAAAACCTGTGCATAGAAGAATTCTTTATTCAATGTATGGAATGGGTTTGACTTATAACAAGCCTTTTGTTAAATCTGCAAGAATTGTCGGAGAATGTTTCAAATATCATCCCCATGGTGATGCTTCTATTTATGATTCTTTGGTTAGAATGGCCCAGGATTTTTCTTTAAGATACACTTTGATTAAAGGACATGGTAATTTTGGTAGTGATTCGTTCAATGCTGCACACATGAGATACACCGAGGCTAAACTTGAAAAAATCGGAGAAGAATTATTGCATGATATAGAAAAAAATACTGTTGATTTTGTCCCTAATTTTGATGGAAGTTTAAAAGAGCCAGTTGTATTGCCAGCTAAGATTCCTAATTTATTGATTAATGGAACTTCTGGAATTGCTGTTGGTATGGCAACTAATATTCCACCACATAATATTTCTGAGGTTGTTAAAGCTGTAATTCATGCTTTGGATAATAAAAGTGAATTTGAAGATTTAATGCAGTTTGTTAAAGGTCCTGATTTTCCTACTGGTGCTAGTATTTTAGGAACTAGTGGAATAAAACAAGCGTATAAAACAGGAAGAGGAAAAATAAAGATAAGAAGCAAAGTCAAACTGGAAAAAGACAAAATTATTGTTTATGAAATTCCTTACATGGTTAATAAATCTTTATTGATGGAAAATATTGCTGATTTAATCAAGGATAAAAGATTAGAAGGAATTTCTGATTTAAGGGATGAATCCAGCAGAAATGAAATTAGAGTTGTCATTGAATTAAAGAAAGGCGCTAATACTGAAGTTGTTTTGAATAATTTGCATAAAAATACACAATTAGAAACTACTTTTGGAATTAATATAGTTGCTTTGCATGGCAATGAACCTAAGATAATGAACCTTAAGGATTTAGTTTATTATTTTATAGATCATAGAAAAGATGTTGTTCTAAGAAGAACTAGATTTGATTTGGATAAGTCTGAAGCAAGAAAACACATTCTTGAAGGCCTTTTAATTGCTTTAAGCAATATTGATGAAGTTGTTGAATTAATTAAGAAAAGCAAGGATGTTAATACTGCCAAAGAGGGATTGATTAATAATTATAATTTATCAGATAAACAAGCAGTTGCTATTCTTGAAATGAGATTGTCAAGGTTGACTAATTTAGAGCAAGATAAAATAAAAGATGAACATAAATCACTTATTGAATTGATAAAAGAATTGTGGGAAATCCTTAATTCTGAAATTAAATTGAAAGATATTATAAGAAAAGAATTGAATGAGGTTCTTGAAACTTACAAGGATGAAAGAAAAACTGAAATCTTAGATGTTAGCGATGAAATAATAGAAGATGAAGATTTGATTAAAGAGGAAAATGTGGTCATTACATTCACAAATGATGGTTACATCAAATCAACCAAGCTGGAAGAGTATAAGCAGCAGAAAAGAGGAGGAAAAGGGAGTATAGCAACAACCACAAAAGAGGAAGATTTTGTCACTGATCTCTTTATCTGCAATAACCTCAGCAATATTTTGTTCTTTACAAATGAAGGAAGAATTCACTGGCTTAAAGCTTACCAGATTCCCCTGGGAACAAAATACAGCAAGGGAAAAGCCATAGTTAACTTGATAGGGCTGGGAAAGGATGAGAAGATAAGCTCTATTTTAAGCCTTAAGGATTTCAGGGAAGGTTATCTTATATTCTGCACCAAGAGAGGAATTCTGAAAAAAAGCGATGTTAAATTGTACAGCAAACCAAGAAAAGGCGGAATAAATGCAATCACATTAAAGGAAAATGATGAGGTCGTGGATGTGATTTATGTTGAAAGCAATGAAGAACTGGTCATTGGAACAAAGAATGGACTGGCAATGAGGCTTAATGAAAGAGATGTAAAATCAGTGGGAAGAAGCGGTTCTGGTGTAATAGGAATCAGGTTAAGGGAAAATGATCATGTCATAGGGATGGTAAAAGGAAAAGGCTCTTTGTTTACTGTAACTGAAAATGGTTTTGGAAAAAGGACAAATGTCGAGGATTATAGATTAGTTAGAAGAGGAGGAAAAGGAGTTCTTAATATCAAGACCAAATTTATTTATGATGATTCAAGGAATGAAGGTGTTATAGGAATAAAGAATGTGTTTGATGACGATGAATTGATGTTCATCACCAAGAACGGGATTACAATAAGAGTAAAGGCCAACCAATTCAGGGATATAGGAAGAAATACCTCAGGAATAAAACTGATTAAGCTGGATGAAAATGATAAAGTTGTTTCCATGGCTAAAGTTGTGAATGGAGAATAGTTCTTTAATGTAGTACATAACTATAAATTTGAAATAAAGGTAGTACATAACTTTTTTAAAAAATGATTAATTTTTCACTTAGGTTTATAAATCTTAATCCTTATTAAATTTTATGTTAACCTTAGGAATTGAATCATCAGCACATACTTTCGGAGCTTCTATCGTAGACTCAAAAGGAAAAATATTATCTGACATAAGAGACATGTATCAGACTGAAAAAGAAGGACTAGAACCAAGAAAAGTGGCAGAGCACCACAAGAACATAGGAAATGTAATAATACTTGAAGCAATAAAAAAAGCCAAAGTAAAAATAAGAGACATAAAATTAATATCTTTCAGCCAGGGGCCAGGATTGCCTTTGTCTTTAGTAGAGGGAATGAAATTTGCAAAAGACTTTTCAAAAAGATTTAACATATCCTTGATTGGGGTAAATCACATCTGTGCTCATCTTGAAATTGGAAAATTAATGACAAAAGCAAAAAGTCCTGTCTTTGTCTTCACTTCCGGAGCCAATACACAAATAATTGCCCATGAAGGAGGAAAATACAGAATATTCGGAGAATGCTTGAGCATTGCTTTGGGAAATGCTCTTGATAAATTTGCAAGGGAGATAGGTTTGGGATTTCCTGGAGGGCCAAAGATTGAGGAATTGGCAAAACTAGGAACAAAATACATTGAACTTCCTTATACTGTGAAAGGAATGGATGTTGAATTCTCAGGAATAATAACGCATGCTATTAATTTATTCAAGAAGGGAGAAAGAAAGGAAGATTTATGCTATTCACTACAGGAGACCATGTTTGCAATGTTAACAGAAGTAACTGAAAGGGCATTGGCTCATTGCGACAAGGATGAGGTATTGTTGATTGGAGGCGTGGCAGCAAACCAAAGATTATGCGAGATGTTGGATATAATGTGCAAGGAAAGAAAAGCTAAATTCTATGCTGTTCCCATTAAATATAGCGGGGATAATGGAAGTATGATCGGATGGCAGGGAATTTTAGAATACAGGAAAAGAAAAACAGAGAAAGACATTGACATTAAACCAACATGGAGAATTGATCAGGTCAAGACTGTATGGATTTAATGTTCTTTTAAACTTAATCCATTATCTTCAAATATATTTATAATATCATTAAAGGTTTTCCTGCCTAATGTACGAATTGATAATAATTCCTCATCTGTTTTTTCTGTAAGGTCTCTAATAATTCTAATTCCACTATTTTTTAAGCATCTAAGTGCTCTTTTGTTTAATCCAAGAGTATCAATACTCCTGTCTAAAATGTTTTTAGTTTTATAAATAACATGAGATTTTTCTTCATCATGAATAATATTTCTAAAGTAATCAGATATTTCTGAATCAGTTGCTAAATCAGTGAAAAAATAAAATATTTTATATCCCTCTCTTAAATTATATAATTTGCTCAATGCCTCTTCTTTTATTTGACGCACTCTTTCTGCAGTTATTTTAAGTTCATGTCCTATTTCTTCAAGCGTTTTTGACCTTTTATCACGCAATCCGAAAGATTCCTGGATCACATATGACTCTCTTGAAGATAATTTTTTCATTATATCATAAATAAGCTCTGCCTTATTTGGGGTTATTGCCAATCCGCCATATTTTATCCTCTTAATCAAGGATTTTTCTGTGTCATTGAATACATTGTTAAGCGAGAATCCGCTCGTTTTTTGATATTCCCCATTTAACCTTTCAACGAGAAAATGTTCTACTATTGATTTGGAACTCATTGAATCACCAAAAATAACTGATATGAGTCTCTCAAATTCGTTAGTTGGTTCCAGAAAATTATCCAATGATATACTTCTTATAATATTAGAAATTTTAGGAAGATAAACATGCCTTTCTACACCATGATAAATATCTTTGTCTCTTTCCTTGTCAATTAGTTTTTCTTGCGGGACATTAATGCCATGAAAAGCCAGGTATAAATGAGCAGAATTTCTTAATCTATCCCTTTTAAGAGTTGTTCTGTAATACCTCAAGAGAGGATCATCCCATCTGTATGAACGATCTTTTATTATATTATGCTCTACAGTTGATTTAGCAATACCATATTCTTCTTCAATATTATGGAGGTTAACACCGCATATCCTAAGCAATGCTACATCTCTTTCTTGCTTTTCATTTAATTTTCTTTTTGCCATTTTAAGGTGCATTAGAAGCGTAGTTTATAAATTTTACTATGTGTTATCACTAACAAAAGAATATAATTTATGTCTTATTGGGTTAATTTTATAAATTATTTTATCATACTACTTAAATGAGTGAAAATAATTTGTTGATGAGATGCGATATCTTTGGAGGACAGGTTGAATTAAGCCTTGATGAGGAAGGCATATGCAGAATTGTAATTTGTGATAATCTTGGAGATTATAAATTGTGTAATTTGTCAAATAGTCATTGTGAGTATGCTGATAGAGAAATAGGTGAAAGTGAGTCTATAATGGAGATGGAGTACTGAACTCTTTCTTTGGCTCTTTTTTTATTTCCTGTTTTGGGACATCATCAACTGGGATAGGTTTAGGAATCCTTAATTGCTCTTTTAATGGAGCAGGAATATTAATTCTTTGTGGCATAGGAATATTCAAGCCCCTTGGTGTAGGAATGCTTAATGGCGGCTGCGGCATTATTCTCTGAACTGGAGTCTTAAACCCGTGCATTTTATTTGTTTTATCCATAATCTGCCTTTTTAGCTGTTCAATCTTCTCATTTTTTTTGTATAGATTCTTAATTTTATACTGCCCCATCAAGGCAAGAGTAAATCTCTTAAGAAATAATACATTAACATCCATTTTTTTATGCTTATAAGACAATTCCTTCTCAATCTCAACCAATTCCTCTTTCTTTCCTTCAAGAAAATCGTCGCGGATGAATTCTATTGACATATTATATTGGAGATCTCTTCCTTACATACTGCTCCAGCATTATTAATCCTTTTGCTATTGTCTTGTTCTGTTCCAGCAATTCCTCAAGCTTGTCTGCCAATTCAGCCACTCTCTTGTCTTCTGAGACTTCCATCACATGCTTTGATGCCTCATCAAAAACATTCAGCATCCTGTCTATCCTATCAACCAAATGCTTTACAGAAGTCATCAATTCAGCATCCTTCTTCTGCAGCAGTGTAGTATTTTCAATTAGCTTGTCCATTAACCTTTCGTGATGAGAATTATCCGGAATTTTTTTAACAGCCATGAATTTCACCTCTTTTATGATATTTTAATAATTACATTAGTATAAAAATGTTATTGTTAAACTGACATTTGAGTATTTTTTTGTATTGTTATCTTTAATTTTAAAAATTGAATACCTATTAAACTTTTAGTTATAACCTTTTCAAGGGTTAAAGTGTCACCAGGTTCAGCTTTGTAAGTTTCCTTGCTTCCTATTTTAAATATAAATGGATTTCCTTCGAGAGTTTTTTCTATTAAATATATATTTTCAGTTAATCTTTCACCCAGTATGTACACTCCCACGTTTTCATGATATTCTTCCACAGGTGTCAATGAAATCCCCACCAATGAGGCAATTCCAACCAAACTCCTGATGTAACCATTCATCTTAGTATTCAAATTTTTTAACCACTATTTTTTTCATTCCAAGAATCTTTCCAAAGGCAATCAAGTCATGGTCACTCTTCACTTCATTCTTATTCTTTGTTGAATTGCATATGTACATATTTACTTTGTACTTGTTGCATAAGATTACATTGAATTTCATCCTTCCGAGAATGTTCGGCCTTTCTGATTCCTTGGCATTTAGCAGGTAATTAAAATCAAAGCCTATAGCCACATTATTTTTATGCGCTAACCTGCACAAAACCTGATTTAATCCAGAATTCCTTGATTTCATGAAATCTTTGTTTCTGCCCCTTTCAGGAGACATCAAGATATCAACCGATGGATTTTCAACTGCCTTCCTGTTCACAGAATCCTTGCCGCCAAATATCACTTTCATCTGATTTTTATGCTTAAGCAAGTATTAAAAGTTTTTCTAAATACCTGAAATCATGTCATATGTGCTTGCAGCAAGATGCAGAGATGGAGTGTGCTTCGTGTCTGATAAGAAGATTGTTAGAGTAGGTTATGGCTCTGAAAATGGGGAGAAAATACATATTTTAAAAGATTATGGTGTTGTGATTGGAGCTGTAGGTGATGTTAACGTAAAAAATTATTTTTTGAACAGGCTTGAAGAAATTTTAAAGAAAAAGAATGGCAATCTGTCACAGTTTAGATTTAAGAATCTTTGTGAAGACCTTGCAAGAAAATCAGTCAAGAGATATAAGAGAAGAGATAGAGATGTTGAAATGGAGCTTATTGTAGCAATGAGAAGTGATGAGTGGAAGAGAAAAGTTTATAGAATATTTGATGATGGGTCTTCTTCCGCAATTTCCGGGTTTTATGAAACTATAGGAACTGGAAGTGATCACGGACTGCATTATTTGAAAGGAATTATTAATATAAATTCAACTATGAAAAATGCGGCTGTAGTTGGAAGTTTTATCCCTTATTTGATACAACATGACAAACTTGATATGGGTGTTGGTGGAGAAGTAGATATAGTTTATGTTCCAAGTAATCTTGAGAGAAAAATTGAATTCTTAAAAAGATCTGAAATAAAAAAAATAGAGAGTGAAAGAGATGATGTTTTCAAGGATGAATTTAACCGTATGAATAACCTTAAAATCAGTATTCACTCAAATTCATCTTAATAACCTGTAAGGAATGTAAACAACTTCTTTTTTTGTCTTTATCTGAAGCTCAACAAGGTTCATATGAACTATTCTTCCATTGATATTTCTGCATTTGATACTGTCACCCACCTTGTATTTTTTCCTTATCTTAGACCCATAAAACCAGTTTGGAATCAAATTCCTTGCTGACAATAAAAAATAGCCGATTATAAAAAACAATAATATAACAACAACACCATAAAGAATTATCCTTGTTATTCCGACTGTATTCAATGCAATGACTGCCGTCAGTATGTAAACAATGTATTTTGAGAACAAGGGGATCTTATCAGGATTGAGTTTTATGTCAGCTTTTCTGAAGACTTTGCTCAATTCAAATTCTTTCACCATTTTTTTGGCTAGATTATGAACAAACTTGCTCACAACAAGGCCAAGAAGGATTATAATGATGAAAACTATTATTTTTATAAGAATATCATTTATGCTCATTCTAGCAGCTCTATTGAAATGTTAACTGACTCAGGTATCTGCACCTTCATTATTAGCCTTAATGCCCTTTCATCAACATTCAGATCAATCAGCCTTTTGTAAACCCTCATTTCAAACCTGTCCCATGTCGCCTTTCCCCTTCCACAGGGCGCTTTTCTGGTTGTTAACTTTAATTTTTTTGTAGGTAGGGGTATCGGACCATGCAGCTTTACCTTTGTCTTTTTTGCAATGTCCTGTATTGAATTGATTATCTCATTCAATTGATTAATGTTATTACTTGCTAATTTTATTCTTGCTTTTTGCATTTTATATTAGAGAAAAAACTGAATTTATAAAGTTAACTAAAAAGAAAAAAAATTAAATTTGTTTCTTCACCAAATCAATGCACATGCCTGCTGCCACTGTGCTTCCTGCATCCCTTATTGCAAACCTTGACATGTGAGGTATATCCTTCTGCTTTTCAATTACCATTGGCTTCTGCGGCTTTAACTTGACTATTGCTGCATCCCCATTCTTCAGCATGTCTGGCTTTTCCTGAATAATCTGACCTGTTGTAGGATCCATCTTGGACACCAGCTCTGTAAACTGACATGCAACCTGCGCTGTGTGCACATGGAATACTGGAGTATAACCTACAGTCAATACAGTTGGATGGTTCAATACAATAATCTGTGCTGTAAATTCAGTAGCTATTGTTGGAACATTGTTTTCATGGCCAAGAACATCTCCTCTTGCAATATCTTTCTTGCCTATGCCCCTGACTGAAAACCCAATATTATCACCTGGAATTGCCTCATTAACCTGCTCATGATGCATTTCTATGGATTTAACTTCACCCTTTACACCCTTACCTTCTCTTCCAGGAACTATTATCACTTTATCATTAACTTTCATTATACCAGTTTCAACTCTGCCTACTGGAACAACACCAATACCTGTTATGTTATATACATCCTGTATAGGCAACCTTAATGGCAATTGTGTTGGCTTTTCAGGCTCCTTGAACATGTCCAGCAATTCAATCAAGGTTGGACCCTTGTACCAAGGCATATTGTCTGTTCTCTTAATTATATTTTCTCCCTTCAATGAACTTAATGCAATGAAGTTGACTTCATTAACCTTGTAACCTGCTGTCTTCAAAACTTGAGAAACTTCTTCCTTTACCTTGTTGAATTTTGATTCATCATGATTTACTGCATCCATTTTGTTGATTGCAACTGCTATCTGATTAACACCAAGTGTTCTTGCCAGCCAGATATGCTCTTTTGTCTGCTCCTTCACACCTTCTGATGCAGCAACAACAAGAATTCCCACGTCTGCCTGTGAAGCACCTGTAATCATATTCTTGATAAAATCTTTATGCCCCGGTGCATCTATGATTGTATATTCAAACTTGCTTGTGACAAATTTTTTATGAGCTAAATCGATAGTAACTCCCCTTTCCCTTTCTTCCTTCAAGTTATCCATGACAAATGCAAATTCAAATCCGCCCTTTCCAAGCTGCTCTGCCTTTTCCTTTAGCTTTCTCATTGCCTGCTCGTCGATGTTTCCAGAATCATACAATAATCTACCTACTGTGGTTGATTTTCCATGGTCTACATGACCTATAAACACTACATTTATGTGTGGTTTTCCTTTTGCCATTTTTTAACTACTTCCCCCTAATGATTTTGATATTTCTACCAAATTTATTGTGTTTATAAAGATTACTATTTGAAAAAAATAATTTATTTTTAAAGATGTATATTGGATTAAATAATTCTTTATAAATTTTAATTCATTATTATTCTTATGAATTTAGAACATAAGACAGAAAGAAAATTTTATGGGGAATCTCAAAAAGAAGTTACAGTTGTTGTTTTTCCCATGACTGTTGAAGAATCTAGGATAATGTTTCCTTATAGGCCACGTAGTAATTATGCAGAATCAATGTTTGGAGGAAATAACCTTGTTGATGATACTGCTCTTTTACTGAATGGTTTAGCTAAAAGATGTAAAATGTGTAAAGCTCCAACTAAATTAGAATACCTTGATGAATTATCATGTCCAGATTGTGATGGGCGTTCTGAATACAACGGAAGAAACCCTAGAACTAGTTATTGATAAATTTATTTATATTTTAGAAATTTTCATTAGAAAAAAAGTGAATTTTACCTAAATTTCTTTACGAGAAACTTTTGTAAATTGCAATGTTATGTACAATATTATTAGAGAAAACTTTTTGTAGTTTAGTAGATAAGGCTTTGGTATGAAAAATAATTTATTTTTTCTGTTCTAGTAATTGTTCTAAATATACTTTTGTAGTAACATAATGTATTGCACTATTAACTAAAACTTCTGAAAAGTGTATTATGCCATAAGCAGCTCCACCAATTTTCATAAATTCATCAAGATGATCATAATTAAAACTTAATCCTACTAAAGATATACAAAAACCAAAAATGGATCTTAATGCATGTTCTTTGATTTTTGCACTAGAATAAATAAGTTTTTTATTCATGATTATATTATTTATCATATAACTTAATTCTTTTTCGGATATTTTTGATATTAATTCTTCACCAATCAATGTCCTATGTTCTGGATTTGAAAGGTCAAATTCAGGGCGTCCTACAAGTATTCTTCTTACTAGTGTGTTCATTTTACTTCCTAAAAATTAAGAAATACCTTTTTTTAAGTCTTTCTATTTATAATCACTTTAGAATAAATAAAAAAAAGTGAAACATAGGTAGATTCATTTGAAGTTATTAGTAACTGCTGGCTGAACATCTCGTTGCCTTGATGCTTACACCACAGTCCTATCAAGCTCATCTTTTGTGAGTACTTCTAGTGTCTCTTTTTGAGATATCTTTCCTCCTTAGATGCTTTCAGGAGTTATGACTTAAGGCGTAGCTGCTTGGCCTACCTTATCAGATAACCAATCACCAGAGGCCTCGAAAAATAGTTCCTCTCGTACTATATCTTCCTTTCTCTTAGACACCAACATATCTAGTAGATATCGAACAAACTGTTTCACAACGTTCTGAACCCAGCTCACGCAACGCTTTAATGGGTGAACACCCCCACCCTTGGCTGCTTCTGCAC
>Ga0209541_10004690_pt1 | contig 24157 bp, 29 predicted proteins | sample RifCSPlowO2_01_FD_184027 | JGI IMG/M metagenome (GOLD analysis project Ga0209541, IMG submission 184027) | Groundwater microbial communities from Rifle, Colorado - Rifle CSP2_plank lowO2_0.1 (SPAdes) (version 2) | ecosystem: Environmental > Aquatic > Deep subsurface > Groundwater | place... | reverse complement strand
TATTTGAATAAATCAATCAAAGGGCATTATGCAACAGAAGTGGAAATAAACGTAAACGGAGAAATAAAAAGTTTGCAGGATGCAATCAACGACGGAAGCATTTCGGAAGTTGGAGAATGCACTCCAATAATTCCCTGCACTTCTGGAAGCCAAGTATTCACAAGTGTTGGAACATTTGGTTTTGTGATTCCAGAAGGATGCAATCAACTTGCCGTTAAAACATGGGGGGCGGGCGGTGGAGGTGGAGGAGATTATTGCGGTTTTTCAGGCGGTAGTGGTGGTGATGGAGGGGCAGGAGGATTTGCAAATGGAAATCTTTCAGTAACTCCTGGAGAAACATTAAGTGTAGTAGTTGGTGCCGGAGGTAACGGGCGCAGTTATTCTATTGCTACAGACGGTGGAAATCTTAGTGGCATTTTCAGAGATGTTATCCCTTTAATCATAGCAGGAGGTGGCGGGGGCGGAGGAGGAGCATCCCAAGGTCGATCTGCAGGTTATGGCGGAGCGGGCGGAGGATTAACTGGTCTGCAAGGTAGTGCGGGACCTTGGGCTGCAGGAGGAGGAGGAGGAACTCAGACTTCCGGAGGAACAGGGACAGGATTATCAGGAGATACTAATGGAAAATATCTAAAAGGTGGTGCAAGAGACTTAACTGGCCATAGTGGAGTTGGAACAGGGGGTTCTGGATACTATGGTGGAGGTGGAGGAGGTGGGGGATATGATGGTAGTCATGCAGGTTCAGGCGGCGGAGGTGGTTCATCATTCATACCTTCAGGAGGCACAACGCTATCAGGAAACGGCAGAATACCTCCAAAGACAGAGGACCCTGATTATATCGGAAATGCAGGATATGGCGGGATGGCACCAGGAGATTGTGTCCGGGCAGGAGTAAGTGGAAATAATGGATTAGTCATTGTGAGATGGTTTTAAAGATTCAATCTCCCAACAATAATGTTAATGCGGAGGTTGGAAATTGTAACTCAACAATTGTATTTCTTAACAACAAACTATAAAAACAAGTTCTTTTTTCAATGAATTATGGCTGAGGTGAAACTAAAAGAAGACTTGCTTATAGAGGCTAAAAACTTTTTTGATAGTTATAAAAGGGAAATTGGCGACTCGATACGCGCCGGAAAAAACGTTGTTTATGTTGATTTTATGAAACTCTCTGAATTCTCAAGTGTTCTCTCAGATGAGATAATCTCCAACCCGGAAGAAACTCTTGCAGGCATGGGGGTAGCAGTTGAAGAATTGGGGCTGATACGCAATGCAATAATCAGATTGTTCAATCTCCCAGATAGTTTAAAATTAAAAATAAGAGATATAAGAGCAAAGCACCTCAATGAATTAATAGTTGTTGAGGGGATAATCAGACAGGCAAGCGATGTTCGCCCGCAAGTCGTAAAGGCGGAATTCGAATGCCCCTCATGCTCGACAAAAATTCCGGTTTTGCAAGTGGACAAAAAATTTCACGAGCCACAAAGATGCAGTTGCGGAAGGAAAGGCGGATTCAGGCTAATCCAAAAATATCTCGTGGACACTCAAAGATTGGTAATAGAAGAATCTCCAGAATCCCTTGTCGGAGGAGAACAGCCGAAGAGGATAAATGTTTTTGTCAAGGAGGATTTGGTTGAACCTAAGATGGAAGAAAAAACAACTCCTGGAAGCAGAATAAGAACAATAGGGGTATTAAAAGAAGTTCCTGTTCCCTTAAACACGGGAGGACTTTCAACAAGATTTGAACTGGCAATAGAAATAAACAACATAATCCCTTTGGAAGAAACGTTTGAAGAATTAAATATAAGTGAAGAAGATGAAAAGGAAATTTTGGAACTCTCAAAGGACCCATATTTGGTTGAAAAATTAGCGGGCAGCATAACACCCGGAGTATGGGGTTACGAAGAAATAAAAAAATCCCTTGTCCTTCAATTATTCGGTGGCGTAAAAAAAATAAAAGCAGATGGACAAAAAAAAAGGGGAGACATCCACATCCTCCTCATTGGAGATCCTGGAGTTGCAAAGTCAGTCACTCTTACATTTATGGCGGAAATATCTCCAAAAGGACGTTACGTCGTCGGTAAATCAGCATCAGGCGCAGGACTCACTGCAACAGTCGTGCGCGATGAATATCTTCGAGGTTGGTCTCTTGAAGCTGGAGCGATGGTCCTCCAAAACAACGGACTTGTCTGCATAGACGAATTGGAAAAAATGGATGCAAATGAAAGAAGCTCGATGCACGAAGCGATGGAACAACAGACAATTACTATTTCAAAGGCAAGTGTTCAGGCAACGTTAAGAGCAGAAACATCTGTACTTGCCGCTGCAAATCCAAAATTCGGGCGCTTTGATCCGACGCAATCAATACCAAAACAAATTGATCTTCCTCCGACGCTGATTAACAGATTTGATGTAATATTCACACTAAGAGATATTCCAAACAAGGAAAAGGACACAAAAATTGCGAGACATGTTCTGGAAGAGCATAAGAGGGGGGGAAGGGAGATGATTGTTTCGAGAGATTTGTTCAGAAAATACATCGCATATGCAAAGCAAAAATTCAAACCTGTGCTTACAGAAGAAGCAATTGAAGAAATTGAAAAATTCTACGTTGATTTGAGAAACAGGCAGGTATCTCATGATAGCCTTTCAGGAGGAATGCCTCCAATACCAATATCTGCCCGTCAGTTGGAAGCGTTGATTCGCATGAGCGAAGCTTCTGCAAAGATGAGGCTGGATAACAAGGTGACAAAACACGACGCGAAAATCGCAATAGAATTGATAAAGGTTTATCTTACTGAAGTCGGCTATGATTATGAGTCAAACACCTTCGACATAGACAAAATATCGGGAATAACCTCGTCGAAAAGGAACAAAGTATTCTTAGTAAGAAAAATGATAACTGAGCTAGAGGAGCGCATGGGAAAACTTATCCCTCGCGAAGAAATTGAAAAGGAAGCTGAAGGGAAACTTACGAAAGATGAAATTGGAGATGCAATAACTGAGTTAATCAAGAACAGCATAATCTATGAACCGCGCAGCGGCTATTTTCAAAGAGTTTAAAATGTCAAAAGAACAAAAATACAAAAAACCTGCGTTAAATCTGACACTTTGAATAAATTTGAGAGTGTGTCAACAAGCAAAAAAATTAAAATAAAAAACCCAAAAAAAGTAAAAACAAAAAATGCCTAACGAACAAGAACAATTCAAAAGGAATATCGCATTCAAATTGAGAATTGAAGATTTTTCCAGAGGCAAGCCCGTAATAGAAAATGAACGGCTTTCTTATTTTGATTTCTACGGAAAAAAGATTGTTCGTGTAAACATTGTCGGAAGCGTCGTTGAAAAATTTGACAGCAGCGGCGAGAAAAAATACACTTTTCTGACCTTGGATGACGGTTCAGGCCAGATTAAAGTAAGGGCTTTTGGTGAAGAAGCTGAAAAATTAAAAGATGTAACACACGGAGAAACGCTTATCATAATAGGAACGCTAAGACATTTCAACAATGAAATTTACATTTCTCCGGAAATAGTAAAGGAGCAATCTCCAAAATATTTGATTGTAAGAAAGCTGGAACTTGAAAAGGAAAGGAAAGATTATCCTGCAATGAACTCTTATCGCGGTTCAGGAAATGAAATGCAAAATCGAGGTGCAATGCCAGAACAACTGGAAAACAGAATAAGTGTCAATATAAAAGAAATTGTTCAGGAAACAATCAAAAATGCAGAGAGCCAGGGGGGAATAGAAATAGAGTTCTTGAAAAAGACAATAAATCATCCTGGTGAAATTGTAATGAACGAAGTGCAAAAACTCCTCGAGGAGGGAGTTGTCTTTGAGCCGCGCCCGGGAAAAATCCGGTGGCTTGGATGAAATGGGAAAAGAATATTCACTTAAAGTCAATACTGGAGAACAGGCTGAAGTTTATAGAAGGATTGAAGAAGCTTTTTTAGAAATTGCAAATAAGTTAGAACCAAAGCCATTAAAACGCCCCTCTCAAATTGAAATGAAAGTTAATCACGTGTATGATAATCGCACAAAAACTTTCTCGGATGATATTGTGCATAGATTATTTTATCAGCAAAAAGTTGTAGCGATAGTTTCTGAGTCGAGAGATGAAGCAAACATGATTGTTTTTGATTTCTTTGATAACTCTGATAAAATTCTAAATGAAATGGCAGAAAAAGAAATCCCAAGATTCATAGAATTAAGAGGTTGCGTGAACTGTCCGACATCAAAACTGCACAAGGAAAGACATGGAACAGAATATGGCTTTGATCACGAATTGATATTGTCTTGTTTGATTGGAAATTGCATGGAAAACGGACATGCACTTTATGAACCATTTATTGACCCTGAAGAGATTATGAAGTTTGCAGAGATATCTGGAAACAAAAAGTATGTTGAGAATGCAAAAAGATATTTGAGGATAGTAAAAGAAAAGTTTGGAGATTATTATGAAATGTTGGGTGTTAATTTAGGCGATTAATAGCAATACTTAACCCAAGGTAGATAAGTGTTTTATGAATATGTTCATTAGGGTCCAACCGGTATCTCAGTTTATCAAATTTTTTCTTCATTCTCACAAATCATTTCTTCCCAAAAAATTTCTTGAAAAATCCTTTCTTGGTTTTCGATTCAAACCAGTATGCAAATGCGATTAGAACGACAAGTCCCATCAACGAAATCAGGAATCTCCACAAGTCACTGGCATAACCCCAAAATCCTCCTGCGCCCCAGACAAATGTTCCTGCTCCTCCTGCCATCAATCCAACTCCGACAGATTCAAGTTTGAATATAACTCCTCCAAGAACAATTATTGCTATGCCCACAGGGATTGAAGTCAGAAATCTTTTCTTGCTGTTTTCTTCCAATGCATTATCATAATCCTGCCTGCAATAATATTCTCTGTCACAATATCCTTCAATATTTTTTCCACCAACTTCTCGCGGATAATTATCAACAACCCAATATCCCTCAACTTCCACACATCTGTCCGGATTGTCGATGTACTCTGCTGTCTTTAATTCAGAACAAAAATCATTGTACTCTGGCTGTGGGAAAATAACACTTATTCCGTAAACAGCTACGAAAGTTGTCAGTATAAAAATTGCAATGCCTATAACGATTCCTTTTAGATTCATAATCAAATAAGTTGCCCGAGATTTATAAAGTTTTCAAAAGTCAAAAATTATCTTTTATTTTTCCGAACAAAACCCAAAACTTAAAAACCTGCCGATTATTTAAAATTATGGAAAACTACGAAAATCTCCTGGATGAAGCATACAAGAAAGTGAAGAATGTTTCAGTCAAAGATACAGAGAGGTTTGAGATTCCAAAAATAGAAGGATATTTTGAGGGAAAGAAAACAATACTCACAAACCCGATGCATATTGCAAATCATCTTCGAAGAAAAATCGAGCATTTCCAAAAATTCCTGTTGAAAGAGTTGGCCACTTCGGGTTACATGGACAAAGATCGTCTAATTTTGAACAATAAAATTCCAAGCGCAAAGATAAATCAAAAAGTGGAAGATTACGTGAAGGAATTCGTGCTATGCAGGGAATGCAAAAAACCCGACACGGAAATAATAAAACAAGATCGCTTGGAAATAATGCACTGCCTCGCGTGTGGAGCAAAACATCCGGTTAGAGGAAAAATTTGATTTTGATCGATAAATAGTTTTTACAAACCTCCTACAGAATTCGTTTAATGATTGATTTCTACCTAAAAAAACGCCTTGCCCGAAGTCGCTCGGATTTAAACAATAAATTAATATTGAATCCGACATTTAATTGAAGTTAATCTTTAATGTGATCAAGATTTTTCATCAATGGTAAATTAATTTGCGAACGAAGTAAGCACAAATTTAACAAAAAAAATTGTTAATAGGCAGATACATATCATAACTTTTGAACAAAGTTCTACTACAAAAAACCTTAAAAAGAGTATCATTTTAATGGTATAAATAAACCATGGAGGTAAAATGGCTTTAGAAGGAAGATGTATGAGGTGTAAGGAAAATAGAGAAATGAAAGATTTCAAATTGGAAAAAACCAAAAGAGGAACTTTCATGGCAAAGGGAAAGTGTACAAAATGCGGAACAAACATGGCTAAAATCCTGTCAGCAGATCAAGCTAAGCAGTTCCAAAAATAACTTTCTAAAAGGAAAGTTTGATAAAGAAAACCTTGGTTGTCTTTATAATGGTGCTTGTAAACATAATACGAACCTACAGGGACGTCGTGGCTGTTTGTGACAGTGAATTGTTGGGAAAAACTTTCGAGGAAGGCGACTTTCAGTTGTATGTGAAAGAAAATTTTTTTAATGGGGAGGAAAAAACAGAGGTTGAAACAATAGAGATAATGCAAAAAATGTCTCTTGACGACGCGACATTCAACATCATAGGAGAAAATTCCGTAAGAGTGGCAATAAAAGCAGGAATAATCTCGGACGATGAAGTTGGAAAAATCCGGGGAATTCCGTTTGCTTTAGTTTTGATTTAGAGTTTTTTCAACAAAAAAATCCTTGTAAACTTTGTTTATAAAATTGTCTGCTTCTTCAGAAGCATCAATCAATTTGTGATACTCTCTAAGCTCATAATTTGTACCTTTTGGTTTAAGTTCGCTGAAAAATGCGAAGTAGTACGAAGGTATTACGGTCATTAATCCAATAGCACCTAAACTGTAAAATAAACCATCTTGTAAATTAGAATTGCTACTTTCTAAAAAATAATCTAAACCGGCAACAACCCCTAAGGTTGTAGCCAAAATTCCTGCAAGAGATATCAACCCACATGTATTTCTTGTATATCTTCTTTTTGGTGAGGTGACCCACCTATTAAAATCTAACCTAACATCCTCATATTTTAATTTATCGGCGTCAATTTTTTTCTCTGTGAATGGTTTAACAATTTCAAATAAATCGGCAGGTAATCCCCCTATTTTATTAGAATCCTCCTCTTCACATTTATACACCGTATACATAATAGGTATTCTGCCTAATCCTATCTTTTCTCTGCTTGACAAACCATAAAACTCTTCCACTCTTCTTCTAAAAGAAGTCTCTTTTGTCAGTATCTTTCTAACCAAAGTATCTTTTTCATGATGTTCAATATGTCTTATCAATTCTTCTTCGCTTGTTTTTTCAGTTTGTGTTTTCATTTTCCAGTTTTCCTTCAAGATTATTCTTGTCAAAATTTTTATGAATTCTGTTTTCCGCTAGCTTTATTCCTATCGCTAACCCCCATGTGCCCCCATGAACAAAAGTTGGAAGTCCTACAAAAGGAATGGAATTAAACAGTACTGAAGCGCCCCAAGAGTATAATTCTGATTTCAAATCTCCTGCCCCCATATTAAATAGAGTGTACCTCAAGGCAACAATCGGAGCCAATGCTCCAGCTATCGCTCCGCCATATGCATATGCTTTTTCAACAGGACCTATCATTCCGGATAAAGTTCCTTTCGATACATATTTTTTTGTTTTCATTTTTCTTTATTTTTTAATAGTCATTTACTTGAAAATACCAAAAATTTTGACTATTTAAGATATATCTCCCCCTTAGGGGTATAATATTGGAAAAAATTAAAAACTCTCAATTCAAGTAATGGTATGGAAAAAGAACTTGAATCAATTGGCTTGACATCTGGAGAGGCACGAGTTTACATTTCCTTACTAAAATTAGGACCGTCAACAGTTGGACCAATTTCCTCAAAATCAAAAGTTTCATATTCAAAAATTTACAATGTCTTGGACAGATTGGCAAAAAAAGGAGTGATAACAATAACGAAAAAGGAAAAAACCAGATTCTACCAAGCAATAAGTCCAAATAGACTAAAAGACACAATAAAAAAACAAGAAGAGGATTTGAAAACGAAAAAGGAAAAATTGGAAAAAATAATGCCTGAACTAATCTTGCTTGAAAAGTCATACGGAAAAAATGATGAAGTGGAAATGTTCAAGGGGTTAAAGGGTTTGCAATCTGCCTATGAAATCTTCCTGAAAAACACTCCAAGAAAAGAGGAAATTTATTTTTTTTATGTTTACAATGAGAAGTATCGAGAAGTTATTGATGATTTTTATTTCAGAATGTTCTCCATTTTCAGAGAATTTGGACATAAATGGAAGAGTGTAGTTACAAAAGAATATAGGTCATCATTAAACAAACAACCTCCGTTTATAAAATTCAAGATTGTAAATTTCCCAATACCCGGAAATATTGATATTTCAAATAATATGATTTTGATTACAATATGGTCTGAAGAACCGACAGCAATATTAATCTCATCGAAAGAAGTAGCCGAAAATTACAGAAAATATTTTGAGAGTGTCTGGGACAAGGCAAAGGGTTACTTTAACTCTTCAAAATGAATTTCTTTTTTATTCTTTAATGTCATTTGATATTCAGCTAAAACTCCAAATTTTTCTCCCGTGAGACAAATATCTCCAAATGTTTCCTCTTTGTTATAATCCAGTGCCATTTTTTCAAGCAGGGATTTTGCACCATCAACACCCAATCCTCTCGCGATTGGTTGATAATAAAACAAATTTTCAGGAATTTCGAGGTGAATTGAATAACCCATTAAAAAAGGCGTACCTTAAAGTTTAAAACAATTATGAAAATGAACCTCACAAAACTCTGGCAAACCAAAATTAATTTTATAAATATTCGTGAGGATAAATATAGATGAACATAACTTTGATTGGAATGTCCGGAGTTGGAAAAAGTCGCATAGGCGAGGGGCTTGCGAAAAAATTAAATTACAAATTTGTTGACACTGATAGAATAATCGAGAAAGAAACAGGATTAAAACTTCAAAAGATAATAAACAGTCTAGGAGACAAGAAGTTTTTGGAAATTGAGGAGAAAACAATCTTGAATCTAAAAGGAATAAATAAAACAATAATCTCTCCAGGAGGAAGCATTGTTTATTCTAAAAAGGCCATGAAATTTCTGAGTAAAATCTCTGTGATAATTTATTTAAAATCAGATCTGAAAGAAATAATAAAGAAAATAAAAGACCTGGATAAAAGAGGAATTGTTGGGCTAAAAAATAAAGGGTTTAAGAATCTGTTTAATGAAAGACGACCTATTTATGAGAGATATGGTGAAATAAAAATATCCATACGAAAAGATCAAGAAGTTAAAGAGATTGTAAACAAAATAATCAGTTTAATTGGCAAAGGCAAATACCAAATTTTATAAATTAAACTGAACAAGGAAAAAGATGGCAAATAGAAAATCAGGAAATTCTGAAAATAGTGAAGGTCAGATAACGCGTGTTAAACTGCCAAGAGGTCGAGAAGTAATAGGAGTTATCGAATCACGCCTTGGAGGAAACAAAATGATGGTGGCTTGTTTAGACGGAAAATCCCGCAATTGTCGCGTTCCCGGAAGGTTGAAAAGAAAATTGTGGCTTCGCCCAAATGATATAGTAATAATAGAACCGTGGGAACTAGACAACAGCAAGGGAGATGTTGTTTTCAAGTACAATTCAAATCAAGTTGAATGGCTTAAGAAAAACAAATATCTTGAGTCTGAAAGTAATGAATTTTAGAATGAAAAAAATCATCTCAGAAAAATTTCCAAGAATCCTAAAGAATAAAAGGCGCCTTGAAAAGGAACTGGGAATAAAAATCTCTCATCGGGGAAAAGAAGTTTTTTTTTCCGGAAATCCAGAAAATGAGTATGTGACCGAGAAGGTCTTCGATGCGCTTGAATTTGGTTTTCCGTTCAGCGTTGCGTTAGAAATTAGTAATGAAGATTTGATGTTTGAAGTGATAAATATAAAAGACCATACCAAACGCAGTGATTTGAGAAGCGTGCGGGCGAGAATTATCGGAAAAAACGGCAAGACACTAAAGACATTGAGCGATTTGACAAAATGCCATTTTGAATTAAAGGACAATCAAGTCGGCATAATAGGCTCTCCGGAAGAAATTGAAAACGCCCAGGTGGCAGTAGTCTCCTTAATCCACGGTTCAAAACAGGCAAATGTTTATGCATTCCTTGAAAAACACCACCCTAAACCGGAAGGAGATTTGGGGTTGAAAGAAGAAGAATAACTTTTAAATACAAAAAACTCTCCTTTTTTTTGTCATTAAGAGTTTTTTGGACAGAAAACAAAGAAAGACAAAAAGCATTTGTTTTCTGTATCAATTCTTTTTGACGGAATAAGTCCCGGTAGCTCAGCAGGTAGAGCACATGACTGTTAATCATGGGGTCGTAGGTTCGAGTCCTACCCGGGACGCTTGTTTTTTAAATACAAAACTCATTTAGTAGCTATGAAAAAACAAAATAGGAAACTGGGCATAAATCAATTCTTTGATATAAGTAAATTCCCAAAAAATCCGGGGATTGGTGTCTATGGAATTTCAATGCCTTTAATAGACAAAAAACAGTCTCCAAAAGAATTATTTGATCAACAATCACCTTTATTCAATAAGATAATTTTGCCACATGTTGGAGCCTTAATAGTTTACAGCGATGGACTTTATATGAATTCAAATGAGTCTGCAATAAAATTAAAGCATAAATTTCAGAGACAGATTGAAGAACATAAAAGAGGGTATAAAAAATTAGTAGAAAAGAATATTTACCTGATTCGTTCAGCATACTCTTTTGTGACATGGAGTCAGTTAATATTAGAGTGTCCAAACTTTCAAGAACATTTTAAAAAAATTAAGGAGATATACGAAAGAGATAGAACTCTCCAGAAATATGTAAAATTAGATATTCAATATGCCTGTAAAAAATTTAACGAAAACAATGTAAATTACATTCTTGAAGAAATCCTCTTGGACTATCTTGTGTCAAAGGGAAAGGTGAGATTACAAAATGATTATGTTCAAGATAAAGAAAAGTGGATACTTCAATGCTATCCTGGAAAACCGCATAGAGCCCTGGTATATCTACATAAAAACAATCTCTTAAAAATAAAAAGCGATAATCCTTATCAAAATTCTTTATACGACCTTCAAAAAGGAGTTTTGTATGAATTTGACAGAATGGATATAGAAACTTTCGATTTTGATAACTAAAACTTTTTTAACTAATCGTTTTATTTCTATCTCATGAAATCCCTAAAGCAAAAAAAGCCCCTTAAGATTCTTGTAGCAATGTCCGGCGGCGTTGATTCCAGCGTAGCCGCACTTCTTCTAAAAAAGCAAGGTTATGACGTAATTGGGGCTTTTATGAAAAATTATTCGGAAAAGAAAAATTCCAGGGAGTGCAACTGGAAAAAAGAAAGAGAGTATGCAATTCTCATTGCAAGCATTCTCAAAATTCCCCTAATAACTCTTGACTTTGAAAAACAATATCGGAAAAAAGTTATAGAAAAAATGTTCATTGATTATCATGCAGGCAAAACCCCCAATCCGGATATTGACTGCAATCAAAAAGTAAAATTTCCCTTGCTGATAGAAGCTGCAAAAACTCTCGGTTGCGATTTTGTTGCAACAGGTCATTATGCGCGAATAAAAAATGTCAAGGGTAAATTTGAACTTCTTCGCGCTAAAGATGAGTCAAAAGACCAAAGCTATTTTCTCTATCGCTTAAAACAGTCGGAGCTTAAACATTTGATCTTTCCTGTTGGAGATTATAAAAAATCGCAGATAAGAGAAATTGCTCTAAAGAACAATTTTCCAAACTTCGATAAAAAATCAACAGTGGGAATATGTTTTGTGGGAAAAGTTGACATGAAAAGATTTTTGAAGAAAAAGTTGAAGCCTAAAAATGGAAAAATCCTCAATCCCGAAGGAAAAATCATGGGAGAACACGACGGAATTTATTACTACACGATCGGGCAGCGACCCGGTCCAAGAAATGGAATTAATTTTTCCAAAGACATTCAAAAAAATGGGAAGATAAAAAGATGGTACATTGCAGAAAAAGATGCGAAAAAAAACACAATCATCGTGGCTCCGGAAGGACACAAAATTCTCTATAGAAAAGACATTTTTCTTAAAAATCCTCACTGGATAAACTCCCCCATAAATAAAAAGAAAAAGATTCTAGCACGAATTCGTCATTTGGGAAAACTTCTGAAATGTACTGTTGCTTATGATAAAAAGAAGAAGAAATTTTTCGTGGTCTTTGACAAACCAACAGCCGGCTTAAGTGAAGGTCAGGCGCTTGTTTTGTATGAAGGTAAAAAAGTTATCGGCGGCGGAGAAATTTCTTTTGAACAAAAGATTATAAATTATAAATCAAGGAGTAAGGGAGTAAATCATGGAAGGAAGTAATTTGAGAGAATTAGTAAAAGGAAGAGGCACCGGATATAGATGTATTGTTGAAGCAGTAGTTGATCACAAAATGGGCTCTTATGATTCTCTCACAGAGATTGTACGAAAGGGCGCACAGGGAGTAGCATACGACTTTTGGGATTATTCGGGAAATTGGTGGGAACTTGCAATTGCCGTAGAATGGGAGCGCGGTAATGGATGTGTCTACATAGAAAAATATAGAAAGAGGAATAAGATAAAAAAACCCATTACTGAAATAAAATTTATCCGTGAAGCTTCACAGAATGAAAGAGCGTTGGAAAAAAATCCTCTTGTTGAAAAAACAGTAATGATTAACCATGAATAGATAATAAACTACAACAATTCTTAAAAACTAAAAGAGCTTTTCCAAAAAGATGGGACGTGACAATTACTACAAAATATTTGATGCAAGGACTCCCGGACTTACAGGAACAATAATTATCTCCAAGTTGGCCATTATTCAGGATACAAAAAGAGAAAGTATTGAACCGAAATATTCTCAAGAAGTAAAGGAATTGTCAGAAATGTTCTATAACCTTTCAAAAGACTATAATTTAGATACTTATTGCCGTAATCAATCAACAGAAAATGTGTTGGAGAGATTCTATTGGCCCTCTAATGATTTCCCAGAAAATCTGAGAGGAAAAACAACCGAAGATGTAAGATTGCACTCTTGGCTTTTTGCAAAAAATCTTGAAACTTTCAAGAAAGATTCTCCAGGAGAAAAACAAAAATTAATTGAAGATTTAAACACTCTTTTTTGGCTGGTTATCCCCGAGATTTCCTCACGCAGGTATGGATTAGCCGCATAACAACATATTTTAAAAACATCTTTGTCTTTTTTAATTAATGGATTTAGACAAAGCAATTAAATTGCGCAAAAGTACAAAAAAATTTTCAGACAAAAAACCGGATTGGCGCAGGATAATTGAGTGTATTGACTCTACGAGGTATGCTCCCATGGCGGCTGGAAATTTCTCGTTGAAATTCATTCTTATTGACGACAGAGAAAAAATAGGGAAAATCTCCGGGATGTGTGAACAGAGATTTTTCTCAAAGGTACACTATCTAGTCATAGTGTGTTCAATCCCTAGCAGAACAAAAAATGCCTTTAAAGAAAAAGGAGAGATTTATTTAAGACAGCAAGCTGGTGCTGCAATTGAAAACTTCCTCCTGAAAATCCAAGATTTTGGGCTTGCAACATGTTGGGTGGGACACTTCATTGAAGAAGAGATAAAGCGTGAACTAAGAATTCTTGACGATGTTAATGTAGAGGCAATTTTCCCGATAGGATATCCTCAAGGCCCTGAAAAAGAAAGGTCAAAAAGGAAAATTTCTCTAGACAATATTCTTTATTTTAACGAATACGGAAATCCAAGAATGAGACAGCCGAGAGTACCTGAGGGTTAAATCTGTCTTCCATCGTGATTAAAATTTCATTTTCAATAAAGTATGAACATTCCAAAAGTTGAATTTAGTGTTGCACCAATAGACAAAATCTTTTCCTTAATTCACTATTTTCTAAATCCTGCAAGAGGAGATTGGGATTGGAGTAACGCAATTTACAAAAATTATCCTGAATTAAAGAGTAAGTTACAAAATGTTAAAGATAAGAAAAAACAAAAAGAAGTTGAATATCGTTTTTTCACAGAGGTTTTCAAAAAAGAAAGAATCGAATTAGAGAAAAGAGCAAAAATTTTCCAAATAGAGTGGAATAAAATTAATGATGATGTAATGCTTGTTCTTTCTAAAGTTGTTGAACAAGAATGGTCTGATAAAGACAGGAAAATTTTTGCAAGAATTTCTTTGAATCCTATTTGTCCTCGGTACATCAAACAAAGAACTTTCGACCTTTTCTATAAACAAAAACCACAATATATGAAAAGTGTTGCTATTCACGAAATTTTGCATTTCATATATTTTGAAAAATGGAAAAAGGTCTTTCCTAAAACTAAAGAAAAAGAGTTTGATGCGCCTCATTTAGTCTGGCAATTAAGCGAGATGGTGCCAGGAATTATTTTGAATGATAAAGGGGTTCAAAATGTTTTCAAATACAAATTCGGTTCTTACAAAGAATATGAAAATTTTAAACTGAATGGAAAACCTCTTTTATCTTATTTGCAGGATTTTTATGATAACAGAAAAGATTTTGCAGATTTCTTAAAAAAATCTTGGAAATTTGTTAAGCAACACGAAAAGGAAATTAATTCTATATAACGCGCACATTTGAAATTAGACATCACATAGTTCCAACTAGTTTCTAAAAACAAAAAGAAAAAGGAAAAAATAAAATTAAACTTACTTGAACACCTCTATCCCCAAATCAGAAACTTCTCTTGATGCAGGGAAAGCTCTGTCTTCAACGGATTTTCCAAGAACATATGGTGATTTAACGCCAGTCATTATTGTTATGACTCTAACTCTTCCGGTAAATTCCTTGTTGATTCTTGCTCCAATGATAACATTTGCCTCAGGACTAAGATTCTCGGAAACAACTCTTCCAATAACATCAAATTCCTCAAGCTTCAAATCAGGTCCGCATGTGATGTGAATTAAAGCTCCGTTTGCTCCCCTGTAATCTACATCAAGCAATGGGTGCGATAATGCCTGGTCAACTGCCTCTTGAACCTTGTTCTGTGTGTCTGCCTCTCCAATTCCTATAACTGCGACTCCACCGTTGGTCATTATTGCCCTTACGTCTGCATAGTCAAGGTTGATCAAGCTTGGTAATGTAATTGTATCCACAATTCCCTTAATCATCGTGCTGATAAGCTCATTGGCAACTGCAAACGCCTGCTCTATTGGCAATTGTCCTGCAATGTCAACCAATCTATTGTTGTCAAGAACGATGCATGTATCTGTCTGCTCTCTTAATTCCTGCAAGCAGAATTCAGCCTTGTCAATTCTTGCCTTTTCAGCCTCAAATGGCATTGTTACAACGCCAATGACTACAGCTCCTGTTTCTTTAGCAAGCTGTGCAACAACTGGTGCTGAACCAGATCCTGTTCCACCGCCAAGCCCTGCAATAATGAATACCATATCTGATCCAGAGACTGCCTTCTTCAATTCAGAAAGTGATTCTTTTGCTGCTTCTCTACCCTTTTGAGGCATTCCACCTGCACCAAGTCCGCGAGTTAATTCTCTTCCTATTAAGAATTTGTCATCTGCCTTTGTTACGCTCAAGTGAAGTGCATCAGTATTAAGTGCAAAAACCGTAGCACCATCAATTCCTTTGTTGAAAAGCCAAGTCACTGCATTTCCACCCATTCCACCACAACCAAAAACTTTTATGTTTGCCTTTCCGGCCTTAAGATCATCAAAATTAATGCTGTGGGTAGCCGTGTTCGCTATTGCTTCTTTTGCAAAGTCTAAAACCATGGTTTAACCTCCTTTTAATTCTTGTATTTCTGAATTAAATTCAGCAGCAAGAGAATCTTGCCAATAATACATATGAAAAATTAAAGGTGCTCGTATTTAAAAATATTTTGTCATTGGAAAAGAATCTTCTTTTGACATATTTTCCTGGGATTTTATAAAATTTTTAGGAAAATTTCTCAAAAATTTTTGTTTTTCCATTGAAAATTTTCTCCTGTTTTTAATTTTTTATCCAGAATTTCAAGCTCTTCATAAATTCCTTCAATTAAATCGTAGTCTTTTGCCTCGTGAAGATCAATCCATGCAAATTCCGTAAGTGCCTTGCAAAGTTTCACATTTTCCGACGCTGGTTCAGCACACAAACTGATAATGATGCATGGAATTCCATCGTTTCTGAGATAGACCAAGCTGGTAACATAATTAATATTTTTTATTTCCAAACCAACTTCTTCAAGAATTTCTCTTTTCAATACATCCTCAAGAACATTATACCAGTGTTGAGAAGTATCTTTCTCCCTGAGAACGTAATCCAACACTTCCAACTTGCCTCCGGGAACAGTCCATTTGTTGGGAAATGCTTTTTCCCAATCGGCTCTTTTTGCGATAAGAAATTTTCCATCTCTGACAAGTATCCCTGTAACAACAATATAATGTATCAAATTCCTGTCAGGCATTCCCAAACTTGAGAACAATCGTATTTAAAAACTTCCTCAAAAAATTTGAGTTATGGAGAAGGAAATACTTGCGTTGTTTTTGTACAATGAAAAATTAAAGTTCAATGAGATTGAAAAATGCCTTAAGGTAAGGTCAAACAAAATAGCCTATCACCTAAAAAATCTAATAAAAAAAGAAATTCTCTTAAAGAGTGGAAATTCGTACAAACTGTCAAAGGAGAATCTCATACCTTATCTCTCTGCAAAAAGACACGTGCTTCCGATAATTTTAATTTATATCGGAAATGGAAGAGAATGTTTTTTGGTTGAAAGGGATAAAAAACCGTTCAAGAATTTTATGGGAATGCCTGGAGGAAGAATTATTCTGGGAGAAAATTTAAATGAAGCTGTTGAAAGGATAATGTACGAAAAACACAAAATCACCGCAAAATTAAAGAAAATAAATTCTGTTTCAATAGAGCATATAAAAAATTCCCGGGGAATTTTTCAAACGGACTTGATAATATTTGCAACAGCTACGACAAAGAATAAAATCTATTTAACCAACATTAAGGAAAACAAGTCAAGGATAATTTCCAGTGATTACAAATTGATAAAAAATCATCTTGGAAAAGAGACCAAAATAGAAAGATTCATAACTGTTAATGATTAAAGGAATTGCATTCATTTCACCAAAGTTGATTCAAGTGATAATAAAAAACGTTAGCTTCAAAGTCGCTCACGATTGATTAAAATTTAACACGAAATCTGATGATTAATGACATCTATCCCGCCATAATTGGTTTATGATTAACCATAAAATCCGAGCCTCGCGAGAAGAAATTTCTCCATGTCAAAAAAACTTGTAAAATCATTATAATTTCTCAAAACTCCTCGCAATCTGGAAAAGTTTCTGCTCCTGAAATTTGTCGCAAATAATCTGCATTCCTATCGGAATACCGTTTATTTTTCCCGCAGGAATTGAAATGGCGCAGTTTCCTGCAAGATTGGCCAAAACAGTAAGCACGTCATATTGATACATCTCCTCGACGGAGATCTTTTCGCCTATTTTGTGTGGCAGTTTTGGTACAGTGGGCAAAATCAAGCAATCAAAATCCTTGAAAATTTTCTCGAACTCCTTTTCAATAAGTTTCATAACTTTTAACGCCTGATGATAGTATCTTCCATGATGCTCGGCCTTGCTTATCTCACTTCCTCCAAGAATTCTTCTCATGACCTCTGGTCCAGAATTTTCATCTATGCTCAAACCATATCTCCTTCCGTCAAATCTCCTAGTTCCGGAAAAAAATTCAACATAAACTATGATGTAATAAGCCTCAAGTGCCAGATCAAGATAATTCATTTTTATTTTTTTTACGTTCCATCCGTATTTTTTCTTGGCGTTCATTACTCTTCCGTCAACAATGGCTTGTATTTTCTTGTCGTTGATTTCAAAATCCAGCAAGCCAAGGTTTAATTTTTTAGGAACTTCTTCAATTTTTTTAAAATCTATGTCTCTACTTTCCTGAGTAATTGAATCATTTTTTGTTCTGCCCTTTATTATGTTAAAGAGTTTGGCGACAGAAGAAACATCCTTTCCCAAAACACCTATTTGGTCCAAGCTCATTGATGAATCAATCAAACCATATCTGCTTACAGAAGAGTAAGTGGGTTTCAATCCCACAATTCCGCAATGACTTGCAGGATTTCTGCTACTTCCCCCTGTGTCGCTTCCCAAAGACAAATCACAGAAATCTGCTGCAACGCTCGCCGCACTTCCACTACTAGTTCCTCCTGGAATCAACTCAAGATTGTTTGGATTTCTTGTAGGTCCGAATGCACTTGTCTCGCCGCTGCTCCCAGAGGCAAACTCATCCATGTTTGTCATTCCAATGATTAGTCCATCTTCTGTCTTAATTTTTTTTATTACATCTGCATCATAGGTTGATTTGTAATTCTCAAGTGTCTTGCTCGCACAAGAAGCATTTAACCCCAGAACGTTTATATTCGACTTAACAGAGATTATCTCTCCTGCTAGTTTCCCTGCTTTTCCCAATTTTATTTTCGCGTCAATTTCTTTTGCTTTTGCGATTGCCTCGGGATTCAATTGCAAAAATGCATTTATCTTCTTGTCCTCTTTTTTTATTTTCTCGAGGTATGTTTGAAGTTTTAGGAGTGTACTTACCATTTCTTCTTCTCCGCGATTATAAAATCTTTATTTTTGTTCGGCGCGTTTTCAAAAATTCTTTTTCTGAAATCTTCTTTTTCTTTTAATGCCTCTTTTCCTTCATGGACATCTTTACTCTCGACTTTTTTTTCTTGGGTGGGTGAGCGAGTTCGTGGTAGAGACAAATTATTTTTGTGGATAACTCGTGATGGGTCGCGATTAAAGGGGAGAGAATCTTCCTTATGAATTAGAATTTCCTCCCGCGAAAATTCATCTCTTTCAACGCTGTGTTCTCCGAGATTCTCCGGAATTTTGGAAATCCGATTGGAAAATTTTTTCAGCAAAACCCCTGATTCTTTTTTTATTTGTTCTATCTCTTTTTCAGAAACCCGATGGAATAAAAAATCATTTGCCATAATCAAAGGAAGAAGAAAGCGTTTAAATTTATTTCTCAAGGACTCAGTCTATCTCTGTCACGAGGAAACATTGTGGCTTCTTTTATATTATCCAAACCGCAAATCACTTGAGTCATTCTCTCCAAACCCAAGCTCCATCCCGCATGTGGCGGAGCACCATATCTGAAAGAATCAATGTATGCCTTGAAATTCTTAGGATTAAGATTTTTTTTCTTAATCATCTCGACGAGCAATTCTGGAAGATGGATTCTCTGTCCTCCTGAACAAACTTCTACTCCTCCGTAAAGCGCATCAAAACCTTCGCTAAGTTTTGCGTCAGATTTCTCGTCTTTGGGCATTATGTAGAAAGGTTTCAGCGTTGCAGGCCATGAATGAACAAAAACAATGTCTCCCCTATACATCGCGCAGAGTTTCCTCTCTTGTTCAGGTGTGAAATCCTCTCCGATTTTTCCCTTAATTTTATTCATTGCCCCCTCATAAGAAAGATAAATTCCTTTTGGAACCTTCAATTTAATTTTTAACAATTCCAAATCATCCTTGTTGTTTTCGATTATTCTTTTGACAATGAATTTTATTGCTTCTTCAAGATGTTTCATAATTGAAAATTGGTTTTCAAAGGCGGCTTCAATGTCCATCTGCCTGATTTCATTTATGTGTCTCGTGGTGTTGTGCTTCTCGGCACGCCAAACAGGAGTTATCATAAAAGTTTTTTCCATTGAACATGCAATCATCTGCTTGTACAGTTGCGGGCTTTGGGCAAGATAAGCCTTCTTTTCAAAATATTTCACTTCAAACAAATCTGTTCCTCCTTCAGAGGCCTGTTCTATAATTCCTGGTGGCTGCATTTCCAAAAATCCTTTTTTGTAAAAAAATTCTCTGAATGAATTGGAAATGGTGTTTTGAATTTTGAAAATTGCTTGAGATTTTTTCCTGTGAAAATCAAGAAACCTATAATCAAGCCTCTTAGGCAGTTCTGTAGTGGTTTCTGCATTAAGGTCAAGAGGAATATCAATAGGCAAATCATCTGCTTTGTTCAACAAAACAATTTCATGAGGGACTATTTCTTTTCCGCCGGGAGCTTGCTTACTCACAACCAATGTGCCTTTCACATAAACAATAGACTCCCTTGTTGGTTTTTCCATCATCGCAAAAACATTGTCTTGAATTCTTCCCTTGACAGCCGTAACCTGGACAATCCCTGTAAAGTCCCTTATTAACAGGAATCTTATTTTTCCAAGCTCGCGGGAATTATGAACCCATCCTGCAACTTCAACTTCCTTTTTTTTCGATGAAAAAACGTCGTTTATGGGAATTCTGTTCTTGTTCAATTTTTCCAAGTCCATGTCCATAGTAAAAAACCTTAATTTTTAAAATAATCTATTTAAAATATTTTTTTATAATCTCAACTGCCTCATTGCCAGATATTTTTCCATTAAATTCTTTCATGACCAAACCCATGTAAGCATTTACAGAAAGCCCTGGCTTTTCCTTTATAATCTTTAGGATTTTCTCTTCGATGTTTTCTGTTTCCCCTTTTTCAAATTTGATAGCCTCATCGAATGGAACATTTTTAACAAGTTCAGAGAACACATGTCTGATATGATTTTCGCTCAAGCTTCCCCTGTTCAATTCCAAAAGCAATTTTTTTATAATTTCTTTTGTTATGATTTCTTTAATATCCTCCAAATTCTTCCCTGATTTTGTTGCTAACTCTGTTCTCCAAACTGTAAGCATTTTCGCAACAATATCCGGATTTTTATTGTAAAATTTGATCAAATCCTCAAAATCCTCAAGATGTCCTTTTAGAACAAGCTTGATCATCTCTTGAGAAAGTCCTTTCTTTTTCAGATCATCCTCTGTTTCGTGCTTCATCTTTGGAAGATTTTTTTTGACATCATTAATCATGTTCCTTGATATAGCTAACAAAGGTAAGTCGGTTTCAGGATACATTCTTGCCTCTCCAGGCATCGGACGCAAAAATTTTGTTTTTCCGTCGGGAAGCACAGCTCGAACTTCAGATTCAAATTTTTTTCCGCTGTTGACAAGATTAAACTGCCGTTCTGCTTCAAGGGCAACCGATTTCTCAATTAAATCCGGATTTTGCACCCCTTTTATCTCAATCCTCTTCCCTCCTTTTATGGAGACGTTAACATCCTGTCTTATTGTTCCTATTCCTCTCTTGACGTTGCACGCACGCAAAATGCCTCCTATGTAAAGAGCAACTTCTTTTGCCTGTAAAGGAGTTTTTATGTCCGGCGCAGTCGCAATTTCTATCAAGGGGATCCCTAACCTGTCCAATCGATAAACAACTTCATTTTCATTCTGAGAGATTATCCGGGCAGAATCTTCTTCCAAACAAATTGAGTCTATTCCGACGCGCCCTTGAGAGGTTTCAACAAATCCGTCATAGGCAACAAGTAGTGTTCTCTGAAATCCTCCCGTGTTTGAACCGTCGACTACTGTTTTCCTCATTACTTGCGTTATTGGCAGAATTTTTGCATTCAATAACAATGCAATTTGCAACGCAATGCTCAAGGCTTCTGGGCGGACATTAAATGGGGGTGATTCGTCCAGTTCCACAAGGCATGTGGTATCATAACCTTGGTACAAAAATTCTTTTTTTAATGATGTCTGATACTCCACTGCGATATCAACTTCCCCAGTTTCTCCGGGAACAGCATGAAGTTTTCTCATGACTGTAAAATCAGGAGAATCATTTCTCAAAACGGAATTGCAATTGCAGAATAATTTTTTCGTATTGAGTTGCTGATGAATTTCCAGACCGCATTTCAAGCCAAGTTTTTTATAATCCGATTCCATATGATTAACAAAGAAAAGTTGTTTATAAAAAATTTCCTGTTCTCAGTAGATTCGAAAAATAATTTTTATTTGCAAAAGCGAACAAATATTACTCGCGCCTGATGGCGCGTACCCCAAAACGCAAGTCCCTGTCGGACGGATTCCCGTCGCAATACAGGTCAGCGCTACCTGAATCGGCATCAAACCTCGCGACAGAATTATCTCTTGGATGCCAGAAATATAAACTTCCTTTGTTAACATTTTTTCTTGGAAATCCTTGTTTTGTTGGGTTTTCAATCCACGATTCAAGTGAAATTCCCGGAGTTTTGTCTTCCATTAAAGTATCTTCGTCCAGTTTCTCTTCGCCGTCTCTTGTAATCATGTACATTCCATCTTCCTTTTTCTTGAATCTCGCTCCGATAAATTCACTCTTCCATGGGCATGGGCTCCTTCCTTCAGTTATTCCATTGTACAAGTCAGAGTTGTTTTCTCTCGCATATCTTAAAAGTTCTACAAATTCACTTGGTTTTATTCTTTCTCTCAAAGTTGATTCAACTTGATTGTAGTTTCCCAAAAGAGTTCCTTGTCTTGAGACGTAAATTCCCGAAGGAAGTTTAACATAATCTTCTTTCCAATCGTAATGTTCTTTAACATCAACTTCTCCATTAACAATCTGTGAGTGGGTTGGCACTACAAGGGAAGATTGTCTTCCCCTTACTCTTCTGAAATGAAGATTTCCTTCCTGAACAATTCTTGACATGAAAAACAGGGGAAAATAGAGTTTTTAAATCTTTCTTAATGTTACCACTAAACAGTTAATATCAGACAACAAAGAAAATTCTCAGAAACTTTTTATACAATCTTTTGCTAGTTGGAAAATGAAACCTCAGAACAATGCGAAACCCGGAGATTATGTTGAAATTGAATTGATGAAAAAAATTTATCCGGGAGTTCTGTTGGAAAATCCCCAGAATGAAAAAGGTATAATATTGCTGAAACTTGATTCTGGATACAACATCGGTTTAAACAAAAAAGACATTTCTTCCATAAAAATCAAAAAAAAGTTCAGTGAGAGGAAAACCTTGGACAAGAAAGTTCCGATTAATCTTAAAAAACCGAGTATTGCAATGATAATACTGGGGGGAACAATCTCGGCGAGAATGAATCCAAGAAAAGGAGGGGTTGATTGGCTTTCAAAACCAGAGGAATTGCTGAAGTATTACCCAGAGATTTTTGAAAAAGTTAATGTTAAAAAAATAGAGGTTCCATTCATGAAAGCTTCTGAGGATATGGATTTTATTGATTGGAAAAAAATTGCTTCTGTAGCAAAAAATCTTCTCAACGAAAAAGACATAAAAGGAATTGTCATAACTCAAGGAACAGATTTTTTGCATTACACATCCTCGGCATTGAGTTTTTTTCTTAAGGATTTGAATAAACCTGTTGTAATAACATACAGCCAAAAAAGTTCTGACCGCGCAAGCAGTGATGCAAATTTAAATCTCCAGTGCGCCGCTCTCGCGGCAATAACCGACATGGCAGAAGTAATGGTTGTGGGACATGCATCAATCAACGACGATTTCTGCTATGCAATTCCCGGAACAAAAACAAGAAAAATGCACACATCGCGCAGAGACGCATTCAAATCAGTAAATGCAAAACCTCTTGCAAAAATATTTCGCGATAAAATTGAGATAATTTCAGACTACAGAGTTTCAAACAAAAAAAATAAAGTTTCTTTGGATGCAACTTTCGAACCAAAAGTCGCACTAGTAAAAATTTATCCTGGACAATCACCAGAAATACTTGATTTTTATACGAAAGAAAATTACAGGGGTTTGATTCTTGAGTTGAGCGGACTAGGACATCTGCCAACTAAGAGATCCAGAAATTCGTGGATAAAAAAACTAAAGGATATTCAAAAAAAAGGGGTGATTATTTGCGCAGCAAGCCAAACAATTTATGGACGTTTGAATCCTTTGGTTTACAGTAATGGACGCGAGATTTTTGAAACAGGAGTGATTTATCTCGAGGATATGTTGTCTGAAACGGCATTTGTAAAACTTTCATGGATTTTGGGAAAAAGAAAAACCCCAAAAACAAAAAATGAAATTGGCCAGTTTAGGAAGTGGGTTAAAGAAAAGATGCTTGAGAATTTTTCGCACGAGTTGAATGACAGATTGGAAGAATAAATCTGTGCTATCTTATTCTGTCTGATATCGCCGCCCCTATTGCAGCCGGGAAAGTTATCAGGACAACGATGTTAAATGCATATGAGGGATCTGTTGTCCATGAAGTTACTTGCATAACCCCCATAAGCAGTGCAACTATAACAAAAGAGAGGGCATATGTCGTCGCAACTCTTTTTATCAACTCAGTGACATGGTACCTCGGATTTCTATTGATGTGCTCCCTATGATAATGGTAGTACGTAAAAATGCCTATAAAAAATAAAGTAAGTAGCATTATTATCACTATGTTGAATGTCGG
>Ga0209541_10004687_pt1 | contig 24160 bp, 20 predicted proteins | sample RifCSPlowO2_01_FD_184027 | JGI IMG/M metagenome (GOLD analysis project Ga0209541, IMG submission 184027) | Groundwater microbial communities from Rifle, Colorado - Rifle CSP2_plank lowO2_0.1 (SPAdes) (version 2) | ecosystem: Environmental > Aquatic > Deep subsurface > Groundwater | place... | reverse complement strand
TTAATTCTGCACCAATATTCTGCATTACATCCGAAAGCTCTTTTGTTTTGGTTTTTATTTCTTCAATATTATCAGTTTTTAGAGCTTCTTTCAATGCTGATAATTTTTCCCTTGCCTCGCCGAAGCTTTTAGCGAAGGTGGGTTCTGCCTTTTCTTTTGTTTCGTTATCTTTCAAAGTTTTTTCCGAAGTGTACACCAAGGCATCTGCAATATTTCTTGCTTCAATTAATTCTTGCTTTTTCTTATCTTCTTCCATATGAAGCTCTGCATCTTTTTTCATTTTTTCAACTTCTTCCTTACTTAGGCCAGATGATCCTTCAATTTTAATTGACTGCGATTTTCCAGTTGCCTTATCTTTTGCAGACACATTTAAAATTCCATTAGCATCAATATCAAAAGAAACTTCAATTTGTGGCGTACCTCTTTGAGCAGGCGGAATTCCGTCTAACATAAATCTTCCCAAAGTTTTATTATCTTGGGCCATTGGGCGTTCTCCTTGTAACACATGAATTTCAACCGATGGCTGATTATCAGCCGCAGTTGAAAATACTTGGTTTTTAGCGGTAGGAACCGTGGTATTTTTAGAAATTAACACAGTGCTTACCCCACCCATGGTTTCAATTCCTAATGACAAAGGAGTCACATCTAGCAATAACACATCTCTTACATTACCCTGCATAATTCCTCCTTGTATTGCAGCTCCAATTGCCACCACCTCATCGGGATTTACTTCTTTATTTGGCTCTTTACCAAAAAGTTTTTTCACTTCTTCTTGTATTTTTGGCATTCTGGTTTGGCCTCCCACCATTACTATTTCATTAATATCTTTTGGTTCTAGGTTTGCTTCTTTTAAAGTTTTTTTCAATAATTCAATTGAAATGTCTAAATAATCCTGAACCATATTTTCTAATTCGGCTCTTTTTAACTTCAAAAGCAAATGTTTAGGACCCTGGGCATCAGAAGTAATAAAAGGTAAATTAATTTCAGTTTCTAAACTGCTAGACAATTCTATTTTTGCTTTTTCTGAAGCTTCTTTTATTCTTTGAAGCGCCAAATTATCTTTTGATAAATCAACTCCATTATCTTTTTTAAATTCTTTTACTATCCAATCCATTATTCTTTGGTCAAAATCGTCTCCGCCAAGGTGTGTGTCTCCCCCAGTTGCCTTAACTTCAACGGTATCAGCCCCTACATCTAAAATTGAAATGTCAAAAGTTCCTCCGCCAAAATCATACACAATAATTTTTTCGTCTTTCTTTTTCGTGAGCCCGTACGCCAGCGCAGCTGCAGTTGGTTCGTTAATAACCCTTTTTACGATGAATCCTGCAATTTCTCCGGCAATTTTTGTTGCCTTTCTTTGTGAATCATCAAAATATGCCGGTACGGTAATAATAGCTTCTGTTACTGCTTCACCTAGTTTGGCTTCTGCATCAGCTTTTAATTTTTGTAAAATCATTGCTGAAATTTCAGCGGGATTAAGCCACTTGTCTCCCATTTTTACATCTACACCACCATCGGCAGATTCTTTAATTTCATACGGTAAGTTCTTTTTATCTTTTTGCACTTCAGCATCTTGAAATTTTCTTCCAATCAATCTTTTCACAGAAAAAATAGTATTTTGAGGATTAGTAACGGATTGTCGTTTTGCCAAAACTCCCACCACCCTTTCACCGGCTTTTGTAATAGCAATAATAGAAGGAGTGGTTCGGGCCCCCTCTTTATTTTCTATAATTTTTGCTTCGCCGTTTTCTACAACAGCCATTGCGCTATTTGTGGTTCCAAGGTCTATACCAAGTATCTTGCTCATATATTTATATTTTATTTATTAATAATAAGTTGTACCTTTACCCAGTTAAATAATTTCGCCTTTTGCGAAATTAAAATCCAAAAGGATTTTATTTAACCGGGTGAATCAATTCCTAATATCTTGCTCATAATTTAAAATTTGAAATTTACAATTTGAAATCAATTTGAAATTTGAAATCAAGCCGAAATTTTTAATTTTGTAATTTATTTATTTTATTCTTTAATGTTTTGGTAATTATTATTTTATTTTAATTTCCCGCATGTGAAATAATTTTATTACTTATTAAAAAATCTTTAATATTAGACACGCTGATTCCAATTGAAAGTGATGCAGTCACATTTGGTGGTAGTTGCCATGAATTAAATCCATGCACCCAGCCAATAACTTTTCTGCTTTCGGAAGATATTATTGGACTTCCACTGCAACCCGGGAAAAATAACTGGTCAACTTCGAAAAGGTTAATTCCAGGCATAGTTGCGTTTTCTTCTACACCTTGTGAATTTAAAAATTTGTATTGATTATCTTTTATGTATTTAGTAACGATACTTCCCTTAAAAAGCCTTGGAGTAATAGTTAAATCTCCTAATGTGCCAGCACTTAACCATTCGACTAGGGTTCCAATAGTTGTTTCCTCAAAATCAATTTCTAACGGTTTTATCGTATGAGGAATGCCTATTTTTTCAGCAATTTCTTTATTTTGCGAAGGATCTATTTCTAAAATTGCCAAGTCATATTCCGGTTTGAAGATTATAGTTTTAGCTTTTAAATAACTTATTTGAGCATTTCTTAAATCGAAATCTGTAGAATTATCACTCCTTTTAACGATAGAATAAATAATTTTTCCATTATTTTCCGGGTTTCCTTCTCCCACTACATGATTACAGGTTAATACTTGTATTGGATTGGTATTAATGACAAATCCAGTTCCCACAACCCTGGCATTATCTTTTTGCAACGAAGTATCAATTCTTAAGATAGCAAATACACTTTCATAAAATTTTAATTTTATCTGATTCATATTTTTTGTATAATTCAAATTAGTTATTTTTACAATTCTTCCTCGTCTATATTAACTTCTTCTTGTGTTATAGTGTCAACGGTTCCAGTGCTTAGTGTACTATCGATAAGGTCAACTGGTGGACCCTCGTAATATGTCGGCGTAACGATAGTGTTTTTATTACTGATTTTTATATTAGATATGTTTTGAGCTACAATCGACAAACTTTTCTTTATTTCTCCCAATTCGGTTTTTATTTCAAAGATTCCTGGTACTTTAATGTTTATTTTTTCAACCAAGAAAATAAGGATCAGACATGAGGTAATAAATTCCATAAAGCCAACCCAATCAATACCACTAACAACAAAATGATAAAGCAAAATAAATACGACTGTCGAAATAAAAAAGAATATTAAGGTTTTAGCAGTAATTTTGGCATCAATAATATATTGACCGATTCTTATTTTCATTATTTTGAAACTTTTACTTTCGTGGGCCTTAATACTTTTCCATTCATAGTATAACCCTTTTGCAGTTCTTCAATTACCATTCCAGATCCCCCCTCCTCTGACTCTTCTATGATTTCCATAACTGATGGGTCAAATTTTTCTCCAACTGATTTTATTTGCAGAATCCCCTCTTTTTTTAAAAATTCTGCAATTTGACTTTCTATTTGCAAAAATCCCTTAATCCAGGTATCTTCTTTTAAATTGTCTGGCAACTGCTTTTTTGCTAAATGAAAACTATCTAAAACTGGCAGTATCTTTAAAACAATATCCTCTTTTGCATACTTTGCCAAAAATCCAATTCGCTCTATTTCATCTTTTTTATAATTTAAAAAATCTGCTCTTTCTCTTTTCCAATTATTTAAATATTCTTCGCATTTTTGTTTGCATTCTTCTAGTTGATTAACATTACTTTCGGAATCATTTTTGATGTCGTCTTGTTTTTTTTCGTCTGCCATATTTTTTATTTGTTGTTAATAATACTTAAAAACTTTCCAATTCTCTTATTAACCTATTAATTAAGCTCATATTTTTATCGTATGTTGCTTGAGATGGCCCAATAATCTTTAACATTTCAAAAATAGTATCTTTATTGTGAATTTTTGTGTAACTTAATATGGTTGATATTTGGGTTAAAGAATTTGTTAATTCTTGCGCAAGCTTTAATTCTTTTTCTATTTTTTGTTTTGCAAGTTCTACTTCGCGAGATATAAAATTCGGAAATTGTTGGGTATTTTTAGAGAATGTAATTTCTATAAAAAATTTATACCCCTTTTCAGTTGGCACTCTTCCTGCTGAAGTATGGGGCTGGCTTACATATCCTTGTTCTGTTAATTCTTGTAACTCATTTCTTATGGTTGCAGGAGAAATATCCAAGCTGCATTTTTTATTTAAAAGATCAGAACTTATTGGTTCTGCTAAATCAATATATTCTTTAATGAGGGAATTTAAAATTTTCCTTTGCCTCGCCGAAAGTTTATCTGAAGGCGGGTCTTGGCGGTCTGTAAGATTCATACCGCCATTTTATAAAATTAGCAATCGCTTGTCAAGAGTGATAAAAAAACACTATGTCCTAATTTTAAAAGCTTTTAAAATTAGGACATAGTGTTTTTTATAATTACAAGGTAATTATTTTGTGTTAATTTTTGAAATAATAATAAATAATACAAGGCCGATTATTGACATGATAGCCGCGTAAAAAAATGCAACTTGAGAATTAATAAATGTCCATAATAATCCCCCAATAACACCAGCTCCTAACGAAGAAAATCCCAACGCCATATTTAAAAATCCTTGCCCTGTTGCTAATAATTCTTTGTGTAATGATTTTGCCGCAAGCATTCTTTGTATTCCATCAGTGCATGCTGAATAAATGCCTAATGCAACAAAAAATAACGCAATTGCTAATATATTAGATGTCAGGGCAAACCCAATATAAGAAATAAAAGCCAACACAAACCCCAAAGCAATAATTATTTTTTCTCCTACCATATCTGCTAAGCGGCCAATAGGCATTGCTACAATCACAAAAGTGAGACTATAAATAAAATACATTAAGGGAACGCTTCCAATAGAAGCAACTTCTTTAGCCCGTAAAAGAATCAGTCCAATGGGTAGGGCGCTTAATCCAAAAATAAAAAGAGAAGAAACTACAAAAATAAATTTTTTATTTTCTTTAAAGATGTTCCAATCAAGCTTTGGTGATTTTTTAGGCTGATCTTGAAATTTATTTTGTGGAGTATCTTTTACAAACACAAAACTGCCTATTGCAAAAAGACCCAAGAAAAATGCTACTAAAAATAATATTCTGTAGCCATCTTTTATATTATAAATAATCAAAAATGCCAACAATGGGCCCAGAGTTGCCCCTAGTGTATCCATCATCCTGTGGAAATTAAAAGATTTTCCTAACTCTTCTTTTGGACTAGACTCGGCAATTAACGCATCTCTTGGACTATTACGAATTCCCTTACCAACTCTATCAATAATTCTTAAAGTAAAAACTTGCCAAAAATTAGTTGTGACAATTAAAAATAATCTGGTAAACACCGATAAAGAATATCCAAAAACCGCAGGTTTTTTTCTTTTTCCTATTTTGTCCGAAATCCAGCCAGAAATTAATTTAAAAACGCTTGATAAGGCGTCGGCTACGCCCTCAATTAATCCAACAAAAAAAACAGGAGCCCCTAAGGTTACTGTCAAAAAAACTGGCATCACAGATTGGACCATTTCGCTTGAAAAATCATTAAAAAAACTTACTAGGCCCAAAAAGAATATATTTTTTCTTACGCCAAATACCTGAGCACTAAAATCTTTTTTAGTGCTCGGCCGAGCAGCTAATAAATTAGGTGCTTTGGTTTTTTCTTTCATTTCGTATTTTTTAAATCCAAACATACTGAATTAATACAATACCTCTTGCCAGTTTCAGTTGGTCCATCATCAAATATATGGCCTAAATGAGAACTGCATTTTGAACATAAAATTTCTGTCCGTCCATCGTCTTCTTGACTATATGTAACAGATCCCTCAATCGCTTTGTCAAAACTCGGCCACCCAGTACCAGAATCAAATTGAGAATCAGAAGTAAAAAGATGATTACCACAAACCATACAAATATAAGTTCCATCTTTTGTTTTATGCACATATTTTCCCGTAAAAGGCCTTTCAGTCCCCTTTTGGCGCAGTACCTTATATTGCTCGGGAGTTAATTTTAGTTTTAAATCTTCTTCATTCATTATTCTTTAATAAGTTAGCGAATTTTTCTTGTACTTTTTTTAATTTGGGATTAATAACAACCTGGCAATAGGGTTGGCTTTTATTATTTTCATAATAATTTTTATGATAATTTTCAGCCGTATAAAATATATCAAGAGTTTTTATCTCTGTAACAACGGGGGCACCTTTTTCATTTGAGTTATTAATGGTAATAATAAATTTTTCTGCCTGTTTTTTTTGCTCTTCGCTAGTATATAAAATAATGGATCTGTATTGTGTGCCAATATCATTACCCTGCCTATTTTTTGTGGTAGGATCGTGAGTTGCAAAGAAAACAGTTAAAATATTTTCAAAAGAAATAATTTGAGCCTTATATTCTATTTTGATAACTTCTGCATGTCCTGTTAAACCTAAAGAAACATCTTGATAATTAGGATTATCTTTGTTTCCACCAGCGTATCCGGGCTCCACAGAAATAACCCCTTTTATCATTTTAAAAACAGCTTCCATACACCAAAAGCATCCCCCTCCAAACACTATTATTTCATTATTTTTATCCATTTTATATATAACTTACCTCATTGTACTCTTCTTTTTTAAAAAAAGAAGGAAGGGCAAAGTTTGCCCATTCCTTCTTTTGTTTTTTTATTTCTTTGAGAAATTATTTTCCTTTGAGAAATTTATCAACTTTTTAAAGAACCATAGCCAATATACCTAGCTCGTTCTTTTTGCTTTTTTAGCATCTGCTTCCGTAAGGTACATTTTTCTAATACGAACAGTTTTCGGAGTTACTTCAACCAATTCATCATCGCCAATATATTCTAATGCATCTTCTAAACCCATAGTTTTTGGAGTGTTAAAATGCTCATCAGAACCCTCGCCTTTTGAGCGCATATTTGATAACTGTTTTGCTTTGCACACATTCACTCTTATATCCTCCGATCTTGAATTCTGCCCTACTACTTGCCCCTCATAAATCGGCACGGCATTTTCTAAAAACAAAACTCCCCTGTCTTGCACATTTATTAAACCATAAAAATTAGTAACTCCCGATTCGCTGGCAACCAATGATCCATTATTTCTTTCTTTCCAATTTCCAGGATCAGACATATATTGGTAAAAGCTGGTATTTATAATACCCAAGCCTTTTGTATCGGTTAAAAATTCACTCCTATACCCAAACAAACCCTTTGTTGGAATTGCAAATTCTAAAAACACCACTCCATTATGAGTTCTTAAATCTTTTAATTCCCCTTTTCTGTTACCTAATTTTTGCATAACTGCTCCCTGATATTGTTCTGGAACTTCAATGAAAAGTTTTTCGTAAGGAGCCATATTTTTACCGTCAATTTGTCGCATAATAACTTGAGGTCTTGAAACTGAAAATTCAAAACCTTCACGGCGTAATCGCTCAATTAAAATTGACAAATGCAATTCACCTCTTCCCGAAACCGTCCAAGTTCCATTACTGTTTTCTTCCACGCGCAAGGCAACATCTGTTTCTAATTCTTTAAATAATCTTTCTCGTATTTGCCTTGAAGTGCAAAATTCTCCTTCTTTTCCCGCAAATGGAGAATCGTTTACCATAAATATCACTTTTACGGTTGGCTCTTCTATATTAATAACGGGTAAGGCTTCTGGATTTTCGGGATCGCCAATTGTTTCTCCAATAGTTGCATCTAATACTCCCGCAATAGCAACAATGTCACCGGCTTGGGCAAAATCAGTTTCAATCTTATTTAATCCTGAAAAAGCCATTAAAGAAGTTAATTTATATTTTTTTTGTTGTCCTTGCCTGTTAATCTGCATTATTTCTTGGCCCGCTTTTATTGAACCGTTATAAATCCTTCCAATAGCAAGGCGACCTTTAAAATTATCGGCAGCTATTGAAGTTACCAACATTTGCAAAGGTTTATTGGTATCTGCGATAGGCGAGGGAATATGATCTACAATGGCTTCAAAAATTGGGTTGATATTTTCCATTTTTGCTAAATCTGGTTCCTTCCCTGCTTTTCCATCTCTTCCTGAAGCATAAATTACCGGAAAATCTAAAGAATGATCTCCAGCACCAAGCTCTAAAAATAATTCAAGTGTTGCTTCTAGGGCAAACTGGGGGCGTGACCCTGGCTTATCTATTTTATTTATTACCACAATAATTTTGTGACCCATTTGAAGCGCCTTTTTCAATACAAACCTGGTTTGCGGCATTGGACCTTCTTTAGCATCAATTAAAAGCAAACAGCCATCGGCCATATTTAACACTCTTTCTACTTCGCCTCCAAAATCAGCGTGCCCAGGAGTATCAATAATATTTATTTTGATAACCTGACCCAAAGGATTTGAAGGGTCGCTATATTGAACAGAAGCATTTTTTGAAAAAATGGTAATTCCCCTCTCTCTTTCTAATTCATTACTATCCATGATAAATTCTTGGCCAATATTTTCTTTATTTAAATGGGTTTTTGACTGACGCAAAAGAGCATCCACTAAAGTGGTTTTTCCGTGGTCAACATGGGCAATAATGGCAATGTTTCGGATATTCATTCTTTGTATTCAATAATAAGATACGATTAAGATACAATTATAATATAAAAGCTAAAAAATGTCAAAAACAGCAAGCAAAATGCCTACTGTAATACCATTATAATTTTTTATTTTATACCAAATATATCAATGGCATTTTTTTCGGTTTTAACAAGAGGTAGAAACCTATTAAATTCGGTAACAGCAAATAATCTATGCAATTCGTTATTAAGATTACAAGCCACTATTCTTCCATTGCGACCCTTAATTTTTTCTACAAAATCAGATAGTTTTAGCAAAGTACTATGTTGTAAATATTCAACCCTTCCAAAATCAAGTATAATTTTCTTGATATCTAAATCATTGGCGATGGATAAAAGTTCTGTGCTAATTCCTTCAATAATACTATCACCCATTATTCTCTTATTTATGAAAGTTACTACACATATATCACCATCATATTTAACTTCAATATGCTCAAATTTTCTAGGTTCTGATTCTTCTCCTATTTCTTGTGACATATTCTAAATTTTTGCATTAAAATTATTTACTATGCTTATTTTTATTACTTACCCAACCATTGATTTGACGCTTCTTTCCATTGAATTAATTCTTCTTTATTGAAACCAGTTTCATCGCATATTGACTCTATTCTAGCTAAAGGAGTATTAATCTGGTCAATATCAGAATCCTTTTTAGAATCAGAAAATAAAAATACCAATATATTATTTACTTGAATATCAGATAATATATTGGTATTTAATCCTATTTCTATACCGTAATACTTAGCTGCTGTTTTTAAAATTTCACATCTTTGAAGGCTTTTAAGCATTTTTCTCCAAAGATCTTCGCTCATACCTGTATTTTCTTGTTGTTCTTTTTCCATATTTTGATATTTCTTAAAAAATTTAATTTTTATTCAACTATTATTTTTCCGAAGTGATTAGTTTTTACATGATTATGGTACCCCCATTCACCTGCCTTAGTAAAAGTAAATTCCCAAGATTCACCAGGTTGTGCGCTTTTACACTGATCAAAAGCATTATTTACATTATCAGGACAGTGGTCTTGCAAAGAAGTTCCACTATACACCATATGAGATGGATGCATTGCCGAAGCAGTCCACATTCCAGACGAGCTTCTGTTTTGAAAAACTACTGTATCGCCAACTTTTATAGTAATTTCTGACGCAGAATAACCGAAATCCGTGTATATTACTTCATGTTTTTTGGGAGTTAGCGTTTGGCTAGAATCAACTGGCGTATTTGTTTGATCATTATAATCTGTTGAATTATTATAGTTTTGGGTATTATCTACATTAGTTTCATTTGATGGTTGCTGTGTATTTTGGGTTGTAGGGATTATTCCGGTCTTTTTTAATAAAAAATCGCTGCCAAAAATTACCACTACTAGTACTATAAGAAATATGAGTATTTTTTTGAACATATATTTTTTATTAGATCTACTGCGTAAAGGTTTTCGTCACGAAATGTTTAGATTTCGTTTTGAAAATTTGATAGAATTTTAAGGTTTAGCTTTAGCTAAGCCGAAAAATTATAGTAAATTTTCAATCGAAATATAAATATTGCAGTAGAAAAACCTTTACGCAGTGGGTCTAGTTTAAGAAATTAAATTTATTTTTAATATGTAATGGCAAATCTTCAAGCATAATCACTATTGTTGCAGCCAAAAGACCTATGTCGCGGACCGTAATATCGGTGATACCACTTACGGTTAATACTACCGCAAGGTGCAATGTCGCCACGATTCCAGCAACCCATGAAAACCAATCGATTAAAAATAAAATGCCGATAAGAATATCAAGTATGGCGGTACTTAATAAGGCCTGCTCAACAGAAACCGGTAACATTTTAACTACCCAGGGTTGCACATATCCTCCCCAAGCTTGAGGATCTTTTAAAATTAAAATTCCGATCCAAATAAAAGTAATTGACATTCCGACTCGTAGAATATGATAAGATTTTTTATTCATTAGATTTTATTAAGTTTTTGTTTATTTATTTTAACTTATAATTCAGATCATTTTTAAATTTACTAAACACCAATTGCTAATAATAATTCATCCCAAGGAACATCTTCTAAAGCTTTTAGTTCAGATATTATTGAGTATGATTCACTCGCACAAGAACTTTCTAGCATTTGCATTTGCTGTGTACCACTTTTATTATTTCTTGCATTTCCGAAATATTCTAATTTTTTAATAAGTTCTTTTTTATCTTCCTTTTTTATAGCAATGCGTATTTCTTGGGCCAGATCTGCGTGATTAGTTGAATCTTCTGGATTAGCATACAATCTTAATAAATCGGCTATTCTTTTTCCGATATTTGGCCTTTCTTGTTCTGGTTGAAAATTATCCCCTTCTTGGTTTGTCATAATTTTATTTTTTAATATTAATACAAATTAGCAAACAATATAATTATTGCCATTAGCCAAATGGTGGTGGCCGACATTAAACACCAAAAACACCATGCTTTTATTATTCTAAATTGAAGATAGGTAAAGAAAACAGATAACATTGTTCCACAAACTATTAATACTTTAATAATAATATCCCATAAAAATAGTGGCGGCACATTAATGACCAATAACGCAGTTATTACAGAACAAGTAATATAAAATAAAAGTCCTAATAAATCATTTTGAATAATAAATAGTTTATTGTATTTACTTGTCAGTACTGCTAAGCAATTTTCACCAATAGGGCAAACAGGTTTTTGTAAAAGTATTCTTTTTTTAATAAGATATACTGTTTCGCTTATTCCTAAGGCAGAAAGAGTAAATAATAGTGCTAAAGAAGTCATACATTACCACGCCCATTGCCCGAGATATGATTATGTCAGGCAATGGGCGCCAGTGTTTAAATTACTTAGTACTTTAAATTAGTAAGTATTAATTCCCAACAACTCAACTTCAAAAGTTAAGGTGGCATCCGGAGGTATTACATTAATAAAACCATCTTTTCCGTACCCTAATTCTGGAGGAATGGTTAATTTTCTTTTTTCACCAACTTTCATTCCGATAATCGCTAAATCCCAACCAGCTATTACCCTTCCTTGCCCAACTGGAAAAGAAAATGGGGCATTTCTATCAATACTTGAATCAAACTTGGTTCCATCTTGCAAGGTGCCCACATAGTGAACTGTAACAATATCGTCTTTTTTTACCTGTGGTCCTTGTCCTTGAGCTAAAACTTGCACCTTCATACCCTGAATTTCAAAGTTATTAGTGTCAGTGCCGTTGGTATTTTGATTATTATTATTAGGAACAACATTTTGATTAGAGCTTGAAATTAAAAAATATATTCCCCATATCACCAAAACTACTAACAGTACCGCTATTACAATTAAAATTATTTTTTGCATAAAATTTTTACCCGATCAAATAAATTATTTCATAATTTAATTTCGCGAAACGAAATTATTTGATTGGGTGAATTTTTAAATTATTTTGTAAATCGACCAAGTTAAAATCTGCTATTTACCTTGAGTTACGAAATGCTTTCTAGGTATTTTTTCCAAATTTTAGAATGAAAATTTGATAGAATTATTTTATGTAGTTTACTACATAAAATAATTATTGCGGATTTTCAACTAAAATTTGGGTAAAAGACCAGAAATAGTCTTTTTAGAGTGCATTTCGTAACTCAAGGTAATTAATCTTATTAAAAATTAAAAACAAAGTAAAGAGTATTAATAAGTAGGTCTAATCAATAATTTTTCCTACAAGATATTCAATGGGCGCAAAGTTGTCTGTAAGTTCTTTGTATTGAGAAAAATCAATATCGTCCACCTTAATATTTTTTTGAGCAAGACCGTTAATAATTGTGTTATTATTTTTTACTATTTCATTACTATTAAAATCAATCTTTTGATTACTATTAATTCCTAGAAAAATAATATTTTGTATATTTTGGGATTTTGGAGAGTTTACCGCAAAAAAATAACTATTTGGGAACACCTCTTTAAATGTTTTTATTTCTGACATAATTAACACCGATGAATCGCCGTAAAGATTTCCGCCAAAGTTTCCTATAAATACCCCGTTATCTTCTAATCTGCTTTTTGATAAATTAAAAAATTCCTTAGTGGTAAAATGCATTGGTATGGAAAACAAAGAATAATACACATCACTGATAAGAATGTCGTATTTTTTTTGATTTTGACTTAAAAAACGGCGACCATCTTCCGTATAATCTTGTAAACGATTATCAGGATTAAAATTAAAATACTTTTTTGAAAGAGCCAAAAGATCGGGTTCTATTTCTGCAACATCAACCTGCATATCTTCTGATTCTTCTAAAAGTGCTTTGGGAATTGAGTACGCTCCACCACCAATAACAAAGGCTTTTGTGGCATTGGGATTGAATAATTTATAAAGCGTGTAATATTTTGTGTAGTCATACACAAGTTCATTTTTTTGAAGATACATAGCAGCCGAATAACTTCTATCTTGAAATAAAAAACGGGTTGGAGAGCCATTCCATTCACCATCAACTATTTTTATTTTTTCATACACTCCATCTTTTTGGTAGATTACACCAGCGGTTTTTTGGGGCCAATAAAATAACACAAATAATAATACAAACGCTAGAATTAAAAATGGCAATAATGCATATTTATATGAAAGTGAGCTAAAATGTTTTTTTAAGGAATCTAAAAAAAAGAAACCGCCTGCTCCCCATAAAAAAAGGAAAACCCCTGTTGCAATTATAATCGCATTAATGCCAAAAAGAGGAATTAATACAAAACCTGCCAAAAGAGTACCGGCAATACTTCCAAGAGTTGACCAAAAAAATACTTCTCCTGATTGACTCCCTACTTGATCCCCTTCTGTATTTTGGCTAGAACCAGAGGGTTTTTTATGAAGCTTTACCGCAAAAGGAGAAAGTAGACCCAATACAAAAGCAGGAATAAAAAAAATAAAAAGTGAAGAAATAATTGGGCCGCTTTTCATTGAAAATAATGCGCCAAAAATAGGAAGAATAAAAGAAGTTAAAAACTGCATAAAAACTACTAACAAACCCGATACTAATATAATAAAATAAAAAACAAAATAATGGGGATATTTATCTGAAAAGCGGCCCCCAAAATAATACCCTAAAGAGAGAGCAGTTAAAACAGTTCCTATAACCGAAGATGTAGTGAAAATCGTATTTCCAAAGTAAGGTGAAATAATCCTCATAGCGAGAATTTCAATAATCAAAACAGCGGCTCCTGTCATAAAAACTGAAACCAATAAAAATATGTCTTTTTTGTTTTTTAGCATTTTTTAATTAAAAATAATACCCAAAATTAAGGGAAAAGAGTTGGTCTTTGTGGCAATCTTTCAGAATCATTCCCCTCGCCATAGGGAACACCGGGATAATATTTACTATTACTAAAAGTACAGGTGGTTGTTTTTCCAGCTATTACCTCTATATCTTTTACACCATTTGTTATAGGTTTAAATGATTCATCGCAAGTAACAGACTCAATAATCCAATAATCTTTAATGATTTCAAAGATAGAGTAATTATATCCCTCGGGAAGATCATTTATGGTCTGACTTGCGGTACCACTTGAAGTTACTAGTGAACTTATTCCAAAACTACTTTCAAAATCAAATTTATCATCTTCACCTTTTGTTTCTTTAATTATTTTAATTGAACCTGTAGTAGGCGGAGGAGAATAAGTGTTAGAAAAAGTACAAATTGTTTCTTTACCCGCTAATACTTTTATGTTTTTTACACCATTTGTTGTGAGTTCAGATGATTCACTACAAGTAACAAGGTCAAGCGTCCAATCAATTGGAACACTTTCTTCAATATAATAATTAGATCCCGGAATAAGTTTGGTTATAATTCTTTCAGCTGTGCCGTTATCTGTTGTGAGTGAATTCATTCCAAGATTGCTGCTATTAGTAAAACTAAACGAACCATCACCCCCCGTGGTGTTTTTTATTATTTTGATTGAGCCTGTTGGAGTGTATTCGTTGTTGAAGGTACACATTGTTTCTTGGCCAGCGACTACGGTTATATTAGCTGGAGTACCATTATTGCAACTTGAACCTGTTAAGGTCCACTCTGAGTTTGAATTTTCAGAAATATTATAATTAGATCCTGGAGTAAGATCGGGTATAATTTTTTCAATTGTACCATTGCTTGTTGTGAGTGAGCCTACTCCAAAATTACTATTAAAAATAAATGTACCATCGCCACCTGTGGTATTTTTAACTATTTTAATTGAACCTTTAGTGGGCGGCGGAGGGGTGTATGTATTATTAAAGGTGCACGAGGTGGTTTTTCCGGCAACTACTTTTATTGCAGTAATTAAGCTACCACTATCGCAACTTGCACCTGCTAAACTCCAATCACTTGGAATGGTTTCTTGAATATTATAGCCGGATCCCGGGGTAAGATTAGATTTAATCTCAAAACCCATACCACTACTTGTGGTAATAGAATTGACTCCAAAATTACTGCTAAAACTAAACGAACCATTGCCCCCCGTGGTGTTTTTTACTATTTTAATTGAACCCTTTGTAGGTTTTTCATTATTAAATATACAAACAGTTTCTTGGCCAGCGACTACGGTTATATTAGCTGGAGTACCATTACTGCAACTTGAACCTGTGAGCGTCCAGCCACTTGTTACATTTTCACTAATAGAATAATTAGATCCCGGAGTAAGATCGGGTTTAATTTTTTCAGCGGTGCCGCCAGTTGTCGTTAAGAAAATATAAGTGCCAAGATTACTGCTAGCATTGAAACTAAATGTGGTATCACCCCCTGTGGTATTTTTAACTATTTTAATTGAACCCTTGGTAGGCAAAGGAGGACTGTAAGTATTAGTAAAAGTACAAGTGGTAATTTGCCCGGCAACTACCTCTATTGCATTTGGCGTTCCTCTATCACAACTTGAACTTGTAAGAATCCAGTTAGTTGGGGGAGTTGCTTCTGAAAAATTATAATTAGTTCCAGGATAACGATTAGGAAAAAGATATGAAGCAGTGCCACCACTTGTTGTTAAAGAAACAAATCCTGGGTTACTACTATTAAAATAAAATTTAGCGTCGCCTCCCACTGTGTTTTTAACTAGTTTAATTGAACCCCTATCAGCTAAAGGGGCATAGGTGTTAATAAAAGTGCACGAAGTAGTTTGACCAGCAATTACGGTTATTTTATCAGAAGGCACACTATCATCACTTGAGTCATTGGGAGTACCACTATCACATACTTGGCTTGTTAATACCCAACCAGTTGGAGCTGTTTCTTTAATAAAATACTTAATTAACCCACTAGAAGGAGTAAGATTGGGTACGGTCTTTTGAGCTGTACCATTAATAGTACTTAATGAAATGAATCCAAGATTACTACTGCTTTGAAAACTAAAAACACTATTATTCCCATCTGCGGTTTTTTTCACTACCTTAATTGACCCCTTAGTGGAAGAATTTGGACTATAAGTGTTAGTAATTGTACAAATGATATTATCTCCATTTTTTAAAACAACGCTACCCCCTTGACAAGCTCCACTATAAGATGCATTGTAATTCGCAACGGTTTTTTCAGTAATTGTATAAGTGCCTGGAACAAGTGGCGTGGGTGTATCTAACTTTAAAGTATTTGTTCCGGCTTGATATGGAGCAAATGCAGAAGAAGCTGATGTTGTTCCACCAGCGGTATTATCTATTATCTTTTTAATTGTTAACTTGGGACTATTACTATCAATGGCATAGGTGTTGGTAATCGTACAAGTTACTTTTTGACCAGCGATTAAAGTAATAATATTCAAAGAGAGAGATCCGCCATCACAAGACCAACTGCCAGCATAATAATTATTAACACTAGATTCAGTTAAAGTATAAGGAATACCCGCAGTTACTGAATGAAAAATTAAAGAATTGCCACCATCAGTAAAAGTTCCAGAAGAACTAGTTGCGGTTAATTGCCAATTATAGGGGGCAGCCGTTCCACCGCTAACTGATTTTTTTAACCTTAATGTTGGCGGAGGAGTGTATTTATTAGTGAAAGTACAAGTAGTTGTTTGACCAACGACTACGATTATTTTGTTGTCGTCAGAAGGCACCGTGTCGTCACTTGAATCATTGGGAGTTCCACTATCACAAAATTCGCCCACTAAAGTCCAGTTATCTGGCAAGAGTTCTAAAATATTATAATTAGACCCAGTCGCAAGATTAGAAATAGTTTTTTCGGCTGTACCAAAACCATCCGTAGTTAAAGAGTTAATACCGAAATTACTATTATAATCAAATTTTTTGTAGCTACCATTACCTCCCGTAGTTTTTTTCACCACCTTAATTGAACCCGTAGTAGGTGGAGGAGCAGTATATTTATTATTAAAAGTACACGAGGTGGTTTTTCCTGCAACTACTTTTATTGCAGTAATTAAGCTACCATTATCGCAACTTGAACTTGTCAAAGTCCAATTACTTGGAACAGTTTCTTTAATATTATAGCCAGACCCCGGAGTAAGGTTAAATATAATTTCAATACCTGTGCCACTACTTGTGGTTAATGAATTCACTCCAAAATTACTAGTGAAACTAAATGTGCCATCACCATCGGTAGTTTTTTTAATTATTTTAATTGAGCCGTTACTAGAAAGTTTATTATTAAAAGTGCACGAAGTTATTTGACCAGCAACTACTTCTATTGCATCTGGCGTTCCCCTATCACAACTTGAACTTGTTAAATCCCAATTAGCTGGGACAGTTTCTTTAATATTATAATTAGATCCAGGAGCAAGGCCAGTTATAGTTTTTGAAGCGGTACCGCTAATTGTAGTCAGTGTGTTAACTCCAAAATTACTGAAAAAATCAAATTTACTATTACCCCCCGTAGCGTTTTTAACTATTTTAATTGAACCTGTAGTAGGCGGGGGAGGACTATATTTATTACTAAAAGTACAGGTGGTGGTTTGGCCAGAAACTACTATTATATTATCTATGGTGCCATTATTACAACTTACGCTTGTCAGAGTCCAATTAGTTTTGGGTATTTCTTCAATATCGTAATTAATTCCCTGACCAGAGGGAATAAGGCCAGATACAGTTTTTGAAGCCGTGCCACTACTTGTTGTCAAAGATTTAACTCCAAAACTACTTATAAAACTAAAAGTACCGTTGCCTCCCGTGGTTTTTTTCACTATTTTAATAAACCCCGGAGCGGTATATTTATTAGTAAAGGTACAAGTAGTGGTTTGACCGGCATTGACGATTATATTATTTATAGTGCCATTAGTACAACTTGAACTTGTCAAAGTCCAATTGTTTGGGACAAGTTCAGAAATAGAATAATTAGATCCAGGATCAAGACCAGACACAGTCTGAAAACCAGTCCTATTAACTGTTCTAAACGAGGTAACACCAAAATTATTCGTAAAACCGAAAGTTCTATCAACTCCGCTTGTGATATTTTTTACTATTTTAATTGAACCTTTAGTAGATGAATTTTGATTGTAAGTATTGTTAAATGTACAAACAGTTTCTTGGTTAGCGACCACATTTATACTACTTGTGGTGCCATTAGTACAACTTGAACTTGTTAAATCCCAACCACTTGGAACAATTTCTGAAATACTATACTTGGCTCCTGGGATAAGGCCAGATATATTCCAAAAACCAGAACCGCCGGCTGATGTACCAGTTGTCCCTATTGAAATTAATCCAAGATTAATACTAGCATTAAAACTAAATATGCCATTGTTACCTACTGTTTTTTTAACTACTTTAATTGAGCCCGTGCCAGAACTTGTAGAAGTATTACTAAAAGTACAGGTGGTGGTTTGGCCGGCAACCACCACAATATTACTTAAAGTTCCATTATCACAACTTGCACCCGAAAGATTCCAACCTGATTGCGGGTTTTCAATAATATTATAATTAGATCCAGGAACAAGATCGGGGGCTATTCTAAAAGTGCTACCATTAAAACCAGCTATAATTAACGGATTAGATGGTCCAAAAAAATTATTTAAACTAACATTTGCACTGGTAAAAGTAAACGATCCTCCATTGCCTCCCGTAGTATTTTTTACAATTTTAATTGAGCCCGTAGTAATACCAACAGATGAAAAGGTATCAACATTCTCCGCCTCAATAATAAATGCACCAAACACCAACACAAAAAGTGCCGTTATAAAAATAATTTTCTTAAAAAAATATCTTATCATTACATTAGTATATTAGTTTATTGTATTCATTAAAAAATTGACTGTCAATTTAATTTTGGTGGATAAAACAAAGCATTTTATAGCTTTTAGAAATTATGTTAACATGAAGCAAAAATACAGAGAAAATGATAAATAAAGAAATCGCAAAAATATTTAATTCTATCGCTGAACTTTTAGAAATAAAAGGAGATAGTGCTTTTAGGATAAATGCCTATAAAAAAGTGGGTAAAGCATTGGAAGTATTACAAATTGATATTACAGAACTTTATAAAGAAAAAGGAATTAAAGGTATAAAGGAAATAAAAGACATTGGCGAAAGTAGTGCAAAAAAAATTGAAGAATATATTAAAAAACAACGGATAAAATATTTTGAAGATTTACAAGAAGAAACTTCAATACGCCAAATTATTACTCACTTTTTTAAATCAAAAGGATTATCCTTGCAAGAATTAAAAGAAAATGCTAAAAAAAGGAAGATAATATATTCTAGATTCACCAAGCCCGCAAAACAGCTTTTAGAATTGGCCGGTTCAATTGAAAAATCTAAAGAAGCAATTGACAAGGTTGCTATTTGGGCAAGCTCAAGAAAACTAGACTACACTATTGAAACCGTATTTAAAAAATGGCTGGAATTAGATAGATTAAAACCAAAAGAAATAATTAAAAAACCATTTTATAAAGGAGACCCCATGATTTGGAGCGAGGCAAAAAGAAAGTGGTATGTTATTTCAAAACACGGAGAATGGCTTTTGTTTGCTGATAAAGAATCGCAAATTGAGTGGAAAATAATTGGATGAATTTGAAATTTACAATTTGAAATTTGAAATCAATTTGAAATATTTAAATATTAAAATATTGAATTCAAATTTCAAATTAAAAATTCACAAAATGTTAACACATACCGACCTAAAAAAAGGTACACAATTTATTTATGAAAACCAACCATGGGAAGTAATAGAAGCCCTGCTTGTTAAAATGGCTCAAAGGCGCCCCGTAATACAAACAAAAATAAAAAATCTTATTAACGGTTCTGTTCAAGAAAAAAATTTCCAACAGGGAGATGTATTCCAAGAAGCCGAACTTGTGAAAAAAAACATAAAATTTTTATACTCAAACAAAGGACAATATTTTTTCTCGGAAGAAAATGATCCTTCAAAAAGATTTTCTTTTACAGAAGATCAATTAGGAAAACAAGCCAAATTTTTTAAACCGAACTCATTGGTACAGGGAATTATTTTTCAAGAAAAAATCATTAATGTTATTTCACCAATAAAAGTTCAGTTAAAAATAAAAGAAGCTCCGCCGGGAATTAAGGGCGACAGAGCCCAAGGAGGAACAAAAGCCGCAATATTAGAAAGCGGTGCTGAAATACAAGTTCCCCTATTTATAGAAGAAGGAGATATTATAGAAATAAATACCGAATTGGGAGAATATGTAAAACGAGCTAGTGAATAATTAATATAAAATAGCAAATCAAAAAATCCGCAAATGTGGATTTTTTATTTCTTACAAATTTTGATAAAAAATTATTCCACTGTAACTGATTTCGCCAAATTCCTTGGCTTATCAACACTAAGACCCTTAAGATCAGCAATATAGTATGCCAATAATTGCAAAGGAATAATATTAATTAAAGGAGATAATTCATTTATTGATTCAGGAACTTTTATAATATACTTAGCAAGTTTTTCAATTTTAGTATCTCGTTTATTAATAATGGCAATAATATTTCCTCCTCTGGCTTTTATCTCTTCCATATTGCTTAGTATCTTATTATAAATTTCGTCTTGGGGGGCAATAAATACTACGGGCATATGCTCATCAATTAAAGCAATAGGACCGTGTTTCATTTCTGCAGCAGGATAACCTTCGGCATGTATATAAGAAATTTCTTTTAATTTTAACGCTCCCTCTAAAGCCACTGGAAAATTTAGGTTTCTGCCTAAATATAAAAAATTTTTGCTGTCTTTAAATATTTCTGCGATTTTTTTAATTTCATCTGATTGGGCCAATACTTCTTTTATTTTTTCTGGTATGTTTTTTAATTCAACTAAAATAGTATTATCTATTGGTTTTTTTATTTGCTGCAAATATAAACTAAGCAACAATAATGCCGTAATCTGGCAAGTAAATGCCTTGGTGCTAGCTACTCCAATTTCGGGGCCTGCATGTAAATAAATTCCAGAGTCCACCTCTCTTGAAATAGTTGAACCCACCACATTTATAATACCCAGTGTTTTAGCTCCTCTTAATTTTGCCTCTTTTAATGCAGCAAGCGTATCTGCAGTTTCACCTGATTGCGAAATGGCAATTACCAAATCATCTTGTCGCACAATAGGGTTTCTATACCTAAACTCTGAAGCATAATCCACCTCCACAGGAATGCCCGAAAATTTTTCAATAATATATTTTCCTATTAAACCCGAATGCCAACTGGTACCACAAGCAATAATAATAATTCTTTTTATTAAACTTACATCAAACTGTAAGTTAAGTTTTACTGTGCCAAGCGCAAGGCGACCTCTTAAAGTATTTTCTATGGCTTCGGGCTGCTGGAAAATCTCTTTTAACATAAAGTGTCGAAATCCCCCCTTTTCTATTTGATCTACTGTCATTGCTATTTCAATAATTTTTTTATCAATTAATTCTCCATTTATATTTTTTATTGAATATCCGTTTTGAGTCAAAGAGGCTATTTCATTATCATCTAAATAAATTACTTTTTTTGTATAAGCTACAATCGCCGAGGCGTCCGAAGCTAAAAAAGTTTCCTCATCCCCCACGCCAATTACTAAGGGAGAACTTTTCTTGGCAACAAGAATGTTATTAGTATTTTTATCTATAATTGCAAGTGCGTAAGCTCCTTCAATTAATTTTAAAGCTTTTATGGTCGCAATTTCCATATCGCCATCGTTCGCCTCCGCCAAAGCGCCGGTAGGCAAGTAAAATTTTTCAATTAAATGAGCTATAATCTCTGAGTCTGTTTGTGAAATGATAATATGACCTTCTTTTTGTAACAATTCTTTTAGCGCGCTGTAATTTTCTACAATCCCATTGTGAACTATTGCAAGGCGACCTTTGCAATCTAAATGAGGATGAGCATTTAGTTGACTTGGCTCGCCATGAGTTGCCCATCTTGTATGAGCAATACCAACATTTCCCAATATATTTGAATGCAAAAGAGTTTGCTCTAAGTTTTCTATTTTTCCTTTTTCTTTTACCAAAGAAAAATTATTTTTATGCATAACACAAACCCCAGCGGAATCATATCCTCGGTATTCTAGTTTTTTTAAACCATTAATCAAAATGGGCAAAGCATTTTCTTTTCCTATATAACCAACAATTCCACACATAATAATTTTAAACGGCCCACCATGATTTTAGCGGACCGTTTGGACTAGTTACTTTGAATTACGAAATGCACAATTAAAAAGTATTTTTCGGGTCTTTTCTCCAAATTTGGAAAAAATACCTCGAAAGCATTTCGTAATTCAAAGTAGTTAAGTATTTTTACTGAAATAATTTTTATGGCCCAAATAATCTTTGCCAGAGAGTTTTCTTTTTTAAAGGAATATCAATATGAATGCTATTGTTAAGCCTTACCTCAAATTTAACCGATTGCCAAACTTGATAATCTTTAGCTTCGGCTTTTAAGTAATACATTCCTGGTGGCACCAAGAAACCATATTTACCAGTTTCATTAGTGGTAATAGGATTTTTTTGGTTGAATTTTGAAGCATCCCAAAGCTTGTATACTTTGGTAATTGGATCCTGCTGATAAATAGAAACAGTTGCGCCTTGAATTCTTAATCTTCCGTCTTTTAATTGGCGGTATACATATCCTTCTGGGTCTATAATCATCACAAGTTTAGCTTGGGTGGTTGGTATTGCGGCATTTTTATACTCTATCGTAGTAATAATTTCATATTCCCCTTCTACCGCAGGAGAAAGAATATTAGCCTGATAAATTCCGTCTTCTACTTTAAAATATTCAAATTGCAAAACCACGAATGTAGCATTGGAAACATACGGCATCATTTCTGGCTCTTGGTCTGCATCTTGCAAAGAGGCTGTACCTTGTTCAATTAAATTTGGATTTTGAACCGCCACAAATGTTTTAATGCTAGAAAAGTTAGTTTTCTTTAGCGTAATTAATCCTTTAATGCTTCTTGGAGCTTCTGAAGGTTTAATTAATAAACTTAATGGACCGCCTGGGATGGTATTAATTTTTTGTGTGCCGATGCCTTTTTTATCAAATGATAAAAAAATAGGTAAATCAACCACACCTCCCGCAAGTTTTGGAAATACAATATCGGTAGGAATTTTTGCTTTGGCACTAACATCTAAAGAACTAAGTGGGGTTGGTTGAATTGCTTTTGTTGCAGGTAACTCTTTTTTTGTTAAGTTACTCAACGCAGAATAATTAAATCCAGGCAATGACCATTTCTTTGCAAACACTTTATTAATCACTGATTGACTTTTAAGGTTGGTACCAAACGATTTAATAGAATTAGCAAATTGCCATACACGGTCAGCAAAAAACTTAATGTCATATACCAAGTAGCCAGACGAACTGCCGCCACCCCCACCACCACCAGATCCCGAACCTGGAGTTGATGGCACTGGAGTTTGCAAAAATGCAATTTGTTTTTTAAGGGCTTCAATTTGAACCAATATTTTTTGTATTAATGCTTGAATGCTTTGCGACCCTGGTGTTAAAGGAGTTGATGGTGGCGAATATGGAGGAGGCGTATATGGGGGAATATACGGAGGGGTGGATGGAGTTGGAGTTGGAGTAGGAGTTGATGGCGCAGGTGGATCTGGATTAGGATAAGAAGGGGTAGGTGGACTAGGATTTGAAGAAGGAGTATTCCAATAAGCTGGTTGTTCTGTTTCATAATATTGGCCTCCGCCCGAAGAACTAGAATCAGATGCAGCAGTTACATAAAATGGCGAACCAGTATCACCCGATCCCTGGGCGGCGCTAGAGCACAAAGAACTTGAATGATTGTCGCACACAAAAGCATACCAATCATTATTTCCAGAACTGACTGATTGGCTTTGAATATTATAGCTACAAGATGCAGTAAATCCAGAAGCGGTTGCCACGGAAGTGCACCAAGCACCTCCCCCGCAAGTTGGAGCACTATTGCTACCACCAGTAATACTATTAGTTTTACAAATAGCAAGGTAATAACTATTTGAATTACTATCCGTAGCAATGGTACTAAAATGTAATACAGAACCTATAGAATTTGGAGAAGTTAAAGAAGATCCGCCGTCTGATGGACCACTACTAATAGAAGGAGCCGAATTAAATAACCAACCGCTATTTCCCCCATTATCAGTTGAATTAAGTCCAGGTTGCCACGAAGCTCCGCCGGTGGCAGCCGAATTTGTTAAGTGAAGATAATCACAC
>Ga0209541_10004686_pt1 | contig 24163 bp, 23 predicted proteins | sample RifCSPlowO2_01_FD_184027 | JGI IMG/M metagenome (GOLD analysis project Ga0209541, IMG submission 184027) | Groundwater microbial communities from Rifle, Colorado - Rifle CSP2_plank lowO2_0.1 (SPAdes) (version 2) | ecosystem: Environmental > Aquatic > Deep subsurface > Groundwater | place... | reverse complement strand
CAGCCGTGACCGTCTCTTTCTCAAGCAGCAACGCGGCAAGCAGATCAAGCTTTACTCGATGTTCCTCAAGCAACTTTTTAACCTGCTTATAAATTTCATTCAGCTTATCATTAACTTCTTTTTCTAGAAGTTCTTTGGTTTTCTGGGAGGCATCCACGCCGCTCGGATGCCCGAAAAAGTCGGTTTTCTCCTTATGCACTACCAAACCGGCATTTTCGCTCATGCCGAATTCATAAACCATGCGCCGCAATACAAAAGTCGCATTCAGGAAATCGCTGTACGCTCCGGTGGTCACCGTGTTAAACACCAGTTCTTCCGCCGCTCGTCCGCCAACCGCTACTTTCACTCGGGCAAATAACTCTTCTTTCGTCGTGCAATGATTATCCGGAGGCAATTGCTTGGTATAGCCAAGTGCTTGGCCGCGGGGAATAATCGTAATCTTATGGAGCGGGTTCGCGTCTTTCGTAAGCAATGCCACCAGCGCGTGGCCGGCTTCATGATACGCAGTCAGTTTCTTTTCTTTTTCCGACAGCCGCATGCTTTTTCTTTCCGCGCCCATGGTTACTTTATCAACCGCTTCGCTAAAATCACTTTGTTCCACTGCTGATTTTTTCTTGCGAGTGGCAAACAACGTGGCTTCATTGACCACATTTTGTAAGTCCGCGCCGACCATACCAGCCGTATCTTTAGCAACAATTTCTAAGTCAACCGCCGGAGCCAGCTTCACATTTTTTACGTGAACTTCCAGAATTGCTTTTCGGCCAGCGACATCCGGAACCGGAACATAGACCTGTCGGTCAAAACGGCCCGGACGAATCAACGCTTCATCCAATACATCCACCCGATTCGTAGCGGCAATCACCACAATCTTATTATTACCGACAAAACCATCCAACTCTCCCAATAATTGATTGAGGGCGTGTTCCCGCTCGTCGTGTCCGCCGCCAACGGCAACACCGCGCTTTTTCCCGATGGCGTCAATTTCATCAATAAACACAATGCAGGGAGCTATTTTTTTAGCCTCTTCAAAAAGGCTGCGGATGCGGGAAGCGCCAACCCCGACAAACATTTCCACGAATTCCGAACCGTTCGCTGATAAAAATGATACACTGGCTTCTCCGGCAACTGCCTGCGCGAGTAAAGTCTTGCCCGTACCCGGATCACCGACTAAAAGCACGCCTTTAGGAATCCGGGAGCCAAGACGCATAAAATCACCGGGATTTTGCAAGAAGTCAACAATTTCTTTCAATTCTTCTTTGGCTTCGTCGCAACCGGCGACGTCGGCAAAGGTTTTTTTCGGTCTCAATCCGGGCTGAAAACGCTTAGCCGGGCTGTCGCCGAAATTAAACATTCCTCGCCCGCCTGATTTTCCGCCTTGCCGCATGGCGATAAAATACCAAATTCCGCAAAAGATGCTGATATATAACACCATGCTGAACATTGATGCCCAAAATGGATTAGGCGGATTCGCCGTGCCGTACATAATGCCTTTTGCTTCCGCGCGGCGGCGAATTTCATCCAGATGTTGCGGACTGACCGCCCGAGCCTGAACGAGAGTACCGCCTTTACTATTTTTGTCTGACGGTTTAATAAACGCCTCAACGTACAATGATTCCGGGTGAAAACGCAGTCGCTCTACTGATCCGGAAGCAATCGACTGCTCAATTACCGATATTGGAACGTTCAATGGTTGCCGCATTAAAAAATGCTGCAATGCCAAAAAAGTAATGCCAAGAATTAAGAGCCATCGAACGAGATTCGGCAATCGATTACTTTTCACGAATATCTCCTGTCAATATGCTACAGATATCTAACTACAAATTAGCTAACTGCGCAACTGATAATCAGCCGATTGCGCACGCCTCTATATACAATCCGCCTTTTTCGAAGCTGGTTTAAATTAAAAAGCTCGCGGTTAGCTTATTATTTTTTAAATAAAATGATAAAATAAGTGCAATGAATCCCCGCACCCAATAAAGACCGGCAATTCCTAACCGAAGCCGAAGTCATACCCAAGCAACTATGAATATCATTACAAAGCGTCCATTAATTAATAAGCAAAGAATTGCGCTCGCTTCGCAGTCTTTGTTGGGTGAGGGATGAAAATTTTCAATACTCTTACGGAAAAAAAGGAGGATTTGCCGGAAAAGAAAAAGCTGAATCTTTTTGTCTGCGGGCCGACTGTCTACGATTTTTCCCATATCGGCCACGCCCGCACCTACATCGCTTTTGACAATATCGTCCGCTATCTCCGGTCGCGCAAAATCAAAGTTTTTTACCTGCAGAACATTACCGACGTGGATGACAAAATCATCGACCGCGCCAGGTTGCAAAAAACGGCTCCGAAAACCATCGCCCGGAGCTTTGAAAAGGAATATTACCGGGACATGAAAGCACTCGGCGTCAGTACCGTAGACCGCTATGCCCGAGCCAGTGATTTCATAAAAGAAATCCAGAAGCAGATTGCCAGGCTGATAAAAAAGGGATTTGCTTATCAGACCGGTTCCGGAGTTTATTTTGAAGTTAAAAAATTTAGTGATTACGGAAAATTATCCAAACAAAATCTGGAAGCGCTCCGCCCGGGTTACCGCATTGAGCCGGATCCGGAAAAGAAAGACTCACTGGACTTCGCCCTTTGGAAAATTAAAAAAGGCGATGATGAACCAAGCTGGCTGAGCCCGTGGGGCGAAGGCCGGCCGGGCTGGCACATTGAGGATACCGCGATTTCCGAAGCTTTTTTCGGCCCGCAGTATGACCTGCACGGCGGCGCCGTGGATCTGAAATTCCCCCACCACGAATCGGAGATCGCCCAACAGGAAGCGGCGTCTGGAAAAAAACCGTTCGTTGCTATCTGGCTGCATACCGGATTTTTACTGATCAATGGAGAGAAAATGTCTAAGTCGCTCGGCAATTTTCTGACCATCCGCGATTTCCTGAAACAGCATTCTCCGGAAACGCTCCGGTTCCTGGTCGCTTCCCACCACTACCGGTCGCCGATTAACTACGAACTGGCGGCAACCAAGCAGGCGGCGGCTTCCCTGCAAACGCTCAGGCAGACGATTGCTAAACTTTACCGCGCGGATAAAAAAGGCGGCCTATCGGCGGCGGTCGCCAAACACCTCAAAACCTCCGAACAGCAGTTTACGGAAGCAATGGCTGATGATTTCAACACTCCGGACGCCTTGGCCTCCCTATTTACGCTCATTAATCGTATCCAGCCCCAATTTTGGCAGCTTACCAGCCAGGAAGCTAAGGGAATTATCAGTTTTTTAACGGCTAATCTCCGGATTTTCAGAATTATTATCAAAAAACCGGCCGCCATTCCGGCGCCGGTTAAGGCACTCCTTCAAAAACGGGAGTTATCCCGAGTTCATAAACAGTTTACTCAAGCCGACGCCTTGCGAAAAGCAATAGAAGCGTTAGGATACATTATAGAAGACACTCCGAACGGCCCGCTCGTATTTAAAAAATAAAATTCAAAAATCAAAGTGCGAAATTAAGAACATCGTCCCATTTTGCGGGATTCAATAATTTTACATTTCAATATTTACATTTTTAAAAAATTAAATCACTATGCCTAATCCTGCAGCTATGAAATTGCCTCCGCAAAATCTGGAAGCGGAGCAATCCGTACTCGGCGCGCTCATGATTGATAAAGACGCGATTATTAATGTCGGCGATATTTTAGTTAAAGAAGATTTCTATAAACCGGCAAACGCAAAAATCTATGAAATTATCCTCGAGCTTTACGAAAAACGGCAGCCGATTGATATCTTAAGCATTACTGAAAAACTGAAAACTGAAAATATTTTAAAAGAAGTCGGCGGGCATTCCTACCTTACCAATCTTGTGGAAGCGGTACCGACTTCCGCCCACGTTGAACACTACGCTAAAATCGTCAAAGAAAAAAAGGTGTTGCGGGACCTTATTAAGGCATCCGCGGAAATAACTGAGAATGCTATTAATTCCAGCGAAGACGTGGAAACCATTCTGGATACCATTGAACAAAAAGTATTTTCCATTTCTCAGCGTTCTTTCAGCCAGAAATTCATCCAATTAAAAGATGAATTGGATGGCGCTTACGAACGGATCGAAAAAGGGCATCGGGAAGGAGGCAACTTAAAAGGCGTTACTACCGGATTTTCGGAAATTGACAATATGCTGTCCGGATTACAAAAATCCGATCTTATCGTTCTTGGCGCCCGGCCGTCGCTTGGAAAAACATCCTTAGCGTTAGATATCGCCCGATTTGCCGCTATCCAAGGCCAGCAGCCAGTAGGCATTTTTTCTTTGGAAATGTCCAGGGAACAAGTGGTTGACCGCTTAATATCGGCGGAAGCCCAAATTCCCCTCTGGGAACTCCGCACCGGGCGCTTAAAAAATGACGAGGATTTTGAACTCATACAGCACGCTCTCGATAAGCTTTCCCAAGCGCCGATTTTTATTGACGACACTCCGTCCCCAACCGTTTTGCAAATGCGGTCCATGGCCAGGCGGCTCCAAGCCGAACACGGACTCAGCCTAATTATTGTTGACTATCTCCAGCTTATCCAGCCGCGCGCCAATACTGATAATATCGTCCAACAAATAACCGAGATTTCCCGCAGCCTCAAAGGAATGGCGCGCGAACTTAATGTTCCGGTACTGGCGGTTTCCCAGCTTTCTCGCGCGGTAGACCAACGGGAAAACAAACGGCCCCGCTTATCCGATCTCCGAGAATCCGGCGCCATTGAGCAAGACGCCGATGTCGTACTCTTTATTTATCGAAAAGATAAAGACCGGGCTAATCCGGCTACAGACGAAGCCAATACCGCGGAAATTATGATTGAAAAACACCGCAATGGCCCGACCGGCGTTGTAAAATTAAAATTTGATCCGGAAAAAGCCAGTTTTCGAAGCATCGATAAGTACCACTCGGCTAGCTGATATGTTGCCGGAACCGATTAAAAAATTCGTAGCGGTTTTTTCCCGCCTGCCGTCTATCGGCCCGCGCCAGGCAACCCGGCTGGCTTTTCTAATCGCCAGCTTCGGAAAAACCAAGATTAAGGAAATTGCCGATGCGGTGAATTCGCTGGATTCCTTAACCACCTGCGCCCGCTGTTTCCGAACCTTTACCCCTTCAGCCGGCGCCGGGCGGTCGCTCTGCTCTATCTGCAGCGATCCAACCAGAGAAGCGTCACTGATCGCCATAATAGAAAAAGAGACCGATCTGCTGTCTTTAGAGAAGACCAAGCAGTTTCACGGCTGGTATCTGGTGCTTGGCGACCTTCGGAAAACCGGCGAATTAGAACCGGAGCAAAAACTGCGCCTCCAAAGCCTGAAAAAATTTATCGAAAAATCGCTTGGCGGAAAAGCCGAAGAAATCATTTTTGCCATCAATCCGACCGTGTACGGCGACATTAACAGCGCTTTTCTGAAAAAAGAGCTGGTGGACTATGCCAAGAAAATTACCCGCTTGGGGCGCGGAATCCCGACCGGAGGAGAAATAGAATTCGCGGATGAAAATACCCTCGGTCAGGCGCTGGAACACCGAAATTGACAAAAATATAGTGATATAGTAAAATCACTTCCGGCAGTTTAAAAACATCAGTACATCAGGAGGCTGCAGAATGACTGGAGTTTCTCCGGAATACAGCATGTGGGGACCGAAAACCGCTTGCCCTTACGACACGCGGCAAGTGGAGGAAGTGGACGAGGCTTGGGGTTTCAAAACCCAGGAAATCGTGACCTTCGCCCACGGCATAGAATGGCGGATCGGAAAAATCACGAAAATCGGCAACAAAGTGATAGACGATAATGGCCAACATCTGACCGTCTTCGTGGTCAAAGACAAAGACGCGGTTTATTTCAAAACCCTCAAGGATCTCCGGAAAAGAGTCCGCTAACGGATTTTTAAAAAATATCCGCCAAGCTCAAGCTTGGCGGATTTTTATTTTACCGAAATAATTTCCAATTCGGTGTAATGCTGGCGATGCCCTTTTTTCTTTTTATAACGGGTCTTGGAATGATATTTAAAAACAATCCTTTTGTCTTCCCGACCGCTACCGGTAATCTTAGCTTCTACCCGCGCCCCACTAACATAGGGAGCGCCAACTTTCACTTCTTCTCCGTCGGCGACTAACAGCACCTTATCAAAAGAAACCGAAGCGTCCTTTTCGCCTGCCAAAGTCTCTACGTGTAATTTTTGCCCCGGGGTAACTTTGTACTGCTTGCCGCCGGTTTCGATAACTGCGAATGCCATAGGTTAATTAACTGAAATAATAACATTGATGCCGATTAAAATCAACAGCGAAAAAAATACGGTGCCGACCGCCAGGGCATACGATAAAAACCGCTCCCGAAAATAAAAAACGTGGGCGAGCAATCCGTTAATCAAAAACACCACTGCCGCCGTACCCAAAATAGCGGCGACATCGCTCCGGTCTCCCAAAAAATCAATGCCCCGAAAACTGTCAAAATGAATGACCAGTAAATTGAAAGTGTCCGAAAAATTAACGTACGCAAATGAAAAACTGATGACCAAAAGAATGGCACTGATTAAAAAAAGGCTGGTTAGATACTTATCTTTTAATACTGCCGGGGCGGTAAACATAACAATAGACTTAATTGGTAGCCCTAACGAATCCTAACCAAAACTCCTTATTAGAGTTCCTTTATAAGCTTACAAAGTTGAGGGAATCCTCTAAAAATGGTCTTGGAATGAATAATAATTAAACCCCTAACGATATTAAAATCATTATAACACTTACTCCTAAAGATGAAGTTAAAGATGAAGTCAAAGGATTAGTTATTATTTTAATCTTGTTAAAACTGCTGATATATAATCATTTGCTTCTTCAATAATGTGTAAAAGCTCATAATTTTCCCCCGAGCTACATTCTTTTTCTATTTTTTCATTTTCTAGATTATGAATAATACAATCTATCTGATTACTTAACTCTTCTTTATGTGAAGGATTAAGATCCTTACCCAGATTGAGTAATAATGGCAATGCAAATTTCTCCATCCCCGTCGATGATCTAATTTTGAATCTTATATATTCTTCATTGACATTTAAATTTGAATATTCCTCGGGATGTAAGATTTTTTTTACGATTTTTAAAAGAGAATCGTTAGCTGTAATTAAATCGTCGAGACCCCTTATCATGTCAGTAGTCATGCGATTTATAATATGGTCATCGTAATTCTGCCAATAAATCAAGGTATTTTTTGCATCGTTATAATAATCCTTTACTATCAAAACATCTTCAAGCCATTGTAATTCATTACCAGTAGTCAAATTTTCTACTTTCATATGTTTTCCGCTATAAGCAACTTTACTGACTGCATTAAGTGCGTCTTTAGTAAATAAATAATCTAGTCGTTGTCTTTGCCCATCCCAATAAATACCGAGAATCAAAATCGAGATGGCTATCAGTATTAGTATTAGTAATACCCAATAAAATTTTGAGGGTGTTTGATTTTTATCGTTCATAGAATATCAGTAATAGTTAATAGTGCCTAAATAAAAATAAATGCCCAAAGACAAAACAACATAGATGCACCATATTACAAACCCTATAAATTTTTCTGGTACGCCATCGCCATCTGGCATATTAAGTAAATATATGAAGAAACCAATCAATTGGCTTGTTCCGAAGAAAACTAGAAGGATTATTTGATAAAATTCCATATTTAAAATAATAAAAAGTAAATTTTAATAATTGAATATTTTTGATAGCTGAATTGCTTTTATTATTGGATTAAGGTGACTATGAGTAGAAAGGCTATCGGAAACTTCCTTTAGAATATCATCGAATTTCAGAACATCGATATTTAATTTTTTACACTCAGTAATGAATTCGTCTCTTATATCTTTATTGCCTCGCAAAACCTTTCCCACAACAAACTTCTTTTGATAGTTTGACCCTATTTTTGATTTTACCTCTTTTGAGATAGAAAGAAACTTATTAATAGAAAATTTCTTTGCCAACTCTTTGGCATTGAATTTGTAATTAGCCATCCGAACCGAAACAGAAACCTCTATATGAAATTTGTTTCCTTTAGTATCAATAGCTAAAATATCTATTTCTTTATTGCGAGGTAAACGAATTGACGATTGTAAGAAATATCCGTTCATCTGAAGCCAGAACTTTACTATTTCTTCTGCCGGATTCATTTTATAAATTATTTTAAATTGCTGGCTAAAAACACAAAGCTCCCAGCCAGCGATGTCTTGCGACACCCATACCCCTTTCGGAATATGACGTTCAACACGAGCTCTGACTAGGAGCTTTCTATGTTGAACGTTTTTAAGCCATGCTTTACAAAAAATTGTAAAGTTTAGGCTTACTCTTATATTATTAAATTGTAATTAAATAATGCCTTACAATGCCCATATTGTCTATGGTGCACGATAAATATTTAAAAAGTATTTAAATTAGAAAAATATAGTCAAAAACTTTCTCAGAATTCAGATGTGTTTTTGCATATATTCCGTTACGATACCAATGATGTCGCGGACTGTTTCGGTACAACTCTTAAAGGAAACTATGTTAAAAAAATCTTCTTTAAAATTTTTAATAGCACTACTAATAAGAGCGTGTGTAAAAGATTGCGTAGTTGAATCCACTTTGGAGTAATCTAAAATAACATGCTTGCCTTCTTTAAGGGCGGGAAATAAATATTTTTCTCGAATTGTCCGTGCTACATCTTTATTTTCTGCAAAACTACCTGCGTAATCATATATATTTATAATGATTTCTGGCTTTTTATTCATGATATAAATTTTGGTTTTTTATAATGTTCTTTTTTTTGTCCCTTAACTTCATGTGAATAGAATTTATGAATAGCACGCAGGAGATTATTAAATTCTTGTGTTTGATTAATTGATATATCTACCCCCACAGCTGTTCCTTTCCATGTTTCTATATCCATTATTGAATGCCTATCATCAAAGGGATTTCCTTTTAATTCGAGGTTAGCTTTTCCACGTTGTAAAAGTTTGTACATTTTATTTCCGCTTATAATAACAAAGAAGTCGGAATTTACATGAGCTATTGATTTAATAAGAAATAATCCGAAACCAGCATTTTGAGGCGAACCACCAGGTTTTTTCGTTGTACCCGTAACGCCAGGAGTAAGAGCTAATTTGATTGCTTCCCGATCGTCTTGTACTGAATATGATTGACTTAAGGATTTTTTAAGACCTATTCCTATATCAGCTACTCCGATCGAGATTTTATTACTTTTTTTAAAATATTGAGCACACACAATAGCACCCTGACCCGATTGTGAATGTTCTAAAACGTTTCTTATTAATTCACTAAAAATATGTTGGATGGCCTGAACGTTTTTAGACTCATTTTGTAAATGCAACAACGGTACTAAATTATCAAGAAAGTCTTTCAAATCCGATGAGTTCTTTATAAGCGTCAAGGGGATAATCCGTCCGCTTGGCTCATGTTCTTCTATAACAGGGGCTTCCGATTTTATACCTAAAAAATTAAACAATCCCATTCGAACAAGGTAATGTCCTGAACGTGCCAAAACTTTTTCACATTTTATACTCTCCGGTCTAAATTGTTTACCAAGTGCAGCAATCATTGATATAACGAGAGGGTGAATAGAGATCCAGCTTTTGTTTATCGTAATATCCAAAATTCCATTATCGCTTAAATCAAGCCTTGAAAGAAATGTGTTTATGTTTCCCAAGAATGCACTGTTGGGTATATGTAATTTCATTTCCTTAATTTTGCTGGAAATCTTGGTAAAAATCAACTCCGAATAACCATTTTTATTAACTTAACTTTTATTTATTTGACTTTTTATCTTTTCTCAGGCATACTTAAATTACAACTTAATAAACAAACTTTTTGACAGTCCAGAGCTTTAGCCGAGGACGTGTCAGGTAGCTATTATTTCAAATTTCGGGGTAGCAAGTAAATGAGAATGGATTGTTGAGTGAATAATAGTTAGGGCTGATTCCTAAAAGTAGTTAAATGAATTAATCGTTTAATTGCTTTTGTGCATCAGCCCTTTTTATTTTGGTGCTTTGTATGAAAGCCGGATTTTTATGGCTGAAATAGAAAAAATTGAAGCACTAGAAAAAATAATCAAAAAAGAATATCCGAATCTGAATGAAGAGGAAATCTCTTTGCGAGCCAGCCAATTTATGGAATTGGGACGTTGGTTAGTCCTTCGATGCGTAAAAGACCAAAGAAAACCGAATAAATCGGTGGTTATACCAGACTTCCAAGGAAAAACAGAGAATCCCACACCTAACGATGATTTAACGCTAGAACCACAAAATAACCATGGATAAAGTTAAAAATGAAAATATGAGGAAAGCTCCTGATAAACAAGTTAATAACAAGGTTATAAGGAATGAAAAAGGTCAGATAATTAAAGGTACTGCAAATCCTCATGGCAGACCGAGGGGTAAAACAATTAAAGAGATGGTCAGAAAATACTTAGAAGAGCATCCCGAAGACATGAAAGGATTTGTTGAGCATTTTGTTAGAAAGAATAGAGAATTAGCTTGGCAGATGATGGAAGGAAGACCGAAGGAATCTGTGGGGCATAGTGGAGAAATAAATATCGGTCGATTATTAGACGAGATAGAAAAAAATGAGTGATAAAAGATTGACCGATGTTTAAATTTTGCTTTTCTATATTTCGGAGTTTTACTTAAATGAACCTAAAATAACTCTTAGAGAAAATAAGATTATTACATTGCGACATGAAAAAAGATAATCATAATATTCAAACAGCCATTATTTATACAAGGGTTTCTTCCAAAGAACAGCTCGATGGTTTTAGCTTGGAAAGTCAGGAAAAAACCTGCAAGATCTTTGCCGAAAAAAACAACCTTACTGTTTTAGAAGTATTTAAGGAAGAGGGGGAGTCTGCTAAAACAGCAGACAGAACTCAGTTACAAAAAATGTTAAGGTATGCAGAAAAACATCGTAAAAAAATTGGTAAACTAATATTTTATAAAATTGATAGATTATCCAGAAATAATGGGGATTTTTATGCTCTAAAATCTATTTTTTCTAAGTTGGGCATAGAGTTAAAATCTGCCACTGAGCCAATCGATACTACTCCTGAAGGAAAATTTATGGAAGGAGTCTTATCAGCTACAGCTGAATTTGATAATTCAATAAGAACAAAAAGAACTACAGAAGGAATGAAAACTAGGTTGAAAAATGGGTTATGGAGCTGGTCTGCACCTCTTGGATATAGAAATGCTACAGATCTGATTGGAAATAAAATTATGGAGCCACATTCAGAAAAATCTCTTTTAGTGAAAATGATTTTTGAAGAATGTGCTAAAGGTATTTATTCTTATAAAAATATAGCTAAACAAATGAATAAACTGGGGCTTAGAAGTAAGCATGATAAAAAGATACCTGCTCAACTTATTGCTAAAATCCTTAAAAACCCTATTTATTGTGGAAAAATTGAGGTACCAAGGTGGGATATTTCCGTTCCAGGGAAACATGAACCTCTTATTTCAGAAGAATTATTTTCCCAAGTACAGAAAATTATCAATGGAGATAAATCAAAAGGAAAAGGACTGCCCAAGAATAGAGATAATCCAGAATTCCCACTTAGAGGTATTCAATGTAGTGGGTGTAACCATAATATAAGTGGCGGTTGGACAAAGGGTAAAACTAAAAGATTTGCCTATTACGGCTGTATTAATAGTGAGTGTCCTAAAAGGAAGTCTATTCGTAAAAAAGAACTGGAAAATGACTTCTCAAAATTTTTAGCTAGATTGGTTATAGAAGATAAACAAGCTTTTATTTTGAAAGAGTCAATTAAGTTAGCTTATAAAGCTGAAACTAAATCAATTACTGATAATAATAAAAAAGTGGAATTGGAAATTGAAAAATTAAAAAGTCAGCAACAATCTCTTTGGGATTTAAAGCTAAGAAACAAAGATGTTGTGTCAGATGAAGAATTTAAGAAGCAGAAAGAGAAAATAGCCTTAAAAATCCAAGATTTGGAGTTATCTAAAAAAGAATTGGGTTTTGCTGATTTTAATATTGACTCTGCAATTGACTTTGCTTTTAAGCTCTTAAAAGATTTACCTAAAAACTGGCAGAATTTAGAGGTAAGTGAATTGAGAGTTTTAAGATCTCTCTTATTTCCTAAAAATCTGATTTATACATATCCAAGTATTAAAACTCCGGAATTAGCTTGTATTTTCAAGCTTAAACCGAGTAATAGTGAAGAAAAAGAATGTTTGGTAGCCCTAACGAGAATCGAACTCGTGTTTTGGCCTTGAGAAGGCCACGTCCTAGGCCACTAGACGATAGGGCCGCGCTACTAATACATAAAAGAATACAATAAAAAATAGCTCCTGGAAAGGAGCTATATTACCTCAGCGCTAACGAAAATACCGCATTTCTTCCAGCGATATTTGGTAATATTCCTAGTCAGGAAGGTAGATAAATAACAATTTCCTTTAGCATCGCATCGCACAAGATCCCATTCATGGCCAGCCGAGCTGCCATCGTCCGGTTGTTTGCGATACAATTTAAGCGCCGGAATTTTTTTCCTACCCACCAATGTTTTCTCACATTTATAATAATGAGTTGCTAATGGCACGATATGCCGCTCACGCTTCACAGAAGCTGGGTAACGATGCCTCGCATGGAATATCCAGACGTATTCTTTCCACCGCTCACAGAGCTCATCAAGCGTCACAATGCCTCCGGTAATCAAAAATCTATTTCGAGTCTATATTAAAAATATCCAGAAATCAAACCGTTTTAATTTCCTCAACAATCTTTTCCAGTCCGATGGAATGCGATGCCTTCACTAATACCAAATCCCCTTGCCGAAGCAGTTCCTGAACCGGCAGTTTTGCTTCATCAGCGGTATCGAAACTGCGGACGTTTTTTTTCGGCATGCCTTTTTTAATCGCTGAATCGGCGATAAATTTCGCCCGAGAACCAATCGTCACCAGCAAATCCGCCCGCTTCGGCACCAGCTCTCCGATATGTTCGTGGGCTTCGGTAGTGTATTCCCCGATTTCCAGCATATCGCCCAGCACCGCAATTTTTCTTTTAGCCTTTAGTTCGTGCAAAGTATCGAGAGCGGCGCTCATGGAAAGCGGCGAAGCATTATACGAATCATCGATAATAAAAGTTTTTTTTACGCCATCCAGAATTCTTCCCCTCCCGGGTGGCGTTTCATAATTCCCCAGCGCCCCGACAATTTTCACCAAATTCATTCCGAAAAGCAAGCCGACACAAGCCGCGGCCGCCGCGGCCGATGCCTGAACCTTACCGAAACAATTATCCAGCCGGACCGGAACGCAATTGCCTCCGTAATTCAGCTTGAAACTGATGCCGCTCGGACGCAATCCCTCCATCCGCTGTTCAAAATTACTGATTCTCATTTCTGCCCCCTCCTTAAATCCGAAGGTAACGGCGCGGGAACGCGTCCGCTCCCCCATTCCCAATACTATTTCATCGTCATAGTTCAATACCGAAAAACCGCCCGCCGGAAGCGATTCCACTAACTTTGACTTTTCCCGAGCCAACGCCTCCGGACCGCTGAAAAATTCCACGTGGACGGGAATCTCGCCGATGGCGGTGATGACCGCAATTTGCGGCTTGGCAATATCCAAAAGATATTTCATATCGCCCGGGCGATCGATGCCATACTCCAACACCAATACTTCCGGATAAGGCAGCGGGAAGATCAGGCGCAGAACGGAAATCAGAATGACTTTAACCCAGAAAAAATTTCCTTTGATTTCTTTCCAATCCCCTAAAATAGTCAGTGGAACGCCAAGGGCATTGTTAAAATTGGCGCTGGTTGCCCGAACCCGCCGCGAATCTTTAAGAACGGTATATAAAGCATTTTTTGTTGACGTTTTACCGGCGCTGCCGGTAACCGCAATAATCCCCGGCTGATATTTCCTGATAATCAAAATTGCCAGCCAGCGAACCGTTGATTGTAAGTGAGTTTTTAAAGTTTCTTTATCCATTGGCATTAGGTTCTAAAATATCCGGGGGAAGATTGTAATAATTTATCAAAAACTCGGCTAATTCCCGGAAAGCCGGTACCACTGTTAAACCGGCCAGCGGAGCGCCATAGGGCTTGTCGATTCTCAGTAAAACCGTAAATTTCGGATCAAAAGCCGGGGCAAACCCGATATAAGTATGGATATACTGGTCGGAATAACCGCCGCGCTTAAAATCAGGAATCTGGGCGGTGCCGGTTTTTCCGGCAATGGAAAATTTCGGTATCTGGGCAATCGTAGCTTTGCGGACGGCCGACACCATCATGTCGGTAATTTGCCTGGCGGCCACCGGACTGATAACCCGGCGGATTTCTTTCGGCTGTTCGTCCCGGCTATTAAGATAAGGCCGCATCAAAACGCCGCCGTTAGCAATTGCCGAAACGGCATTGATCATCTGCAACGGCGTAACCGAAACACCCTGCCCGAAAGCGGCAGTGGCAAAATTAATTTCCCGAAAACTTGATTTGAGATTATTGATGTTGCCGCCCAGTTCGCCTGGTAAGGCAATGCCGGTCGGCTCTCCGAAACCGAACTTTACCAAATAGTTGTAAAAAAGGTCGTTGCCGATCAGCCGCTGGGCATAAGCGGCGCCGGTATTGATGGATTGCTCAATCACCTCCGTCATCGTTACTCGGCCATGCGCTTTCAAATCCCAATTTTTAATTGTCCGCCCGTCCAGCGTCAGCGATCCGGAGTCATAAAAAGTGGTTTCCGGAGCCAGCTTGTTGCTATCTAATCCGGCCGCCATCGTTACCACCTTCATCACCGATCCCGGCTCATAGACGCCCTGGATAATCGGATTTAAAAAATCAGCTAACGGATAGCTTGCGTACTGGTTAGGGTCAAAATTAGGAAAGCCCCCTAAAGCTAAAATTTTTCCGGTTTTTGGCTCTTGGACAATCACTGATCCCTGCTCAGCATCATATTTATCAATCAAAGCTTTTAGGATTTCTTCGGCTCTGGCCTGAACATTCGGATCAATAGTCAGATAAATATTCTCTCCGGCAGTCGGGCGGATAGTGCGATCGCCGTCCAGGCGCCCCTCTTCTCCGGCCAAACGGTTCTGGTATTGCAATTCAACGCCGTATCGTCCGATAAGAGTATCATCTTTGGCAGTGGGGCTGATAAATCCTAAAACTTGGGAGGCCAGATTCTGATATGGATAAAAACGGCCGTTCTCTTCATCGATATATAAACCTTGAAGATTCAGATTTCTTAATCCGGAAACTTGTTCCGGCGTTGCTCGCCGCGCTAATAATTCGTAAGGGTCATTGGATTTACTAAGCAATTCCAGCAAATCATCGCGGTCCATATTGATAACGGACGCCAAGACGTCGGCGGTCGCAGCCGGATCGGCGATTTCTTTCGGCACCGCATACAAAACCGGATACGCTTTGGTAATCGCCGCCGGAACCGCATTGCCGTATTTATCGGTAAAATAAATATTGCCGCGTAACGGCTCAAGAAAACCGGCTAACCGGCTCTGAGAAGATGCCCGCGCCGAATAATATTCGCCTTTTTTGATTTGAAGCGTGTAAATATTAAAAATCGCCAGCGAATAAAGGGAGGTAAAAAACAAGATTATAAAAGCGAGGCGAAACTTCATGATAACTGGGAACAATTTAGAAAGCGGCCAAAGATTTTACTTCCAGATACTGCGGGTTTTTTTCGGAAACTAGGCTCTGGCGCGCCACGATGGAATTTAAATTACCGGCATCTAATAGTTGGTGAAGCTGGTTCTGAAAATCGGCATTAGCAGTCTCCAGCTGCTGAAGCGCCTTTTCCTGAACACTAATATCGTATTTTAAACGGACGTTGGCGTTATACAAGCTGATACTCGCAATCGCCCCCACAAATAAAATGGCGCCGATGTAGAAAAAATAAGCGTAAAAATGGCCTTTTTTGTATGGTTCAATAATTGTCATAAATTATACGGATAAGGCTGATCGCAATTTTGCCGACCGCGCCCGAGGATTAAGCCGCACCTCAGAATCGGCTGCAATAATTGGTTTTTTGGTAATAATGCGGACCCGACCTTTAGCAGACAGTTCCTTAAATGAATTTTTCACGATCCGGTCTTCAAGCGAATGGAAGGAAATAATTACGACCCGCCCGCCGCGGTTCATAATGCCGGTTAACGATTGTAACAGCGTTTCCAAATTTCCCAGCTCGTTATTCAGATAAATCCGCAACGCCTGAAAAGTTCTGGTAGCCGGATGAAGGCGCCCCCGCTCATAGGAACGCGGTACTGCTTTTTGAATCGTTTCGGCCAGGTCGCCGGCGGTTTTCAATCGGGCTTTCCGCGCCATTATCGCCTTGGCAATTTGCCGAGCGTAGCGTTCCTCCCCGAATTTTTGGATAATATTCGCCAGCTCTGATTCTCCGACTCGCTGGAAAAAATGGCTTAATGATTCCGACTCGTCATTATAGGTCATCAACAGCGGTTCGCCGCTTGCCTCTTTATTAAAACTGAATCCCCGCCCACGGCCATGCAATTGATCGGAAGAAAAACCCAAATCTAACAGCAAACCGTCAATCCGATTAATTCTCAAATTTTTAAGAATTGCCGGCAAAGAAGCGTAATTACCGGCTAAACATTCGACATTCACGTAAGAATGGAATCTTTTTTTAAGTTCCGCTACCGCGGTTTCGTCCCAGTCAATAAGCACTAAACGGCCGGAATCGCTAAGACGCTCAAGAATCGCCTGCGCATGTCCCCCGCCTCCGGCGGTTCCGTCCACAATCGTTTCTCCTTTCTTCGGGTCAAGAAAAGTTATTACTTCATTTAAAAGAACCGGGATGTGCGTCATATGCCGAGTCCGTCTAAATTTTCCGCGATATCCTCAGACGAGGCCTCGGTTCGGGCTTTATATTTTTGCCACTGCGATTCATCCCAGATTTCCAAACGATTGTAGACGCCGGTAATAATGGCTTGTTTTTTAAGTCCGGCATAATCCTGAAGATAATCCGGCAATAAAATTCTTCCTTGCACATCAAGGTCGGCCTCCATCGCGCTGCCTAGCATCAAGCGGCTGAACGCCCGCGCGTTTGCCTGGGAAAACGGCAGGGCTTTTATTTTTTCGGCAATTGGCTGCCAGGATTTTTTATCAAAAACAAAAAGGCAGCGGTCCAGCCCTTTAGTCATAATCACTCCTCCCTTAAGCAAACTTCGGAACTTGGAAGGAACCGCAATTCTCCCTTTGTCGTCTATTAAATGCTGGTATTCGCCGATGAACATAATCTTTAAACGTTATCCCCAGAATTCGATGTTATCCCCATACTTATCCACAATTCCCCACTGCAATTTAATTTTACCCCACTTGAGCATAAATGACAAAATAGCTGCCAGGACTTATTTTCGCCTTAATTTAAGCTAAATTCCCATACTTATCCTCAAGTTATTCACATATTACTTCTCCGCTTCAATTTTATGGCGATTAATTAAAAATATTTAAAGCATAATAATGCGTATTGTAATATCTGAAGAAATAATTTAAGCTTTAAAAAGCTTCTAAATAAAATGGCGGGCTATGAAACGAAAATGGCTGATCGTGGCGGTGGCCGCATTCTGGCTGTCGGCGATGAATTGCCGATTGTTCGCCGATTCCGTTTTTTCTGATCGAACCACGGAATACTCCGTGGAATACCAGAACTGGAAATGGTATCAGAAATTCGTCATCTATTTGCTCGGCTATGAATTTTTAAACTGGCAGGAAATAGAACTCAAAGAAACATTTAGGTCGGATCCGCAGACCGGTAAAAAATTTATCGTAGCGCTATCTTTCGGCCCGAAAAACATTAAATCGGTTTTAGACCTTAAATCCACTGATGGAGAAATTACCGGCCATGCCAATCTTATCAGCGATGAAGAATTTAAAAGGGAGGAAGTACTGAAAATCCTGGAAATGCTCAATTACGTATACGATGAAACTCAATCCGGTAATTTTGAAATTGAAAGTTCCGAACTTTTTATCAATAAAAAAGGGACTTTGCATTGCAAGCTGGAAAAAATAAACAAAACCAGCCAGCGCGTAATAACCGTTGCGACGTTCACCAAATCAAAACAAAGCTCTTCGATTGAAATTACGCTTGCCTCCGAACCGGAACCGATCATAGAAAAAATGGTCGCCGAACTCCGAAGCGGCCAAAAAGTTATTTTTACCAAAAAACCGCCAAGTTAAGCTTGGCGGTTTTCTTTTAGTGGGCATTACTGGGATCAAGGCTTCGCTTGCGGCTGGATAGCCCGCTCGCTCACCGAACTAATCGCAGCACCCCGACCCCGTCTCGGACACCTTCGGTTTCCGATGTCGCTTCGCTCCTGCCTTCCTGATCCGGGGCGCTGCTTGGTTCGATCCCATAACAAAAATAAAAAATACCAGCACGCTGGTATTTTTTATTTTGTGGGCATTACTGGGATCGAACCAGTGGCCTCTTCAATGTGAATGAAGCGCTCTACCACTGAGCTAAATGCCCGACGTACTGAATATAAATAAAAAACGCCCTGATGTCTATCAGGACGTTTTTTATTTTATTGAAGCTCGGCAGTTGCGCCAGCTCCTTCCAATTTTTTCTTCAACTCTTCGGCTTCTTCTTTCTTCAGTCCTTCTTTCACTACTTTTGGAGCGGCATCAGTCAGGTCCTTCGCCTCTTTCAGGCCAAGACCAAGCGCTTCCCGAAGCACTTTAATAACCTGAATTTTTTGTCCGCCGCCTTCTTTCAAAAGCACGTTCCAGGCGGTTTTCTCTTCCGCTTCTCCGCCTCCAGCCGCGACTCCTCCGCCCGCCGCTACCGGCACCGCTGCGGAAATGCCAAACTTCTCTTCCATCGCTTTTACCAGTTCGGCCAGCTCGATAACCTTCAGGGAACCGATTTTTTCCAATAGGTCGTTGTATTTTTCCATAGTATTTTTTATTGCGCTGTTACTTGTTTCGACTTTTCATTAATAATCGTTATTATTTGCTTTAGTGGAACTGTGAGCATCATGGCAATCTGGGCTAGCAAGACTTCTCTAGATGGCAAGGTAGCAATTGCCTTAAATTCTATCGGATCAACGAAACGTTTTTCGCCGAAACTATATGCGCCAGAAACTCCAAAAGCCCCCTTCTTTCCCTTAGTAATTTCTTTAGAAAACTTGTGCACTGCTCCGGCAATGCTGCTTAAATCCCCTTTTGCGAATATCGTACCCAACTGATTCTTAGAAGCCCGGACATCAAACATATCAATACCGGCATTTTTAAGGATAAGGTTAACCAGGCGTTTTTTGACAATTTTAAAATCCGCCCCTAATTTTTTAAGTTCGCGGCGAAGCTTTTTAAAATTCTCCACACTGACGCCGTTAAACTCGGCAAAAACCAACGTTTCGCTTTCTTTTAATTGTTTGGCGCCGGTTTCAATTAAGGTGCTTTTTTGAGATTTAGTTAACATAAGATTGCACAACTATTAACTTTTGATTTTTGATTTTTGACTTTTTTAATAAAAAAGACCCGAAAGTAGGTCCATAGACACACTGCCATTCGGCAGTGAAGATTTTCCTCGACGGGACTTAGGTAACGCCCGTTGTCTACGGATATAGGAATATACTAGCAAACCCTAAAAAATTGTCAACCCTTCACTAACGGAACAAAGCTGAATCCGAAATATTCTTTTTGTTCAAAACTGTCTTTGGTAATTTTATCCACCACAAAAATGCTGTTGCCGACCGGCGTAACGATCCGGCCGCCAATTTTCAGCTGTTCTTTCCAAACTTCCGGAAACTTGTCCGCGGCGGCGGCGGCAATAATTTTGTCATATGGCGCTTGTTCCGGATAACCGCGCGAACCGTCGCCAACCACTAATTCCACCACGCCGCTTTCCACCACGCCATATTTTGAGAGATTCGCCTTTGCCCTCTCTGATAATAATTCAATCCTCTCAATGGAAATTATCTCGCCGTCTTTCCCGACTAAAGAAGCCAAAAGCGCCGTTTTCCATCCGGAGCCGGTGCCCACTTCCAGGATTTTTTCCCCAGCCTTAACCCCCAAAATCTCCAGCATAAAAGCCACCACCAGCGGCTGGGAAATGGTTTGTTTTTCGCCTATTGGCAAAGCTTCATTAGCATACGCCTTATCCGCCAAATCTGCTGGTACAAAATCTTTCCGATCTATGGCTTGAAAAGCGCCAATCACCGACTGAGTTTTTAAATAACCTTCCTTTTGGAGTAATGCAATAAGTTGTTCATTTGTTTCCATATAATTGGGTATCGCTAACTCCTAGTATTTTAACATAAAAACCCTATCTTATTAGGCGCGGGAATAAAAAAAGCCCCTGCTTAGCAGGGGCTTTATAATTTTTACTGGATTTCTTTCAGATCAACCCACTTCCCGACACCGGCGTCCCGCAGCAATCCCCGAACAATATCCTTATTGCTCAGCGATTCGCGCGGATTCACCCCGAGAAAGTTGGTTTCACTGACCATCACTCTTCCCTTATGAGACCAGACCTTTAAGAGTCCGACGCCGAAATCGGTCGTCTTACCCTTGTTCTCTTCAAAGGAACTTTTGCTTTTTAGAGTCGGCAGCTGCATCGCCACCCGCAATCCGGAATGCGCTTCCCATTTTTCAACGATCTCGGCAACGTGGAAGTTGGCAACCCAGACAAGCTGGGCCTTCAATTGGCTAAGCGCCCGCTGAAGCCAGGTGCTGCTAGTTTGCGTCCGGCCGGCGTAATAATGCGCTCCGTCGATCGTAACTCCGGAAGGCATCGTATACGGCTTACCTTTCTGCATGAGGATGACTTTATGTTTCAAGACTTCAGGAACAGAAATTTGGCTTAGTCCGTACTTATTTTTGATTTTTTCGAGTCCGCTCCCCAATTCTTCTTTCAGGGTCGCATCGAACATCGCCAAAGGATCATATCCGAAGTCGGAAGACCAATCATCATGGTTGCCGATCCAATACAGAAACGTCATCAAGGAATCGGACACGAGAGCGGTCATTTCCTGAGCGCTCATTTTTTTGACATCTTTTTCCTTAAGCGCTTTTTCCAATCGGACATTAAGAACTTCCAACAGGACTTCAGCCATCATGTAAGCGGTGGCTTTTTCCTGCCAGGTGTTGTTCATGCCGCCATACACTTCGCCGCGAAGCGCCAGATTATGCTTCAATCCCTCGGTGAGATCGCCGACCGCCAGAAGATATTTCACTTCGTGCGCGACGAGCAATCCGGGCAATTGCTGCACAAAAAACTTATAAGCGGTATGAACGCTGCCGCCATGGAGACAGCCGAAACCGGCCAGTACATCTTTGGTCCATGCCGCCTTATCCGGCCAGGTGTAACGGATCATCCGCTGGAACCATTCAGAAGCGAAACCATATTTTTGCGAATCTTCATCGTAAACTAATCCGACCTTGGCACGCTTGCGCTTCACCAAAGTAGTCAACGCCCGCAATAATTTAAATCGCGTGACACCAAGCTCGTCCTCCAGCATGCCGATGCTGACTTCGCCGCTTTTCTTTACTTCTTCGACGATTGAAAATTCGGTTTTGGAACAATCGCTGGGAGACGCGATATATTTCCGCTCTTCGCTGACGAAATCCTTGAAGGAAATCGTCAATACCGGCTGGACCTGCTCGTTTGGCATAAACCGGACAATCCGGACGCCGATCATGTTTTCCGCCGTGACCACGTCTTCCAGCTTATGAAGCGCCGGAATGCTGATCCGCTGATATGGAAGCTCGCCGTCGCGCCGATTAATGCTTGACGCAAAACAGCCGACCGCGTAGACATCGCACGGTTTTTGGGACGTGCGCTGCATTTCATCCTGGATCAGCCGATCGGGATAGGTGCTGTAATACAACGAACGCCAGACGCCTTTATTGGGAACAACAACGGCGAAAGTTTTTCCGGATTTTTGGAGCGGTACCCGAAAAGTCGTGTCTTCGGGACGCCGGCTGCTCAAATACCGGATATCATCTTCGCTGCGCCGCAATTCCAACAGACGCTTTACCACTTTGCGGCCGATCTCGCCGTCATAAGCAAGGCTGGTAACCACGTAGATTTTCATTCGTTTGCCATCGCTTCGGAAAAGCTTCGGCAAATCCTGATTGACGCTGTTGGCAAGTAATTCAATCTGATCGGCAACCAATTGTTTTGAAGATCTCGGCTTTGCGTTTAAAACTTCTTTTTCTTTTTTAACGATTTGCCGGATTATCTTGCGGACTTTCAGCGAAAGTTCCTGGTTTTGAGGGCTTTGTTTCAGTTGAGCGGCAAGAGCTTGATACTCTTTTTGCAAAACCTGAAACTCCGCCTTCAATTCCACATAGCGCTCGCGCTCATTTTCAATAATTTTCTTTAAGGTATTGAGCACCGCCCGCTGATTTACCATGCCGCCAACGACAACCAAAAAATCGGCCTTCGCTTCTTCGATGCGTTCTTTCATCTGGAGCAACAAGCCAACGCGACTGCCTTCGGCGCCGTAATCCCACCGCGACGTCAATGCCGCGATATCAACTCCTGGCTGCTTTCGTTCTTCAACCACCGGCTGATCAACTTTCTTTTCTTCCGGTTTGTTCATCAGTTCCTCCTTATATGAAGCTGACAAAGAACTCTGCTGTAACAGTATAATTAAAAGAAGTGGCTGTCAATGATTTTTAAGGCTATTTTGAAGCTGGCTGCTTCCCTTTACTAAAAAGAATCAGAAACAGTTACAAGTCTTTTTGCAGTTCCGGTATTTCCTGCTTGATCAGTTGAACTATAAATAATTGTATGGGTGCTAGTAGCGCCCGTATCAATGTTCGGTAAATCCCTGCCGCCGTTACTGGTTTCAGCGCCATCCACACTATAATAGATTCCTAAATTATTGTTTACGTTATCGGTAACCGTCGCACCAGGATCTATCCAAGAAACACCAACTTCAATTTCAATTGAATCTGGTCCGTTGAGCGTAATAACCGGCGATTCAGTATCAATCGATGGCGAAGGCGGATTTGGGATCAATGTTTCCTGCGTTTCATTGCCGCAAGAACCCGGAGTTTTCTGAATCTCGCCATTTTCCATTATAATGCAATATATATTGCCAGTAACCGCATCCCGAAGCTGCAGCTTGTCAGCCGTAATAGTTTCCGCTACCAACTCCTTCAATTTCACTATCCCCTCCTCTACAAATATTTTCATGCTTTCTAGCCACGTTTTTACCACATTAATCATCGTCGTTGCAATTGTATCGATCTTAGCATTCAATTCTTGAATCGCTTTAGCCAGTACCGCTGTAAAGTTTTCATATCTAAAAGTTTCCGGCGTACCAGAAGAATTAAGCCCAATAAGCCGAGAGTCTATTTTTTGAACCTCTTCCGCTATAAATCCAAATTGTTGCGCGGAGCGATTAGGATCGCTATCCAGTTTTGGATTTCCTGTTGGTTTATAATAAAAATTTACAGGATGCAATTTAAGCACTTCCTCCAATCCGGAATCTATATCCGTTATGCCGTCTTTGTACCTTAAGGAGGAAGCAAGGCAAGAAACCGTATCGCTGACAACTTCCAGGGCCGAAGTAAGGCAAACATAATAGGATACATTACTTCCATAAGCAGTAAGACCATCAAAGGCGATAGCGCCAGTCACGTGCAATTTGTAAGCTTGTCCCGGTATAGTTCCGATGCCTACATTGCCATTTTGGTTAAGACCTCCAATATATAATGCCGGCGTGGAACTGCCGAAGTTAGAAACTACAAAGGCGGGATTATGGGTATCCATTTCAATTGAGAATCTCCCCCACGGACTGGATGTGCCTACGCCAATCCGGCCGTCTTCATTCACTCCCCCAACGTAGAAAGCCGGTGAAGAACTGCCTCTATTGCTCACTACGAAAGCGGGAGTATTGCTGGCGGATTCTCTCATTTCCACCGATAGTCTTCCCCAGGGAGAGGAAGTGCCGATACCGACTCTTCCATAGTATAAGACGTTAAATAATGGCAGGGTCCCGGTGGCATTCTGAATTGAGAAGATGGAGGCGGTCTGGATTCCGGAGGTGGAGGCTTTGACCGAGAGCAGGCCATTAATCCCTACCCCATTATAGAAATTAGCATTGCCGGTGACTTCCAATCTCCCGGCGCTGAAGATGTTGCCGGCAAAAATAGATCCGCCGACGCCACCAGAGTCGCTATCGTT
>Ga0209541_10004685_pt1 | contig 24167 bp, 15 predicted proteins | sample RifCSPlowO2_01_FD_184027 | JGI IMG/M metagenome (GOLD analysis project Ga0209541, IMG submission 184027) | Groundwater microbial communities from Rifle, Colorado - Rifle CSP2_plank lowO2_0.1 (SPAdes) (version 2) | ecosystem: Environmental > Aquatic > Deep subsurface > Groundwater | place... | reverse complement strand
ATTGACTACCAGAGTCGAAGTGTCAACGATCAAAGAATGGGCAATGGTGGAGGAAGCGGTGGTTGAGCGTACGGTAACCGTGTCAGCATTCAAGGTTGTTACTGTTGAAGAAGAATTGACAATAATTCCCACAGTAGTGGAAGGGGTAATAAATGTCTGATCCGCGCCGAAAGACCAGTTGGAACCAGAGCCCGCGCTACCGCAGGCCGAACCCGTGCCTGATACAAGGCCGGCCGAACTTGCCTGCAAACATTGGGAAGAACCCGTGACACCCGCCAAAGTCAGATTGCCCGTAACCCGCAGAATCGAATCTATGGTTGAAGAAGCAGTCACATAAATTCCAGCGCTGGCAGTTACGGGTGTGACGGCAATATTTGGGGAGCCAAAGAACTGTTCCCATGCAGGCCCGCCGTCTCCGCATCCTGTACAGCTTACTACGTTTAGCTCGCCAGCCGAGAGATATTTGAAACTCCCCGCCAGACCGCCCGGATTGGAATTTGTCGGGGGATTTGGCACCACCATATAAATTGGAGCTGGATTAACCGCCGGAGAAAAAACCGGGGTGCTTTCGGTTGTCGCGCCGGCGACCTGGCCCTGCGGGCCTTCGGGTCCTTGAGGCCCGGGCGGTCCCTGAATTCCCGAGGGACCGACAAGACCAACGGGACCAGGAACTCCGACTTGTACAACATCCCGATAAACGATCTCGCGGATAATTTGCGGCTGATTGCCGGTTGTGGCACTGCCGGCAGTCTCCCCTGCTTCTTGCCTTGGCTTCTCCACCACGACATACTCGCCGGTGTAACGGGACTTGAGGAGAGCGAGGAATTCCGCTTTGGAGCGGGCGAGGAATTCTGTCACATTTGATTTCGCGGTTTGGTAGAACGATTCGGTTTTGGTGAGCAGGTTTTGCAGGATCGACCCATTCGTTTTTTTAACTTCGACTATTTTTGCCGATCCCGATGTTGCCAGACCCAAAGCTTTATAATCTCTAACCAAGATGCTTTCGCTAAATGACTGCTTCTTGAGCTCATTCACTTCTCGGGATGCTTTTTGAACCGATTCAAATTGGCCGGCGATTCTATTGAGCGTCTCGCTTTGCAAACTGTTTGGAAGAATGGAGTAAACAATCGGTTTTATCATGCTCGCGACTTGAAGCCCAACCTCTTGCGTAGAAACCCCAAAGCCGGCGGTTACCACGCCGGTCCAAATCAGGATTGTGATCGCGGCAAAGGCTGACGCAAAAGAAAATTTTGAGATCCGCGCGGTTCTGGTCAGGCGATAAAGCGAGAACTCTTCGCCGTATTTTTCGTAAACTTCCGGGACAGGTCTAGTCGCGAGTTCATAGTACCTGCCCAGATGCCGCAGAAAATTTCTGGAGAGGTTGGGTAATCCAAATATCGCTCGAACTGTCTGAACCGCAGCAACCGTCAGGATCAGCAACCCCTTCACGGGCAGAGCGAAAACTCGCAGGGCAATCGCGAAACTCTCCCCAGCCCGATATAATCCCCCTGCCAATATCCGATCCCAATTCAATGAAACCGTGGTTATTTGTACTGGAACCGCGGGAATGCGACCTGTCAAACTCTGCTTCGCGGACATCTCTTCCCAGCGGGCCTTTTGGGTGGACCCAATGTCTTTCTCGTATCGGGCGACCGCCTCGTAGGTGGTTTTCCAGGAACGCCCGAACTTTTGCGCCGGAACCTGGCCGGTCCGGCAAAGATATGCCAAATGATCCCGGGTGTACCCGAAAAGTTGTACGAGCCCGGACAAACTGATTAAGTTTTGGTTTTCCGAAGACATTTTGTTTTTGCTTGCCCGGTAGTGATTCCGTTCGCGGAATCTACTATCCGGGTTTCTCGTCCATCTGCCTTTACCCTATCTAAAGCAGAATCCAAGCAAACTGCTTGGATAAGTAGAATTAAACTATTCTTTTTAAATTTTCTTTTTGTTTCTATAGACCAAATTTCCGCTAATTTTGGCGCAATTTGGTCTTTGAAACTTTTGATCCAGTATTTCGCTTAGATAAGCTCAATATCGGATCTTTTATGTCCTTATTATAGCAAAAAAAACGGCATCTGTCAATGCCGAGATGGCGCTAAAAAAGCCCCGGGGTATCGGGGTTTTCCATTGGAAATTAATCAGTAATTAGACATTCAAAATTAGAGATTACTCAATTCCTCCCCCCTCCCCATCCTGACCATCTCAAAGCTGTAGCCGTCGCCTAGAAACTCTTCGGCTGATGTGTAGGCTCTCTTGGTGTTGTTTTCAATGATAAAGACCGTGGGGTCTTCCGCTGTTCGCAGCAGGGCCCCTTCCGGGTAGGTCAGGACTGCTCCATCCGGATACTGGAAAGAGTTGTCAATGGTGATCACCCTGGGGAAATCGCCGTAGAAGAAGAAAATCTCCGGGGAGGAAAAGCCCCGTTTGGCATTGTTCTCCACGCGGTAGACTGTGGGGGAAGAGGGATATTTGATGAGGTTGCCGGTGGCATGGTAGGAGAGGCTCTGAATCGGAGAAGTAGGATGAGTGGATAATTCCTCTTCAGTGGTTTGGTCAACCAGGTCAAACCGGAAGCCGAACCGGAAGAACTCTTCGGCAGAACGGAAACCGTATCTGTCCGAGTTGTCCAGGATGAGGTAGACGGCTGGGACAGAGGGAGATTTGATGAGAGAGCCGGGAGGGAAGGACAGGGTTGCTCCATCCGGATAGGTCTGGGTCTCCGGGATCGTGGCAATGGGGAGGTTGCGGAATCTCTGGAGGTAGATGGCATAGGAGGGAATGCCCCGCTTTTGGCTGTTCTCCAGAAGGTAGACTGTGGGAGAGGCGGGATACTTGATGAGGCGGGACACGGAGACTGATAAGACTAGGGGAGAAGCTGGGGCGGTCTGAATCTGGGAGGAAGCAGCAGTGGAGGAATTGAGAGAGCCGTCCGTGGCAAACGCGGCGTAAAAGTAGTTGGTTCCAGGAGCGGCCGTCTCATCTATGAAGCTGGTCCCCTGCCCTTCATAGACAATGGTGCCGTCGGTTAAGGACGCGGGGGTGGAATTGACTTTTCTGACAATCACGATCTGGCTGAAGGTTTGAGGATTAGTCCAGGTGAGATTGACCTTTGATCCAGCAAGCGTGACTTGAAGATTGGTGGGCGGATTGAGGGTTGATGATGGAGGGAGGGTTGTTCCGCCGCCTCCCCCGCCGCCTGAAGTTGTTCCCCCGGATGTTCCTCCCCCTGCGGGCGGATCTCCGGCCAGAAGGAAGGAAGAGAAACCGGAAATGGGACAGGTCAGAGTATTGGCTGTCCCGTTTTGCGTACAGCTTAACACGTCCCATTGGCTGTTGGCATAGCGGTAGAGCTTGAGGGAAGACTCGGTCAGACCAGAAATATCCGCGTCTGTGTAGGTCAGGGTCAAAGTGAGAGGTTTGCTGAACGAGGAAAGGAGAGTGGTTGGGTTGGCTAGGCTCTGGAGGTGGAAGATGGGGCCTTGGGAAGCGGTTTTGCCGGAAGGAGCAGTGATGGCAGAGAGAAACTTGGTCCGGGAGAGGCGCAGGATCTGGAAGAAAGAGGCGGTTTGGGTGGTGGTAAAGTCAGTGGGGATGCCAAGAGCGAGGCTTGAACCGGATACGGGCAGGGACAGGGAGCCGCCTGTGGTATTGGTAATCTGGGAGGTTTGCTCCCCGAGGATATCCGCGTCCCCGGGACAGCCCTTGGTGGAGAAAGTCCCAATGGAGCCGGAAACTGGGTTGCGGGAACCGTCAAAAGACCGAGCCCGATAGCGATACTGGGCGCAGGAGATGAGATTGGAAAGGGTAAAGCTGTGATTCAGGGAGAGAGTCTGGCTCTCCGTGGTGGCAAAGCCTAAGGAGTCAATCAGGCCGTAGTCGAGAATCGAGGTGGCGCTTTCGGAAGTCGTCCAGGAGAGGGTGGCGGAAGAGGCGGTCTGATTGGAGACAGTGACAGAAGAGAGGGAGGGAGGGGTCGTATCTACGACAATGTTGTTGACTGTCAGAGAAACGCTCGCGGAAGTGGCTTGGTTTCCGGCGGCATCGCGGGCAACTGCAGTCAGAGTATGGGAGCCGTTAGTAGCGGTGGTCGTGTCCCAAGAGACAGAATACGGGGAAGAGGTGTCCTCGGCTCCCAGATTCGCTCCGTCCAACCTGAACTGGACGCCCGCGACTGCGACATCGTCCGAAGCCGTGGCAGAGAGGGTGATGGTGCCGGCCACAGTGGCGCCGGCAGAGGGGAAGGAGATGGAGACTGAAGGCGGGGTGGTGTCGGAGACGGAAGAAATGAATTCATAAGCTCCGCGGTCCCACACGCCGTCCGTGCCTCGCGTAACGGCGTCCGGGTCAATATTATAGGGAGAACCCTGTGTTAGCCCGGCGGTGGTCGCGCCAGTCAAGTGGAAATCGCCGCTGGCCCAGTTGACAAATAGGTTACTTCCTGGGTCCTGAACAATCTCGCTTGTCCCTGCGCTCGACCCTGCCGCATAAGTGGGAGTTACATCTTCATATTGATTATAGGCAACCGTTGTAATTCCAAACTGAATTGGATTGGAACCGCCATACCATAGATTGTTTTCCACTACGGTATTGTTGCAACTTGCTTGTCCAGCTTCAACCCGACATGACAAACCATTACTGAGACCGGAAACATTAACTATCGAGTTGTTGTAGAATTTCAAGCCATCACAAAGAGTTTTTGTAGCTGGATTATTGCTCTGTATGCACTCGTAACTCTTCGAGACTGCGCCTCCATAGCCGGGTGTGTGATAGAATACATTTCCATAAATCTCCCAGGCTGTCTGGTCTACGTTGTTACCGCCAATCATGGTTATAAATGCGGTCCCCTGGATGTCTTTCCAAACGTTGTGCCGAACAATAGTCCCATGAGAGTCTCCTAGTGAATTCCAACCCTGGCCGTGGTAGTACACGCCGGCCCCATTGCCCTCAATCAATGAATATTCAAGAAGAGCGTTACTGCAGTTAGACGTAGTAATATTATTTACTGCTGCGTCGTAGAGATAAACATATTGAAGCGTCAGATTGTCACAGTCATCCGGTTCGCTGGCTAAAGCCGTAAAAGAAACCGGATCGGACATAATGCAATCTCCGGTTCCCGCTTGTTTTGCCGCATTGCAGGCGGGGTTATTTGAGCCCGGACCAGAGCCGACAATCTTCACGTAACGAATGGTAATATGATGGGCACTGTTCGAAGCATCGGTATACCCCCTGACTCCCGTTCCGGCTATTCCCACTAAACTCGTAGTGAGTGAAATTCCATGCCCGGAATTAAGAGAAGTTCTGGATTGACCGTCAATCACCCAATAAGACGATGAAAATATAATTGCGTTAGGATAATTGCCCGTACTATCAAGTGTCGCTACCCCCGACCCCATTGTTCCAAGATTCCAGCCGGTATCTACACAATGGTCGGAGGAGATGGCTTTCTTGATCGTGATAGGCGTAGTCCCAGAGTTGGCGGTGTTTGCTAGATACCCAGGATAGGTTCCGTCGGCCAGATAATATGTGTATCCACGATTCAACGTAGCGGGTAATCCGGGAAAAGCATTGTTCCAATCCCCACCAGACATGCTGCCACTACCGGTGGGGGTTACGACAGAACAACTCAAAGGTACGGAACTGGTTGTAAAGGTAAAATTACCGGAAGTGGCCAGATTGCCGGCTGCATCTTTGGATTTAACACGATAGTGGTAGAGGGTATTGGCGGAGAGGCCGGAGAGGGCTTGGGAATGAGAAGTAACTAATGATGTATTTAAAGTAGTGGATGAACCGTAGCTGGTGGTTAAACCGTAATCTACCTGGGAATCGGAGTTCTCATTGGTAGTCCAAGTTATGGTGGCGCCTGAAGAAGTTACCGACGAAGCGGCAACACCGCTGATCGTAGGGGCAGTAGTATCTGAGGTGGATGCCACAGAAAAACTGATGGCATAGTCAGTAATATTGGCATTACCGGCCGCGTCTTGGCAACGAACATAGTAATTGTATGAAGCACCGTTAGTAAGATTGGATAAGTTCTGGGAATGGGAGGTGGCTCCGGTGGTGATAAAAGTATTGACGATTGAAGCATAGGCGACTCCGGCTGTGGTGCCATATTTGCAGGTGGCATTCTCATTTGTGGTGAGGAAGAGGGTGGTAGAGGTGGTGCCGGCGGCAAGGGTACCGGTGGGAGAACCAGTAGATAATACCGGAGGGGTGGTGTCACCGCCTCCAGTGTAATTGTAGACATCGAGGATTTCGGCGGCAGAGAGGGCACGGTTGTATATGCGGATTTCGTCAATACTTGCATTGATTGGATTAATGGTGATACGTAGTGAGCCAATAGAAACTGGATTGCCTGATAATCCAGTAAAATCTCCCGAAATAGTCTTTGGCGTACCGGCAACAGCATTTACATACATGGTTGCCGTTGTTCCATTCAAAACTCCCGTTACAAGTTGCCATTGCCCCTGCACAAAATTGTTGTTTATAGCATTATGTTGGACTACTGTGGTAGATAACTGAAAATCAGCTCTATTTGTTAATATGGGCTCTAACACCCAGAGGCGTGATAAAGGACCATTCGCCCTACCAACAATTCCAGCAAAGCCCTGTGCTCCGCCGACTGGAATGTTTACCCATGCCGACACCGTAAAATCTCCAGCAAAATCATAAATTGCGGAAGATGGAATATTTACATAATCATCCGCCCCGTCAAAAGAGAGCGCGCCATTCCCCACCTTCCCCGTAGTCCACGCGGGCCCGTTAATTAGGGTGCCGGTGTTGCCAGTTCCCGAAGAATCAGCAGCTGTCGTTCCCGAACCCTCGTCAAAATTCCAGTAGCCGACCAGGCCGTCGGTGATGGCGGCGATTCGGAAAATCTGGTCAGAGGCAATCTCCAGATTGGCGGTACTGAATTGCCTGTACGAGTTCACCTGCCCGGTCACATAGAAGAAACTGCCAAGGGCGATTAGCAGAAAAGTGGCCCAATGCCAGAAAGGGTGTTTCGGGTAGTCATGCCAAGCGCGGTATGAACCCGAGCTTTCCAAAAGCTTTTGATGGATTCTATGCAATTTTGTTTTTGTTTCGGAAAAATTGCTAGTTCGACTATAATTATTATATCATACATTCATTTTTTTGTCCAGAAAAACGTCTAAAAACTGCTTCAAAAACCCGAGCAACCCAAATGGACTTAAGCTAAATAAACAGCCAACATTCTCTTCGCCGCATCTTCCCAATTAAATTTGGCGGCTCTACGCATACCTGCTATGGAAATTTGGCTTGCCTTAGCATTATCTCTGACGATTTCCATAATGGCATCCGTAATCTCGGCCACCGAATACGGATTAACAAGCAATCCGGCCTCGCCGACCACTTCTGGCATACTGGAGATATTGCTCGTAACCACCGGCACCCCGGACGCCATCGCTTCCAAAACCGGCAATCCAAAACCCTCGTAAAGCGAAGGATAGACGAATAGTGAAGCACGCTTATAAAGTATCGGCAGCTTCTCCTCCGGCACATAATTTAGCAGTTTGACCCTGCTCTTAATTTCTAATTTCAAATTACTAATTTCTAAAAAAACATCTTCAAAACCCAAACCTCTTTGCCCCGCAATCACAAGATTATATTGATTTGTGATATCTTCCGGCAATTTACTATATGCTTCTATGAGCCGGACCACGTTTTTCCGCGGCTCAATGGTGCCGACGAAGAGGATATAGGAGTTTGAAGTTTGGAATTTGGAGTTAGTAACTGATAATTTGTCTCCCAACTCCCGTCTCCCAACTCCCGTCTCCAGTTTTTGGAAAAAACGTTCTTCCACTCCATGGGGGATCACGCTTATCTTAAAACTTGAAACATGAAACAGCTCTATTAAATCCCGCTTCGTCGCTTCCGACGGCACGATAATTTTACCTGCAATTTCTATTGACTGTGGCACCACCAACCTGGTTGAAAACCATTGCCGCCCGGGAAACCACTCCGGATGTTTGTAAATTGCCAGATCATGGATGGTTAAAATCGAACGGCCGCGATAAAAAAGCGGCAATGTGTTTGCGGGTCCATGCAATACATCCAGGCGCGCCAAGGTCATTGCTTTTGCATAAGCAATATGCGCGCTGTAAAGGAGAATTCTCTTTGCGGGAAGCTCAACAACCTCTCCCCCGCCGGAGACGAGCTCACCTTTGAAAGGCGATCCCTTGGCTAGAAAAAAAACAAATTTATGCGGCGTGCCTAGCTTTAGCAAATATTTGCTCAACAGATATGCATAATTAGAAATGCCCGTTAACTCACGGGCTCTGATCGGTAAGCATTGAAGGTCAATTCCGATACGCATATTACATTTCTTCGGGCGCTTTTATTCCCAAAACACTAAGCCCGTTTTTCAGAACTCGAGCAATCCCACAAAGCAACGCAAGTCGGGACTTACGCAAGCTTTCGTCTTCTTCCTGCAAAATTCTGACCTCCTGATAATATTTGTTGAACAATGACGCCAAGCCATACAGATAATCTGTGAGGTGGTTGGGCAGAGAATGAAGCCATACTTTTTCCACTTCCGAAGGGAAACGGCTTAACGCCCTAAGTAATTTTTGTTCGTCGCCCTTCATAAAAGTGTAATTCTTCAGCGACGGTTTTTCTTTCGACTTCCGCAGGATGCTTTTTATTCGCGCATGGGTATATTGCAGATATGGCCCGCTATTTCCGTTAAAATCCAGGGCCTTGTCCCAGGAGAAAACGATGTCCGAGTGCCGATTGTGAGACAAATCGAAATACTTGAGCGCGCCAATCGCCACCATTCTGGCGACCTCGCCGCGGCTTTTCAATTCCGGATTTTTTTCGGCTATTACAGCCGCGGCTTTCACTTGAGCTTTTGCAACGACCTCCTTAATTTCTATAATGTTTCCTTTTCTCGTGCTAAGAGCGCCCTCCGGAAGACTCATGAAACCGAAAGCCACATGCTCGCCCTCGCCCGGTGTCCACTCGCCTAATAGTTCCAAAATCTTGAACATTTGCCTAAAGGCGTGAGATTGACGGTTGTCGACTACGTAAAGCTGTTTTGTGAATTTCTGTTCTTGCTTGCGATAAATAAAAGCCGCTAGATCGCGCAGTAAATAAGTCGACCCGCCATCGGATTTCATGATTATGGCTGTGCCTAGATTGTGACGGCTCAAATCCACGATTCGCGCGCCTTCAGATTCTGTGAGCAATTTTTTCTTCTTCAGTCTCTCAACCACGGCGGCCATCTTATCCTCGTAAAAGCTTTCCGGCCAATGATGATCAAATTTCGAGATATCAAGAAGTTCGTTGATCAGGAGAAACTTTTCCATGCTCCAATCGACAAATCGCTTCCATAATTTTCTGTTTTCCCCATCCCCCTGTTCGAGCTTCACAAATTCTTTTTTACCTTCATCCTTAAGCGAGGGGTTTATTTCGATCTCGCCGTTCACTCTTACATACAGCTTATTCAATTCATCAATTGGATTGAGAGAAATTGTTTCTTCGTCCCCCCATTTTTTGTAAGCGCAGAGCAAAAGGCCGAACTGCGTTCCCCAATCCCCCATATGCGTGTCCGATTCCACTTTCTTTGAGAACAATTTATTAATACGATACAAACAATCGCCGATGATGGCCGACCTCATATGGCCAATATGCAGATGTTTGGCTATGTTCGGCTGAAAATATTCCACGAGAACTTTTTCCTTATTTTTCCGACTCGGTTCCCCGTATTTGCCCTTCTGTTTCAAAATTAGATCTAAAATCCCGTAAAATTCCGAGATGTCCAGCTTGAAATTCAAAAAACCGGGTGGCGCCGCTTCTATTGTCATTGCGAGGCCGCCTTTGGCGGCCGAAGCAATCTCCCTCGCTACCTCCCCCGGCTCTTTACCAATCTTTTTCGCCAGAACCAAAGCCGCGTTCGACGCAAAATCCGCTTCAATATTTTCCGGCGCGTAGTCAACGGTAAAAACAATATCCTTGTAGTCGGTATATAATTCTGCAATCGTTTTTTGTATCAAACTTCGAATTTGTTCCTTCATGTAATTTTCAATTCGCCCATGTTTGGAAATTGAGTCATTGGAACTTGATTAGAAATTAGAAATTCTAGCTCAACCTTTCCCCCTTATCGCTCTCCCAATCTTCCTCTCATCTTCTCTCTTGCGAATTGAGGCTCGTTTATCGTACTTCTTCTTTCCGCGACCGATGCCTAATTTTACTTTTATCAAACGTTTTTTTGCCCTAAGCTCAAGCGGCACGACCGCCATCCCCTGCTCCTTGTATTTGCCGATAAGACTCGATATTTCCTTTCGCTTCAGTAAGAGTTTCCTGGATCGTGTCGGCTCGTAACCTGATAAATCGCCTGCGTACTTATACGGCGAAATATGCGCATTTACCAGAAAGGCTTCGTTACCGTAAATCGTCACATGCGCGCCCTTAAGGGAGACATTGCCTGCCCGGACGCTCTTGACCTCCTGGCCGGTCAAAGCGATTCCCGCCTCCAGTTCATGCTCGATGGCATAATTAAAATACGCTTCCTTGTTTCTAGCCAGCACGGTCATCAATTAATAATACTCTACCCCGCCTAATAAAAAAAGCCAATTCTTACTCTTCCCGCTACGCCCTGCCCGCAACCCGCGTCATTCGCTCTCCCTTCCCCCGCGCCCTTATCTATTCTACACTGGCATGCAATTACAGGTAATATTAGAATAAATTTCAGACCGTCAAAAAAGGGAAATGCTCGGTTGAGTTAGATTAATCCTCTCTTTCGGAAAAAATCCCGGAGTATTTCTTCATCGCTTTTATCCAGCCGCTTCACTTCCATTGTAGTGACAAAGGGATTAATCCGATAGTGCGCCGCGACAGCTTCCACTTCTGTTCGGGGATCAAACGGATAAACCCATGCGGTCCGCTGTAAAGGATAGAAATCCATCTGTTTCAGCTTTTTCTGAAACATATCTGCCGCTGCGCGAAACTGTTTGGACGGGATATCGGCCAAAACCAGCCACCACAGCCCTTGCCACGAACGAGGCCTTTTCACCGATAAATTTTCAAACTGCAATTTCGCTAAGCGTCTCTGCCCCTGTTCCGTCGGATGGACAATCAAAAGCTCCCCCTTCTTTTCAATCTTGATATAACCCTGCCGACGCATATAATAAAATGATTTAAGTATCTGCTCCTCCCTTCTCGCCAACGTATTTTTCCGGGTGCCATACTGCTTTTTGCCAAAAATTTTATCTAAAGCGGTGAAAATATTTGGCGCCACCATACTCACCGCCGTGATTCCGGCAATAATCGTAACCCCAAGCGCCACCTCTCCCACCCTCCGTAAACGCTCCATCTGCTCTTCGGTCAGCTCAAAACCCGGCCGGGGCGACGCGCCGCTAATTTCTTTTTTGAGATTGAATGTCTGTTGCTTCATGAACTTCCTTAAAATTTCTTCTTTGTTTCTTCTTTATTCTTTCTTTTAACTCCCCCCCCCCAATTCAATTCCACCTAATTGTAATTATTCTACAACAACCTGCAATTGCAGGTCAAGTTAGAATAGATGTCTAACCCGGTACGAACAAATATGCTTTTTCACCTATAAATCTTTGGTGGAGCTTACGGAACGATTATCGCACCATGAACTGGGTGGAAGTTGTCGGATCGAACAGCTATTCTTTGAAAACTTTGGATAAGCTGTTGGTCAGAAATCCATAAAGTGCCCTCGGCAGGACTTGAACCTGCAACCTTCTCGTTAGAACCGAGCTGCTACATCCATTGAGCTACGAGGGCATAAAAAAAGTCCGAACGATGGGCTCTTTGAATAAAGTAATAAATACCAAATCAGCCCATCAAAAACGGACTTCTTCTAGTGATTATATTATGTTCAGAAACCTGATTCATAAAAGTTCTAAAACCTTGCTTGGAGTCTCTGGCGGGGCTCCCGTTCCCGCAACGCCGTCTAGCGGCCGTAGACCGGGGAGACTAACTACATCAGAGGTCAAATATAATGTATCACGACCAAAAAATTCTGTAAACATACTTACGGAACGATTATCGAACTATGAATTGGGTGGAAGTTTACAATGAGCAACGGCTATCATTGCCGAGAGTAGAGAAAATACTAGAAAAGATGTCCGCCTGATTTGACAATTGAGAAAAAATTGTTATACTGATTTCAATTAGTTCTTAAAAAATCAAAAAATTCTCCTTGCAACACGGGAGAATGGGTAGCGAGCTACAAACGCTCCGCTCTTTTGGGTGGCAACCCGATATGGTCAAAGTTTTTACCGAGACCCTGTCGGCGTGTTGCAATTGCGCGAGTTTCCTATACAAAAATGCAAATCCAGAGGAAAAGCAGGAACTGCTTAGCTTTTTACTTTCGCACTCGGTGCTAATCAACAAAAAGGCCGTATTTTCCTACACAAAACCCTTTGACCGGATTAGTCAAAGGGTTTCAAATTCCGACTGGTGGAGCTTACGGAATGATTATCGAACTATGGATTGGGCAGAACTTGCAAGCTCTTTCGGTAATACAGTGAAAGTTTTGGATAGATTGCTTGCGTAAAAAAAAGACCCTTGTTTATGCTCGCTGGGTCTTAGGTGCGAGGATGGATATGGATTAAGTGAGGACGGCTTGTGCGGCTGATTCACAAAGTTCTTCGAGGCCAGAGAAACTTATCCCTGTATTTTTGGATTTACTCTGCGGAAACCCCCACACCGACTTTCCTGTAGACCACCCACAGTTGGCCAAGTGGTGACTCGTGGATACCCTCCCTGGTGTCTGGTGGCGGTTCTTCCATCCACCCACAGCGTTGAACCTCTATCTTAGGAGGGTCGGTCGCCGTGAACGTTTCAGCATCTATATCGAGCCTGGCTTGAACCTGAAATGCAAGCTGCTTCAGATCAAATTCGTCTCCTGCCCTGGCATGCTTGCCGATGATCTCTTCGCCTTCGCGAAGGTCAGCTATCTTTCGATGTATTTCAGAAACATACAGTCCCATAGTTGCCTCCTTTTCATTATCATTGCGACAACTTAAAGTAGCACATTTCTGTGCTACCTGTCAATAATTTTTTGGAGTGTTTGTTACTAGGTGGTTATTTGACTTCTACCCCCAGTTTTTCTTCTACAATCTTCACCCTGTCCTCAAGCCGGTCATATTTATGCCGCAATGAAACCAGTTCCTGATCAAGTGTTTGATGGAGCTTAACAAAGCTGTCAATATGGGTCAAGAGCTTGTCTTCCAGAACCCCGATCTCCTGCTTTGTTGCCATCTCGTTGTCGATTTTATCCTGTAGATGGACGACGGTTGCCAAAATTTTATCCAGCTTCTCTTCCGACATATTACATATTGCCTAGTTTAATAAATTAATCATAACCGCCTAGCCTACTCTTGTCAATTTGATATCGAGTGGAGCTTACGGAATGATTATCGCACTATGGATTGGGTAGAACTCGCAAGCTCTTTTAATAATACGGCTTTGAATAGATTGCTCGCGTAAAAAAAGAAGACCCTTGTTTATGCTCGCTGGGTCTTGGTGCGAGGATGGACATGAATTAAGTGAGCGCGGCTTGTGCGGCTGATTTGCAAAGTTCTTCGAGGGTTTTTACGGCCGAAACGTACTCATCGGCATCTTCCAAAAGCTTCCCACGATGATACTGTAGAGAGCGAAGAATCGCCGCCACGAAGTCCGTGGCTATCCAGTCTTGGGTGGAGCTAAAATCGTCGGAGCCGAAGGGCTTTAATGAATAGCCACTCTGGGGAGCATCAACTTCGATTTTGACAACCATCCCTAAGACGCGAAGGCAAAGAACTGCTCTCATTTCGGCGTAGAGTTCGTTATAACCGCCGAGATAGTTGAAACGAACAGTCAGAACTTCAACCATGTTTCGAACACCAGGGCCAAGTCTTTCCTTGATGAGCTTGATTGCACCCTGGACGTGTTCTAATTGTCTGGTCGTCACCTCGGTCGTCTCCTCAACACACGAATGCCTGCCACGGACACCACTCTCACGGGCTTTATCCTCAATGCTGATTTTCATATTTCCTCCTGGCTCTAAGAGCCTTTAATTTCAACGCCTCATACGACGTTGACTAGTCTGTATAGCATAATATAGTCGAAAATGTCAACACCTACGTAATAGCCCAATAGCTTGGAAACACCTGGTGTACAATGCACCAGAAAGGAACAAGCTATGGCATATACAACCAATCCCAGGATTCCAAGGCTTAGAGCCAGGGCAGTCAATATGGTCCGGGGCGGTAAATCAGCGTCAGAAGTGGCCAGGTACTTTGGCTACACCAAGAGCGCGGTCAGTAAGTGGTGCAAGAAGATGCCGGAGGGCGGGTCATGGATAATTCCGACAGAATCATCCCGTCCGCATCATCATCCGAAAGAATTAAAACCAGAGATTGTCAGAGCTATCATCGACACCAAGCTGAAATACAAGCGTTGCAGCGAAGTCATCCGTGGCCATCTGCTGGAACAAGGCATTCAGGTCTCGCTTAATTCTGTTAAAAGGAAACTGGATAGGGCGGGGTTGATAAACAAGCGCAGCCCCTGGAAACGGCTGCACCTGTCAGGAGAACGCCCAAAGGCCTTTAAACCTGGGGATTTGGTAGAGGTTGATACAATTCACTTAATGGACAGCCCAACCAGCAGAATCTATGTTTACACCCTGATTGATGTTTTCTCGAGATGGTGCTATGCCTGGGCAACAGACAGAATTAACACCCACTTAAGCATTAAGTTTCTGAAGATGGCGCAAGGATTGGCTTCATTCAAGTTTAACTGCATTCAGTCCGATCATGGGTCAGAGTTCAGCCAGCACTTTACGGAAAAAATCAAGATTCTGCACCGGCATAGCCGGGTGAGAAAACCGAATGACAATGCTCACCTGGAACGATTCAACCGCACACTGCGGGAAGAATGTTTAAACCATCTGCCGGTTGATGTTAAGCTGATGAAAAGAGCCATCCCCCAATACCTAACCTATTACAATACCCAGCGATTGCATCTTGGACTAAACCTGAAAACCCCGCTTTCAATGATTCAATAACGTTTCCAAGCTATTGGCTAGAATTCGTCGTTCGGCCGAAAGAAGCGCTTGGCTATTGACAAAATAACCTATTTTTGCTAAGATAGGGGGCTTAATAATATGAACAAACAAGAACAGAAAAACCGCGTCCACACTATTTACGAAATTATGGGGCTGATCCCCGAAGAGTTTGCGGTGTCTCAAAATTTTCCCACAGCACCCGCCCCCCCAGGTATAGCCGAGCTTGGAGATTTGCCAGTCGCGCCAGTCGCGGAAGAGGAAGAGATGGAACCTGGCCGTGAGCTGGTATTGCCCGATCAAGCTAGTGGGGATGCAGAGGCCACAACCAAGAGGTTTGGGACTCGCGATATTGCCAGATATACTCTCGTGTTTTTCCTGGCTTTGGGATTCTTTTATGCGGTCCTGAATTTCCGCGCGGTTATGATACAGGTCAAAAATGTCTTTTCTCCACCGGAAGAGAATCAAAAAGTTGTTTTGGGGACAAATGCCAAGGCCTTTGACGCGTGGTTTGGCAAATACTATGTGTATGTGAACGACCATGATATTCTGGCGGCCAATGAAGACGCGGATCACGATGGTCTGACGAACCTAGACGAATTTTATGTAAAAACCAATCCGCTGAAGGTAGATACTGATGGGGATGGATTTGACGATGGCAGAGAGGTTTTGAATGGCTATAACCCTTTGTACGCCGGCAGGTTTACTGCTGATCAGGAGAAAACCGTGAATGAGAACCTCGACCGGACGCTGATTAGTTCCCGGAAGGCATTTCAAAATGTCGCGGGGGAAAATACCGCGCGTGACTCTTACCCAATCGATGTGAATAAGCCCGGAAATTTGAGCATCCCGAGGCTCGACGTCAATTTGCCTGTTATCTGGAGCCAGGAATTTGCCAGAATGGAAGAGGATCTGAAAAGCGGGGTGGCGCATCATTCCGGAACACCCTACCCGGGCGAGCGGGGGACGGCTTCGATTCACGGCCACTCGTCCGGCAACCCCGGCGACGGCAACTTCAAAACCGCGTTTACCAAGATCAATTTTCTCGAACCCGGCGACGAGGTTTTTGTGGTAGTCTATGGAAGGGACGGCACGAGCCGGCGCTATCGTTACGTGGTTCGTTCCAAAAACGTTTACGCGAAAAACGATCCGAAACAGTTTGAGGATCTGGGCGGGTACTTCATGAATTTGTCCACCAGCTGGCCAATCGGCACGTCGCGCGAGAGATACGTAGTGACAACTGAACTCGTTGGGTTGTAAAATAGATTTAAGAGTTTGAGCCGAAACAACATCTTCTAGATGTCAGTTTCGGCTCCGCGGCCGAGAAGGAGGATAAATGAGCTTTGGCATATGCCGGGTACGGGATCTATCCCTGATGTGAGGGGATAGCTGGTTCCGGCTAGATCGCATAGCAGCGTGAGAAGCATAGAGCCCCCCGTTTTGACTGCCTTGGTTGGCAGGCGGAGCTTCGTATACCTAGGAGGGTTATGATTCCTCCTCCTTGTCAATGCCTTCCGACAAAGAGCGTCTTTATCCTCCTCGCCGCGTTTCCTCTAGAGAGCGCGGCATTTTGTTTTTTTAAAATGGTTTAAATAAGGCTTTTAAAAAGATTATAAATAAGCCATTTTTATTTTCTTTTGGCTTATTTTAGCCAAAAAGTGGTTGACACGCACGTCGTTTTGTGCTAGGATAGGGTGTTAAAATAGAAAGGCTCTCAAAAATCCAAAATTCGAGTCCATAAGGAGGACACCATGATAAAAAGAATTTGCTTGGTTGTTGTATTGTTGGCGATTCAGATTTTGATCTTCGTGAAGTATGGCAGGGGGCAGGACTCGCCGCTGTTGGTTGATGATTTATCGTCTATCGGCCAAATCGTCGACAAGCGGACCCCGATTACGATCGGCGCGCCGATGCCGTTCGAAGAAATGGCCGGATACTACGGTGGGTTTTACGGTTTTCGAGGCATGGGAGGAGTTACGGGGTATTCATATCCCGCGTACGCCTCTATTCAACCGGCTCGCGAACTTCCCGCTTACATTCAGCAGGAGCTGCTCGAGGAGTATCAACGGGTTGGAAATTTCAGACCGTTGATGCCCGGAACCGGTCAAATGTCAGGTCAGCTCGGTGTTCTCGGGGTTGAAGCCGGGATTGGAAGAGACCGGGTAGATCCCCAGACCTGGGCCACCACCCGATACGTTGTAGTCGCGTCGGTTGGGATACTCGAGGAAGAGGTCAAGGGCAGGGAGATCCGTCCTGGCGACTGGACTCAAATCGCTCGCGATGTCGTCCCTGATCGGCTTCGGTTTTATGGCAGGGGCAATATTGCCGGAAGAGTCGTTGACGGATTGGACCGCGCGGCCGCCAATTCTGGCCGGGCCGATTCCAAACGACGGATCGTAGGGGTTCTATACGTCGCCGTTGTAGATCTGCAGACGCGGTCGGTTCTCAAATCGAGTACCGGTACAGCCTCGATCTCCTACACGGATTTCGTGGCTACACAACTTCCCGGATATGGCAGCTCCACGGTTAACTACAAAGGAGCCGCTGGATTCGCCAGGCAACTTGTCCTCGCCGTCTTGTACAATCCCAGCGATCGAAAAGCGATCGCCGAGAAATACCAGGCTGGCAGGTAGCGAACTCTAATTGAGGCAGGTCGTTTCGACACATCACGTGTCGTGCGGCCTGCCCCTTTTTTATTAAATCGCCTTGACTTTTTCATCAGAATCGGCTAGGATACGGAGTCTTGGCTTTAATGCAAGGCATCGCAGTTTTCAAATCCGACCAAGGAGGGAGTATGAAAAATAGGACGAGAATTTTGTTCTTCGCGGTTTTGATGGTTGCCGCCGCGTTACCCGCCAGTGCTGATGGGGCATGCGACCGGTCGGTATTTACCGAAACAATTTTCCACTTCCCGAACGAAGAACAGCGGGGGAATTATCTTCTGATCAACGCGGAGTGGGCGAAGTGGCTGAAAGAACATGGCACGTCCGATGTTAGCGTCGGCGAGCAGTTGAGCTCCCTTACGGTTTTTCAGAACCGGGACGGGCAGGTATGTGTGAAGCGCGTTGCGGCACAGATTGGGGAACAGTCGGAGACTGCCCAAATTCAGCCGCGGACCAGTAAAATAAGAAGAGGCTTAAGCGTCACGCTCATGGCCCTTCCTTTGGCCCTTAGTTTTGTAAATCCGTACGCAGGCCTGATTGGGGGCTTTGGCGCGCCGTTTTTGCTTAGAAGTGGTTCGGCTTCAAACGGGCCGAAATCCGCGACCAAGAAAACTGACAGCACTTTCCGCCTTGAAGGCGAGTGGTGGAAAGAACTCTGGTAGCAAAGGAGGCTACATGACACGGTTGAAATGGATGATTTTGCTATTTGTGTTTTGTTGTCTGCGGCCCGCCTTTGCCCAAGGGCCGCACAATAGCGCTAACAGCTGCCCGGAGCCGGACGTCAATCACTCGCATTGGAGATTCCTCGGAAGGAATCCCGTGGGAAAACCTATCCGGAACGAGAGTGACCTGGCCGAATTTTTAGCCCCGGTGGAACAAGGTGGACGGAAACTGTACAACAAGCCTTGGCAACAAATCGCCCGGGCGGAATGGAAATTGAGTGAAGAGGCCTTGCAACGATTGTACATCGAGGCAGGCCAAGGCAACTTTACGAGAGAGATGGTCCCTTCCTGCGCTTTGTTCGGGGATATGATTTACGATATTCCTGCCACGGTTTTGGGAAAGGTAATTTTGGCAGATTGGGAGGATAAAGGCTCGAAGTCCGCCTGGGTTTATGTGTTGGATGGGGAAGTAAGTGGGACGAAAGGAAAGCTCAAGATGTATTTTTTCGAGGGGTGTTCGAATCCTTCGTACCAATTCATTGCTGAAACGAAGAACGCGGAGGTAACCGTTCCTCCCCCGCCAGAGGAGAAGCCAAAACCGTCTCCGCGAACGGAAACGCCGCCACCAGTTGAATGTCCGCGGTGTCCGCCGCCGCAGGTAGTTTCCTGTCCAGCAGTCGATATTGAGACTTCAGCTTCATGGGGGCAAAGATTGTTTGGAGGGCTCCCAGAGTTCGCTCTCTCGGCGGGAATAGGCGGGGGGGTAGCAGCAGTCACCAGTTCAGATTCCGAGAGACGGCGGGCCGGCTACCAGAGCGCTGTTTATTCGGCGGGTGCGAACCGGCTCGTTAACATCTTTAATCCTGATCATAACCGCGCGATCATCACAGTTGGCGAGCAAGCGGTTAGATTGAAGCAGGGGGACAAGGTTAACGTTCCGAATATCCCGGACGGTCAAGCCGAATGGGTGAATGGAACGATCAGGGTCTATCAAGGGCGAGTGTTTTGCGGTTTTGCGAAGCCTAAATCGACCTTCAACCTGACGCCTGTTCCGGTAATCAAGAGGGTGATTGAGCTGGAACTGCCAGTGAAACAATCCTTTACCCCGCCACCGAATATAAACCAGCCGGCGGACAAGACACCATTCACTCCGCCGCCCAATACGTCTCGTCCAATAAATCCTTGAAATACGGCTTTGCCCGTATTTCTTTCAAGCATTCGTGCCTTACGGCGCGAGTGCTTTTTTTAGAACCTTTTTATTTGTGCTATAATCTATGTCAAAGAGACAAGGAGGAAGTGATGCAAAAGAGAGTTACGTTTGGTTTGTTGTGTGTGTTATGTTTGTTTCCCGCATTACAAGGATTTGCCCAAGTCAATGCCTGCGACTTGAACAAGGATGGAACGGTAAATATTTTGGATGTGATGCTGGCCGTGAATATGGCCAACGGTGAAGTACCCTGCACCGCGAATATTATCGGACCCGGGATATGCGATGTCGTGGTGGTATATCGGGTGATTGATGCGGCTTTGGCCGGAGTCTGTCGTTCTGTCCCCGTCATCCATTCCGTGTCGCTATCTTGGGGTCCTAGTCCATCTGTAGGTATGCTCGGCTATAACATTTACCGCGGCGATAACCCAGACGGACCGTTTATCCGAATAGCCGTCGTGGTGAGCGTCGTTTTGAGTTTTACCGACTACGCCGTGTCTGCCGGCCAGGCTTATCATTATGTGGTAACGGCTGTGGATGGCTCCGGCGTCGAAAGCCTATTTTCGAATGTGGCCTCCGCCGCGATTCCGTTCCCCTGAATGAGGCCGCCCGAGCGCTGAAGAGCGCTTTTGGGCGGCCTCGAACTTTTTGCATCAAAAAACACGGAACACGTATTTAGATTTGTTGTATGAAAAATATGAAGAATCAGAAGGTTTTAAAGACGATAGCAATTATTTGCGCAATAGCAATTGCGAATTTTTTCATCGGCGGAATTGCCGAAGGGGCTGGTACTCCCTCGTTGTCTTTGCAAGGTGGAACGGCGGCTCGGGGGGGATCGATTGGGCTCAATCTTTCCATTGACACGGCTTCCGCGAGCATTGCCGGCGTTCAATGGGATTTTTTGTTTAATCCCGCTGATATCGCGTCAGTTTCCGTGTCAGCTGGCCCCGCGGCCGCGGCCGCGGGGAAAAGCGTCGCCTGCAATACGATTTCGGGTGGTGATTTTCGCTGTTTGGTTTTCGGTTACAATGCCAATGCTATCGGCAGTGGAATTTTGTCAGTAGCGACTTTTACCTTAACTGGTACAACGGTTGCAAGTTCAATACCAATCTCATTTTCCGGAGTATTGGCCTCGGATCCCAATGCTAATTACGTGAGTATTGTTGGCGCTGGCAGCAGCATCGCAGTAACTGGCTCGCCGCCATCTCCCACCTTCGATGCCACTCCGCCCGCAGTCTCTCTTACTGCGCCGATTGTCGGTCTACCTGTTTCGGGCACGGCCGTGGCCGTTTCTGCAACCGCCTCGGATAATGTGGGCATCGCCGGAGTGCAGTTCAAGCTGAATGGGACAAACCTCGGCGCCGAGGATACCATCGCTCCGTATTCTGTTTTTTGGAATACCACTACCGCCGCCAACGTTTCACATACCCTGACCGCCCTAGCGCGAGATGCCGCTGGTAATACGGCTGTTTCCGCCGCAGTCAGTGTCGTTGTCAATAATTCTGCCTCCACCCCGACTCCATCGCCCTTACCTCCCACTGGCACTGACACCACTGCCCCCGCGGCAATCAGCGATCTGGCCGCTTCCCAAGTCACCCCAACCTCTTTTACTCTCACCTGGACTGCCCCGGGAGATGACAATACTACCGGCCAGGCCCTGTCGTACGAGCTGCGTTATTATATCAACCCGATCACCGACGCCAACTTTGCTCTAAATTCCAAAGCACTCGGTGTGCCAACCCCAGCGGTGGCGGGCAGCAAACAAACCTACACTTTCGCGGATCTAAAAACCGACCTGATTTATTACGCGGCCATCAAAACCACTGATGACACTGGCAATGTTTCCGGCCTGTCCAATGTCGTTTCCTTTCTCACTGCCCAGTCTTCGGCCACTCCCAGTTCTCCGCCCGCGCCAACCGTCACCCTGGTAACGCCAGCCGTACGGCAAAACAACATTCTCGTCAAATATACCTCATCGGCCACGGTGTATCTCCTGGAGAATAACCTAAAACGAGGCATTCCCAGCTACGACATTTACCTTAACCGTTTCCGCCTTCACCCCATTGCCGCCATCCCCGAGACGGAAATCTATCAGGACGGCCCTTTGCTCGTTTTTCCTCCCGGCACTCTCCTCAAGACCCCCGGCAACCCCACGGTCTACCTCACCCTAGACAACGGCAAACGTTATGGCTTTAGAAGTGCCGACGAATTTCAGAGATTTGGTTTTCGATTCGATCTCATCAAGACCATTTTTGACAATGAGCTAAATTACTATCCACTTTCTGACATTGCTTCTCTTTCTTTCCACGCCACAGGCAATCTCGTCAAATATGCCAATAACCCCACAGTCTACCGGATAGAGAACAACACCAAGCGGGGCATTTCCTCACCAGAGATTTTCCTGCACTACGGCGCATTCTCTGACGTTCTGATTATCGCCCCTTCCTTCCAATATCTGGATGGCCCCATTCTTAACTACCCCGACGGAGCCTTAGTCAAAGGCACTGCTCCGACTGTCTACCTGATTGCCGGCGGCAAGAAGCATCCCTTTACTTCTGCCGCGCAGTTCTTCTCCGAAGGCTATAATTTTTCCATGATCAGAGCGGCAAGAGATGAGGACCTATTGAGGATGGAATAAGATTTCCGCTCCGTTACTGAAATTTCTGACCCCGAAAACGGCCTGGTCTCTAATTGCGTGCGCCCGATTTAGTTCGGATTTTGTCTTGACAGGAGCCTTAAGATGTGCTAGACTTCGCTGTTAACGAATTAAATTTGGTTTTAAGCACAGCAATTTATGTCATTCAGTCTGAATCACAAAAAGGGCCTTGCAATTGTTCTCCTGGCCGGGCTTATTGCCATGCTCGGCAGTTTCGCGTTTGTTGGCGCCGCCGGCCCGCAATTTAATATTTTTCCAGTTTCCTACACGGGCGAGGCCAATCACGATCTTCCTCTTTTGGATGCAAGAAACGCGACCAAGACCAAGGGAGAGGGGTGGAGCGCTTCGGCCGCGGATTTTGCCGCAGGCGTCCAAGCCGACCCCGGCGATGTTATTGAATTTTCAATTTATTACCACAATGGCGTGCCTGACACCGAGGAAAATGTGGCGCGCAATACAATAATCAAAGCGTTCACCTCACCCGGTTTGGGGACCGCGGCCGCGGTACATGGCGTTTCGGCCATGATCAGCGCGGACAACGCGGCGCCGATTGCCAGCGACAATCCAGCCAGTACCGGCGGCAATGCCGTGATCAATATCAATGGCAGTGCGAACAATTTGACCCTCGTTCCCGGCAGCGTTGTTTTGCGGCGCGACCAGGGGTCGAATCCACGGACCATAAATTTGCCGGATACTATTTTTACCACGGGCGTCAATATCGGCGATGTCCGCGGGTGTTTTGAATTCCGTGGCTTTGTGAATTTCAAATTGAGAGTTTCGGACAATGTTCCGCCGGCCGGGGTGTTCCCTCAAGGCACAATCTCGGCAACCTCGCCGCAAATCTGTCCTCCAGCTACTCTGGGAAAAGCTACGATCACTGCCAGCGCAAACGTTGACTGGGAAGTGCGCGTTGGTTCTTCCTCCGGACCAATTTTCATGTCTGGTGGAGCAAATTTGAGCAACAGTTTTGAGACTCGAAATCCTGACGGCAGTCCCTGGGCAACAAATGGCACGAAGTTTTTTCTGGTACAGACAGGAACAGCAAATGTTTTGTCCCAGGCGACAGTTAATTTAACGACTAGCGCGTGTCCGCCGCCGCCCACGCCTCCGCCCGCTCCGGTGCGAAATTTGTCTATTCAAAAAGGTGTCAAAAATATCTCCACTGGGGAGACCTCATACTATGCCCTCTCCGCCAATGCCAAAACAGGTGATCGCGTCCAGTTCCAAATTACTGTTACTACTTCCGGCACCGCGGGTCAGACCGACGTTACTGTCCGGGACGTGCTCCCGTCCGGCGGTTTGTCATTTGCCGGCGGTGACGCGAATATCATTGGCGGCGGCGTAAATTTGGGAAATTTTGGCGGAAACGAGAGCCGAACCATGACTTTTGACGCTATCGTTACGGCCAGCGCGCCGACGACTTATGTCGTCAATACGGCCTTTGCGCGAAGCCAAGAGGTCTCAATGTCAGACTCAGACCAGGATTCAGCCAATGTCAGAGTAGTGATTGGACAGCAGGGCCAAGGCAATCTCCAAATCACCAAGGAAGTCAGGAATATCAGTCAGTTCAGTTCTTTCAATGACAACGAGGTTTCGGCAAATCCAGGTGATATCGTGGCATACAGAATCACGGTTTCCGCGCAGGACAATCCGGTTAGCAATGTTTCCGTGCGCGACAGCCTTGATTCTCGGCTCGACCTAACCGGAAGCGTTACCAGCAATACCGGCAACCTGAATAGCGCTAACTTCTTTGGCGGCGGCGTCAACATCGGCACTGTTAGTCCCAACAATCCAGTTACGATTTCCTTCCAAGCTATTGTTGAGGGTAGCTCGTCTTTTGGCGTCGGAACCCATATTCTTCCCAATACCGCCTTTGCCTCAAGCGGCTCAATGTCAGACCAGGATTCAGCCAATGTCAGAGTAGTGATTGGACAGCAGGGCCAAGGCA
>Ga0209541_10004684_pt1 | contig 24169 bp, 18 predicted proteins | sample RifCSPlowO2_01_FD_184027 | JGI IMG/M metagenome (GOLD analysis project Ga0209541, IMG submission 184027) | Groundwater microbial communities from Rifle, Colorado - Rifle CSP2_plank lowO2_0.1 (SPAdes) (version 2) | ecosystem: Environmental > Aquatic > Deep subsurface > Groundwater | place... | reverse complement strand
GAAGCTCGTTCTCATTGCCGATGGTCATGTCGCACACCCGCCATACCGCGTACGTCAAATCCAGCAAGGAATTCCATTGCTCCGTCTTTTCAAAATCGGCCGGTTCCTGCGAGATCGTTATGTGAGAAAACCGCATATTATCCATATGCGGAAGTATAGGGAAAAGAGGAAAAAAAATCAAGCCCCCTAGAGGAAGCGTTTTTCTTTGAGGTAGTTCTTAAATTCTGTTTTGACTTCTTTGTGCTTGAGCCCGAACTCGACGACCGCTTTTAAAAACCCTATCTTTGACCCACAGTCGTAATGCGTCCCTTGGAATTGGTACCCGTACACCGGCTTGCGCGAAAGAAGATTGCCGAGCGCGTCCGCGAGACGGATCTCTCCGTTGTCGGCATTCAGTTTTCTCAACTCGTCGAACACGTCCGGCGTGATGATGTATTTCCCCACGATGGCAAGCCGCGACGGAGCGTCTTTCACCGCCGGTTTTTCAATGATGCTTTTTATTTCATATGCGCGATTTTTCATTTTTGTCGCTTTAACGATACCATAGAGCGAGACCTTGTTTTGGGGAACTTCTTCAAGCGCGACGACCGGATCGTTGTACCGTTCGAACACGCTCATCATCTGTTTCAGGCACGGCACTTTGCCGTCGACGATATCGTCGCCGAAAAGCACCGCGCACGGCTCGTCACCGACAAGATGCGCGGCCGCAAGCAAAGCGTCGCCGTCACCTTTTTGTTCCTTCTGGCGCACATACGTGAATGACGCCATATTGGAAATATCGCGTATCGCTTTCATGAGTTCTTTCTTTCCGCGGCTTGCCAGCTGTTGTTCAAGTTCATATGCATAATCGAAATGGTCTTCGATGGCGCGCTTTCCCCTGCCGGTCACGAAAATGACTTCCGTGATGCCGGAAGCGACCGCCTCTTCCACCAAGTACTGGATGATCGGCTTATCCACGATGGGAAGCATTTCTTTCGGCTGTGCTTTGGTGGCCGGCAAAAAACGCGTACCGAGCCCCGCAACCGGAATGATGACTTTTTTGATCATAGGGGTAGAATCTAGAAGCTAGAAAATAGAAAGAGAACTAATTTCTTAGAAAATTTGTGATGGCTTCCGCAGAAATGGCGAATACATAACCCGATGAATTGACCGAAGTGATGCCGACAACGTCTCCGTTAAAATCAAGCAGGGGGATGCCCGTCGCCAGCGCGGGATCTTCTTTGATGTTCGTTTCGATAAGAACACCGTCCACGCTTTTCACAATGCCTTTATTCATAAAATGAACGGGACCGGAAACCCCCTGTTTGGTGCCCAGTATGAATACCGGCATTCCCATGCCCGGCTGCGCCCGCGCGAAAGAAACGACCGGCAAGTTCGATGCCTTGATCTTTAACAGCGCGAGCCCGTTCTCATCTGATTTTTTTATCACTTCGGCCGAAAACGCATCGGACCCGCGCACGACGGACACCGCGGAGCCGGGAGCATTAACCCATTCGCGGCGGGTCAGCACCGATCCGTCCGAACCAACTATGAATCCGAAGCCGGACGACACGACGGCGTTCCCTCTCGAAGATCTCACGGAAACGAATGAAGGAATATTTCTGACGTACGCTCTTTGCGCCACCTCGAATTGTTCCACGACGACGTGCTCCGTTTTCTGCACGATAACCGTCTGATCTCCCGAGCCGGACAGATTGAAGCGTTGGAGGAACGGAATGCGGGAAACGACGGGAGATAAAAGATTGGGAAGCACCACGCCTCCCAATCCGCCCGAGAACACGATAAGAAAAAAGAAAAGGAGTTTTTTGATCATAGCTATACCCACAAAGCGGAAACCAGAAGCACGGCAAACGAGAACGCGCACAGCACAAGACCCGAAACGAGCGAACGCTTGGTGAAGGTGCCGGAAAAATAACGGAATGCCATGCTCCACATCGTATAATACATGATGAAAAGCATGAAGTCTATGGTGACTATCGTGAAGGGCAATTTTGAAAATATGACGTACGATTCGCCGATCAGAAACCCGGCGAGCAATGAAAAAACGAACAGTCTTATCTTGAGCGCAGACCCCAGCGAGGGCAAAGCTATTCTCCCCGAAAGAAAAAAGAAGAAGCCCGTTACGAAAAAGATCGCCAAGACTATCGCGGGCAAAGAAGCGTTGAAAAAGAGATGGAAACGCGACAGGGCGAACAAGGAGCCGAGAAACAACAGGAAAGAAACCGCGACCGCAAACGAGAACGATCGCCTCCCGCACGCAACCGCAAGCGCCCACAGCGCGATGCCCGATGCCGCAATAACGCTGTGCGAAAAAAAAGCGCTATTGGAGAAATACAGGAAAGAAACAGCGAGGAGAGAAAGCGAGAGCGCCAAGAGCGCCAGGCTTGTGCTTTTGAATCGGCGCCAAAAATGAGCTCCGACAAGCACCATGGCGAGCGAAGAAGGAAGCCAAAAACCGACCGCCGATGCCGTCAGTGAAGATTCGAGCAGTGCTATGAAAATAAGCGCGGTAAAAAATGACGCCACTTTAGATCCGATTACGCAACTTCTACCGCTATTGTATCATTTTTAACGTCGAGCGCCACCACCGACCCTTCTATAACCGAGCCCTCCAGGATCTTTTCCGAAACGGGATTGAGGATATATTGCTCGATGATGCGCTTGAGCGGGCGGGCGCCGTACTGCACGTCTTTGCACGCGTTCACCAGAAGCTCTTTCACTTTCTTGTTCGTTTTCAATTTGATCTGCTTTTCCGCCAGATTTTCCGCCACCTTTTTGAGATTCAATTCCGCGATATCCATGAGATTCTCCACGCTCAACTGGTGGAACACAATGATGTCGTCGATGCGGTTGAGGAACTCCGGCTTGAACGTCGTTTTCAGCGACGTTTTTATCCTGTCCGCGATGTCTTTGTGCTCCAGGCGTTCGGTTTTCTTTTCGGAAAACCCCAGCATGCCCGCTTCCAGGATCAGTTCGGAACCGACGTTGGACGTCATGATGATGACCGTGTTCTTGAAATTCACCTTTCTTCCTTTCGCGTCGGTCAAGTTCCCTTCGTCCAATATCTGCAAGAGCATGTTGAACGTTTCGGGGTGCGCCTTTTCTATCTCGTCGAACAGGATGACGCTGTAGGGCCTGCGGCGAACCGACTCGGTAAGCTGTCCGCCTTCCTCGTACCCGACGTAGCCGGGCGGAGAGCCGATCATTTTTGATACGGAGTGCCTTTCCATATATTCCGACATGTCCAGGCGTATGATCGCGTTTTCGGACTGGAACATGAATTCCGCGATGGCTTTGGCGAGCTCCGTTTTGCCGACGCCCGTCGGACCCAGGAACATGAACGTGCCGATGGGCTTTTTGCGGTCGCCGATGCCCGCCTTGGAACGGCGGATGGCGTGCGACACAGCGGTAATGGCTTCGTCCTGGCCGATGACCCTGTTGTGCAATACGTTCTCCATATCCAGCAGGCGCTTCGCTTCTTCCTCCAGCATTTTGGAAACCTGAATGCCGGTCCATTTGGAAACGACATTGGCGATATCCTCTTCCGACACCTCTTCTTTCAGGATGCGGCGTGATTTCTGGATCTGCCGGAGCTTCGTCTCTTCTTCGGCGATCTGTTTTTCAATATCGGGAATCTTCCCGTACCGGATCTCCGCGACCTTTTGGAGATCCGCGACGCGCTCTTTGATCTCCGCCTGGGAGCGCAGGGCGTCAATCTCTTTTTTCATCTCCCGGATGCGGGAGATGCTGTCTTTTTCCGTTTTCCACTGCAATTCCAGATCGCGGCTTTTTTCTTTCAATTCGGCCACCGCTTTTTTCACCGTTTTCAAACGGTCTTTGGACACCGCGTCGCTTTCGGTCTTGAGCGCTTCCTGTTCGATCTCAAGCTTGATCATCGCGCGCTTGAGCTGGTCCAACTCCTGCGGCATGGAATCTATTTCCATGCGCAATGCCGACGCGGCTTCGTCAATAAGGTCTATCGCCTTGTCGGGCAGGAACCGGTCTGAAATATATTTGTGCGACAAATTCGCCGCCGCAACCAGCGCCAGGTCGGTGATGCGCACGCCGTGGTGCATTTCATATTTCTCTTTAATACCGCGCAAAATGGCGATGGTGTCGGACACGGTCGGCTCGTGCACCATGATGGGCTGGAACCGGCGCTCGAGCGCCTGGTCTTTTTCGATGTATTTTTGATATTCTTTGATCGTCGTGGCGCCGATGGCGCGCAGTTCGCCGCGCGCAAGCGCGGGCTTGAGCATGTTGGCCGCATCGATAGAGCCCTCCGCGGCGCCCGCGCCGACTATCATATGAAGCTCGTCGATGAATAAGATGATTTTTCCGGCGAGCCGGTTGACCTCTTTGAGCACCGCTTTGAGCCGGTCTTCGAATTCGCCGCGGTATTTGGTTCCCGCCACCAGCGACCCGAGGTCAAGCGCGATGATATCCTTGCCCTGCAGAGATTCCGGAACGTCTTCGTTCACGATGCGCTGGGCGAGCCCTTCGGCGATAGCCGTCTTGCCGGTGCCGGGTTCTCCGATGAGCACCGGATTGTTCTTCGTGCGGCGCGAAAGCACCTGCATGACGCGGCGTATCTCGTTGTCGCGGCCGATGACCGGGTCGAGCTTTTTCTCCCGCGCAAGCTGGGTGAGATTCTTCGCGTATTTTTCAAGCACCTGATATTTCGCTTCGGGCTCCGGGTCGGTAACGCGCTGCGCGCCGCGCACCGTCGCCAAGATCTTGAGCGCCGCGTCCGAGTCCACCCGGAAAGCGGTCAGGATCGATTTCGCTTTCGAGTCCACTTCAAGCAGAGCCAAGAACAGGTGCTCGGTGGAAATGAATTCGTCTTTCAGAAGCGCGGAGATATGCGTTGATTTCTCGAACACTTTCGCCAGCTCCTGCGTCACATATACCTGTCCGAACGGGACGTTGGTGGGAGAGCGTTCCAGCGTTTCGATGTCGCGTTCCGTCTGCGATTTTAAAAGCTCGACATTGATCTCCAGCTTCGCCAGAATGGTCGTCACCACGGACTCCTCCTGCCGGATAAGCGAAGCAAGCAGGTGCAGGGCGTCCACCTGAAACTGCGCGTGCGCCGACGCTATCTCCTGCGCCTTGAACAGCGCTTCCTGCGCTTTGGTTGTGAAACGGTTGAATTGCATGTGGGCATGATACAAAATTAGCACTCTCAAGTCAAGAGTGCTAATTTATTTCCTCTCCGCCAGCGTGGCGCTGATGGTCTTTTCCTGCCCCTTATGAAGTATTTTAAGCTTGAGCGCGTCGCCTACCTTGCTGTTTTGGATCATTTTCGCGAGCGGATTGTCTTTCGTAATTTTTTGCCCGTTCACTTCCAAAATAATGTCGTTTTCTATGACGCCGGCAACGTCCGCGGGCGAACCGGGAGTCACCGCCAGGTCGGCGCTCGTTTCTCCTCGCGCGATGAGCGCGCCGTAGTCAACCGGCAGGCCGTTTTTCTCCCGGAGCTCTTTGTCGACAAGCACGTAGCGCACGCCAAGGAACGGATACGTGATTTCCCCGGTTTTGCGCACCTGTTCCAAATCGCGCTTTGCCTTGTTGATGGGCAGAGCGAAGCCGATATTTTGGGCGGCTTGAGACATTGCCGTGTTGATGCCGATAACCTTTCCGTTCAGGTTGATAAGCGGCCCGCCGGAGTTTCCCGGATTGATGGCGGCATCGGTCTGAATCAAGTCATCAAGCGTCTCGCTTGTGCCGCCGCCTTGTGCCGTGATCGTGCGGCGCAAGCCCGAGATTACCCCGATTGACACGGTGTTGCGGAATTCCCCCAGCGCATTGCCGATGGCGATGACCGTCTGCCCGGTGGCGATGGTGTCGGAATCGCCCAACTCAAGGAAAGGAAGGTTTTTCTTTTCGATCTTCACTATGGCGATGTCTTGCACGGGGTCTGTGGCGAGCACTTTTGCCGGATACTTATCGCCATTGTTTAAAAGCGCCGTAAACTCCGCACCCTCTTCGCTCACCACATGCTTGTTGGTAAGAATGAGGCCGTCTGACGAGACGACAAAACCGGTCCCCGAAGAAACTTCTTTCTTTTCAGTCCCTTTCTGGCGATACTGGGGGATCTGGAATCCTCCGCCGAATCCCCCAAACGGATCGTAAAAATATTGCTCCAGAACCGGGAGGTCTTTCGTCGCGATAACCGACACGACTGCGTCTTGCGACCTCTTCACGATGTCCACGGTCATCTGCTCTTGGGTCGTCTGCGGAACGTATTTTTCGATGACCTGCGGCTTTTCTTTGATGATCTCTTTTACAACGCCGCCGGGGACGACCGTGGTTTGGCGCAGGACGAACGACACCGCGCCGAGCGCGGCGAGCGAAGAAACGAGCAAAGACGCGATAACCGAAATAACGATGATTTTTGCGTATGACATAAGAATTATGAATTAAGAATTTTGAATTTCGATTGAATGACAGAATGTCTGAATTTTAAAATTCAATCATTCAATCATTTAACATTGATTCAAAATTTATTATTCAAAATTAAAAATTTGCTATTACCTAGTATTAGGTATGCGTTAATTTTAATAAAGCTGCCAGAGCTTTGTCAATATCTTTTTTTGTCGTGTTTTTGCCCAGCGAAAAACGGATGGAGCTTGAGGCGTCTTTTACAGAAAGACCAAGTGCGGCGAGCACATGGGAAGCGGCGACAGCTTTGGACTGGCACGCGGCGCCCGAAGAAACGGCGATTCCTTCCGCATCCAACCGCATGATAAGATCGACGGAAGAGACGCCCCGGAACAAGATGTTCGCATTGTTGGGAAGGCGGCTCTGCCGGCCGCCGTTCAAGGAAGACGTTGATATCTGATTCAATGTTTCATCAATAAAATAGTCCCGTAACTTCTCTATGGATTCCCCTGCTGATCGGTCTATGGCTTCAACCGCCGCTCCTATACCTACGATGCCCGGAACGTTTTCGGTGCCGGAACGCTTGCCATATTCCTGCCCGGACCCGAATATGACCGGCGAAACAACAGTTCCTTTTTTTACATAGAGCGCCCCGACCCCTTTCGGGCCGTATATCTTGTGCCCCGACAGCGTCAGCATATCAACGCCCAAATCGGCGACCTTCATGGGACAATAGAGCGCCGCCTGAACGGCGTCGGTGTGGAACACAGTTTTTAGCTTATAGCTTTTAGCTTTTAGCTTTTCGTTGTGCTCGCGCACAACTTCCGCAATTTCCTTGATTGGCTGGATGGTGCCGATCTCGTTGTTAGCGTACATGACGGAAACAAGAGCCGTTTCCGGGGTCAGTGCATCTCTCACCGCCTCGGCAGACACAAATCCATCACGGGAAACGGGCAAATACGTTACGCTGACATTGGGATTTGTTTTGGCGAGCTGTTTTATGGGCTCCAAAACGGATTCATGCTCGATTCGGGTCGTGATGATATGCGCTTTTTGAGAGACCGAAAGCGCGCTCGCCGCACTGCCTAGAATCGCCAAATTATTCGCTTCAGTCGCCGAACCGGTAAAAACAATCTCCTGACTCAAGCATCCCAGGAAATCGGCAATATGAGAGCGCGCCTGATCGACGGCGCTTTGCGCATCTTGCCCGAATGAGTGCACTGAAGAAGGGTTGCCGAATTTCTCACCAAAATACGGCAGCATGGCCTCCAAAACATCTTTGTCTACCGGGGTAGTGGCGGCGTAATCTAAGTAAATTCGATTCATAAATCACAAATTCAAAATACTGAACAACAGTTTCAGAATACCAGAAAATTCAGTTCGGGTCTAAGAAATAAGGACAGGGACGATATTTTTCGCCGAAGTCCCAATCACCTACATTCTAAAACTAAAACGAGCCCCCTACAAGATGGAGCTCGTTTTGCATTGTGCTGCGGATTATTGTCCTTGTCCCCATTTTCCAAATATTCATAAATAGAAAAGGGCTCCACTCGCAATTGCTTGCGGGGAGCCCTTCGATGTTGGCGATGGCGACGACTAGCGCGTGTAGACGACGAGCTTCTTCTTCGACTGCTCCATTCCCTTGAGAATGGCCTCGACGTCGGCGCCTTGCATCATGCCGACCAGACCCGAGCCCATCAGAACGACCGCAATCTCCTCGTCGTTGGGAGCATCGATCTTGTCGAGGCATTCCCGAGCGACGCGCGGAGTGTCATTCCATCCGCCCGAATCGAGCGAGTGGCAGACCAGCGCGTGGTAGGTCTTGCTGCCGTTCTTGTGGGTGAGTACCTCACCAAGCTCGTTGCCACCGGTACTAGCGAGCTTTGACCAGATTCGAGAAGACACTTGTCCAGCGAAACCGGCGTCGTTGTAGCCCTGCGTGTTGACCGCAAACGCGATGTGCTTTTGCGGTGCTGCGAAAATGTCTCCACGAACTCGGCTGATGATCATTTCGAACCTCTCTTTCTGCATGGTTAAATGTGAATGTGCTGATTTTGAGCCACGATAGCCCAAAATGAATTCAGCTAACATTTTAGCAACGGATAGCTTTCTGTCAAGCAAATTCAACCAGCTAGGGGTGACTTTCCATTCTTAGTTTATGGTGATATTTCGGTATCATCAGAGGAATGGGGACAAGGACAATACTTTATACTATCCTTGTTGATACTAACTCGGTTGGTCCGCGCAGCGCATGGCCGAGATTAAATCGGTCAATCATTTTCCTCACCCACTAATCTTATCGTCCCTGTCCTGATTTCCAAATTTCTCACCAAAATACGGCAGCATGGCGGCAAGCACTTTCGGATCCACCGGGGTTGAAGCCGCATTATCGAGATAGACGCGATCCATGGTTGTACGGTTTAAAAGAGAGAATAATTTCCCGTTTTGACGTCGGCGCGATGCGATGACACCGCCTCCGGCATAACGTCGGCTTCGCTCGCCGCGGATGCCGGACTGTTTTTTTGAGCCGTATTGAATTTCCACGTGACCGGCACCACGCCGCTTTCGTTCTGGTAGCGCGAAACGAATAGTATCTTGCCGTTGTGCCTGCCGTATTCGAACACGTCGCGCGTGATGCGCACATCGTCCAGGCAATATTTTCTCAAGGCGTCCATATTCCCTTCCCGAAAATAACGGATGGCATCAAGCCCATGGCCGCTTTTTTGCGTCCCCAATGTCGCCTTCGCAACGCTGTCGAGCGACACGCGAAACCCCAAAACATTCGTCGCGTCTTCCATGATATCGCACGACCGCATTTTTTTTAGGTCCACTTCCTTCAAATACGGCTGGAGCACGGTGTAGTCAAAAAACTTCGTATTGAAACCGACAATCAGATCGGTATTTTTCAGGAGCTCCTCCAATTTCGGGATCTCATGCTCTTCAAACGACAGGAATTCGTCCTGCAGATACGAATACACACCCACCAAAGAAACTTTCAGCAGATGGACATAATCTCTGCCGCCGACTTCGGCGAATTCAAATTGCGTTTCCAGATCAAGCACCAGCTGGTCCTTCATGATGCATCGCTTACGTTAAACTTTTTTTTGATGTCGATGATCTTGTTTTCCACCTCTTCCAAATACTTCTTGCATTCAGAGGCGAGCGCAAGGCCTTCTTCGAACTTCTCGAGCCCCTGTTCCAACGACAATTTTCCGGACTCGAATTCGTCCGTTATCTTTTCCAGCTTCTCGTATGATTTTGCAAAGTCAAATTTCTTAGACATATTAATGAAGCTTTCAGTAAGATATTTTTTATTTGGCGTTTTCCCGTTCTTCTAGAGAGCACGTCTCATCTACTTCTTGAGATATATTTTCCAATTCCCTTTTGAATGCGCTCTGAAACTCAAAAAGCAGTTCCACCTCCTTCAAGAGGGACTCCTGAGTTTCGGCGCTCGCCCCTGCCTTCGTTTCGGGCCATTCCGTCCGCTCCGGCGCTTTGCCGAACGCGTATTCAACCGTATCGCGCGGACCGTGCCATACCGGCATTTCCCCCTTCTTCTTCGGGGAAACGGCTTCAAATTTAGCAACACCGGCTCCCGCTTCAATATCGTGCGCGAGCGGCCATCCTTTTTGCTCGTCAAACAAACCGACTTCCTGCGCGATTTTATACAACGCCGCACGTTCGGTTTCCTGCCCCGCCTGATCAACAAATTTTTCAAAAAGATAGTGGTCAAGCTCGTACTGCATGTTGTCTTGCCGCCACGCTTCAATAACGCGCACCAACTGGCGCAAAGACAATACTTCTCTCCCGACCATCTCGCGAGTCAGTCCCGCCTCTCCCGTTTCTTTGTCCGCCCATTTGCCGGAAAAGATATCTTGCGATTTTTTGGCAAACACGGAAAGTTTCCAAAGTTTTCCGATTGACTCTTCCGCAACCGATAGATTGCCGTACCGGTCCATACAACGAGCAAGCAAGGTATGAAAGAGTTCGCTGTCCGCCCGTTCTTGCGCCGAGGCGTCCGCAATGTTCTGCTCCGCAGACTGGGGCAAATAATCATGCCGGCACTTCTCAAGACGCGACAGAAATGCCGCGTCCATTTGCTGGCGGGCAAGATAAATGTCCGCGTCGGCGTCTGATGAAAAATTGCCGGTCATCAACACGGAAAATCCCCGTTTTATTTTTATTTTCTCGCCCGAATCCTGCTGAACCGCGACCGTTTCCCCGACTTGGCGCGTTAAAATGTGGTTCAGTGAAATCAGTACATCATGAGGAATGGCGTCCACTTCGTCTATGATAACCGGACGGCCTTCTTTCATGGCGCGATATATCGGACCGAGAAAGAAATCCGAAAAAGTGCCTCCTCCCTCGTCAAGGTGCGCCTTCAAAAGACCGTTCCAGTGCAACGATTTTCGTTCCTCCGACGCGTTTTGGTTTTCCGTTTCCCATTGTGCGTACGACTCTTCCGCAAGCTTGAGCTTTGCCAGTCGTTCTTGGGTAAAAAATTCTTTGATATTAAGCGCTCTATGGCCGTAAAACTCCGACTGATGCGTCTGTTTTGACCCGGAAATAATCACCGCGCCGCGCGCTTCCTCGGCAAGCATTTCCCGCGCTTCCTCTTTTTCCGTTTCGGTCGCTTGTGAATGAAATTTCAGCCAGTCGTTGTATGATTCTTCCGTCAAAGCGAGCACATCTTCCTCTGTTCTTCCGGAAAGATACTCCCGCGCCGCCGCCATGGCAAGCTCGCTTTTGCCGCTCCCCAAATGTCCGTGAATAAACAGCGGCGTCCCCGTGCGTATGGCGCCAAGCGCCTTTCGTTTTTGCTCTGTCACATACGGCGTTTCCACTAAACGTCCCTCATCAAGATCGCGCCGATACTGGCGCAGTTCTCTCAAGTGAGAACCGACGAACACTTCGGGATTATGCTCGGACAAACCGCGCATTTCCGCTTCTTTCTCCGCTATCTTCGCTCGTATCGCTTCCACGCGCGCGCGGCGGGATGAAAGGATAACGCTCTCTTCTTTCTCCAAACGGGAAATCAAAACAAGTTCAGCTTCCGTCGCGTCTTGTGCGTTCCCGATTGTGCGCTCAAGAGCCACATACTCGCGCATTCCTTTCCTGAAAGCGTCCTCGCGAAAAGCCGCCATCCGCCACGCGTCGCTGTGAGAACGCTGTTCTTCGTCAACCGGAAATTCTTTGCGTAAAAGCCCTCCCGTTTCGTGCGGTTTCTCTCCGAGTCTTTCAGTGATCCCTTCTTCAAGCTCGCTTATTTCTTCGTCAATGGTTTGCGCGTTCTTCCCTTCGTCCGTAACTACGGCTTCTTTTTTTTCATCATCAAGCAGTCGCTCCGCGTCGTCCATGCTCAAAACACCGCCGACGGATTCTTCCGTTCGTATCCGCTCAACCTCGCCGGAATCGGCAAACAACTCCTGTTCGCTCTCCAGACTTTCTTTGTGCCGCTTGAGACGTTCTGTTTCAGCGAGTGACTCTTCCGCTTTTTGCCATTGTTCCGGGTTCTCCATATATATACATTGGTTAGTTTTTGTGGGTCTCTTCGCAGAGTACCACACTCTCCCGCTACAATTCAACACGCGACAGATATTCCGCAAGCGCGCGGGTGAGCGCGGGGATAAGATTTTTAATCTCCGCGCCGACAACTTCTCCGCGTTTTTCACGAAGCGGCGCGTCATCGCGGTCGGTATTCCACACATGGTCAAAGGTCGCTTGCTCGCTTTCGTCCGTGGTACCGATCTGAAAAGCGCGCATAATCACTCCCTTGCGCTCAAGTTCCGCAAGCGCTTCTTTGGCGGCGGCGACGCCTTGGGCATGGGTGCCGCCATCGGTCAGTTCAAACACCAATTCCATGATTTTTTCGCTCTTGATCTTTTGTACTTCTTCCGGCGTGAGCGATGCGACGATTGCCGAAAGAGCTTTGTCGTCCCGCGTGTCGCCATGATCTTCCTGCAATGCTCCGAACGAGCGGATGATGGACGCCCGTTCGCGCTGATGATCGCCGCGCGCGCGAAACGGCTTTACCCGTTCCGCCTCCGAACCGAATACCCACGCCTCCGTGTCAACGGTCAGTTTTGATTTTGTTTTGCCCCGCGTGAGATTTAGATAGGTTTCAAAGCGCCGGAGTGAAGAAAAAATAAGAACGAATGCCTGTTCCAAAATCTCGCGGCGTTGTGCGTTCATGGAACCGGACGCGTCCCCCACGAACCGCGCGCGAATCAGTTCTGGACGATACACCATCTCCCGCACGGATTCATCGCGCCGCATCACCCGCACCTTGTCCAGCTCGCCCGAAAGAATTTTGGAAAATTCCCGCACCGCCTCGTCAATGTCCAGCTCTTCCCCTTCTTTGAAATGGCCGGCGGACTGCGTCATCACCTCCCGCGATGATCCGTAAATAATCCTTTGCCACAGCGCGTCAAGCGCGGCAAGATACGGCTTGATTTTTCGCTCCGCTTCTTCGTAACGCTTGAGTGTTTTGTAATCAACTTCGTACCGCTCGCACCACGCCTTGTCACGTAATTCTTTCAAGCGCTTTTCGCGGCTTTCCGCCGGCTCCTCTGTGCGCGCTTCCTGTTCTTTGTGTTGCGCGTCCTGCCATTCTTTTTGCCATTTTTCAAACTGCTCAACAATATCTTTAATGTCTTCTGGCGATTGCACGGGAAAAGGAATCACCGGCCCGTCGCCGCCCGGTTCACCCTTCTTTTCCGGATTAAACATGTCATGAATGTTTTCCGCGAATGACGTGCCCGGCTTTTCTTGACCGTCTTTTTGTTCATCGTGCTTTTCTTCGGAATCGGCGTTCTTTTCCTCGTTGGCATTGTGTTGTTTGTTTTCCTCTTGGTCGCTTTCATGCTGTTTTCCTTCTCCTTCCTTACCCGTTTGCGTATCCTGCTCTCCTTGATTCTGTTCGCCCTCGCCACTCTCGTCTGATTTTTCTTTTTGTGATTCTTGCGCTTCAGGCGTTTCCGGCGCTTTCGGAAATTGCCAGTCCGCGATATCTTTGTTCAGAAGCTCCTTAAACATCGGTGCAAGGGTTTTCTCTATGATCTCATAGCGCGTTCCCGCTCGCGTGCCGCGCGCGTTTCGCGCCGTCAGCAACTCACGTACCAGTTCCTCTGCGGTATATTCCTTGCCAAGCACGCGATGTTTCTCACGCAAAACCGCCTCCACTTCCTCGCTCACGACGGATGCCTCGCCCGGCAGCATCTCGCGGCGCAAAAGAGCGTACGCGAACTGTTTATGCCGCGGGAGAACGGAGAAATCACTTTCCCTGAATAATTGCTCGCGATACAGCCGCTTCACTTCGTCCTCATGCCTGCCGTTTTCCCCATACGCCGGTTTTCGCTTGGCAACCAGCGAATTGACATACGCGTCATCCATAATATTCAAAAACTCATGATGGATGCCGTACGCGATTTGTTCAAACCTGTTCATGGTGCCGCGCTCGGGATGCTCCGCATCAATCGTCTTTTGCGCCAGCAAGTCGGCCGGTATTTCGCCGCGCAGTTGCGTGTATTTTTCGGCAAGCGTTGCTCCGGTTTCTCGCGCCGACTCCCGCATCTGCTCAAACTTTTTTAAAATCGCCTTATGATCGTTCGCGAAATCATAAAAATGCGCCAGCTCGTGATACGTCGCCCACAGAAGCTGTTGGTCGGAAAATTTTCGATCCGCGAACCAATCGGCGTTCATGTGCACCTCTTTTTTTTCAAAAAGCATGTAAAAATTGTCGGACAACCGAAAGCGCGGCGCGGCGCTTTCCGCGAAAAGCTCAAAGTTAAACTTGTTGCCGTCAATCAGCTTTTGACCTCGTTGTTTGAAACGCTCTTTTTCCGCTTGCGCTTCTGCCATCTCAAAAACGCCATCGTCCGCCAAACGATGCCCAAGTTCCAGCGCGGCCTGCCCCGTAGGATTGTCCTGTGGGGCTTCCGCATGCTCCGCGCCGCCATCGCGCAATTCCCGTTCCGGCTGTTCCATTTTTTCCAACGGTTTTTCCATGCTCATGCTAAATCATGCCGTTTAATTTTTCCAACGCTATCCAATCAAATTCTTTCATGCGCTTCTTGGTGCTGTGTTTTTCTACCAGCCCGCTATAACTGGAGATATTCGTTAACTGCAATCTTGATGTTACTCTCTGCCAATTTCTTTTATTCAACCGCCTGCCTTTAGGAAAAATCTCCATTCCTAAGAATTTCAACCCTTGCCTTGCTTTCACTATCCTATCATGTTTTGCGTTTATTTCCAGTCGCAGCCTTTCCTTGAGAAATGCCGTCGCTTCTTCCTTGATACGAAAAAGCAGGTTCGTGGTGTCCGAAAGAACAACAAAGTCATCGCCGTAACGCGCGTACGCCAGCGGCTTGATGTCATGTTTCATGAACCTGTCAAACTCATGCAAATAAATATTGGCGAAAATCTGGCTGGTGAGATTGCCAATCGGTATTCCTTTTTTGCGCGCCGACCCAATTTTTCCCGTGATTACCGAATGGCTCCTGATAATTTCCGTTAAGAGATAAAGGGCCTGCGGGTCAGCAACCCTGAAACGAAGGATATCCGTTAAAACTTCGTGGTCAACATGGTCAAAGAACTTTTTAATGTCTGACCGCCATACAAAACAGCATGGAAACCTGCCTAAAAAACTTTGCGTTCTTTCAATCGCGTCGACCAATCCTTTTTTCTTTCTGCACGACCATGCGTCATAGATGAACATTTTGTCGTATACTAGAACGAGATATTCATATGCCAGCCGGTGAACGACCCGATCCCTGATGCTCGCCACCGCGACCTCTCTGCGTTTGTTGTCGTGCACGATAAATTTTCTATAGCCGCCATGTCGGTATATGCCGCCGTTGAGCTCGTCGTGCAAGGTGCGCAGATTTTCTTCCACATAATATTGAAAATGCTCAAGCTCTTTGCTTTTTCTTTTCCCTCTTCTGAACTTCTGCCAACTTTGCCAAATATTTGCTAAACTTAAATCTATGGATACGCTTCCCATAATAAATAGAACTTACGAGGTATATAAACAAGTCATCGACATGACTCATCACAGCGAAAAAAAATGGCGATACTCTCTGGGAATAAGTTTGGAAAATAGCGTTTTGTCCCTGCTCCAAGAACTGATTATGGCAAAAAACGCTCCAAAACCGATGAAAACTTCCTATCTTATTAAAGGAGGAAGCCATCTAGAAATCGCAACGCTGAAACTGCGTCTTTTTCTGGAGTTGAAAATCGCAAACGAAACAAAGATTTTCCAGACGCAAAGCAAATGTGCCGAAATCGGCAGAATGCTCGGCGGCTGGATGAAATCTTTGAACACGCAATCTTTCACCCCGGAACGAACGCCGTAATTGCCGTCACGGCCGCCGGGATCGAGCCTGCCCAAGTTCGCCTGCCGGTTGTCGCGGTTCCAGTACGCGTTCGGAACAGCGCCTGAGGCGCTTGATTGCAACGCTCTTCTTTTGAAAAGCAACAGTCGCAACCGCCGCTTCTCGCATTGGTTTGCATTTTTCACCCCGTTCCTCGGGACAAGCATTGCCAATCCGTGAGAGTTTGTGTGTTTTTTGTTGCTGCCAAACAGCGTTTGCTCAAACAGTAATCCATGGCAAACGTGTGCTGTTTTTTTTGAGGCAAAACAACATGCGGTAGCCCGGCCCGAGCCGGGTGGCTTTTCACCGCTCTTTTTTCACTTGTTTTCAAACAACGAATTTCAAAATCAAATCCCAAAAGAAACCCCGAAGATCAAATCTCAAGGTTTCAAAACTCTCACCCCGGAACGAACGCCGCAAACGCCGTCACGGCCGCCGGGATCGAGCCTGCCCAAGCGCGCCTGCCGGCCGTCGCGGTACCAGCACGCGTACGGAACAGCGCCCGAGGCCGGAAAGTATGCTCCCAGCTGATAGGATATACTGCCGTTGCCTTGGTAGTTGTCTATCACTTGATTGGTCTGTTCCAGGTGGAGGATGGCGTAGGCAAGCTGGTCTTCGGGGGTCATGCCGTGTTCATGGCGGTAACGGGGGTCCTGGTGGAGAGCGGTGAGATATTCTTGCGGGGAGGGGACGGTTTTCCCCTGTTTGATGTATGGTGTGATGCTTGAGCCGGCGGTGTCCAGTCTGGGTCTGCCGCCGATGGTTTTTCCTTGGTCTTTTCTGGGAATGTTGGGGAGATCCTCTATGAGCTGGATATGCCACCCGCCAGCGCTGGTAAGCAATTCGCGCTTGGTTGTGCCACGGTGGTTCTTTCTTGAGAACTCTTGAGGATGATACACCAGTGCCCCGGTGGTGTCCGCATTGTTGTATGTATCCCAGACCCACAGGGGCGCATGGTCGGGGTTGGTTTCGCAGTCATCATGCAATGCTACCGGCTCAAGCGCTTCGGTTTCGTCTTTCGGATCCTTTCTCGTATAAAACAGTGTGCCTTCTCGGTGATGTTTGAGAACGGCTTGTTTGTATGTTTCTGCGAGATCTTCCAGCTTCATGCCAAAGGGGGTGATAAGGAGTCGGGTGAAGCCCTGGGCTTGTTTTTCCCGCATGACCTCTTTGTTCTCTCGCATCAGGCGGAGAATCGTTTCAAAAGACGGGAAGGGGTATTCTTTATTGTCTATGCCTTTGATGCCCCATACCATCGTCTCCGGCGAGCTACGGGGTAAACCCGGCTCTCCTCCCGTGGAGAACCGTTCCAGGATGCCTGTTTTTTTGAGTATCTCTTGGTGGGATTGGTATTGTTTCTCCAGCTCTTGTCGGGGCAGTTCCCGAAACGGCCAGAGCTTCTCTTTCAGGGATGCCATCTGCTCTTCAATCCGGGCTTTGAGAGCTTTCGCTTCCGCCATGTCCCCCGTTTCTTTGGCATGGTCAAAGGCGGCGTCAAACTCCGCCGCGAGAGCGGCAATGGTATCCAGTTCTGTTTTCAGTTGTTGGCAGATTGGCATGGGGGGTTATGGCAATAAAGATGCATCCGTAATGAATTCCCAAAATGGCAAAAATACGATTTTCGTTCCCTGACAGTCAACATGCGCTTGAAAACTTTTGGTGACTACCAGCGCGGTTTTTGGGCTATATTTATCAATAAAGCTTCTGAGTGACTTTTCGATGACCGGTTTTTTAAAATCCGCGTATTTCACCTCAATGGGAATGAGCGTATCTCCTTGCGAGTAAACAAAATCCACCTCCGCTTTATCAAGAGTCCTCCAGAAATGTATCTTCGCGTTGGAAAAAAAACAGCGGGCAAAGAGGATGTTGAAAACAATGCCTTGAAACGCAAATCCAAGACTGTCCGGCGCTTCCAATCTTCCAAAAAGGCCAAGCGCGTAATTTCTAAGCCCGGGGTCGTAAAAATACACCGTTGGCGACTTGGTGATTTCTTTCCTGACATTTCTGAAATAAGGGCTTACTTTCCTGACAATAAATGTTTTTTCCAAGTACCACAGATAGTTTTTGACGGTTTGCGAAGAGATGCCGAGCGTGTTTGAAATTTCCGAGTAATTTACTATGTTCCCCGTCTGGGATGCAAGCAGTTTGACCAGCGAGCTGAAAGCTTCAATTTTTTCAACTTTCAAAAGGTACACCGCGTCCCGTTCAAGGTAGCTGCGGTAAATTTCATCAATCACTCTTGCTTTGTCGCTTGAAGTACTCTGCACAACGACCCGAGGATAGCCGCCGAAATTCATGTATTCCTTCAGAAACTTTTCAACCGTTTCTTTTTCAATCCTGAAAAAATCTCTGGCTTTATGCTCGTAGGCGTATTCGGTTTTAAAGTGGATAAACTCCGCGAAAGAAACCGGCCCCACTTCAAATACCATTTTTCTGCCGGCCAGCGATTCATGTATTTTTTCTTTCAACTCAAGACTGCCTGACCCTGAGGCGATTAGTTTATAAGGAAGATTTCTGTCGTAAATGCCTTTCAAAAAAAGACCAGCGTTATCTTTTCTTTGAATCTCGTCAATAAAAACATATCCTTTCCGCGTGCCAAACTCCAGATTGAGCTTATCAATAAAAGTATCCTGGGAAAGAAAATATTTTTTATCATTTTCAAAATCAAGGTTCAAAAACAGAGTTTTCTCGCCGCTGGAATCAAGAAACTCCTTGAGTTTACTCATGAGGGTTGTTTTGCCGGCCTGACGCGGCCCGACTATCAGAGTAATCTCTTTTTTACTCGCATGATCTTTGAGATCCTGGAAAATATCCCTTTTTATAAATTTATCTATATCCATACATTCACTTTACTCCGATATTTTTAAAAGTCAAGTTTTTGAAATATCTTACCTTCAACTCGCCGGTTCCCGTTGCATTTTTTCAAAAATCACAAAAACCAAAAATCAAATCCCAAAAGAAACCCCAAATCCCAAATATCAAGCTTTTTTCACAGGGTGAACTCTCACCCCGGAACGAACGCCGTAATAGCCGCCACGGCCGCCGAGATCGTACCCGCCCAAGAACGCCTGCCGGTAGTCGCGGTTCCAGTACGCGTACGGAACAGCGCCTGAGGCGGTTGCGACTCCCAAAAGACGGCAATAATAAGCTGTTTCTCTGTCATCGTCCAGGACGGAATTTGATTGTCGCAAATGAAGCATGGCGAAGAAAATATATTCCTCGGGAGTCAGTCCTTCCTCGTTGTGCTGTTGTAACAATGCATACTGCTGTGCGACGTCGAGTCCTCCCTCAACCTGTTTTCTTTCGATAGTTTTTGCCGCGCCTTTGATGGTAATCTCTTTTCTTTTTGTCTTTCCCTGTCCTTTTTCCGGAGCCAGAGAGATGTCTTCAACAATGGTTATCGCCCAGCCGTTGAGGCGAGTTATGGCTTCTTGTTTGGTCATTCCTCCCGTTGCTTTCACTCTTTCCGCGTCTTTGTTCCATTGAGGGAAATAATAGGTCGGGTTTTCCAACGAATCGCTAAAAAAAACATTGCGTCCATCCACTCTTAACTCCAGGGGCTCTCTGTCAACCCCCAACAGTCTGGTTTTGTTTCTATCGGGGATTCTGCGGTCTCCTTTTGTTGTTTTTTCAACAAAATGTTCGCCTATCTGTTTTCCGTACGCGTCCACCATGGTTTGTGGCGGCAGCGCGAAAGGCGTGATGAGCACAAGCGGCTTTTCAAATGTTTCAATCGTTTCTCTGTATACTGCTTCCGTTTTTAATGCCGCGAGCACTTCTTCAAACGCCGGCGGAAGGTATTCGTTGCCGCGCTCGTCTTTGATCCCTTCCTGTTTGCCGGAAAGAGTTTGCAACAATCCTCTCTCCCGACACAGAGCCATTTGGCTTTCATACTGCTCTTGCATCTCTTTTTTGGATAAAGATTCAAACGGCCAGAGCTTCTCTTTCAGGGATGCCATCTTCTCTTCAATCCGGGCTTTGAGAGCTTTCGCTTCCGCCATGTCCCCCGTTTCTTTAACATGGTCAAAGGCGGCGTCAAACTCCGTCGCGAGAGCGCGGATGGCGTCAAGCTCTGTTTTCAGTTGTCGGCAGATGGGCATGGGGGGGGTTAGGGCAATACTTCCGCCTGAAATGCGCCGTCTTGCATTTCCACGGATATGATATTTTTCGGCTGAAGAAGTCTCACGCTTGCGACGACCGCGCCCTTTTTCTTCACAATCGCATAGCCCCGCGCCAGCACCGCGTGCGGGCTCATGCTTTTGATAAGCCGCGCGAAATGCTCAATTTTTGATTTCTGCATGATAACGCGTTCTTGGAAAAATTTCAAATGGAATCCGAACGCGGCGACGGCAGAAGAAAGCGCGTGCACTTTGTGCGCGATGAACGTATCCAGGTGGACCATGAAATCGGCGATGGTCTGCGCGGCATCGTTGTGCAAAGAAGCCATGGCGCCGGAAAATCTCTCCTCCATGACTTCGATCTCCCCGAGCACGCCCTGCTTGTCGGGCGCGATAAGCTCGGCGGCGTTGGACGGCGTGGACGCGCGCACATCGGCGACAAAGTCGGCGATGGTGACGTCCGGCTCGTGGCCGACACCCGACACCACCGGCACTCCAGACCCGAAAATGGCGTACGCGACTTCGCGGGAATTGAACGCCGCCAAATCTTCCACGGCTCCGCCGCCGCGCACGAGCGCGATGCAATCCAAACGCAACTCTTTCTGCTGTTCGTTGAAATATGAAAATGCCCGCGTGATGCTCTCGATGGCATCCATGCCCTGCACTTGCGCATGATACAGATAGATCTCGATGCCGCAAAACCGATGCCGCAGAATTTTCAGAAAATCCTCGTACGCGGCCGATTCGCGCGACGTGATAAGCCCTATCCTTCGCGGAAACCGCGGAATCGCGCGCTTGCGCCCCTGCGCGAACAGTCCTTCTTTTTCAAGCTCTTTTTTCAAGAGTTCAAACGCGCGCTTGAGCGCCCCCTCGCCCGAGGGCTCCACCCAGTCTACCGTGATGCTCAACTTCCCCGATTTGGGATAGATTTTCGGCCTGCCGTACAAGCGCACGCGCATGCCGTCTTCCAGCGGAAATTTGAGCTTAAAGATGACGCCGAAACAATCAAGGACGGAATTTTCGTCTTTAATCTTGAAGAACACCCATTTTTGCTGGTTGACTTTGTACTCGGAAATCTCCCCTTCCACCACTGCGTCCAAGGGATACAACGCTTCATTGAGATATTCCGTATATTCGCTGACCGAAAAAATCTTGAAGTTCACCATAAGGTATGAATTAAGAATAACGAATTAAGAATTACGAAGAGAAGGCGCTGTTTTATTCACAATTCATAATTCCTCATTCCCTATTCATGTGCGGGCGTTGCTTGAATGGCATCTTCGGTCGAGGTGGCGAATTTCTCTGTATTATACTACATCGCGCAAAAACTGTCCTGTGTAGCTTTTTTTGTTGCGCGCGACGTCGGCGGGGGTCCCCGACGCGATAAGCTCGCCGCCTTTATCGCCGCCTTCGTGCCCTAAGTCGATGATCCAATCGCTTCCCGCTATCACGTCCATATTGTGCTCGATGACCAGTACGGTGTTGTTCTTGTTCACCAGGCGGCGCAAGACCACCAAGAGCCGTGAAACGTCTTCAAAATGCAGGCCGGTCGTCGGTTCATCCAGAATGTAGAGCGTCAGGCCCGTGTCGCGGCGCGCCAGTTCGTTGGCGAGCTTGATGCGCTGGGCTTCGCCGCCCGAGAGCGTCGTGGCGCTTTGTCCCAGTTTGATATAACCTAAGCCCACCTCTTTCAGAACGCTCAAGACGTTTTTGGCGGTCGGAATATGCTCGAAAAACGCGTGCGCCTCGTCCACGCTCATGGCAAGCACGGCCGCGATGGTCTTCCCTTTGAATTCGACTTCAAGCGCCTCTTTGTTGAACCGCGTACCGTAGCATTCTTCGCACTCCACGTACACGTCCGGCAGAAAATGCATCTCTATTTTTTTCTGCCCCTGCCCCTCGCACACTTCGCACCGTCCGCCCTTCACGTTGAAACTGAAGCGCCCCGCCTTATATCCCCGCACCTTCGCTTCCTGCGTTTGCGCAAACAGCGTGCGGATAACGGTGAACACGCCCGTGTACGTCGCGGGGTTCGATCGCGGCGTTCTGCCGATGGGCGACTGGTCGATGTGGATGACTTTGTTGATGTGCTCGATGCCGGTGATCGTTTTATGCTTTCCGGGAACCGCCTTCGCGTCGTAAAATTCCCGCGCGAGCGCTTTCGCCAGAATATCGTCCACCAGGGTGCTTTTGCCCGAACCGGAAACTCCCGTGATGCACACCAGCTCGGCAAGCGGGATCTTCACGTCGATATTTTTCAGATTGTTCTCCTGTGCGCCTTTGATCTCAAGATGCGCTTTTTTATGTTCCTTGGCGGGCGCCTGTTTTATCTTCAGGCTTTCGTCGGCCGCGTTTTTCGCCCCCGAGAGATATTGTCCCGTCAGCGTCTTCGCTTTTTTCATCTCCTGGGGCGTCCCTTCAAACACCACCTTGCCGCCGGCGGCGCCCGCGCCGGGGCCGATTTCCACCACCCAGTCGGCCGCGAGCATCGTCTCTTTGTCGTGCTCGACGACGACCACCGTGTTGCCCAAGTCGCGCAACCCTTTGAGCGTGCCGATGAGCCGCGCGTTGTCGCGGGCATGCAGGCCGATGGACGGCTCGTCCAGAATATACAGCACGCCCACCAGGCGCGAACCTATCTGCGTCGCCAGGCGGATGCGCTGGGCTTCGCCGCCCGAGAGCGTCTCCGATTCGCGGTCAAGCGACAGATATTCGAGCCCGACATCCTCCAAGAACCGGAGGCGGTTCTCCGCCTCTTTGATTATCTGGCTTGCGATCTTCTGCTCCGTTTTGCCGAGGGTGACGCTTCTGAAAAACTCGCGGCAGCGCGTGACGGACAAGGCAGAAACGTCGGCGATATTCTTGCCGTGAAACAGCACCGACAGCATTTCTTTTTTTAAACGCTTGCCGCCGCATTCCACACACCGCTTCACAATCATGTATTTTTCTATTTCGCCGCGGATCCAGTCCGAATCGGTCTCGCGCCACCGCCGTTCCAGATTGCGCGTGATGCCTTCGAAATGATGCGGCGTTCCGCCATACAACAAGACATGCATTGTTTCTTTCGACAGCTTTTCCACCGGCGTATTGAGCGAAAACCCGAGCGAGCCCGCCAGATCTTCGATGGCAAGCCAGCTCCAACTCGCGCCTCCCGGCTGCATCGCCTTGACCGCGCCTTCGGCAATGCTCAAACGAGGATTGGGAATGAGAAGCTCGGGGTCTACTATCATGCTTTTTCCCAGCCCAGAACACGCCGCGCAGGCGCCGTGGGGGCTGTTGAACGAAAAATTCCTCGGCTCTATCTCGGGCAGTGAAATGCCGCATACGGCGCAGGCGAAGTTTTCGGAAAATATCAGGTCTTCCGAGCCGGAAACCGCGGCGACCATCCACCCTTCGCCGATGCGCAGAGCCGTCTCCACGGAATCGGCAAGCCGCGGCCGGTCCACGCCCGACTCAATGGCCAGCCGGTCCACCACCGCTTCAATGGTATGTTTTTTGTGCCGGTCAAGTTCGAGCGCCTGCGCTTCTTCAATGAGCATGGTCTCGCCGTTGACGCGCGCGCGCCGGTACCCGGCTTTCGCGATGTGCTCGATGATATTCTTGTGCTCCCCCTTTTTGTCTTTGACCAGCGGCGCGAGAATGGCGATTTCGGATCCCTTTTTGAGCTTTAAAATACGATCGACCACCTGCGTTGACGACTGCCGCACCACCGGCCGCCCGCACTGCGGACAATGCGGCTCCCCGACGCGGGCAAAAAGCAGGCGCAGATAGTCGTGGATCTCTGTGATGGTGCCGACGGTGGAACGCGGATTCGATGAGACGCTTTTCTGGTCGATGGAAATGGCCGGCGAAAGCCCTTCGATGTTGTCCACGTCCGGCTTGTCCATGACGCCCAGAAATTGCCGCGCGTAGGAAGAAAGCGATTCGACGTACCGCCGCTGGCCTTCAGCATAGAGCGTGTCGAACGCCAAAGATGACTTGCCCGAACCGGAAAGGCCGGTGATGACGACGAACTTGTTGCGCGGCAACGAGAGATGGATGTTTTTGAGATTGTGCACGCGCGCGCCCGAAATGACGATGCTCCCTTCTTTGAAAACATTTTTGGAAGAGGCCTTCATAGTGAATTATGATGATACACTATTTGGGGCAAAAAGGAAAGGGCTTGACCATAAACAGAGTTAGTTCAACAAGCAAACGCAAGCCCTCTTTTTTGTCGCCCTTTTGTATACGTTTCCCTGCGAAACATCGGCCGCGGAATGTCGCGCAGGCGCAAAAGCTTGGTCTCTCACTTGGATGCTC